>Ga0210383_10003335_pt1 | contig 14400 bp, 18 predicted proteins | sample IncBWC14OmetaG_FD_160072 | JGI IMG/M metagenome (GOLD analysis project Ga0210383, IMG submission 160072) | Forest soil microbial communities from Barre Woods Harvard Forest LTER site, Petersham, Massachusetts, United States - Inc-BW-C-14-O ...
AGGACATTGTCAACAACCCATTGACAGACATGCAAGACTTGGAGGACTGGCTGACCACATTGAATGCTCGTTCTGCATGGCTCGGGAACTGATTTATTTGTATCAACGTAATTAATGGGTGTTTTGTGATATCAATCAACTTAATCTCGTCTACATGTCTCAGTAGCAACACAGAAATGCTTACAGTCCACAGAGCAAAGGTCTTTGAAGTATGGCTGTAAGATTTTGTCTATATCATCACGACAACATGACCTTGTCTGCAGAATGAACCACCGGATCTCAGGCTGACATCACGACATAGTCATCACGACCTTGACATTCTACATCCTTCATAGTCAATTGTAGGATCCTCGAACCAACATATTTCCATAACCACATTGTGAGATTGTATATCGAAAAAGTGTAAATCGATTTGCGTCCACAACATCAGAGGCATATCACACACTCCTGGTCTGATGTTTGTTCAAGCATCCGGCCCACACGTCAAGAGCAATGTCGCACAAACATCATGCAGGACTTGTGGTGTAGTAGCCAGGTGAAGCCTGAGGGCATCGCCGTTTGGCCCGGGAGGGGTTGAGAACGAGTACCCCTCATACATCATGATATATGACTCGGATATACATCAAGTTCTATACCGTATCTGGTGTACGTAGTACTTGCCTGAGTAAGAAGTTAGTGATATTTCATTGTCCACTGATGTACACCATGTGCCCACTCGCCATGTGATTGCTCAACTGATAATGATTTTTCATGCCGGGCCGCTGAGGGTGTACCGGCACCGCCTCGCTGACTCGACATCTCCAGACATGTTTGAGCGATAAGTGATCATCGGTGGAGAACATCTGATCGACTGGGATGACAGCTCCCTTCCCCTCTTCTCAGATCTCAGGATCCCCAATTGCAAGGTATACCAACTTAGTAAAGAGCTTTTGAACTTTCTCAGCTTGTCTCCGGGCCACTCTCCAGCTGGCACCCCCCTCCCGATATGTTTTGGGCTTCCCAGACATGTCTGAGTCAACAGGTCCCCTCTCCTCAGGATCCCCATGGTATACCATGTTAAGTTGTAACTCAGGCTAGTACTAGTACTAGTAGTTACGACTAACACCGTGACGTTACTGGAAAAGGGTTAGATCCCTCCCTTAGGCACTAATAATAGATGATCATCATGATCATGAATCAAGTCTACCCTGCTCTCAAGTTCGAGTCCTATTATGTACTAGATTGCTGGGGCGACGTTAGGCTCGTTCCCAGCTGGCTTGACATCATCCATCAAAAATCTATTTTTGTTTCGCAGAACTCAACACATTTGTCAAGCCGGCTGGACCCTCTCGGTTTCGATCAAAATTCCCCCGCCAAATGTGAGGTGCCGACTTCGACGGAAAACAGTCCAAAGTTGCAAAAAAAAGTGCTCCAAGTTAGTATATAGAATATGGATTTTGAAGTGTCTATGACCTAATGAGACTAAGTTGATTTTTGGCCAAAATTACTGAATGACATCTTGTCATTGTGTGGTCCGTGCAGATATAGTGGCCACGAAATTGAACCTCGGGAATTTCGGTTGAAATTTTTTTTTGCTCATTCAATGTGCTGTCGTTCAAAATACATTTTATGTATACCCAATTTTTGCACTTTTTTTATACACTTTTTGAACTCTCAGCATTGAAGTCCACACCTCATGTTTGGTGGAGAGAATTTCGATCACCAAAAATAGGCCCGAGAGGGTCCAGTCCGCTCGCAAGCTCACGTCCATCAAATTAATCAATATCAATCTGCTTAATTTGGTCATCTTAGTAAGCCGGTGCTTGCGAGTGGACTGGTTTACGAGTCTAGGGCGACATGACTATAATTATAACTCGAACACACGTAATAACTTGAAGCAGGCCCTGATTCAAGTTATAGACAAGAACAGTCAACCACAAACGGAGAATTGGGATGCTAATTTCGCGGACGGTGAGGGGGAGTGCGAAGGGGAAAGGCAGATGATGTTGAGGGTACACTTGATACCAAGAGGGAGCAAAGAGATGTTTGTGCTTACCCAAATGTGTGTTCCATCTCTTTATAACCCTGGAATCCCACTCCACCTCAACATTCTCTGCCTTAGCAAACCGCGCATCCCCCATGGGACATGTGCCCTCATCCCACCATGGCAAACGCACACGACTCTCCACATCCACATCTCACAGCCACACCACGTCGAACACTGCCAGTTTGTGATCGAGCCAAAGTTCACAAACATCATAATCAGGCCAATGATCCACTTCTTGCGGCTCAGCCACCTGTGCTGTATCCACCATTACTGCCCCCCAACCATGCCCCATCCCGATGGAGCATATCCCAAGCTTCCCAAGCCTCTATTCCCATCTCCTCGCGCATATTCCGCATGCCTGTGATCCTCAATTTTCCACATGCACGACCCATGCAGACCAGCTGCAGTCCAGCCCACCCTTGGTCATTACACCTCCCATCCACCACCGTGGGGGAGGTGGGTCCCTGGTGCATGCATGACTGTTTTTCGCGCAGCAGGTCGCTGGGTTGTTGTTGCCAATTCCAAAAATGCAGGCAGCAGGTGAGAGTGAGTCGGAGAAAACAGTTGTGTTGGATGATCTGAAGGTTGAATTCGGTGCTTTTTTTTGAATGGCAAGAATATTGGGATTGTAATTTATTTTATTGTTGATTGCTGGATAGAGAAGAGAGATAATAATATTATATATATGACTAGCTGGATATATTTAAATCAATACCGTCTAGTCATCTGTTTTGCCCACATTGTGTGGACATAAGATCTCCAATGCTGGATGGGCTGCAACATCCTGCAAGATAGAAAAATGTGTCTCAAAGATATCTCAGTCACGGTTACTCACAGACTTAATTATTTGCTTGGTACCTCAAATATGACTTAGGCATATTGCATAGAGAGGGAAGTCTCAGAGATACGGAAGGGCGAAACTACAATAAGTTATCCATAGCCATCGGAATATATATAATAAAATGGCAGAATAATTGCCCCCATGGGGAAGCAGTTGGTAGTCATAAATTTGAATGCACAGGCCCATCACGAGACTGTAAATCAGCCATAAATCAGCCCGATTTACAGTAAATTGATGAGCCATAAGTGCTTACAGTAATTGATGGCTCAGTTGTACACTATGGGTCAGTTGTACAGTCTGTGCAGAGACAATGTCACTCTTTAAAAATCTGAAAAATTGTTCATAAAATAGCTTGACCTATTTCATTAAAAGCCTACACTGACATATAGTTGTGATTCTTAATTTATAAGCTGCCACAGCAGGCACAAGTGGCTCAAAGATAATTGATGTAACAGCATCACTCACTTGTACACCAAAAAAATCATGATTTCTCAGTGAGTTCTGGAGCAATTGACTTGATGTTTGGAATCCTAATAGCCCATACATGCCCCCTGAGGGTCATGTACTCAGATTTACAATGGACGGAGATTTTGTGAAATAACACTCTGTTTATCATTTTACTGTACAACTGAGCCATCAAATACTGTAAGCACTGAAAAATTTAACTTAACAGCCTATAATTGCTAAATTTGCAGACGAAAACACCTTGGGCAGGGCCCAATCATAGACTTTCAAATGAACTATTCCATCTAAACATTATCCTTTGCCCCAGTGATCATTTGGCCTGAAAGGATTTGTCTCGGAGTACCTCGTTTCTTTGCCCAACCCTCAAACAAAATTTCAAGTCCCACAATGAGGTCCAGCCACAGACGTGTTTAAGGGTCGGACTTTGCCGACTACTGTATGTTGATCAACAAACAATCACGGCCACGACCGTACTCAAACTCGGATGGTCGCTTCCAGTTCAAGACTGAGAACCTCTTCCAAGTCGACCATGATTACACCACAGTGCAGCTGCAAGCACTACCTGGTATCAGTGGTAAGTCAAATATTGATCAGCTAGTCATATACTTCAAAATGTGCTCTTTAGTATCCCAATATACCCTCACACAAACCCAACAGTTAAACAGTTTAATTCTGGATATCCCCTGGGCCAAGTCATTCATATATTTTGGCATATCACCCAACTCCCAATACCACCACAGCTGTCATTGTGACAACCCCATAAACCCTACTGATCATTTCCAGATTGCTGATTTGAGGACAGGGAATCATTTCAAGCTCGTGTCGCGATCTGATTCCTATTTCAACACTCTGAGTGTAGAATATCTGCTACGATAATGAGTGTGGGATGGTATACATGAGATATTTGTGAGCTCTTTTTCCTTACCTCAATGTTTGCGTGATTAATTTCTCATCCTGGAGCAGCACGCCAATGAGGGCTACACTCCAGCCTCCAGGTGTATATCCAGCTAAATTTGTGTTATGACTTCTGGAATTTATCCTACCGACAATGATTCCACCGCACCGAAAACAAATTCACCCCACCATAATGATTTCATGAGGCTGCACACATCAAGACCCTAGAAGTGAGTGCTCTCTTTCTTGCCTGATCCCTGCCAGTTATGGGCGTGGCAGTGGCGGCTCATACTCGTGTTTTCATTTTTGTTGAAAGCGCGAAAACCATCTGGATGACAACAAAGCGCTCGACGAAGTGACGGTTGACTGTAATTCATGTGATGCTTGATTCTCAGAGTTTAGGGGCGTATTTTTTTGCTCCTCACACAGACCATCAAGCTATGGGTGTTCCGGGGCTATGGAAGGTACTTTCACCATAAAATTGATCCGTTGCCTTTTGTCATACTAATGCTTGCTATTCCTGCAGATTCTATCGCCTGCCGCTGAAACTCACTCCTATTCACAGCTTACAGCCATGGAAGGGTTTGAAGCTAACAGGCATGGTTTATGTACAATCATCCTCGGCGTGGATGCTAGGTGGATATTGTCTGCCACCTGTTTGGTCCTTTTGTTGATTTGTTTTCTGATGCTTTAGTACCTGGCTTAACCAGTGCCAAACTGTTTTTCTCCATCACCATTCACAAGCAGGTGAAAATCCTGAGCTCCAAACTCTTTTCTATTGACTTGCTCGGCTTCTCAAAGGCTCTACTACAGCCGTATTTGTATTTGATGGAGCCCAGCGTCCAGCGATGAAACGTGGCAAAGCCATCGCTTCGAAACCCCACTGGCTCACACATGGCTTCCAGGAGTTGGTCACGGCATTTGGCTTTTATTCACACAATGTGAGTGTTTCCTGTTCCAGGTTGCATGCATTTCTCAACCAACATGTATAGGCACCCAGAGAAGCAGAAGCAGAATTGGCGTACCTCAACAAAATAGGTGCTATTGATGCAGTTCTAACTGATGACAGCGACACCTTCATCTTTGGTGCAACACATATCATTCGCAAGTAAGTCATTCACTCGGTGAGACGGGTTCACACTTAAGCCTGTTTTTAAGCCCCAATGTCAAGGAGGATGGGGATCACATTGACATCTACACTGCCAATGCTATCCAAAGCCATGCCAAGGTTTGCCTCACCTGTGGTGGAATGCTACTAATTGCTTTGCTGAGTGGAGGCGACTATGATGTAAGTATCCAATATTATTAGTTGTGCCTATCCACTAAGCCTCATAAACCAAGACCAGACTTCCAGGCTGTGGAGAAAACATTGCTCACTCCCTCTCGTGGTCTGGTCTGGGTGATTCATTGTTGAAGGCAGTACAGTCTCTTTCCACATCAGCGCTGTGTGCCTTTCTTGTCCTGTGGCGCGACAAACTATGCAATGAGCTCTCTACTGATGCAAGCGGATTTTTGGGCCAGAAATATATTGCTTTGGCACGTGCAATACCTGACACCTTCCCGGACCTGGTCGTCATCCTTCTTTATACGAATCCCATCACATCATGGTCAACTGGTGGTGAAAGGCCTGAGATTCCTGTATGGAAACCTCGGCAACTCAACATTGCAGGTCTCGCAACTTTCTGTGAACGGTCGTTTGATTTGGGTACTTCTTCCGGGATTCCAATCAAATTCCGTAATCACATTTGGGAAGGTGCATGCATCAGACGGTTGTCAAGTGTATGGTTTGATATACTTAAGATGACTGGACAATAACTAATCATTCTTTTCTTTAGCTGTTTGATTTGTTGGCGAGTTTGAGGGCTCACATCCACAATGCTGCTGTAGTTGACCCACCCCCAGCTCTTTCATCCATTTGGCGTATCCTCCAAGAGAAGGTGGGATCAAGTTTGAAATCCTACATGGTAGAGATGTCAACAGCAGCTCTCGCTATCACTGCACAGTCTGGGATCAATGGTACCCGCCTATCGTCACCCTCAGATGCAATACCTTCTGAGAAGATGAACCTGTGGATACCTGCGCCAATCCTCGAGTATGTGCTTCCAGAGATGGTGTGAGATTTTCATGCTGCTCGGGGTCCCAAAAACTCATCCAAGGGATGCCAACATCCCAACCCTGTATGTCACAATCCTTTCTCCACATTATTGTGTATGTCACTAACTTAATTTTATGCCAAAATCTTCTCCCCAACTCACTTCACATCTCCATTGGCCAATCGCAAGTCTGAGACATCAGGTGATAGCAATGAGCACCCAAATCCTGAATCCAATGCAAAGCCCTCAGGATTCCTTGGATTCTTGGACTTGACAGATGACCAAACCGATACAGTGATGGATGTCGACGTGGATCTCATTGATCTCACTGTTGACACGGAGTGGATTGATCTCACGGCTGACCGGGATATGAATTAGCTAGTTTCTCATGTACATGTATGATATCAAATCCATTGGAGAGTTCATATCGAGTTCATAATAACTTACACACGTTGGCCAATGTCAATCTTTGCACACTTCTTCGACTTCGATTGAGGGTTGGCAGGTCGAATTAAATGATCCGTGTTTCAAGCCCCCCCCTATCTAACATCCCAAACGTGTCTCTACCCAATCTACATTTTCCAGTAATGGTTGTCCAAAAAACATCAGACTCGACCACCGGGATGAAAAAAACGAAGCCGGCTGCAAAAAAGAAGACCAAAGTCACAACCTCGAGCTTGCAAACCTTGCAGAAAACTAGAACCACTTGTCGCAACAAGTTTGGCTGGTCCAAAAGCACAAAGTCTAATTATGCTGGGTACATCAAACAAGGGAAGAAATTTCTGGCTGACATTATAGCTGAGAGAAGGGCAAACGGAGAGGGAGCAGTCTGCAAAGAAGGTATCAATACCGATCTGTTGGAGAAGGCATTCGAAAATCCACCGAACAAGTACTCAGCAATGGCACTTGAGTTATTCCTGGTGCAGAAATGTTTTACGGAGAACTGGGGGAAGAGCACTGGTGATGGCATCCATGGAGCCTTTGCAGATTACTGGGACCATATGTGCGTACAGACTTCAATAGGAAACAGGTTAAATGAAGCTGATGTAAGTAATATATCAGGGATGGAGAGACATACGCTGGTGCCTATGCATATGACAAAGTAGCCGACACAGTCTCTGGATGTCCAGCACGTGCAGCAACAATTGAAAGCTTCATCAAAGTGATCAAGACAAAGAGTGGAGTGAAGGGGGCAGCTGCAACCCATCACCATGCTGAGGCAATGAGAATTGAGGAGTTGAAGAAACTGATGCGATGGTCTGAGGTGCAATGCCCATCCCAGATGTTGGAGCAAGTAGCACAAGATCTGGACAAGTTGACGCTGGTGGTGAAACATGGGCTCATGAGAGGATTTATGACAACAGGTTTCACTCTCTGGACCTGGTAAATGGATGTCAAATGGTTCTGCTAGTTTTCTGACAGACATACCTAGAAATTTCGAACTCTGTGGGCTACAAGCACGCAATATTACACCCAATTGTGAGGGACTGGCTCCATACAATATTCCGCACTTCAAAGTGCACCTCGATAACCGCAAAGGCTGGCAGAAGAAGGCTGGGTATGACGGACCACTGGAGAGTGAGTGACATGCTACATTTGCATTCAATTCAGGTTCCACTTCATTGTCTAAATAAAACATTAAATTTAGGCAACGTTTATGATGTCTACAAACAAGACATTCCCGAGATCAACATGTACATGCACCTCCCAAAGTGGGTATCATTCCTGGAACATCGCCTTGGCCATAAACTTGCACTGGATGATTTTGTGTTTCCATACTTTTCCCCCAATGGTATCCCACAACCCAAGAGACCAATGACACACGACATGGTTCAGACTATCCTGACCAAGTTTGCAGATGCTGCTGGCCTCACCAAGACTTATACAACTCATTGCTTCCGCCGAGGTGGTGCCCAATACTGATTCATGTTTGCACCTATTGGGAAGTGTTGGTCATTGAGTATAATTTGTTGGTGGGGAGGATGGGCTATCGGAGAACATGTGGGCAATAACCTTATTTCATTGTGGTCGTGAACCCTTTTGACCCTAAATTGGAATAGGTTGACACTTTGATGAAATATCTTATTGATTCCCTCCAGAGTTACGAAACGGGACATGGGGATGCTCTTTCTCCCATCCAATCAGAAGCTGATCAAAGCTTTATGGGAGACCATGTCCTTGTCAAACTGGTGACTACTGAAGAATTTCGCACATTCACCACAACTCTACTTGAAGCACTTCGCTCAGTCCCGAATGGCCTGACCCACCCTCAAGCTCAGATTCCTCAACATCACATTGTGACTTTGCCTTCACACACTGAGATCGGAACTCTGGGCCATCAAACAACAACCAACACTTACATCAGGCCTTCAAACTCCTCAGAGCCTGAAGCATTTGTAAGCAGATTGCCAAAACCAATTCCTCTCCCAGGCATGTCTATCCCTGACCTTGGTCATGTGCCTGATGCCTGGCGAAAAGCAATCCAACAGTGGGAGGAAGCAGATACATCAACAGGGTATGTTTTGAAGGACTGGCCGGTGGAGTGGTACACTGGTGATATGAGACTCAAGACAGGTGCAAAGTGATCCAATAGGAAGCTTATTGCAGAAGAGTATGAACGGTCTGTTTAAATTCCATTGTTGAATTGAGCCAACTGTTCAACAGATTGGGCCATGATGAAGACAAGTTCTGTGCCACTTATCCTGAGGCACACTGGCAGAAGATGACAGCATTACTGGCTGCCATTCAGAAACGCCATGTGAAGCTGCGGAAGAGTAAGAATGGTACACCTGACCAGCGCGATAGCCACAGTCCTGTACCTTCTGAGGAATAGCATGTGGGAGGGTTAGCTTTTAATTTTATTTCTTGTTGCTTCATCTCACATATATCATCGGACTCAAGAATACAGTATTGTACCATCATGATGGTCCATAATATTAATAAACAAATGAATTCCATTGCCCATATTACAGAACATGATAGTGCCTACGGAAGTCCTCAAAGCCAGTGGTTCACTTCAAGTGGATATCAAGCTGCCAGCCAGCATATGCCAGTGGAGGAAACAGCGACTGCGGCTGGAGTACGACTACTCGCCCGAGGCCTACGAACGCCACATGGCCACCCAAAACCGCATCGCAAGATGGGTCGATACCACCCAGCAGTATCCCCAGCAAAACCCCTTCACACCGGCCACCCCAGCGCCGTGAACTTGACGGAATTGAAGGCCGCAGCCAAACAGCACCAACTTGAAAGCCACGTGAGCCCTCCCAAAGGAGCCGTGGAAAGGAATCCTGGAATCACGTGACCAAATCTGTGTAAATCATCGGTACTAAGTAGGATCAAAATTGAAAACAGGTTCAAATAGTACGGACTCGGAAGGACTCGGGCCAGCTGCGGACTTCCAACTTGAACTTAACTTAGTAACTTAGTTGGCCCGGTGACCGTTCACAACTTGTTCACTGCCAGTGGCACATCCAGTTGGGGTAGCCCTCTGGATGGACGTGCATCGATTGGGTTACCGTTGATACTATTCCTATCACTGGCCGACTTCATGATACTCATCTTCCTTCATTGTGTTCAATCTCTGTTTCATTTCCAGTTACATACGAGCTGACACACTGGCACTTGCGGCTCACACGCACTCACAAACCCACTGGAACAACCTCCTTTCCAACCGCTCGAGGTCCTTCGCATTATTTCCTAGTCATACATCCAGTTGGGGTAGCCCTCTGGATGGCCTGGGACTTACATCGATTGGGTTACTGTTGATGGATCGTTTATACCATTCGTTCCCCACTTCACAAAACTCAATGTCCTTCATTGCATTCAATCCACGCCACCACCATCTTCATGCATTGCCTCTCCGGTACCTGATGTGTAGCGTCACTTGCTCACCTTGTTATCAGCACCTATTCCAGCAACCGCCACTTCCATCTTCGTGTGTCACTCCTTCACCGACACCCGTCATGCAGCGTCACTCGTCAACTTGGTTAAAAAAACCTGCCCCAATGACCACCACCGCCGTCTTCATATCTTACCCCCTCCACTGACCCGACAACCCTTCGGCGACTTGCCTTACCGCCTGCGCCACCCAGCACTGATGACTTCTCATTGGAGATACGCGACGTAGAGTCCTCCTGTCGATAACCCCACGAGTACATATTGTTCGGCTTCCATCGAGACTTGATCTTCATACCTTCACGATCCCACAAGTACTTGACGTAGCTATCTGGTACCCACCTGGATAAGCCTGCTCACCGTCGACCCACTTCTACCTAGCAAGCCTGACTCGGTGTACAACTCTGCAACCATGTCCTGTTAAAATGTTCCCGCAAAGGTATGTTGTGGCTGACCATACGAGTTGCTCTCCCTGATTTTTATTCTCGTTAAGCTTCAGTTGACTGCAATATATTATGTTCAAAGGACAAGGATATTGTGTAGAGAATAGTCTACTCTTCATCCAACTCCAGCATATCAACCTCGGATAATACTCCGAGGTCTTCCTTATCCCAGCCAGCTTGCGATACCAATTCGGATGATAGAAATGAAGCGGAAGTCCTGGTATCGCCTTGTGCACGCTGTCTTTGTACACAGGCCGCTTGCGTGTTCGATGGATATTACCCTGCCAGTCATTGCCATACGCATTTTTGGTGTTACGATCCTTGTCCACGTGTCGCAGGAGCTTTTCCAATTTTTTCGGCCTCCCAGGCTCGCCAAAGTCACCAAAGCAGTCTGACTCGAGAACTTATCAAAGCAAACCGCGGTCGATGCGCAGGGGGGGATACTGGATCTGAAACATACGATGAATGGAATTATGAGGGCGTTGGCGGCGGAGGTGTCTCACCTTTGCGTGTGTTGCTCTTCTTTTCTTCTTTTGCTAATTTATTGATTCATCATCTTTATTCCCTCCCCAGCCTTAACACCTCCACACGCCTCCCCATTCCTCAACGATACGTACGGAGCATGATGAGGACGATTACGGACGTCCGTCTGAAGCCCACAGCTGTCAATGGGTCTTCGTAAAATGGCTGAACACAGATGTGAACGACAAAACATGCCCAGCAACAGAAATGACGCAAGAGGTGCAGTCCGCAGGCTCGTCTTTCCATCTTGATCATTCTTATCAGACTCTAACCTCACCACCCTTGAGAACAGCTGAAAACCTTCCCCCACCCTGCCAAAAGTCACGGCCTAAGCAAAACCGCGGACCGAACCATCACTATTCGGGTGATTTTGAATCAACTTCGATAAATCTGTACTTAGGCAAAATTGTTAGAGGGCGTGAAACAGACAGACATCTAAAGAGCTCTTCTGATGTGGTTTCTCGTTTTCTTTGTGTCGAACTATTTCTGAGCTGCTCGCCATCAGCTGCGTGACCGGAGTTACACTTGAACGCATGTTAGGAGACGAAGAACATCTATTCAAGAGTACGTTCGTAAATGGAGAAGTCTAATGCTATCTATGTCGTGGTATGTACATGAATAGGATCAAAATGTCAGAACAAAGAGACTTAAACACCATGGACAGGTTATCTATCACGGTGCCTCCTGGTCAGAGTCATCTACTGCATGTGGACTGCAGTGATGATAGGAGAACATTTGACGCGTCATGACCAGCTTGCATGCGTCGCATTTTGCAAACAAGCCGAAGAATTCGACCTCAGTTAAACCAGGCCGATCCATCGCGTCGAGTTTCACGAATTTGCGCCAATCGGTTTGATAACCAGGATCACCCTGAGCCATGTTAGTTAAGTCTGTTCCCATTTTTGATTATGCTCAGCTCGTATGCCTCAGGAATATCTTCACCTACCGGCTTGCACATAGGTCCTTTTCAAAGGCCTTGTAATCCTCAACTCTATCTCCCACTTGTGCAAGACTGGTGGAGGGCAAGCTGTCTTGGTGTCTGCATATCCTGTAAACGCGCTGACACTAGTGTCGTAGGTAACTTGATAACTAACCTCTAAGAGGGAAGACCTTCACCGGAACTTCGGCCAGGAGGAATATCCTTTCTAACGGCACTGGGCAGGGGCGGAATATGAATACTCGCTTCTATCTTGAGTGAAAACGGAGACTGACCTATGTAACCGCATCGACCTTTAACACATTCCGTGACGTACTCTCCTGCGTAGTGCCTGAACACCGTCAGATATATGGCCGCTTCTGTGAAAGCCGGTTTTTCGCTAACTGGTGCCAACAGCGGGCACAAGCAGCAGGGTCCCAAAAACTCATGACCTTCGCAATATTTGTGCAGCGCCCCCGGTGCCACGCGCTTTTCTCCCTGGACAGGCCTGTACGAACAATGAGAGGACACCCAGTAAACGTGAAGGTTACACACCAGTAGTATGTGGTTAGCGAGAGCGTGGCTGGATCAAAGGATTTGACCCGACGAGTCGATTGGTAGAGTTCAAAGAGCAACAACTGTCAATATGTCGGGACGTTTGTGGATGTCAGAGGTTGCGGATTTCCAGGCATAGTGAAAGTAGAATGGTATACTCAATCGGTGGTTATTTGACGAAGGTGGAAGTCAAATCTGACTTTCTGGTTGGACAGAACTGCAGTATATTTCATGTGGTGTGAGTCACAATGACTCAACCTGGCTGTTGACTCATGTTGTGTCATGCAGGACCTCAAAAGCCGCCCACCGGCAGAACTTGGAACCCCACTTCGTTCGCTTCCAGTGTGTCCTTCCTTTCAACCTCCCTTCTGTTGCGTTCCCGATGTCTGACGAAGACACTTCTGCTGTGGGCCCCGATACTCTGGTCACTGCCCTCAAGCTTGGAAACAGAAAGCGGCCGTGAGTTGATCTAGTCTCTTGTCTGCCGCGGTGCAGGTTCACGATTTTATGCCCCAGTCGTGCCAACGATCCATTAGTTCATCATGGGCGACATTTCAGCAGGACAGTGCATGGCATGTGCAATGTCCAAGTATTGATTACACATGGTATACTCCTTCTGGGTGAGGACGAGGAAGTCGCAGAGGAATCGCTCACTCACGAGTTTGTCTTAATCTCTTGTCTGCATCTTTAGACTAACATTCTGTTCTGTAATGTAGGCGCAGAAAGGAGTATAAAGTGTTTCAACGACTGTTGCAGATGGTGCCCCATATCAAGGAGCGCCTCATGGAGGGCTCTGAGAAATCGTGCATGACGATAGCAGATTTGGTAAGTCCATCATTCCAACGAGTTATGAACTTTGTCTCACTTATTGAAGATTCAAAAGGGCATATCTAGTGCACGGTCAGACAATACTAAGAGTTTAAAGGGCGTCGTTCTGGACTGGATAACTCCCCGAGACAAGCCCCTAAGTCCCCACCTCTCCCAGAACGTCAAGACAAACCGCGGCTATCACCACCCTGTTACCGGAGCACTTCTCTGCCCAGCTGGTCTAGACTGGGATGATGTAGAGTTAGTCCCCCCTTCGATGCACGTCATGGTTACATTTAACGCTGAGCCGCTGATTTAGAGTGCGCACCAAGCTTTCCAGCGGCGAAATGACTGCCTCAGGTGATCAATGGCCGTTATTGGTGTACGCACGCCAGGAGTATGATCCCGAAGAACCTTGGGAAGGGCTTTTCAGAAGCCAGCTTCTGGTTTGGGTTAGCATGCATTCCATCTTCATTTTCATTGCTCACTCCATTGCGCACAGGCCTACAAGCATATCTTCACCTCGCCTAGCTCAGTAGAGAAAGAGGTCAAAGCAACAAGGTCAGGCAACGCTCGCATCCATGGGATGACCTGGGTCACTACCGCCTCCTTAGCCTATGTAGCCACACAGGTGTGTCTGGCATTGAAGCTTTATCAATCTACCACTGATCATCCGGCCAGCTTCACTTCGCCCTGTCATCTTCATCGGTATTCTGTAGGTCTGACACCGAGACGGCCTCGGAGCGATTTTATGAGAGCGTCTTGGACTTCTTGGATGATCCGGAGGAAAAGGACGAAGTCGCTGATTTGCTGAACTGGTGGAATTGGTAGGTTTTCCAGGAATTGCCCCCAGAGCTCCTCCGCCTGCGAAAGCTGATGCGCTTATTCTTGCTAGCCAGGTGTTTCCGAGCTATGTCACGCGTGAGCGCGCGGTGACGAAA
>Ga0210383_10003336_pt1 | contig 14398 bp, 12 predicted proteins | sample IncBWC14OmetaG_FD_160072 | JGI IMG/M metagenome (GOLD analysis project Ga0210383, IMG submission 160072) | Forest soil microbial communities from Barre Woods Harvard Forest LTER site, Petersham, Massachusetts, United States - Inc-BW-C-14-O ...
CAAAATGTCTGCGGGTCGCCAGTGAAAGCCTGAAGAAGGTAAGACGGCTGACTTAATTCGGGAGTAAGGCGAGAGGCCTTACTTACTTCGGAGGCGAAGCCAGATGCTTTACGTTGTTACCTCAATGTCGTTGAACCTGCTGTGGTTTGCTTGCCGAAAAAACCTCTTGCCTTCCGAGCGGTTCCTCTGGAGTTTCGGGGTGCCTGGAAAAAGGACGTCGATAGCGATCGACTTCAGGCAGATTATACAAGAATGAACCTTACTCGCTGACACCGCACCGCCGCATCTGTTTGTTTGCTAAGAAGACCCCCCGGTATGAACCGTTATATCACCTTTCTCTTCATGGGCGCGCCTGGCAGCGGAAAAGGGACTCAGGGCAAAGTCCTCGGAACTGTGCCCCGATTTTTCCATTGTGCTTGTGGCGAAGTCTTTCGCTCGCTGGACTTGCGAACGGCTTTGGGACAACAATTTATCGACTATTCCAGTAAAGGGTTGCTAGTCCCGGACGACCTGACCGTTGAGCTTTGGCGAACAAAAATTGAAGCGCAGGTTCTCGAGGGAGAATTTAAGCCCGATATCGACGCGCTGGTGCTGGATGGCATTCCCAGAAACGTCAATCAAGCAAAACTGATGGAAAACCTGATTCACGTAAAGCAGGTGTTTCACCTCTCCTGCCCGAAACGCGAGGAGTTGGTGCGGCGCCTCCGAAAACGGGCAATCAAGGACAACCGTCTCGATGACGCCAACGAAGAAGTAATTCGAAAACGGCTTCTGACCTACGAGGAAGAGACCAAGCCTGTATTGAATTTTTACTCTGGCCTGGTGACACAAATCGACGCGCTGCAACCGCCGGTGAAGGTTCTCCAGGACATTCTGGGAGTCATTTGGAGCACGCACGATGCTGTCATGGCCTTTAACGCTTGAAGGATAAGCTTCGCGTCGTATTCATGGGCAGTGGCCAGATTGGGCTGCCGACATTGCGATGGCTTGCCCACTCTTCGGCGGCACTTCTGGCCGGGGTGGTGACGCAGCCGGATAAACCAGCCGGTCGCTCGCAGGCCTTGCTGCCGCCAGCCCCAAAAAATCTGGCCGCCACGCTCGGTCTGCCGATCCTCCAACCTGCGAAGGTACGCAACGCCGAGGATCTGGACCGAATCGCGGAGCTTTCGCCGGACCTGATCGTGGTCATGGCATACGGCCAGATCCTGCCAAAAAGGCTTCTGGAAATGCCGACCATTGCTTGTCTCAACCTGCACGCGTCGATTTTGCCCAGGCACCGGGGTGCGGCACCCATCCAGGCCTCGATCCTTTCGAGTGATCGGTGCTCGGGCCTGACCGTGATGTACATGGCCGAAGGTCTGGACACCGGCGACATCCTCCTGACGCGATCGATCGCTATTCGGAGGCGAGAGACCGGCGGATCGCTGCACGATCGGCTGGCGACCCTCGGACCGGAGGCACTCGCTGCGGCCTTTGAACTCATTTTGTCTCACAAAGCACCCAGGATCCCTCAGGATGAATCAAAAGCGACATACGCGGCGAAGCTTGGACGGGAATCCGGCCGGATCGATTGGGCTCAGGATTGCTGGCACCTGGATCGGCTGGTTCGCGCGATGAATCCGTGGCCGGGCGCCTTTACGCTCATACGAACAACGGACGATTCGGTGAAAAAACTCAAGATCCACCGTGCTTTGCCAGTCCATCGCGTGTCGGGACAAGAGGGCCGCGTCAATGGCATCGGCAATCGCGGAGTCCTGGTTGCCTGCGGGCTAGGAGCGCTCCTGTTGCTGGAGGTACAGCTCGAAGGCAAACGCAGGATGAACGCGCTGGAATTTGTTCGCGGTTTCAGGTTCCCGGTCGGGACAGTGCTCGGTTGATACTAAGTCAAGGTTGAACGGCGTTTTTCTGAGAGGGTGCTTCGGCGTGCTCAACCTCCGGCGTCATCGCCACGGATACAGTTTGACCGATCCTGAGAGGAACGGGTGGAGCGCCTGATGGTTCGATTCGGACCGGGAATCGCTGTGGAAGACGAACCCAATCCACGGTTTGGCTGACCGAGGGTAACAATCCTGTGGCATCGCTGCCTGATCCATCCTGAACGTAGATACCCCAGCCAATGCTTCGGACCACTCCTTGAAACGACTGTTTGTCCCCCATGAGCGCCAAGTTGGCTTTCTGACCGATTTGGATATGCGCCAATTGAGTCTCTTTGAAATATGCGGCAATCCAAAACGAACTCCCATCGACCAGCGCCATCAATTGCTTGCCGGCGGTGACATAAGTGCCCTCGCTGGTGTTCATGTTGGTGACATACCCATACACTGGAGCAAAGACTTTTGTGTAGCTGAGGTTCAATCTGGCGAGCTCCAGATTCGCCTTGGCGGAAACCAACTGAGCCTGCGCGGCCGAGAAATTGTCCTGCGCATTCTGAAAATCCTGTTCGGCAACCACATGATTTTTATAGAGGTTCGATTGACGATCGAGATCCTGCTGCCGCTGCTTCAAGTTCGCTTCACTGTTAAGAACCTGTCCGGCGGCAACGTTAAGCTGAGCGTTAAAATCAGCCGGATCGATTTCAAACAATAAATCCCCCGTCTTGATCTGCTGATTATCGTGGACCGCCACGTGAATAATCGGACCGGAAACGCGAGGCGCGATGCCGACGATATTCGCCCGGACCTGGGAATCTCGCGTCCAGGGATCGTATACGTAGCGCTCATACAAAGCCCAGGCGGCCCAGCCTGCCAGGCAAACGATGACCAGAGTGACGATAAAATTTAAAAGGCGAGCCTTCATGGGAAGCAGACGAATCCGAAAATGCTACTGAGCAATATGACCAGGGCGAGAAAGAAAAGAGGAAGATGCCAGATGTGCCGCGACAGGCCCGTGCGTTCCAAAATCGCTACGACTACCCAGGCTGCCAGAAAGCCCGCGACGGAAATGACGAAAATCCAGGGAAAGAACAGATCCAAGAACCTGAATTCCGGCCGGTTCGCCAAGCCGAAAGCGCTCAAATTGTGGGTCACGGCTGGGAAACTAACAGAATTCTCCTTCTGCGACAACGGCGTGCGATGGCCGCGTGTAGCACGGGCTGCCAATATCAAAATGTCTCACGCGGGTTGCGGCTGAGCCACGGGCGCCGTTTCGTGCCGCCGTACCTGCAATCGATCCAGATAGAGGTAGATGATCGGCGTGGTGTACAATGTCAAAAGCTGCGACACGATCAGACCGCCAATAATCGCCACACCGAGCGGTTGCCGGATTTCGGAGCCATCTCCCTGACCCATCGCCAGTGGAACCGCGCCAAACATCGCAGCCAGGGTGGTCATCATGATGGGACGAAACCGGACAACGCAGGCCTGGTAGATTGCATCGGCCGGGGTGAGGTTTTGTTCGCGTTCAGCTTCGAGCGCGAAATCGACCATCATGATCGCATTTTTCTTTACGATGCCAATCAGCAAAATGATCCCAATGATCGAGACGATGGACAAATCGACCTTGCAAAGGAGGAGCGCGAGCAACGCACCGAGTCCGGCCGATGGCAGCGTCGAAAGGATGGTGATCGGGTGAATATAGCTTTCGTACAGGACGCCAAGGACGATGTAGACGGCAATGATTGCGGTCAGGATCAAGATCGGTTCCGACGAAAGCGAATCCTGAAAAACCTGCGCTGTTCCCTGAAAACTGCCTCGAATGGAGTCCGGCATACGAATATCACTGGCCGCTTTCTCGATGATCGTTGTTGCTTGCTCGAGGGAAGTGCCCGGATCGAGGTTGAACGAGAACGTCACGGCAGGAAATTGCCCCTGGTGGTTGATCGCGGTCGGAGTATTGGAAAACTGAAAATGGGCGATCGCACTGAGTGGAACTTGAATGCCGGCGGTGCCAGAAACATAGATCTTATCGAGTGCGGTGGGATCGGCAAGATATTGTGGCAGGGCTTCGAGGATGACGTGGAACTGATCCCGGTCATTGTAAACCACCGAAACGGCCCGCTGCCCGAAGGCGCTGTACAAGACGCTATCCACCTGCTCCGGTTGGATCCCCAGTTCCGACGCTTTGATCCGGTCCACGACGACGTTCGATTGGAGCCCTTGCTGTTGCTGGTCGGTGGTTAAATCCTTTAGTTTCGAGTTTTTCTGAAGAGCCGCCATCAACTTTGGTGCGAAGCTGTTGAGATCGTCCTGGCTCGGACTGACCAACGAATAAATGTATTGGCCCTTGGTGGCTCGTCCGCCGATACGGATATCCTGCGAAGCCTGTAAGAATACGCCGATCCCAGGGATCCTGGCCGTTTTGCCGCGTATTCTGGCGACCACCTCGGTGGCGGTGATATTCCTTTCCCTTCTCGGCTTCAACGTAATGAACATGCGACCGGTGTTTGAGCTGCCCCCACCGCCGCTGCCTACGGCGGAGGTGACAGAGGCGACCGCCGGATCATTTTTTACGATCTCGGTTACCAGATTCTGTTTCTGGACCATCGCGTCGAATGAGATGTCTTGCGCGGCTTCGGTAATCCCCATGATCAAACCGGTGTCCTGTTGAGGGAAGAATCCTTTTGGTACAATCGTGTAGAGCCAGACGGTGAGGCAAATGGTCACCGCCGTGACAATCAGCATCAGGAAGGAATGTCGGAGCACCCAACGCAGTGACCGAGAGTACATCCCGAGCACGCCATTAAACATTTTTTCGGTGGCGCGGTAGAACCAGCCTCGAGTCTGGGCTGACTTTTCCTCTCGCAGCAAACGGGAACAGAGCATCGGAGTGAGAGTTAACGACACGACCGCCGAGACAATAATCGCGACGCTGAGAGTCACGGAAAACTCATGGAATTGCCGGCCGATAATCCCGCCCATAAACAGCAGTGGAATGAACACCGCCACCAGCGAGACGCTGATGGAGAGAACGGTAAAGCCGATCTGACGCGCCCCTCGGAGAGTGGCTTCCAGCGGGGTGAGGCCTTGCTCCAGATGACGAACGATGTTCTCGATCACCACGATCGCGTCATCCACCACGAAGCCGACGGAGATCGTTAGCGCCATGAGAGAGATATTATCGAGGCTAAACTTGAGAAGATACATCACCGCGAACGTACCTGCCAAGGCAAGCGGGACGGTCACGCAAGCGATGAACGTCGTCGATACTCGACGCAGGAAGACAAAGCAGACCATGACGACCAGCCCAACGCTGATGAGCAGGGACGTTTGCACGTCGGCAACCGAAGCCCGGATGGTGACTGTTCGATCGCTCTGGATATCCAAATGGATCGCCGGTGGCAACCATCGCTCCAATTGCGGAAGCATAGCTTTCATCCGGTCCACCGTTTCGATGACATTGGCATCAGCCTGCTTACGGACAAAGAGCACCACGGCTCGCTTGGAGTTGAACCAGGCGGCCTGAAGCCTGTCCTCTGTCCCATCGATCGCATGGCCAACCGCACTTAACGGAATGGGAACGCCATTTTTCTCTCCGATAATAAGGTTTTTGTACTGATCTGCGCTGAATAGCTGATCGTTGGCGTTCATCGTGAAGCTAATGCGATCCCCATCAATAGCTCCCTTAGGTTCATCCTTGTTCTGACTCTGGAGCACGGCCCGAACGTTATCGATGCTCAACCCCATGGAGGCTAGCGCGGCGGGATCAACCTGCACCCGTACCGCTGTTCTGGCGCCGCCCCCAACGTCTACCTCGCTTACTCCAGGTACCTGCGACAGCGCAGGGACGAGCAATTCCACAGCTTGATTGTAAATGACTGATAACGGGACGGAGTCCGACGTCAGCGCAAGGATTAACACCGGCAGATCGTTGGGATTGGCCTTTCGGTAGGTAGGTGGACTCGGGAGCCCGGGCGGCAATTCGCTGGAGGCCGCGTTGATGGCCGCTTGAACGTCGCGCGCGGCTCCATTGATGTCTCTGCTCAGGTCGAACTGCAAGGTAATCCGGGTCCCATTCAGCTGGCTTACCGACGTGATTTCATTGACGCCCGCGATATTGGCGAATCGCCGTTCCAAGGGTGCGGCGAGCGAAGTGGCAGCTGTTTCGGGATCGACACCCGAGTAAGTGGCGCTCACGTTGATACTTGGGAAATCGACTTGCGGCAAGGGCGCCACCGGCAGGAACCGATAGGCAACGATACCGACGAGCAGCAATCCGACGGCCAGCAGCGAAGTAGCAATCGGCCGGCGAACAAATGGCTCAGAAATACTCATGCTCAGCAAACCTGTTGGTTCACCATTCTCAAATTGAACTCATCTTGTCAGGACGGGTTCAAGCTCTGCCGGCTTCACCGCGGGTTTCTCGCGGCGCCGACTCAAGAACCTCCCAACTTTGTCCAGGTAAAGGTAGATAACGGGAGTCGTGTAGAGAGTCAGGATTTGCGAAACAAGCAGTCCGCCAACGATGGTAATGCCAAGTGGTTTGCGCAACTCTGAGCCGGTGCCTTCCTGGATCGCCAGGGGTAGCGCGCCGAGGAGGGCAGCCATTGTCGTCATCATGATTGGCCGAAAACGGAGGAGACAAGCCTGATAAATCGATTCCTCCGGAGATTTTCCCTCCTCGCGTTCGGCATCGAGCGCAAAATCGATCATCATGATCGCATTCTTCTTCACAATCCCGATCAAGAGAATCATTCCGATCAGGGCGATGAGCGAAAAATCCATCTGAAACAGGTTGAGAGCCAGGAGCGCTCCGACGCCTGCGGAAGGCAAGGTCGAAAGGATCGTGATCGGATGAATGTAGCTTTCGTATAAAACGCCGAGCACGATGTAGATGACGACAATGGCCGCAAGAATCAGATAAGGCTCCGAACTAAGCGAGCTCTGGAACTCAGCGGCGGTACCGGAAAAGCTGGTGGCAATCGTGTCCGGCAAACCGATCTCGGTTTTCGCCGCTTCGATGGCTTTGACTGCCTGACCGAGAGACTTTCCCGGGGCCAGATTGAAAGAGATGGTGACGGCAGGGAATAAATTCTGATGCAGGACTGACAGAGGCCCAGTGGTTGTCCGCATGGTTGCGAAGGCCGAAAGCGGAACTTGAGGACCACCTGTCGTGATAGCGCCGCTGGCCGTGATCGACCCGGGACTCGAGACACTGCCAGCCTGCTGAGCGCCGGTCGCGTTGACGTAGATCTTGTCCAGCACGTGGGGAGAGTTTTTGAATTCCGGCGCTGCTTCGAGGACAACCCAGAACTGGTTCAGCTGGGTAAAGATAATCGAGATCTGACGTTGGCCGAAAGAATCATATAAAACGTTATCGATGGCGTCGATCTGGACACCAAGCCGCGAAGCTTTTTCGCGGTCGATATCAATGACCGTTTGGAGGCCGCTCGTCTGCTGGTCGCTGGCGACGTCACTGAGTTCGGGCACTTGTTTCAGCCGCTCCAGCAATTTTGGCGTCCATTCGGCCAGTTCCGCCGAGGCGCTGTCTTCGAGAATAAACTGATATTGGGTGCGACTGACTTTGGTGTCGATCTGCAAGTCCTGCACGGACTGCAAAAAGAGAGAGATTCCCTGAAGGTCTTTGGTGGCCTTGTGCAACCGCGCCATGATCTGGTCCGCGGACGATCGACGTACGTCCCGCGGTTTTAACACAATGTACAGCCGGCCGGTGTTCACGGTCGCATTGACGGTCCCGGCGCCAACGAATGCGGCGACACTTTGGACGTCAGGATCTTTTCCAACGATGTCGGAGACCTCCCGTTGCCGCGCGAGCATCGCTTTAAAGGAGATATTCTGGCCGGCGTCGGTGACTCCGATGAGTTCTCCGGTATCTTGATTGGGCAGCAAGCCTTTGGGGATGGCGAGATAAAGAAAGATCGTGGCGACAAGGGTGGCGATCGCGACAATCAGTGTGAAGAGCCGGTTGCGTAACACCCATTTTAGACCGCCGTCATAAAAATTGAGCATTCCGTCAAACGCTCTTTCGCTCCATTTGAAAAGCTTACCCTGCTTGGTGTGGTCAATTGGCTTGAGGAATTTGGCGCACATCATCGGTGTGAGCGTCAACGAAACAATCGCCGAAACGATCACTGCCACACTGAGGGTGATGGCAAACTCCCTGAACAGCCGGCCGACGATTCCGGTCATGAAAAGCAAGGGGATAAAAACGGCGATCAACGAAAAGCTGAGCGAAATAACGGTGAACCCGATCTGGCGAGAACCTTTGAGAGCCGCATCGAGAGGCGATTCGCCGGCCTCGATGTAACGGAAGATGTTTTCGATCATCACGATGGCATCGTCCACGACGAACCCCGTCGAGATGGTCAAAGCCATGAGCGAGAGGTTATCCAGACTGAACCCTGCCAGGTACATGATGCCGAACGTGCCGATCAGGGAGAGCGGCAAGGCCACGCTGGGAATGACCGTGGCCCAGACCCTGCGCAGAAAAATGAAGATCACCAGGATCACCAGAGCGACTGTCAGCAGCAAGGTGAATTGAACGTCGTGAACCGAGGCCCGAATGGTTTGGGTCCGATCTGTGAGGATGGAAACCTTCACCGCCGGAGGAATCGAGGCAGTAAGTTTGGGAAGCAATTGCTTAATCCGATCGACTGTCTGAATGATATTCGCGCCGGGCTGGCGCTGGATATCGACAAGCACAGCCGGTTTGCTTCCGACCCACGCGGCCAATTGCTCGTCCTCGACACTATCAGTGACATTCGCAATATCGCTCAGTTTGACCGGGGCCCCGTTTCGGTAAGCTATTATGAGCGGCCGGTAAGCTTCCGCAGTGAGGAGCTGATCGTTGGAACCGATCATGTAGGATTGCCGGGCGCCGTTGAAGCTTCCCTTGGGAGCATCCACATTGGCCTGCGTGATGGCGTTTCGCAGGTCCTCCGGGCCCAATCCAAGAGACGCCATGGCAGGCGGATTAAACTGAATGCGCACCGCCGGCTTTTGATTTCCTTCGATCGTGACCAGCCCGACCCCGGAAACCTGGCTCAGTTTCTGGGCCAAAAGCGTGTCGGCATAATCGTTCACTTTATCTATGGGCAGCGAGTCGGAGGTGAGCGACAAGGTCAGAATCGGGGTGTCGGCAGGGTTCACCTTGTTGTAGACAGGCAGGCTTGGCAGATCATTCGGCAGAAAGCCCCTGGCCACGTTAATCGCCGCCTGGACATCTTGGGCCGCAACATCAATGTCCCGGTTGAGGTTAAATTGCAGCGTAATTGTACTCACCCCGAATGAGCTGGTGGAACTCATGGAGGTGAGGCCGCTGATCTGGTCGAATTGCGATTCCAAAGGCGTGGTGACCGCCGAAGTCATGACCTCCGGGCTCGCGCCAGGATAGCGAGTTACGACCTGAATCGTTGGAAAATCAACCGTCGGTAAAGACGAGATCGGGAGTAGAAAATACCCGAGAAGCCCGAGCAGGATGACGCCTGCCATCAAGAGGGAGGTGGCGATTGGCCTTCGGATGAACGGTTCGGAAAGATTCATATCTACAAACTGGAACTCTCGCGAGCGCTCCGGTTCGCGAGATTTCCGGGCTACCCACTGGTTGCGGTCGCCGGTGGAGAGCTGTTCTCGGGCTGCTCCGTCTTCGGTTCGTGTCGTCGATGATGCTCGGAGCCGTTTAATTCTGAAGATTGTTTATTTTGCCCAGGCTGGCCTGGCGAAGGCGAATCTTCCGCTTGCGTCAATTGCTTCCCTTTCGTGGGCGGGTTCGGAACCGTAATTTGCACCGGAGAACCCGGCTGCAGTTTGTATTGCCCATCAACCACGACCTGCTCACCTTCCTGCAGGCCGTTGTCGATCAGTGCTTGTCCTCCATCAATCTGGGCGACCTGCACCGGGCGCATTTCGACAGTTTTGTCCTGCGTGATCACGTAGGCATAGGATCCGTTCGGGCCCCGCTGGATCACGGAAGCCGGCACGACCAGCCCGTCGTGCCGAGTGGACACCAGCAACCGGATATTTACGAATTGGCCCGGCCAAAGCTTTAAGTTCGAATTTTGGAAGGTAGCCTTCAGCTTGATGGTGCCTGTGGTCGGGTCGATTTCGTTGTCCACCACCGCTAGAGTTCCCTCGTCGAGCGAAATCTTTTGGGTGCTGTCCATCGCGCTCGCCTTGAGAGGGCCTTTGGCAAAAGCTTCGTTGACACTTAGCAGATTCTGCTGCGGAAGAGTAAATACGACGGAAATAGGCTTGAGTTGGGTCAGCACGACCAGAGCGGACGCGGGGGTTACGTAATTTCCCTGGTCCACTTGGCGAATTCCACATCGGCCGTCAAATGGAGCGGTTATCTGGGTATAACTTAACTGTGTTTGTGCATTATCAATGGCGGCTTGGTCCGACTTAACCATCGCGTCCAACTGGTCCACCAGATAGCGTTGCGTGTCGTACGTTTGATTGTCGAGCGCACCTTTCTTGAAAAGGTCTGAATCCCGACCGAGAAGAATCTTGGCGTTGTTGAGCTGGGCGATATCCTGGTTCTTTTTGGCAACAGCTCCTTCGAGTTGTGCCTGGAGCGGGCGTGGATCGATCACCGCGAGAAGATCGCCTTTTTTTACATCCTGGCCTTCCTGGAAGGCGACTTGGGTCAGTATTCCGCTGACTTGAGGGTGGAATGTCACCGTGTTGAAGGCCTGAACGGTGCCGATTCCGTCGAGGTAAATGTTGACATCCCGCTTCTGCACGACCCCGGCGACCACAGGCACCCGAGCACCCGTCCCGGCGTGCTGACCCTGTCCTCCCGCTTTTGCTTTCGAAGCGTCAACGGCATCCGCCGGGGCGTTTTGATGAGCGAAATAGTACCAGATCCCGGCGATAAACAAGGCACCCAGAAGAATGAAAAGCCAGCGCAGTCTTCGCATAAACTCTTACCTCAATTAGAGTTGGATCAGCGGCTCCAGAACTCCCGTGTATAGGAAGTAGACGAGTCTCCGCCGATTCGATTCAATTCTCAAACTCGTGGCAGCGGTGGCGAGCGGTCGTGCGATGTGCCTATCAATTCGTGCAATCTTCATGCTTTTTTGCTTATCCGTCTTCCGGCAGCCAGTCTCAGGGCCTGTTTAGGCTGCACACATTTCTCAGGATGCAGCTTCTGTGCCTAGCCCAGCCCATTGTTTTCGATCCGAACCTGCCGTTGGGAGATTTTAAGCGATCAGGTCGGGGTCGCGAACTTGCGGCTGGGGAAGCAAAGCGTGCAACTTTAGCTCTTGCGGTAAGCAGCGTCCCGCTAAGCTCTCGTGGTAAGTAAAGCGTGCTTTACCTCCTCAACCCCGGAAGGAAAACCCGGGTAAGCCGAGACGGCTTACTTACCGGCTCGGGAAGCAAAGCGTCCAGCTTAGCTCTCGTAGTAAGTAAAGCGTCCGGCTTTACCTCTTCAACTCCGGAAGGAAGACCCGGGTAAACCGGGAGGGTGATCGAAGTCCTAGCTTGGCATTCGAAAAATTGTACGCTCCCGTCGGCCACCTGACAGGGTTGTCAGCCCATTGGGTTCGCTGAATCGTCAGAAAGCAGGCAGGGGCAGAGCTGGCGGAAGGACCAAGGAGCTTCAGGAGACGTGCGATCGAAGCGAAGCACGACGTCAAAACGCCTGCCGTCCCACTTCGTCGGCATACCCGGTAGGCTCTGACCATTGGCGATAGCCGGAAGAATGGCATGAGCTATCGCCTTGTGCTCCCAAGCGACAAGCACCACACCGGTTTGGTCGACAACGGTGCTGACAAGTTGGGTCTCCTGCCCGACAGCGAACTTCGTGTCCAGCGTCAGGCCCAAACGGGCGGCGAGTGGAATAACCGTCTCGTAGGGACGCTGACTGGGGTCGTCGCCGGTCGTCGCATTGGGGTCTGCCGCGTAGATTACGGAGGGCGCCGGATAGTCTAGGCCCCCAAGGCCAGCACCGAACAGGGCGGACCAGCTGCCAGCCCGTTGCCAACCGCGGATAACCAAAGATTTCTTGTCTGGAAATCCGTCGGGCGTGAGGCCGGGGCCTGGCCAGGACTCCTCCGGCTTCTCTGCGTGTCGGATGATAAGAATTGTGAGAGCGGACATTTTTTCCTTCCTAATCTATTTTTGGTGGGTTTTATGCGGGTGTGGGATAACTCGATTTAAGCCCGCTAGTTTTTGTGTAACAGCCTCAACAATCTGGCGGGGCTCGACCGGCACTGGGAGAAAGGTTCGATCCACGACGAAGCGAGGGTTAGGGACGTTGTTCCTTACCTCGATTCCAATGGCGTTTGTTTATGAAAGACATTTTTCGCGTCCAGAGTAATTTGTGCGGAGTTCTGCGAGCGGAATTTAACTCGCAACTGCATATTGGCGTAACAGCAATACTCCAAAGAATAAGTAAATATTTCGAATTCGTGAAAACCCACACTAAGCGAGATCGTTTCTGCTTGGAAATCCGATGAGTCAGGCATACGGGCGGTCAGGGACATAAAAGTTTCGCCATCGATTTTCAACACCACAACCCAGAGGATGCCACGCGGACCAGGACCATGCCTGTCGATTTCGAAGCTATGACTGCCTTCCTCGTCGATGTAAATTAAACCTGACCACCTTAGCCCCACAAATTTTCCCTGAAGTTGTTTGAGCGATTTGTCTCTTAAGAAATTGTCCATATTAAATAGGGTTCCCGAGTCGATCAGCGTTCCTGTCGACATATCGGGAGGCGAATGCCTCTAAAATCTACCTTGAGCGGCCAAACTTCCAAAATGGCACCCGGAATAGGCCTTTCGCTTGAGAGCGTAGAAGTAGGTGAGGGATTTGGAGTTCGAGGCGCCGCGAGTGGTGAATTGACGGATAGCAGCAAGCTCTGCGAAGAATTTATCGGAATAAGCAGATCAAGGGCTTTGGCTTCCTCATAGCTACCTGCAACGATCCCAACCACCGCTCCTGATCGGTCAAATGCGGGGCCGCCGCTCATTCCGGGGTTAAGACCCGCATTTGTAAGCCATCGACCGTCATGGTCGACGCCAGTGATTAAACCGACGGCCTCCACTACATCCTGATCAAGAGGAAAACCCAAAGCAACGATGGGTGAGCCGACTTGCGCTTGGGCGATCGATTTTACGCTGTGCCACGATCTCTGAGGCAGCTTGAGTAACATCACATCCCCTTGTTCATCGCGCCGAACAACCGTGAGGGGATAGGCATGCTCGTAGCGTCCTCCGACAGATCCGACGGATTCGATTTTAACGTAATCTGGGTTCTTTGAGGGGATCACATGATTGCAAGTTAGCACATATCCTGCGGGATCGACGATGAAGCCAGTGCCAGTGAAGGTGTCTTCCACACCATTTGCACGCTTCGCCTTCACGGAGATGAAGACAAGTGAATCTAAATTAGCGTCACGGATCGATTGCTCCCACGTCTCCGAGCCATCCGCCGCGTAAAGCGGTGAAGTCATTGTCAGAAGTCCTATCGTCGAAAAAAGCGGTACAAGCCAGCAGTGTCCGAAGCTGGCGTTAATCCGACTATTGGTTGCGTTATTCATCTTCCCCTTAGCGTGAGCCGTAATCACCGGGATTCGAAATCAATTCGATGTGCTTTGATTTCATTAACTGCTTTGGCGAATACCACAGCAGCCTGTTAGGATCGTTTTTGTCGTCGGGCCGAAATCCGACCCCTTTCCGGATAGATAACCACGCCAGCTTTGAGCAGCAAATATACCAACGTGGCCGACTTCAGGGAACCCGAGGCCGAACTTAGCAGGCTGACCTGAAATGCGGTCACCGAGGTAATAGTCGACAAATTCTTCATAGGTCATCTTCTGCAAAGCCGCGTAGCGTTCTTTCTCCTCCGCAGAAGGGTCAGGGTTGCGGCGGAGCTGGTTCAAATAATCCTCCTTCTCTTGTCGCCAGCGCGCCGCGTCGCTTTTGTCAGTCCTTCCGGGACGCGAATTGTACGGAACGATCGAACCTGGCTTCTTTGGCCAGATCAGATCGCCAGACTGCAATAGCGCTGCAGCAGGAGGCGCGGCTGTGGAGTCCGCGGCGTTTACAACAAAGGGACAAAATGGCACAAGATTTAGAAGAAACCAAATGACAATCTTGCGGCGATTTCCATTCCTACGGAATATGCTCATGAGTTTATGTTGATGTATTCCTGTCCGACCGCAGCACGATCGTCAATGTAATCTCCGTCGCGCGGGGCCTGCACGCCGTTTAGTGCTCTCCTGCAGAGCGATAAGAAAAATTCGTTGTCTTGGTCTCAGTTCCTTACCGGTATCTTCGGAGTCTTTAAATTGGCGGGCTGCCCTGAACCTCTGTCTGCCAGGTTAGAGCGTTCTTCAATTCGGCTGAAGATGTTCCGTCCCCTGTAACCCCGCATTCCGATCAGTTATCGCCGTTTGTTTGTCCGTATAAGCCACTGGATATCAATGCATTCCATCAAAGCGTAAGCTGAGCCATAAAGAGGAGTTTAGCGAAATTAGCCTGCTCTTTTACTCACTT
>Ga0210383_10003337_pt1 | contig 14397 bp, 10 predicted proteins | sample IncBWC14OmetaG_FD_160072 | JGI IMG/M metagenome (GOLD analysis project Ga0210383, IMG submission 160072) | Forest soil microbial communities from Barre Woods Harvard Forest LTER site, Petersham, Massachusetts, United States - Inc-BW-C-14-O ...
GAATCAACCGTGAGGGTCGCGGTGCCACTTATCGTTTCGAACAATGCCGTGATTGTGGCAGAGCCGGGACTGACTCCGAATGCGAGGCCAAGCGTGGGACTAATCGTCGCCACCGGGGTGTTGTTCGAGCTCCATGCGGCGACTTGCGTAATATCTTGCGTGCTTCCGTCACTGAAAGTCGCAACGGCGTCAAACCGTTGATTCACCCCGGCTGGAATGCTTGGCGTGATCGGCGTAACGGTTATCGATGTCGCCGTCGCACCGGTCACATCCACATTGAAAGACTGGGTAACGCTGTTGTAGGTCACATTGAACGTCACGCTGGTAGTCGTTGGAACCGTTGTCGCCGCTTGGACCACTCCGTTGTGAACGCCAACGGTTGCGACGGCGGTGTTCAACGATGTCCATGTCGCTACGTTCGTCACGTTCAACGTGCTGCCGTTCCCCAGGGTAGCGGTGGCCGTGTACTGGCGGCTGGTTCCCATGGCCAGTGTGGTGGGCGCAACCGGAGTGATGGCTATTGACACCACGGGCGCCGGAACCACGGTCGCAGTGGTGCTTCCCACGACCGTGCCCTTGGTTGCCGAGATGGTAACTGGGCTGGTAGTCGTGTTCACTCCCGTGGCCACACCGCTTACGGTAATCGTGATCTTCGTGGTGTCGGATGACGCCCAAGTCACGCTGCCGGTGATGACTTGCGTCGAAGAGTCGCTGTAGGTGCCAGTTGCTACGAACGCCTGCTGCGTCTGATAGACGATCTGAGGATTCGGGGGCGTGACGGCAATAGATACCAAGGTTGCTGACGTTACGGTTAATGTCGCCGGCGGGCTGGTGATTGAGCCGGAGGTAGCGGTAATCGTGGTCGTTCCGGCAGTTGTGCCGGAAGTGGCAAGCCCCTGCGTCCCTTGCGAATTACTAATGGTCGCGACCGTCGTGTTCGACGAATTCCACGTCACGCTGGTGGTGATGACTTGAGTGCTGTGGTCAGCGTACGTGCCGGTCGCCACATATTGTTGAGTCGTCTGCTGTGCGATGGAGGCCGTCGCGGGCGCCACTGCAATCGAGACCAGCGGATTGGTGATGGTGAGAGTGGCCGTCCCGGAGATGTTCCCCTGGGCCGCCATGATGGTCGAAGTCGTGTTCGGAGTGACTCCGGTTGCCAGTCCTCCTGAGGTAATGGTCGCGCCGACCGAAGCGCTCCACGTCACGCTCGACGTGATGTTCTGCGTGCTACCGCTGGCGTAAGTTCCGGTTGCGGTGAATTGCTGCGTACCGTTCGGAGCCACAGAGGCGGTCGACGGAGTCACCGCGATGGAAACCAGCGGGTTGGTAACGGTAAGCATCGCCGCCCCGGAAACCGTTCCGAGGGTCGCAGTGATCGTCGAGGTCGCGCCCGCGGTCACGCCCGTGGCCAATCCAGCAGCGGTAATCGATGCGCCCGTGGAGGCGCTCCAGGTGACCGTCGTGGTTAAGGGCTTGGTGCTGCCGTCGCTATAATTGCCGGTAGCGGTGTATTGCTGGGTTGCATTTGGCGCAACTGTTGCGGTCGCCGGCGATACCGTAATGGATTGCAACGCAACGACAGTCAACGTTGTGCTGCCGCTGATCGTGCCCGAGGTGGCAGAAATCGTGGTTGTTCCACCCGCGACCGCCGTGGCGAGTCCCGCAGTAGTGATGGTTGCGGTCGAAGTGCTGGAGGACAGCCAGTTGGCGGTCGAAGTGAGATTCTTGGTGCTTCCGTCGCTGTAGCTACCTGTGGCCGTGAACTGCTGCGTGGCGCCAACGCTGATGCTGGGCGTGGCGGGAGTGACGGTGATCGCGGTCAGCGTTGGCGTCGTCGGTGGCGGCGTGGGACCGGATCCGGAACTACCTCCACAACCAACGAACAACGTTACCCCAACCAACAGCAACGACAAAAGCCACTTTTGCATCGCTCAACCCCCGGGCGGCCGCCCAACTACTGAATGTCCAGTGAATTAGGCCAGAGAACTATCAGTATCACATTTATCAGTAACTTGAGTACTACTGGAGAATAAGTGGCTCAGCAATGACACGATAGTGCAACTCTTGATACACCTCGGGGAGGCGGCGTGATAGTACGTCATCGATAAGCAAGACAATTGAGCGGGCAAGACAGCTCTAGAAACTCCGGTAGCAGGGATGCGCGTGCGTCGCTGAATTCACTAACTGAGAAACGCCAACCGCAAAGAAGCCGCATAGCAGTTCGGCCGCGAGTTCGAATGCCGAGGTCGGTTTACCTTGCATCTCGAAGCTACACGGCCGGTGGGTTGCACCCGACTGCTGAACTGCCCCGCGGCAGGAGGCTCCGCGGGGCGTTAGGACTATGTCAGGAAGAACTCGCGAGTTACTTTCACCCACTGCTCGTCGGGAAGCGTTGCGGCCAGGTCGTTCACGGCCACTCCGCCGTCTTGCGCCAAGGCGCCGAGCGCGCTGGGCATCATGCGCTGCAGGCGCATCGAGGACTCTTCGGTCCACCACCGCGCCAGTGCGCCGCCGAGCAGGTTGCGGAAGCTGGTCTTGGCGTCGGGCGCCTGCACGGTCACCATCCAGCCTTCGCCGTACGGGTCTTTGGAGACCAGTGACGGATCGCTGGCCACCGCGTCGTTCACGTCGGCCACGCTGCCTTCGATGGGCGAAACCATGTCGACCTTCACGCCGTTGCGCACGATGCTCCACACCTTCTGGCCTTGGCGGATCCACTGGCCCCGCTGCGGCAGATTCACCTGCTCCACGTTGCCACTGAGCTTGCTGGCGAAATCGTCAATGCCGACGCGGACCAGGTTGGGGCTCTCACTCAGTGCCCAGGTGTGTCCGGGATGGTAGCGGAGATTGTCGGGAACCGAGAACCCACCGACCAGACTCGGCCGCGGCCGTGCTGCCACCGCGCCTTCGACCTTGCTGATCGCCGGAGCTACCTGCAACACAGGATGCTTCGCTTTGGAGTAAAAGAAATCGATGGTCAGAAAAATTGCGAAAGTGGCAAGAACCAAAAGTACTGTCATGACGTGCCTCCTGTTTTCTGTCTGCGTCATTTGCTTGACGCTTTACACCTTTCTCTAAGGCATTCGGGATGCCAATTCGTGATGCGGGTGATTGACTCGTACGGCCAGTGTGTAAATGGGCTGTGTTGCACTGAGTTACGGAGGGTGTTGCAAAATCTATCGCTGCAGAGAATGAATTTTCGGGAGATTAAATTTGATGTGTTCTGCATCGGTGAGGCGATTTGCTTCAACAGATATAGGCCAATTACTAGGTTAGGTCGAAGTAAATCAGCAGCTTAGGTTGTGTCGAGTTCGGTTTTGGCGGCTGTTGCGAAGTGCATCATAGGTGATGAAGACTGCAACAGCTTAACGAAGCCACGGCCGCGCTTTTGCAAGCTCAAGAGAAATTTTCTTGCAGATCTATGTGTCGGCGGTTGTCCCGCGGGCTGGATTATTGCGTTGCCTGCCCCTTCACCACGATTCCGATCTTCTCGGGTGATGATCCGCCTGCCGGAACAGCGACGGAAAACACAGTAGGGCCCTCGCTTTGCGCGACCGCGCCCGGATCACCCGCTGGCGCGAGCGCAATCACTGCCGGATGAGCAGTGCCCGTTGTCTTGGCGCTCAGCTTGACCAGCGGCCGAAACGCCAGGTTGTCGCCGGGGTTGGCGTCCGCTGCGATGGGGATGGCCAGCAGGAAGTCTGGATTGGGGGATACGCCCATGTGGTTCGCGTCCTGCGGCAGGTATTGATAGCGCAGGGTGTAGAAGCCAGCGGGAATCGTCTGACCGCGATAGTCCGACGTGCCCTTGGGATAGTTGACGGCAGCAACGAATTCACCGTTCGTCAGATCGGGATATAGGGCACTGGGCGCGTCCTTGTGGGCGGTAACAAGCGGGTGAGCGAACCAGAACTCCGCTGTCCAACCATCATCGAGGGTGACGCGGTAGCCCTTGTCTTCGACTGCCTTCTTTATGTCGTCGGGAGCAGAGGCAGCCGCCAACGGTCCAATGCGCTCGACGGCAGGGCCGGCGGCATAAATTGGGGCCACCCAGCCGGCCAACAGCCAACAACTAGTAATAAGGACAAGGCACGACCGGCGGGTTAAGCGAACGACGCGATGCATGAAGGCTCCCGTGGCGAAGGTACCGCCTCTGGACAGGGCGTCGCAAGTGCCGAAGTCACAAGATGAGCGAGCTAACTCGTCGCGCTACTCGCCAGCCGGATGCGTGGCCGATGCTGCGACCGGGATGGCCATTGCGGACTGTCCTTCGCTGAAGGTGCCGATGTAGGCGCTGCGACGGTCGTGGCTGGTCCAGTGAGAATCGAGGCCCTCGCCCTGGAACTCATCGGTCACGGCAACCGCCGACATTGCATGATCGACGTTGTTCAGCGGCGGATAAAAGTTGGTCTCGTTACCGCAAATGTGGTCGTGGTGGTTCAGCGGGCGGGTCACGATGGTGGCCAGGTGTCCGGCGCGAAGTACGGCACTGCCCGTGTGCAGATCGGCAGGGACATCGAGCACCACGGGGACGTAGTCCACACGCGCGACGTTTTCCAGCAGACGTCCGCCTTCATGCTGGGCGAGTGCGATCAGCGCTGCGCGTTTGGCGGGATTGGCGGCGTTGTCCACCATCAGCACAGCCTGCGCGGGATATGGATCGCCGTAGGGATCGCCCAGTGTGGCCCGCGCCCGCACAGCGGCGGCAACGGTCAGGCCGTCGAGCTTAACGCCGTTCCACGCGCCTTCCTCGATGTGCCATGCCATGAGCGCGAAGTTGCCGGTCAATCCAACCTCGCCGTTGGCGAAGCATTGCGCGACGTAAACGTCGGTGGAACGCGATTCGATGTAATCGCCGCGAAGCTGTTGGGCGGCGAGCGAAAGCGAAACGGATAAAGCGAAGGCGACGGACAGGAATGCAACTCTGCGCATGGGGGATACTCCTCACCCGGACTTGTGGCTAGTTTAGATGATTTTTGCAGGTCCGGCGCTTCGCGGAATCCTCGAAAGGCAATTCACCACGGAGACGCGGAGCTTCTTGAACGAAGCCTAGTGTTAGCGTCTGCTTTTGCGCGGTGATACCAATTCGCTGCGTCGGGTGCTAGAGCGGTTGGGACGAACTGCTGTTGATCTAGAATACCCGCCATGACTGATGAACTGCTGCGCTTCCGCCCGGAATTCCCCATTCTCGAGCGCACTACCTACATGATCAGCAATTCTCTGGGAGCCATGCCGCGAGGCGTCGATGACGCGTTGCACCACTACGCCGAGATTTGGAACACCCGCGGCGTGCGCGCGTGGGAAGAAGAATGGTGGATGCTGGGCGCGCAGGTCGGCGACGAAATCGGCGGACTGATGAATGCACCGCGCGGCTCGGTGGCGTGTCTGCAAAATGTCACGACATGTGAAGCGACGGTTGCGTCGTGTCTTGATTTCAGCGGTCGCCGTAATAAGGTCGTTTATAGCGACTTGAACTTTCCTTCCATCATGTACTTCTGGGAGGCGCAGCGGGTGCACGGAGCGCGTGTGGTCATGGTGCCGAGCGACGACGGCATTCATGTGAACACTGAGCGTCTGCTCGACGCGATCGACGACGAGACACGGATCGTTCCCATCTCGCATGTGATCTTTCGCGGCGCGTTTATTCAGGATGTAGCGGCGATCGTCGAGAAGGCGCATCGCGTCGGCGCTTACGTGCTGCTGGACTCATTTCAGTCGCTGGGTACCGTCCCGTTCGACGTGCAGGCACTCAATGTCGATTTCTGCACCGGCGGCGTGCTGAAGTGGCTGTGCGGCGGGCCGGGTACAGGCTATCTCTATGTGCGTTCCGACCTGGCAAGAAAACTTCAGCCAAGCTTTACAGGATGGATGGGACACGAAAGTCCCTTCAACTTCGAGATCGGACCGACTCAATACACCGACACCATGTACCGCTTCACTCAGGGGACGCCCAACATTCCGGCGCTGCACGCCGCACGTCCAGGATTGAAGATCCTCGGCGAGGCCGGCATAGAGAACATTCGTGCCAAGTCAATGCGACAAACCGCACTGCTCATCGAGATGGCTGACCAGCGAGGCTGGCGAGTGAACACGCCGCGCGATGCCGAACGTCGCGGCGGGACCGTCTCCATCGACATGCCCGACGCGCAACTGGTTTGCGAAGAGTTGCTCAAGAGAGATGTGCTGGTCGACTACCGTCCCAAAGCGGGTGTCCGCTTCTCGCCGCATTTTTACAATACGGACGAAGAGTTGTCGAAGGCGATCGAATCGGCCGACGAAATCGTCAGCAACCTGAAAGTTCCAACTCGGTAGCTCGTCGATAGGTGCGGTGGCCGCGATCATCCCGAGATTTAGTAACCACTTATGTACCGTTATCTACCGCTCCGTTGACACTTCGCCTTTTGTTCGCTCACAATAGCAGCGGAGGCCCGACCACATATGGCTCTCACTCGCCGCCAAAAACAGGTTTACGATTTCCTCGCCCGTTTCGTCGAAGAAAATGGTTATTCGCCTTCGTTCGAAGAGATCGGCGAAGGGCTGGGACTGAGTTCGCTGGCCACCGTTCACAAACACATCAGCAACCTGGAGCACAAAGGATTGCTGAAGCGCGACTACAATTGCAGCCGCTCCATCGATCTGCTGAAACCGCGCGGACGCATGCGGCAAATCCTGGGCGGAGCGTCGGCGGCAGCTTCGGGTCTCACACTTCCCCTGATGGGACGCATTGCGGCTGGCCGTCCGGTGGAGGCGCTGGAGAATCCCGAGTCGATTTCGCTGGCCGATTTCACCCGCTCGAAAGACGTTTACGTGCTGCAAGTGACGGGCGAGAGCATGCAGGACGAGCACATCGTGAACGGCGATTACGTGCTGGTGGAGAAAACCAAGACAGCGCGCGATGGCGAGATCGTGGTGGCGCTCGTGAATGGCTCGGATGCCACGTTGAAACGCATTTACACCGAGGGCGACAAGATCCGGTTGCAGCCGTCGAACGCAACCATGCAGCCCATCATGGTTCCGGCGGCAACGGTGCAAGTGCAGGGGCGCGTCATCGGGGTGCTGCGGAAGTACTGAACGCCATTCGCAAAGAAAAAGGCGCGGACATAGCCGCGCCGATTGAAGCTGCACTCCAAATTACAGCGCTTTGTCGAGAGCCTTCTCGATCACGTCGCGCGAGACGTAACCAACGATCTGTTCCTGCACCTGGCCGCCCTTGAAAATCAGAAGAGTCGGAATGCCGCGCACGCCATAACGCTGCGGGGTCGACACGTTCTTGTCCACGTCCATCTTGCCGACTTTTACGCGGCCGCTATAGCTCTGGGCGACCTCATCCACGACGGGCGCCAGTGCCCGGCACGGGCCACACCACGTTGCCCAAAAATCGATCATCACCGGTTGGTCCGACTTCAACACCGACTGGTCGAAATTCGCGTCGGTTATTTCCATAATTGCGTCACTTGCCATTGATCCTCCTGAGGGGTCGCCGCTGCTGCGCGGCACTCATACAGAAAACCGCGATTCAATCGTATCACCCGAAATTTTCTGACGGGAACAACCATTAGATGCATGCGAGGACTCGCGGATGCGGTGGGCAGAAGGTGGGCAGTCGCCTTTTGCTTGGGACGAGACGCGATAATTCCAACGCGGGTGGGCAGTCGACGCAAATGTGACCCGCAATCAAAAGCGCTCCGCGTGACCCGCGAAGCGCCTAGAAGGCAGCCCTCCCCCAGAACTGCCTAACTACGCCTGCGATTGTGCGGCGAAAAACTCCGGAAGTAAATACACCTTCAGTAACCAAAAAGTAACTAAGGGTAATCAGTGGCGTGTGACATAACTATCACAAAATACTTAATTTAGAATTGGCACTTTTCAGAGCTTCCCTAAACCGGCCTGTTTAGGCTAGTTACCATTCCGTCCAACCGTCACATTTTTAGGGTACTTACAAGTACTTCAGCGGGATGCAGAACAGTCCGCCCCATTCCGGCCATCAGTTGCTCATGGCACGAGATTCCGCTGGCGACTAGTACCCGTGGCCCTGTGTCGTCTTCAGCAGCGCGAACCTGCTCGAACAAGTCGGCACCGACAGCCATGCTGAGTTCGTAGTAATCGTGCTTATAGCCGAAGCTGCCGGCCATGCCGCAACATTCCACCGACGAAGTGACCACATCGAAGCCGACGGCGCGCAGGAGATCGATGGTCTGCGATGCGGCGTTACACGTTCTTTGCTGACAGTGCGCGTGATAGAAGAGGCGAGTGCCGAAGCGGGACTTACTGGCCGGGAAGAGCTCAGCTAAATCGATATGAGCCTCGGTGGCAATATCCCACAAAGCTTGCAGCGGCTCAACACTATTGGCGGCCAGCTCGGCGACTGTCGCTTCGTCGTCGAGCAGGTGCTTGTTGTCAAAGCGCAGCATAGCGAGAACGCTGGGCTCGACGACCACGATTTTTCTGCCGCTGTCGAGATACGGCCGCAACATGGCTGCCATAGCACGGGCCTGCTGGCGGGCCGTATCGATCATGCCTTGCGACATGGCCGCACGTCCGTCCGGGATCGACGGGGTAAGCACCACGTCAACTCCAATCGCGCGGAGAGCTCGCACCGATGCCATTCCCCGCTCGGGCGTACCGTAATTGGTGAACGTGTCGGCCAGCATGACGATTCCGGGTTCGATCGCCGCGGCCTTGGAAGCGGCTGGCTCTTCTCGGAACAGCTGCTCCCAGGTTTTCGCGGGGAAGGCCGGCAACTCGCGACGGTGATCGACGCCAAGCACGTCTTCCATGAGCTTGCGCACTCCAGGAGCGTGGCTCGAACTGTTGGCCAGCGATGCAAAGTCCGTTCCCCACTTGCCGAATTTGTGATAGTTGGCGAAGAACTGTTTCTGCAACGGCGCGACCCGGTCTTGGGGCGCGCTGCCGGTCAGGCTGCCGAACAGCGACTTCTGCACTGAAGCGCCATCGGCCTGGTTCATGCGCTGGCGTAGGTTCTGGTTGAGCCACGGAATGTCGATGCGAATCGGGCACTGCGGAATGCAGCGCGAGCATCCGGTACACAACTCGCTGAAGCGGGCGTTCATCAACTTGCCCGTACCGGCTTCCCACGCGCCGCCGATCCCGCCCGAATAGGTTTCGCCGCCGAAGGCATGGCCACCGACGGTCTCAAAATTCGCGCAGACGTTAAGGCAGGCGCTGCAACGGATGCAATACAACGCCTCGTGCAGCACCGGGTCCTCGCGCATGGTCGAGCGTCCGTTGTCGATGAGCACCATGTGAAACTCGCGTGGCTTCACAGTCTTTCCGGGCGCGGCAAAGGGCGGCGCCGGCAACGGCGGGCGCAGAATGCTGACGTAAGACGTCAGGGGCTGGCCGGTAGCGCTGGCAGGAAGCAATTCGATGAACGACCGGAAGTCCGACCGCGACGGCACGACCTTCTCGATGCCCGCAATCGCGATGTGCACTGGCGGGAGCGTGGTGGTCATGCGAATGTTGCCTTCGCTCTCTACCAGCATCAGGGTCCCACTGTCGGCGGCGATGAGGTTCGCGCCGGAGATCCCCGCATCCGCGCCGATGAACTGTTGCCGCAAGATCTCGCGCGCAAAGCGCGTCAGTTCTTCGCCGGTGTCGAGCGGCAGATCGGTCTGGAACTTGCGTTTGAACAGCGCAGTAATGCGCTCGCGCGAATAGTGCAGCGCCGGAGCAATGATGTGCGACGGCTGCTCGTCAGCGACCTGCAGTATGAATTCTGCCAGATCGCTCTCGGCTACCGTGATGCCGACGGCTTCCAGTGCGTGGTTCAGCCGGGTCTCTTCCGAGGTGATGCTCTTCCCTTTCACCACCAGTTTCACTTCGTGCCTCACCAGCACGTCGCGGATGTAATTGTTGGCATCAGCGGCTGTCTTGGCGAGAAAGAAGTGTCCGCCGTTGGCGAGAACGCTGGCTTCGAGTTGCTGCAACAGCGCCGGCAGGTTGGCGATGGCGTTCTCTTTGGTGCGACGGGCGCGGTCTTTCATCGCGTCATAGTCGGCGATGCGCGCAACGGCAGTGTAGCGGTTGCGGTTGAAGGTCTGGGTGTTGCGGCGAACGGCGGGACTCTGCACGTCCAGCGTCATGCGAAGGGCGTCGATCAGCGCTTTCTTCTTGCTCTTGTTGGCCACTTGGCGGGGCTGAATGTCGACGGGATTTACGGGAGCTGCCATGCTTACCTCTGAGCTTTATCTCAAAGCGTTTTATCGCAAAACAATGATGTGCAAACGGTGCGGGCCGTGTACGCCGCGGACCAGCGGGCCCATGTCGGCGGTTGCGCTCGGCCCGGTGATGAAGACGAAGTTTCGAACCAGCCCTTTGCCGCCGAGCACGTCTTCGCGAAACAGGTCGCGCGGCTGCGGCACGATGGTTTCGGCCGCAACGACCGCGATGTGCAGAGGCGCAAGCAAACTCGCCATGCCAGTCCGCTGATAGCCGACATCGACACAAACCGATCCGGTGCGCGCGACGGCAGCGAAGGCTTCGGTGACTCCGGCCGGTGAATTCACTAGTTCTTCCGCTGTGGGTTCGGCACGAACGCGCGGATCGCGGGCAAAGTCTGCGAACAATTCGGCGGGCAGGTCCTGGGGAGGAGCAAACAAGATTCGGTCGGCGTCGCCGGCTTTGCGCAAAATCGCATCGCGCAATGCCGCCGGACTACGTTCGATGATCTCCACCGTGGCCACCGCAGCTTTGGCGGCGGCTTCGAACTGCTCGACGGCGGGTTGAGTTACGACTGCTGTTGCCATAGCGATACTCATGCCTCAGATGGCGAAAATGTTAGCATCCGACGACGATCCCGGTTGTGATATGCCGCACACTCGGCATCTCAAATTCGTCACAGGCGTCCGGCACGTTTGGCGGGCCTCTTTTACAATCAACCCACGATCCGATCAGCTTACGTGGTGGTCGGCCCGGTTTTCATGACCAACGGGCTAAAGCATCGGAAACCCTGGGTCAGCCGCCTGAAATGCTCTCGCGCTGCGCTTGTGCTGCTTATCGCTGGACGGCTTTGGACTTTACCGACAGTCGCTCAAATCCCTACGAGTTCAGAAATTTCGCAACCCACTACGCAACCGGCCGATATGCCCGGAATGGACATGTCGGGGCATCATCCCATGAATTCCGGTATGCCGTCTTCGGAAATATTCTTCATGGGAGAATCGTCGGGAACGTCGGTGCAACCTTCGGCCTGGCCGATGCCAATGGTGATGACCTCGGTGGGATCGTGGAACCTGATGTGGATGGGACAGGCATTTGTGGTCGATACCCAGCAAACTGGTCCCCTAGGTGCGGACAAGCTGTACTCGACGAACTGGGGCATGCTGGGCGCAACCCACCGACTCGCAGGAGGCAGCGTGCTGCTGCGCACGATGCTCAGCCTGGAGCCCGCTACCATTACCGACCGCCGTTACCCGTTGCTCTTCCAGACGGGCGAAACCGCGTTTGGCGAACCTATCACCAACGCCCAGCATCCGCACGATTTAGTGATGGAGTTAAGCGTGCAGTACTCCCACAGCGTGGGAGAGCGGGCGACCGCCGATTTGTATTACGCCGTTGAAGGCGATCCCGCACTGGGACCGGTGGCTTATCCGCATCGTGCTTCGGCGATTGAAATTCCGCAGGCCACGCTCGGCCATCACTGGGAAGACTCCACTCACATCGCCAGCAACGTACTGACTGGAGTGCTGGCGTTCCGATGGTTAAGGTTCGAGGCCTCGGGATTCCACGGCACCGAGCCTGACGAGAACCGCTGGAACTTCGACTTCGGTCCGATGAATTCTTACTCCGGACGCATTACCTTCACGCCCACGCCACGCTGGGCCGCGCAGATTTCGGCGGGACACTTGGTTAACCCTGAGCAACTCGAACCGGGCGACGTGAATCGCACCACAGCTTCGGTGGAATATATTGTGCCCCGGCCTAACGGTAATTGGTGGGCAACGAGTTTGATCTGGGGCCGGAACTGGAAGACTGCTCCGAAGTACGGCTCAAATGCAGTGCTGGCGGAGACCGTGGTTCCCTTCCGCAACAAAAACTTCGTCACCGGACGTTACGAGTGGACGCAGCGCGATGAATTGTTCGCCGACAATCCCGCGCTGGAAGAACAACTCTTTGTGCAGACCGGCTCGCGATGGTTTGACATAGGCGCCTACACCGTCGGATATACGCGCGACCTTGGTACCTTTCATCACGCGCAAACCGGTTTGGGCGCGAACGTGTCGATTTACGAAATCCCTGCCACCCTCAAGACTTATTACGGGGACCATCCGCTGGGGGTAAACGTCTATCTGCGCGTGCGTCTCAAGTAGCTTCTCCGGCACTCCTCAGGCTCCGATTTAAGCGCGGCTTCATCTAATTTTGGCTAATAATGGGAAGGAATTCCCATGCTACCGGCCTTAATCGGCAATATTGCGGCTAAGCTATGCGTGTATTGATTGTCGAAGACGAGCGAAGACTGGCGGAAAACATTGCCCGCAGCCTGCGCGAAAGTGCGGGTTACGCCGTCGATGTCGCGCTGGACGGCGAAGACGGCCTATACATGGCGCAGACCAATCCGTATGACCTGGTCATGCTCGACCTGATGCTGCCCAAAATCGATGGCCTTAGCTTGCTCAAGCAGTTGCGGGCGAGCGGCGCCGAGACTCCCGTGCTGGTGTTGACCGCACGCGACGAGAAAGAGTCCATTGTCAGCTTGCTCAACGCCGGCGCCGACGATTACGTCGCCAAGCCGTTTGATCTGGGTGAACTGCTGGCGCGCGCCAAGGCGCTCATTCGCCGCGGTAAAGGACATGGAAACGCAGTCTTGAAGGTCGGAGACATTGAGATCAACACCTCTGACCTTACCGTCCGTCGCGGGGGCGAGCCCGTCACGCTGACCGCGATGGAGTATCGCGTCTTGGAGTATCTCGCCCACCGACCGGGTGCGGTAGTCTCGAAGACCGAGCTTCTCGAGCATCTTTACGATTTCAATTGGGAGCGTTTCAGCAACGTAATTGAGGTGTATATTTCCGGCTTGCGCCGCAAACTCGACGACAGCGGAGAAGCCAAGCTGATTCACACCCTGCGCGGGCAGGGATACATGTTGCGTGCCTGATATGGCGAAGACTTCCATTCAGCGGCGTCTCATCGCCGCCATCGTGATCTCGCAACTGGTGCTGGCAATCGGTTTGGTCGATGTAGCCGTGTTCGTAACCCGAGTGCAACTGCGTCGCGCCTTCGATGTCGCGCTGCAAGGCCGCGCGATGAGCATCGCGGCACTGGTACGCTACTCGGAAGACGCGCCGCCCAAATTGATATTTGAGAACGACCTCGCTCCACGGTCGCTTGATCCTGATGTCCAAGACCTGTACGAAGTCTTCGCCAATGATCACACGCTCATTGCTCGCTCCCCCAATTGGCCTGAGAAGCACGGTGTCCTGCCGCCGCGGGGTGAACGCTGGATCGCATCCTATATCGTGAATGGAATTCCCTATAGGGCGGTTCGACTCGAGCGGATACCTGTGCTCGATCGCGAAGGAGATACACCGTCGCCCGACAATCTGACGGTTACTTATGCATCGCCTATCACGCCGGTAAAGCGCGCAGTCAGCGAGGTATTGCTCTACATCGCCGTGGGAAGCCTGCTGCTGTTGACGATTTCAGGCAGCTTTTCGCTGTGGGCCCTGCGGCGCAGCTTGCGTCCGCTGTCAGACTTGGCCAACAGCGCGGCCGTCATCTCTCCCTCCAACTGGAAACTGAATCCGCCCGAGGAGGCGCGCGACACGCTTGAACTCGAGCCCTTAACTCACGCTATGACCTCGATGCTCAACGGCCTGCAACGAGCATTCACGCAACAGCGCGAGTTCTTGGCGAATGCCGCGCATGAACTCAAGACGCCGGTGGCGATCTTGAAGTCAACGCTGCAATCGTTGCTGCAACGGCCCCGCACCTCCGACGAATACCGTACCGGACTTGAGGATGCGCTCGACGACATGGCGCGGCTGGAGAAGCTGCTACATTCCATGCTGCGGCTTGCACGCGCGGAACAGTGGGCCGCCGGGAACCTGCATAAGAGTTTCGTGCCCATCGATGTGGGAATGACATGCGAGTCGGCCATCGAACGGATGCGGCCTGTCGCCCAGCAGCGCCGCGTCACCATCGACTTCTCCGCCAATGGTTCCCTGCAAATGCCTGCCGATCCCGATGACCTCGAACTGGTGTGGTCGAACCTGCTGGAGAACGCCATTCGTTTCAGTCCTGAAGGCGGGACCGTGCGCATGAGCGTGCGCGCCAACAATGGGCGGAACTACGTCGATGTCGCCGACCGGGGCCCGGGTATTCCGCCGTCTGAACTGTCGCATATCTTCGAGCGCTTCCATCGCGGCGACGCTTCTC
>Ga0210383_10003339_pt1 | contig 14390 bp, 11 predicted proteins | sample IncBWC14OmetaG_FD_160072 | JGI IMG/M metagenome (GOLD analysis project Ga0210383, IMG submission 160072) | Forest soil microbial communities from Barre Woods Harvard Forest LTER site, Petersham, Massachusetts, United States - Inc-BW-C-14-O ...
CGATAAGCGGGCCGATATTCTCGGTGTGCGCGTACGCCGCTGGAGCCTCGCGCAAACCCTCGATGCGGTCGAGGAGTCGATTCAACGCGGCGACCGCCGCTACGGCGTATTCATCAACGTCTACAACGTGATTGAAGCGCGCCGCAATGCGCAGTATTGCCGCACCTTGAATGAAGCGGATTTTCCCATGCCCGATGGTATCCCGCTGGTTTGGGCAAGCCGGGTTCTGGGGACGCCTGTACCTAGTCGCGTGTGCGGACCAGACTTTCTGGTCGCGATGAATGAGCGCGCCGAGCAAAAGGGCTACACGGTCTTCATTATGTGCGGCGGAGACAAGAAAGCCGAACGCACCGCCGCCGCTTTCCAGGAAAAGCATCCCAACCTGAAGATTGTGGGGGCGTGGACGCCGCCGATGGGGCCGATCGAAGGCAAATTGAACGATTACATTCTCGGCGAAATTCATCGGACTCAGCCCGACATCTTCTGGGTTGGACTGGGTGCACCGCTGCAGGAACGCTGGGTTTGGACCAATCGCGACCGCATCGAAGCGCGTTTTACTGGAGCGGTCGGCGGCGCCTTCGATTACCACATCGGAATGCGCAAACGCGCTCCCAAGTGGATGCAGCATCGCGGATTGGAATTCTGGTATCGCATTAGCCAAGACCCTAGCCTGATTTGGAAAAAGCGGCATTACGAGGATTTTCATATGTTCGTGCTTCCGGTGCTTTTGCAGGCAGCACGGCAGCGCACGAAATAGATTTTCGGTATCCGATGGACGTCGACTTGTGGCAAGACTCTGACGCATCTCCCCTGAAGAGTAGTTACAGAATTTGCCCAGCCGGCTTTTTGGAGGAGAAAGAAATGAACGGTAAGTACCACGCACTCGTGGTTGCTGCGATGGCGCTCAGTAGCGCAGCAGCATTCGGCCAAAATCAGTGCAGCGCAGTGCCTCCCATAGGAACGTGTCCGGCACCAGCGGCCCCAGCGCAGGTATGGTGTGCGGGGAACAATGCTGCCAGCACCTGTTCGGGCGGCACTTCGTGGATTGGCTTCGATACCTCTACACCCGCGGCCGGATCTTGGTCGGCACAGTTTGAAGGCATCGATGCCGCAGGCCTCCTGGCCGACAAACTGGTTCCGCGGCCGCAACCGGATCCGAATGGCGGTGTCGGTCCGACCAATGCGAACGGCGTGGGCCAGTATCTTGAGCTGGCCAGCAATTTTGTTCAGGCATTCGATCGCACAACCGGCAATGGAATCTTCAGCAGCAAGTCCAACAGCGTCGCGGCTCCACAGCAGCTCACCAGTCTGTTTGCTCCGGGTGGTTCGTCGTATTGCAAGAGCGGTTCTCTCGATGGCACCGCGAGCTACGATCGCATCGACGGAGTATTCGTCCTGGCCAATCTGTTTAACCCAGGCGATGGGAACCGTTACCTTTGTCTTGGGGTCAGTGCGCCCAACGGTTCGGCGGCGGCGAATAATCTCGAGGGCAACAGCTTCAAGAGCTACTGGAATGTCTACGCATACAACGTAAGCGTAGCGATACCGAACAATGCCAAAGGCCAGCCTTACTTTCCCGACTACATGCGATTCGGCACATGGTCGGATGGATTCTACGTGGCTTGGGATCTGCTCGATCCCCACAGCATTGTTGGCTTTGAAGTTTGCCGGCTTGATAAAGCGGACATCGTGGCTGGATTGTCGTCGACTCCGCCGGTTTGCTACACCTACATTCCGTCGTACATCGGTGCAGCGAACGACAATTCTCTGATCCATACTTTGCTGCCGGCTGACTTTGAGGGTGCGAATCCTATTCCGAGCAATACTGCGGGAGAATATTTTCTTGCTCAGGTGAACCCGAGCAATCCCGGGACGAACAAGCAATGCAACGCGTCGCCGTGCGTCTCGGACCAGTTGGCTTTCTGGACCTGGTCGGGCTTTGCCAGCGGCGCTGGACCTACCTTGATCACGCTGAGCACTGGATACACTCCGGGCTGCTACGCGCCGTCGAGTCCGTACAATACTTACTGCGTTCCCGAACCTTACGGAGGCAAGATCGACAGTGTGGGAGATCGATTGATGTCGCGTCTGGCTTATCGCTATATCAATACCGGGAATGTAGGAGAGTATCTCGCGGTCACGCAAACCGTGCAGCAGAACGTCAAGTACCATCGCACTGGCATTCGCTACTATCAAATTCTGGCCAGCGCGAGTCCGTCTGTGTTGCATCAGGGAACGATTCAGGATGCGACCAATTTCTACTTCCTCTCCATGCCAAGCGTGGCGATGGATAGCAAGGGCGATCTCGGCATCACGTACACCGTAACCGGCAACACCAACTTTGGGAGCGTCAGCGATTACGATCCGTCGCCGTTCTTTATGGCTGTGGGGAGCGGCGGGAAACAGGGAACGCCTGTTCCAATTCTCAGCAATAGCGGCGGGAGTGGACAGGATGAAACTGACGACTTCTGGGGCGAGTATGTAAGCGTGTCTTCGGATCCCAATGACGATCTCACCTTCTGGGCGGTCGACGAATACATCAACGGCGACCAAACTGCAAATTGCACCTCGCAAATCGGAACGGGATGCACGTGGGGAACGCGAATCTACACCTGCCGCAGATGTTCGAGTTGTTGATCGGTCGTAGTCCGAAGGATACAGCGGTGCCACGCTCCTTTGGTCTTTTGCAAGCGGCGAGCAAATCGTTATAGCCCCCTCCTATAAAGCGCAGTTCCGCTTGACTTGGACTGGCTGAAGGCGGAACATCGCTGGCTGCTTCAAGTCCCCGTTGTTGAGGGTTTTCTGCAAAAATGGTACATGAGGAGAAGGTCATGAAGGGGAACGGAAGTTGGGCAAGACTGCGCGGAGGGCTGATGGTCACCGTGGTTGCAGTTTTTGTTTTGACGCCGGGCGCCTGGGCTGCCGCCAAGTACAAATCGCTGCATAATTTCACCGGCGGAAAGGGTGGGGGATTCCTCTCCTCCGCTTTGATTTTCGACCAGGCGGGAAATTTATACGGCACCGCGTACGCGGGCGGCTCTTGTCGAACTGGTAACTGTGGGCTGGTTTTCGAGCTGACCCCAGACGGGAGGGGTGGCTGGAAGGAAAAAGCGCTCTACCGCTTTAAGGGTGGTACGGACGGGTCCAATCCCTATGCGAGTTTGATCTTCGACGCAGCCGGGAACCTTTACGGCACGACGGTCATTGGCGGTGCTTACAATTCGGGCGTAGTTTTCAAGTTGGCAGCAAACACGGATGGAAGCTGGACCGAGACCGTGCTATACAGCTTCTGTTCCCTCACGAACTGCCGGGATGGATCCTTTCCCGAAGCCGCATTGGTTCTCGATCAAGCTGGTAACTTTTACGGTACCGCGTACGAGGGCGGCAATCTTAGTGCCTGCGACGGTGTGGGTTGTGGCGTGGTCTTTCGGTTGGCCCAGAACGCAAGCGGAGGCTGGGTCGAGACTGTGCTGTACGCCTTTTGCTCGATTACAGGCTGTCTCGACGGTGCCCTGCCCAGCGCTCGCGTGATCTTCGACCAGGTAGGAAGCCTCTATGGCTCGACTCAATCGGGCGGCGACTGTCATAGTCAAAGTTGTTCGGGCGTGGTCTTCAAGCTAAAGCCACAAGCGGACGGGAGTTGGACCGAGAACGTATTGTATAGCTTCTGTTCCCAAACGAAATGCCACGACGGCATCGACCCTTTTGGCCTGGTCTTCGATGGGGCGGGAAACCTCTACGGCATGACCGCCGCCGGCGGCAATCGTTACGGTAACTGCAACCATGAGGAACCCGGCTGTGGTTTGGTCTTCGAGTTGATGCCGAAGGCAAACGGAAAGTGGGCCGAGAGTGTGTTGTATCGCTTCACTAGTGTGGGAGGAAACAACCCTAGCGGGGACGGCCCTTTGATCTTCGACCAAGCAGAAAATCTCTATGGCACGACGTCTTATGGCGGTAACACTAAGTGTTCTGGAGAAGGCTGTGGCGTTGTTTTCGAACTGTCGACCCAACCCACGGGCGGATGGAAGAAGACCGTGCTATATCGCTTTACGGACGTGGGAGGATCCCATCCATCCGCCGGTCTGATCTTCGACGCGGTGGGGAATCTCTATGGCACGACTTTTGGGGATCGCGTGAAGACCTTTGGTTCGGTGTTTGAGATCACGCCGTAGTTGCTAAGCCGGGACTATCGCGAAGCTTTTCCATGAAGTTCCTGGTGAACTCGAGAATCCGGGAGCCGTTAAGGGTTAACGAGTGTGCCAGGTGCGCCACTCCCTGCGTCTTTTGCAAGTGGCGTGGCTTGGTAAGTCCAACCAAATCCCATTACTCTAGCTCCTTCCAAAAATCGCTCCACTTGACTTGGAGTTGCCGAGGGCCGACTATTGCTGGCTGGATCGACTTCTCCTGCATTCAGTCGCCCTGGTTGTTTCCTTTTCGAGCGGTAATCTTCAGCGAGGTGCCTCATGAAACCCGTTCCCTCCGCCTGCCTGTTTATGCTGCTGGCCTGCGCGCTGGGCTGGGCGCAGAGCCCCATTCCGTTGATCAATCAGCCGCTGGTTCCGGCGAGTGTTGCCCCGGGGAGCGGGGCGTTTACTCTAACGGTGAATGGCACCGGTTTCACATCGAACAGTGTGGTGTATTGGAACGGATCCTTGCGCCCAACTACGGTGGTGTCGAGCAGCACCGTCCAAGCTCAGATTGGCACCGGAGATATTGCTAAGCCCGGCTTCGGGTGGGTGACGGTGGGGAATCTCGGAGCTGTCGAAGTGCAGTCGAACGTGATTTACTTTCCCATTCGAACTTCTGCCGAGGGCGTAGGCTTCCTGACGAGAAACATCCAAAACGTTGTGAATCCCGGACCAATTGCGGTCGGCGATTTCAATAACGACGGCTTGTTGGATTTTGCAGTCGGTGGAGGAACAACGGGGAACGTTCAAGTTTTTCTAGGGAAGGGAAATGGAACATTTCAGTTGCCGATAACCACCGTCAGTGCAGGTGTCTATGCGATGGTCGCCGGCGATTTTAATGGTGACGGGAAGCTCGACTTGGCTGTGGCCAACAAATATGGGCGATACGGCACTCGGCTTAACGTATTCCTTGGTCAGGGTAACGGCAAATTCACCAAGCTGAAGGGTGCGGTTTTCAGCAGCCAGCTCGGCCGCTTGCTTACGGCTGACTTCAACGGCGACGGCAAGCTGGACCTGTACATCGACGGGCAAGGCACTCGACGGGAGTCCGAGTTTGGAATATTGTTCGGTCACGGAGACGGCACTTTCGACAATCCGTTTCTTGTGGGGCCTTTGCCTCGAGGTGGGTACGGCGGACCCGCTTTCGGCGATTTTAACCGCGACGGCAATCTGGATCTCGCAGTTGCTGGCACCAACTATTACGGAAAAAGCGTCGTTGAGGTGTTTCTCAGTGGCAGCGGACTTTTTGACAAACCTGTCACTTATCTCATCCCGTTCGGCGGAGAATCGTTAGCGGCGGCAGATTTAAACGGCGATGGCAAGTTGGATCTCATAACCGACGGGGTTTCTGTCCTCTTGGGAAACGGCGACGGCACCTTTCGAAAGGCTGGGGGCATCGCCAGTGGTGGAACCGGGTCGGTGAATCTTGGAGACTTTAACGGCGATGGCAAACTCGACGTTATGGCTGGTCTAAGTCTTCTGCTGGGCAGCGGCGACGGCAAGTTCCAGAAGCCGCTAACGTTCGCGGGCATGGGTTCGGGGTCTCCCGCCAGCATGAGCGCTTTCGATGCGAATGGGAACCTGGACGTGCTCGCCATCGACGCTCTGAACGGCGCAGTGTCCATATTCGAGCAGCGTTCTCTCTATTTCACACCGACCAATCTGGATTTTGGGTCGGTGATGGACGGCACAACCAGTCCACCGCAGGGTGCTAGCATGACAAATGTTGCTGCCAATAAACTTACGGTCACCGTTAATATCACCGGGGCAAATGCTGGGGATTTCGCCCAGACCAATGACTGTGGCACGAGCTTGCCGCCGGAAAAGACCTGTAAGATTCGGACGACGTTTACTCCAAGTCTGGTTGGGAGCGAGTCGGCATCCCTCAATGTGACCTATCCAGGATCAGCCCCTTTGAGCATGCCTTTGAGCGGCGTCGGGACTATACAAACGCGTACGGTTACGCTCACGCCATCGAGCTTAACCTTTGCCTTGCAACTGGTTGGGACGACGAGTCAGGATCAGCAAGCTACCTTGACTAACACGGGCAACCAATCGGTGACGATTTCTAATATTGCCACGGGCACACCCTTCAGCCAAGGCAACAATTACCCGTCAACTTTGGCAGCCGGTGCGAGCTGTCTGATCTGGGTGGAGTTCGCACCTACCGACAAAGGAATGGTCAAAGGAACACTCTCCGTTAGCGACGATGCTGTGGGCAGCCCGCAGACCGTGGCGTTATCGGGGACGGGCACCGCCGTCGTGTTCTCGCCGACCGGCATTAACTTCGGGAACGAGAAGGTCGGCACGAAGAGTGTTCCAGTTCCGATCACGTTGAGCAATCTTGGTACCAGTGCGCTTTCCATCTCTCAGATCGTCATCAAAGGAACCGATCCGAACGATTTCGCGCAGACGAACAATTGCGGGAGCAGCGTGCCCCCGCAGAGTCAATGCACGATTACGGTGACGTTTACCCCAACAGCCAAAGGGTCGCGGTCGGCCAACGTCAGCATTACCGATAATGATCCGAGCAGCCCGCAGACGGTTCCGCTCAGCGGGAACGGAACGTAGGCTTCGGCTTTGCCAAATGACGTCTGGACCGTAGAAACGTAGCTGGCTACGTTTCTACGGCTTCAATTCTCACCTTTCCTGAGCAAAATCTTCCTCGATAAAAAAATCTTCGAGATGATGAGGGAATTCGCCTGCGAATGTCGCCTTTATAAGTGAGCGGGAAAATAAAGAGCTCAACACAGATTCCGATCATAAAACTCATCAAAATCAGGAGAAGAACATGAAACTCAAATCATTCGCTATCGGCCTGGGATTCGCGCTACTGGCCGCAGTATCCATGTCGGCCCAGACGTCCTACAGCTTTCAAACCATCAAGTATCCTCATGACACTTTTACCCAGTTGCTGGGTATCAACATTGGCGGCGAAATCGCCGGCTACCACAATGTGAACGACAACAAGGGCTTTACCTACAAGCTGTCCACGAAGAAGTTCACGAACGAGAATTTCCCCGGTTCGGTTGCGACGCAGGTGATCGGGATCGACGGTCTGGGCGGGACGTGCGGTTTCTACGTCGACCAGGCCAACGTGACGCACGGATTCATCGATGACAACAATGCCTTCAAGTCGGTCGACTTTCCGGGCACACCGTTCAACCAACTGCTGGGCCGCAACGATCTGGCGCAGGCCGCGGGCTACTACAGCCAAACCGCGGATGGAAGCGGACCGTTTGTTCCCTACATCTACGACATCAATGGCGGCGTGTTTGAAGTCCTCACCATTCCGGGATCGGTCAGCGCGCAGGCTACGGACATCAACCTCAAACAGCAGATTACAGGATTCTTCATCGACTCTCAGGGAACAAATCACGGCTGGTGGCTGAATGGGGGAACCTTGCTTCAGCTGGATTATCCGAACTCAACCTTCACGCAGGCTACCGGTGAGAACAATCACGGGCTGGTTGTCGGAACGTACCAGGATTCGGCTGGCAACTCGCACGGTTTCGTCTACGACAGCACGACAGCGACCTACAGCTCCGTGGATGATCCCAAGGGAGTTGGCGTGACCATCGTCAACGGCGTCAACGACAAGGGACAACTTGCCGGCTTCACGATGCCCACCAGCACCACGGCATCAGGATTCATCGCAACTCCGAAGAAGTAAGACGCAAGCGGAATTACTTAACAAACGAAAACTCCCTGGAGGCTTGCCAACCAGCAGCCTCCAGGGAGTTTTTGGTTTTAGGTATGTCTACTTACCAGCCTTCGCCCGGTTCTGCATCCATTTCCAGGCGGTAGAGACGCTGTCCCGCAGCGACCGTTTGGTCTTCCAGTTCAGGATCTGCAGCGCTTTGCCGGGATCGGCAACCAGGGCGGGCGGATCTCCGGGACGGCGGGGAACGATTTTGGTGGGAACCTTTCGGCCGGTAACTTCCTCGACGGTGGCAATTACTTCCTTGACCGACGATCCCTGTCCGGTGCCGAGATTGACGGTGAACGAGGGTTTGCCAGCGAGCAGGTGCTGCAAGGCAATGACGTGCGCCTCGGCCAGATCGACGACGTTAGTGTAATCGCGGATGCAGGTTCCATCGGGGGTGGGATAGTCGGTGCCGAAGACCTGCAACTCGCCTTTGCCATTGGCCGCGGCTAAAGCTAGCGGCACGAGGTGGGGCTCGGGATCGTGGCACTCGCCGATCTCGCCACTTTCATCGGCTCCCGCGGCGTTGAAGTAGCGCAAGCTGGCGTAGCGCACTCCGTAAGCTGGTTCGTAGGACTCGAGCGCCTGCTCGAAGAAAACTTTGGAAACTCCGTAGGGATTCACCGGGGTTCGGGGATCGTCTTCGGTGATCGGCATTTTCGACGGGGCGCCGTAAACCGAGCAGGTGGAGGAGAAGATCAGGACCTTTTTCTTGGCGTCGACGACGGTATTCAGAAGGGACAGGCCACCCTCGACGTTGTTGCGGTAATACTTGCGCGGGTTCACCATGGATTCCCCGACGTAATGGTTGGCGGCGAAATACATGACGGCATCGGTTCGCTTCACAGCCTCGATAAGCTTGGCGCTATCGTGGACGTCACCGACCACCATTTCGAATCCCTTGGCCAGAAACTCAAAGCCCGTGGAAAGGTTGTCATAAATAAGAACGTCAAGGCCGGCCTTTCGCAAAACCCGAGCCGTGTGACTTCCGATATATCCCGCGCCACCGACCACTAGAATCTTCACCTAAACATTCCTCCTGGTTGAGACCGTTAGAACTGTGAAACTGAAATCAGATAAAGCAGAAAAGAAAAACTTGGCGTAGAAGCATCGACCAATCATTCTTCCGGTGGAAGCTTCAGAATAAGATACGACGTACGGGCCGTCAACGAGCTTCCGGGTGACTGAACTGAGCCGTTCCCGGAATAGAACGGGGAGCTAACGCGAGGGCTGTAATTGGCGTTCGCTTTCTACCACATGATGGGACGGGCGGGAGAGAGTGGCGTTAACGATCCCCATGAAATCTCTGGCAAATTCGAGAATCCGAGCGTCGTGCAGCGACGGGGAGTAAGCAAGGTCGCCCTCCGTATCCAGACGGTGGGCAATCGCCCTGGCACAATCGTCGGCGTCGCCCATGCGGAAGAAGGTTGAACCGGGGGCGTCTTGCTCGATGTGAACCGGGAAGTTCGACGCTATCGTCGGTTTCCCTAAAGCTCGTGCATCTTCGATCACAGTGCTCCAACCTTCGAACTGTGAGGGCTGCAATACGGCTTTGGATGCGCGAATCAAGCAGACCTGATCGACTCGCGGAATCATGCCCAGAATGTGGACCTGTTTTTCGATGCCAAGTTCCTTGATTTGAGCTTCGAGCTTGGGAAAGAACTCGGGATGCCGGTTATCGTGGGTGGGTCCGGTACAAACCAGATGCACAGTCAGACCTTCGCGCTTCAGCTTCGCAGCAGCTTTGAAGGCGGTGAGGTGGTCTTTATGAATCCAGAACTGATTGCAGAGAATGATGTACAACGGCGGCAAGTTATATTTGGCCACGAACGGCGTGGGATCCTGGAACCAATTTGGAAGCGGCACCGTCGCGAAATGAAGAATGTGGGTCTTGGCCAGCGGAGGGCCGTAGGCGCGGCTGGCATCGTCGAGAGCGCAACGGCTGCTGAAAACCACGTGGCGGTTGGGGTCGCGAAGCAGCGCAGGAAAACTCTTATCCCGCGCTACCCTCGCCATGCGCGAAAAGAACTCAGGCAAAAAGCAATGTTGAAGGTCGGGAATCCACGCGATGGCTTTGGGCAGCAAGCGTGTGTAGGAAACGGAGACGGGAAAAACAGTTTCTACGCCTTCGCGGCGCGCGACTCGCGCCAACTCCGGCGCGGCCTCGCCCAGAAAAGCCGCCGAGAGTCCCGAATTGACTCGCTGTCCATAGACGGAGAAGCGAGTTCCGCCAAAAACTCTGTCCAGCGGTGACTGATACACCACAACCTTGTCTGCCGAAGAAGCGACTTCTTCGAAAAGCTCAGCGTTGCCGCGGCAGAATAACGTAACCCGCGGACGCTCCGCTTCGGGCAAGCGCGCCAAGGCGCGCACCAGGTTATGGGTATAGATGACACCTCCGCGCCAGCGGTCGAGTGCGATCAGTCCGATATGGGGTTGGGAGGTCATGAGATTACGCCTTCAAACAGCAAGAGGTCACGAAGCCCTCGCGACAAGTCGCCATGAGGCACCCATCCGATCATAGCCTGCAAAGCATTAACATCGGCCTGCAGATGAGGCCGCTCCACTGGCCGCACCTTGCTGGGATCAATCTCAATCGTCAGCGGCTGTTTGGTGATACTCGAGATTCGTTCCACGACGTCTTGCATGGAGACGGAAACACCCGTCCCTACATTGACAGTCGCAACTCCGGGCACCGATTTCTCAACCATAGCGACGACCGCGCGGGCGGCATCGGCCACGGGAACTAGATCGCGTTTGGAAGAGACGTTGCCCAGTCGCAGGACTTTGGAATTCCGGATCTGGCCGATGATCTCCGGCAGAATGTGCGGATTAGTTTCATGGGGGCCGTACAGGTTGAACAACCGGCCGATTACGAAATGCCGTTCGGGATGCGCGCTGGCCTCAAGCTGAATCAACCGCTCGCCCGTCCACTTGGTCAGGCCGTAAATGTTGAAAGGAGCACAGCCGGTCGACTCGTGATGGGGTTGATTGCTGGATGGGTAAACATCGGCCGTGCTGGCGAACCAGAAGCGGCGCACGTCGGCCTCGCGGCTGGCGCTGAGAACGCACTGGGTCCCGTGGACATTCAAGCTGACCGCCAACCCCGGATGGCGCATGGCCATGGGGATAAAATGCAGGGCCGCCAGGTGAATGACGGTGCCTGGGCGCTCGCGTTGAAATAATGCGGTCAGAGCGGCCTCGTCACGGATGTCCTGGCAGGCAAACTTAAAGTTCTTGTTGCCGGCAAAGGGTGCCAGGAACTGCCAATTCCCAGTGCTCAGGTTGTCCAGCCCAATGACTGGAACTCCCTGCAATAGTAGATGTTCAACGACGTGGGATCCGAGAAAACCGGCGGCGCCGGTGACCAACCAAGGTTGAGAGTTCATTGGCCTTTGCAATCAGTAAGCTGGCGTCCCAGTTGAATAAACATAGTGCATATGGGCTGGTGACGCAAGAGGTTTCGCGAGCACCCTTAGTGCGCCACTAGCACTGTAGCAAAGAGTGTGCTCCCGGCGTGGGAGAGAAGGCGTGCGGATGGGATTGTACCATCGAACTGTGGCTCGCGGTCAAGGTCAAATTTTGTCAGTTTTGAGCCCCAAATGCGCAAGGGACGCACTGTCGCAAGCAGGTTGAAGTTCACCCTTACCGGGCCTATACTGCCCGTCAGAGTGAGGAGCCTGCCCGAAACCCTCCCAGGGTATTGGCAGCGCTTTCCGCCTCACTGAACTCCGCCCGAAGGAGTTATCGCCATGACTTGCAAATCGTTATCGATGCTTCTGCTCATCACGCTTGTTTCGCTGGCTATTCTGCCCAGCGCTTTGGCCCAGGACAATGAACAGAAACTGCGCAACTTTAACAACAGCCACGGGTATTGGGGAACATCTCCCTCATCCGCTCTGGTCCTCGATTCGGCGGGAAATCTCTACGGAACGACCGCGACCGGCGGACCCAATCATTCCCTTTGCAATGGCAACGGCTGTGGAACTGCCTTCGAACTGGTGCCGGGCACAAACGGCAAATGGAGCGAGAAGCTGTTACATAGTTTCAATGGCAGGGACGGGATGGAGCCAATGGCCAACCTGATCTTTGACGCCGCTGGCGATCTCTACGGCACGACCTTCGCAGGCGGCGATCTTACCTGCAGAGACGGCGGCGGTAAGGGCTGCGGAACTGTCTTCGAACTGATACCTGGAGCGAATGGAAAATGGGCCGAGAAGGTGTTGCATCGATTCGGCGGCAAGGACGGCTTCACCCCGACTGCCTCCTTGATCTTCGACACAAAAGGAAATCTCTACGGCACGACTTTGGGAGGCGGGACCTACGGTGGGGGTACAGTCTTCGAACTAACGCCCAATGGCAACGGTCAATGGACCGGATCCTTGCTATACAGCTTCAGTTCCGGCAACGGTGGGTTCAATCCCTACGCTGGCGTGATCTTGGACAAGCAAGGCAATTTGTACGGTACGGCCACAAGCGGAGGGGCGTACGATCTTGGCACGGTTTTCGAGCTGACCCCCGGGTCCAACGGACAGTGGACGGAGACACTGCTTTACAGTTTCGGTTCTAGCCGCAAGGATGGATCGGTTCCCTACGGTGGCCTGATCTTCGATACCGCCGGGAATCTGTATGGGACGGGTTTCGATGGAGGGACCCACGGGTACGGTGCGGTCTTTGAAATGACGCCCGGCACGAACGGCCAGTGGACCGAGACACTGCTTTACAGTTTCGGTTCTATCCGCAACGACGGATGGCTCCCCATGGGGAATCTGGTCTTCGACGCGTCGGGGAACTTGTACGGCTCGACCTACGCGGGTGGCGTGCAACGCTCCGCCTGTGACAGCTACGGCTGCGGGACAGTATTCGAACTATCTCCCGGAGCGAACGGTACTTGGACGGAGCAGATCCTGCACAGATTTGGCAAGGGCAAGGACGGGTCCAATCCCCAGGACGGCCCAATTCTTGACTCGTCTGGAAATCTCTATGGCACAACCCCGCTCGGCGGCGCCTACGGATACGGCACCGCGTTCAAAATCACCCCATAGATCGAAGGCGGTGCGATTCAAGCCCTGTGGTGGGGCGGGCGGCCTATTCTTCCGCCTTGCAACTCCAGACACTTGAGTGAGGGGTGGCCCATTCTTCCGCGTTCTGTGCGGAAGGGTGGGAGGCGACAAACCAAAACGACAGGCTGCCAATCTCCAAGCACGACCCGGACGCTACTCCAGCTCGACCCCACCCCCAAACCTCCGCCTCTGCACAAATCGCCTCGATTCGAACCCGATGGGTTATCCACCACCCGCTGCCGCAGTTTGAGGCTAGGTAGCTTGGCCGTTTGCCGCCGACAGCTTGGGTACAGGGTACAAAAGTACCGTTTGCGCCGCGGCTTGGGGAGGCTACAGTGCAAAGATAGCGCGGAAGCAGGTCAGACACCGCACGTCCCGGCGCGGTCACACAGCTCCGGGGAATCTGCAGCGCAGAATTGCCGATGGTAGACCCGAGCCCTGCTCCCGATTCGCTGCCGATCCGAGTCCTGATTGCCGATAAGACTCGGATGAATACCCAGTTGCTGGCGCACTCGCTGGAGCAGGACCCGCGCTTTCAGGTGGTGGAAGCGGAGCCGCCGGAAGCTGCAATCTTGGCGCTGGTAAGCAGCGCAAAACCTGACGTCGTCTTGCTCAGCCCGGTTTTAGACAACGATCCAGCCCTGGGGCTTCGAGTCGCGCGCCAACTGCGCGGGCTTCATCCTGACATGCGGGTCGTCATATTGCTGGACGCCTCCGAGCGCGCCGCGGTGGTTGAGGCTTTCCGCGCAGGAGCCCGCGGCGTATTTTGCCGCACCGAGCCCATGGAAACTCTTGCCAAGTGCATCACCTGTGCTCATAGCGGCCAGGTCTGGGCAAACAGCCAGGAGCTGAGCTATCTCCTTGAAGCCCTTTCTGAAGCTATGTCCATGCGGTCGGCCGATAACGATTTATCTTTGCTGACCAAGCGGGAGCGGGATGTCGTGCTGTGCGTTGCGGAGGGACTGTCCAATCGCGAAATTGCGCACCGTCTGAAGCTCACCGAGCACACGGTGAAGAACTACCTGTTCCGGGTTTTCGACAAGCTCGGAGTCTCCAGCCGCGTGGAAGTTGTGCTGTACGCGTTCAAGCTGGTGCGGTCTTCGAATCAAGACGGGCAACGTGCCGTTCCCGCGGCACACCATGCGCCCTCAGCCAGATCCTCACGCGAAAATCGCCGACGGCGTTAGTCGGTCAGCGTCCAACCTTGGACGTGCCGGCGATCAGTGCCTTTCGCGGCTCTACTGGTGCAAAATTTCACATGGTAACATCAAGCTTGTTCTGTATTTTCCTTAATCTGGGAGTCTGATCTATGCGTTTCAGTCAGTTTGTTTTGATCTTATTCTGCGCGCTTTGCTTGGCGTCTTGGACGGCCGTCGCCCAGCAGGGTCCGGCAGGAAAGGCGTCGGATAAAGCGACACTCGACGCTCCCGAGCC
>Ga0210383_10003340_pt1 | contig 14390 bp, 12 predicted proteins | sample IncBWC14OmetaG_FD_160072 | JGI IMG/M metagenome (GOLD analysis project Ga0210383, IMG submission 160072) | Forest soil microbial communities from Barre Woods Harvard Forest LTER site, Petersham, Massachusetts, United States - Inc-BW-C-14-O ...
AGCACACGGCGGGCGCGTGGTCTTCGATGTGGATTACCGGCCGGTTCTGTGGGGATTGACCGCGAAGGATTTGGGCGAGAATCGCTTCGTATCCAGCGCGGCTGTGACCGAACGCCTGCAAGCGGTATTGCCCTGGTGCGATTTGATCGTCGGCACGGAAGAAGAGCTGTGCATTTTAGGCGGATCTGAACGGCTGATTACCGCCATCCGCAATATACGAGCGCAAACGACCGCAACCTTGGTTTGCAAACGCGGTGCTCGCGGCTGCGTCGCCTTCGCAAACAATATCCCCGATGATATCGAACTGGGCTTGGTGGTACCCGGATTCAAGATCAACGTACTCAACGTACTGGGTGCGGGTGATGCATTCATGGGCGGCTTTCTGCGTGGTTGGTTGCGCGGTGAAACTCTCGAGGAAAGCTGTCGCATGGGTAATGCCTGCGGCGCGATTGTGGTGTCGCGCCACGGCTGCGCGCCGGCGATGCCGACTTGGGCTGAATTGCAGTCGGTGCTGCGCACGGCCGGCGAGTCTCAACCGGAATCGTTTACCCGCCATTTGGATCACATGCATTGGGCAGCGACGCGCGCAGATGACTATCCTGAGTTGATGGTGCTGGCCATCGATCACCGCAGTCAGTTCGAAGACCGCGCGAACTTCGGCGCGGCCGATGAGGAGCGGATTGCAGCTTTCAAGACGCTGGGATTTCGAGCGTTGGATTCAGTCGCGCGTAAGGACCGGCGTTTTGGCGTGCTGCTCGACGGACGCTACGGATTCGAAGCCTTGAGCGAGGCGGCGGATTCACCTTATTGGGTGGGTCGGCCGATAGAGATCCCGCAATCCCGTCCGCTCGAATTCGAGGGCTCCGCCGACGTCGCTGTCGAGCTTTCGACCTGGCCGCTCAAGCACGTGGTCAAATGTCTGGTGACCTATCATCCGGACGACGCTGCGGATCTTCAGGGGCGGCAAGATCGCCAGCTCAAGCGCTTGTTCGACGCATGCCGCAAGACCCGGCACGAATTGCTGCTCGAAGTCATTCTACCGCGCCAGACGCCTGTGGATTCCCAGACGATGTCGCGCGCACTAGCGCGAATCTATGCGCTCAATGTGCGGCCGGATTGGTGGAAACTCCCGCCAAGCGGTGGCCCCGACTACTGGCAGGCGATTCAAGCTACGATCAGTAAGGAGGATTCGCTGTGTCGAGGCGTGCTGATTCTTGGACTGTCGCAGCCCGAGACCGAGATGATCGCCTGCTTCGCCGCTGCAGCGCCCCTTCGAATCGTAAAAGGTTTCGCCATCGGCAGGACCATTTTCCAAGACGTGGCGCGCGCCTGGTTTGCGGACTCCATGAGCGACGCCGAAGCTGTGAAGGCGATGGCCGCGAAATTTTCGAGGTTGGCGGATGCGTGGCAGGGCGCGCGCACGGCGGTTGCGCCATGAAGACGATTCGATGTACCGCGGCGCAAGCGGCAGTTCGATATCTGGCCAGCCAGTATGTTGATGCCGTGCCGGGAGAAATGCGTTATTTCGCCGGCGTGTGGGCCATATTCGGCCACGGCAATGTTGCCGGCCTCGGAGAGGCCCTGCACGCGGCGCGCGACCGGCTTCCTACCTATCGGGCGCACAACGAGCAGGCGATGGCCCACGCTGCCATCGCCTTTGCAAAGCAGCTGCGGCGGCGGCGAGCCATGATATGTACCAGCTCGATCGGGCCGGGCGCGACCAACATGGTGACCGCGGCGGCCTTGGCGCATGCCAATCGATTGCCGGTGCTGTTTTTGCCGGGCGATACCTTTGCCAGTCACGGCCCTGATCCGGTGCTGCAGCAGATCGAGAGCTTTGCCGACGGAACCGTGTCGGCCAATGATTGCTTTAGACCGGTTTCGCGCTATTTCGACCGCATCGTTCGCCCTGAACAATTGATCGACGCGCTGCCGCATGCCATGAACACGATGTTGGATCCAGCCTCATGCGGTCCCGCGACGTTGGCATTCTCTCAGGACGTACAAGCCGAGGCCTATGACTATCCGGAGGCGTTTTTTCGCCGCCGCGTATGGAGCATTCGCCGCCCACCCGCTGATCGACGCGAGATTGAGCGACTCGCGGCCTGGCTGAAAGCAGCACGCGCGCCATTGATCATTGCCGGCGGCGGTGTTCACTACAGCGGCGCAGAAGAGGCGCTGGCCGATTTTGCGAGCAACTTTGGGATTCCCGTGAGCGAAACTCAAGCGGGCAAGGGCGCGTTGCCGTGGGATCATCCCTTCAATCTCGGCGCCATCGGCGTGACCGGCACCAGCTGCGCCAACGCGGCGGCGGCCCGAGCCGATTTGGTATTGGGCATCGGTACACGACTGCAGGACTTCACGACCGGCTCACGCGCGCTGTTTACGGCGCCGAATTGTCGCCTGGTGCAAATCAACATTGCTTCTTATGACGCGGGCAAGCACGAAGCGGCGACGGTCGTGGGCGATGCGCGCGAAGTGCTCGCGGCGCTCGCGGAGCATCTGGCCGGCTGGCGCCCGGCTCGTGACCCGGCGATGATCAACGCGGAGGTCGCGCGCTGGAATCTTGCGTGGCAGGACGCGACAAACGCGCCGAGTGCGGGCCTGCCTTCCGATGCGCAGGTCATCGGCGCCTTATGGCGAACCTGTTCGGAAAATGCCGTGGTTGTCTGCGCGGCAGGCGGATTGCCGGGCGAGCTTCACAAGCTATGGCGGGCGAGAGCGCCGGATGATTATCACGTCGAATACGGTTACTCCTGCATGGGTTATGAAATTGCCGGAGGTATGGGCGTCAAAATGGCGCAGCCACTGCGCGATGTTTATGTGCTGGTCGGCGACGGCAGTTATCTGATGCTCAATTCCGAGCTGGCCACCTCGGTGTCCCTGGGGTACCGATTGGTGGTCGTGGTGCTCAACAATCGGGGATTTGGCTGTATCAATCGCCTGCAACGCGCCAGCGGCGGCGCCCCCTTCAACACGTTGTGGGAGGATTCGACGCACACGGCGCTGCCCGACATCGATTTCGTCGCGCACGCGGCAAGTTTAGGTGCCATCGCCGAAAAGGCCGGCTCGATTGAAGCGCTGGAACAAGCATTGCAACGCGCGCGCCAATCGGAGCGTAGCCACGTCATCGTGATCGACACCGATCCTGCCATCAGCACCGCGGCAGGAGGTGCCTGGTGGGATGTGGCCATACCTGAAGTCTCGTCCCGAGCCGAGGTCGATGCCGCTCGCGCGGCATCCTCGAGCCAGCGCAAAAACCGACGGCTGGGAGACTGACGCATGAGCATCCGCTTTGGCGTCAGCCCCATCGCGTGGATCAATGATGACCTGCCCGCGCTCGGGGGCAATACGCCCCTCGATTCCGTTCTCGACGAAGCCCGCGATGTCGGGTTTGCGGGCATCGAGCTCGGCGGAAAGTTTCCTAAAGATCCCAACGTGCTTCGAGCCTTGTTGAATCGGCATCAACTGGCGTTGGTCGGCGGCTGGTACAGCGCCGGCTTGTTGACGCGTTCGGCCGCTGCGGAAATCGACGCGTTGCAATCCCACTTGGGTCTACTCAAGGCGATGGGCTGCGGCGTATTCATTATTGCGGAGACCAGCAACGCGATTCACTGCGATCAGAATAGCGCGCTGTCCGCGGCACCGCGGCTCGCAGACTCAGAATGGGATGAGTTTGGCCGAAAACTGACGGACGTCGCCGACTACCTCGCCGAAGCGGGTCTGCGCATGGCCTATCACCACCACCTCGGCACCGTGGTGGAATCGCAGCAGGATCTCAATCGCTTTCTGAAATCCACCGGCCGCTCCGTGGGGCTGACGGTCGATACCGGCCACGCGGCGCTCGGCGGCATCGATACCCTGGCGCTCATTCGCGATCATCCGATCCGGGTCGCCCACGTGCACTGCAAGGACATCCGCTCGCGTGTCTTTGAGCGGGTCAAAGCTGAAGGCAAGAGCTTCCTCAGCGGCGTGATCAGCGGAATGTTTACGGTGCCCGGCGACGGGGATCTTGAATTTGCGGGCGTGATGCAAGTGCTTGGGAAAATTGGCTATGCTGGATGGATTATCGTCGAAGCGGAACAGGACCCGGCGGTTGCGAACCCGAGAGTTTACGCGGCCTTGGGCCTGAAAACCCTGCGCCGCGAGGCGTCGGCAGCCAAATTGTACGAAGCGGAGTCATCATGAGCAAGCTTCTGATTCGGTCCGGCACACCCGATGCGGCGGGCTGCGTGCTCAACATCACACCGGAGAGTGCCGGGTGGCGGCACATTGGATTTCAAGTGCATCGCCTGACGCCAAAGCAAGTCGTGGAGGGCGGCACGGGAGCTCGCGAGACCTGTCTGGTGGTGCTCGCGGGAACCGCGAGCATCGTCGTCGATGACCAACATTTCAACGACATCGGACATCGCGGCTCGGTATTCGACGATGCCGCGCCGGGCGCGGTGTATGCGCCCGCCGGGAGCCGCTATTCGGTGACGGCGCGGGGCGAGGTTGAATTGGCGGTATGTTCGGCGCCGGGCAAGCGGGGACACGCACCGCGCGCGATTGCCGCGGCCGAAATGAGCAAAGAGATTCGGGGCAGCGGCACAAATACCCGTTACGTCAGAAATATCCTTCCGCAAACCAAAGAGGCCGACAGCTTGTTGGTCGTGGAAGTCATCACGCCGGGCGGGCACTGGTCGAGTTATCCGCCGCACAAGCACGATACGGCAACGTTGGGAAAAGAAACCGTGCTGGAGGAGACCTACTATCATCGGTTGATGCCGCCGCAGGGATTTGCCTTCCAGCGCGTCTACACCGACGAGCGCGATCTCGACGAAACGTTTTGCGTGCACGACGGCGATCTCGTTCTGGTGCCGCGCGGCTACCATCCTGTCGGCGCAGCCCACGGCTATGACCTGTATTACCTCAATGTCATGGCGGGTCCGGAGCGCAATTGGGTTTATCGCAACGATCCGGAGCATGCCTGGCTCGCGCTGCAGCCCAATTCAAAGGCACCGCATTGATGCGCAGCCGCCGTGGAAACCTGTCGCGCGGGAAACCGCCCCGCGGAAAACTGCTGCGAATCATCCGCCGAAGACTCGGCTGCGCCGGGCTTTCACTGCTCGTGGCAAGTGCGCTGCTCGCCGCCGGGTGCTCGGGCAAGTCGGGCGGAAATTCCGTCCAAGTCGTCGCCAGTTTGCACGACATGACCGAACCGTTCTTCGTCGCGGTCAAGCACGAGTTGGACGCCGAGGCGGGACGGCTGGGCGTGAGCGTTTCCGTCGAAGACGGTCAGTCGAACTCGGCCAAGCAAACGGCAGACATCGAGGCCGCCATCACGGGCGGGGCTCAGGGCATCATCCTTGCGCCCAACGATGTGAACGCGCTGACGCCGGGCGTCGAAGCGGTAATCAAGGCGGGGATTCCCATCGTGACCCTGGATCGCCGAGTCGACAATACCAGCGTCAAAGTCCCGCACGTTGGCGCGGATAACGTTGCGGGTGGTCGCATCATGGCGCAGTGGGTGATCGATTCCTTCCCGAACGGTGCGCGAGTGCTGTTGATCACCGGACAGCTGGGATCGAGCCCATCCATCGACCGCACGCGCGGCATCAAGGAAGCCTTGGCGGCCGCGGGGGCGAAATATCAAATCGTGGCGGAGCAATCGGCCACCTGGAAGCGCGAGCAAGGCCTGACGGTGACGCAGAATGTCTTGACCTCGCTTGGCGGGCAGTCCCTGCAGGCGGTGGTGGCGGAGAGCGACGAGATGGCCCTGGGCGCGCTGGAGGCGTTGCGTTCGAGCGGTGTCACCGGCGTCAAAGTCATCGGATTCGACGCGACCCCGGAAGCCTTGAAATTGGTGCGCAGCGGCGAGATGGCGGCAACCGTTGAGCAGTCACCGATGAATCAGGCGCGAACCGCGCTTCAGCAACTGGTGGCGCAGATCCGCCAACACACTCCCATGCCGGGCGCGAGCATCGCGCCGGTATTGATTACGCAATCCAACGTCAATCAGGCCGAGCGCATCGGCGAAGTTCGGTAGCGGCGTGAGTCCTGCACCGAATCTTTTGGAGGTTCGCGAGGTCTGCAAGCAATTTCCCGGGGTCAAGGCCTTGGACGGGGTCGAACTGCAGGTGCGCAGGCGGGAAGTGCACGCGCTGCTGGGCGAAAACGGCGCGGGTAAATCAACGCTCTTGAAGATACTGTCGGGCGCGCTGCGCGCGGATCGAGGCGAAGCGACGCTGGATGGCGTGGCGCTTGCGCCAAGTGAGACGCCGCGCGAACGGCAACGCGCGGGCCTCGTGACCATTTATCAAGAATTCAATCTGCTGCCGTTCATGTCGATCGCCGAGAACCTTTACCTCGGTCGCGAACCCGTGCACCGCGGCTTCATCGATTGGGCCGCGATGCACGACAATTCGCGCGCCTTGCTGACCAGTCTGGGGTTGAGCGTTGACCCAAGGCGGGAAGTGCGCCATTTGAGCGTCGCCCATCAACAGATGGTGGAAATCGCCCGTGCCGTCGCGCAAAAAGCCAAACTCATCGTCATGGATGAGCCGACCGCTGCCTTAGGTCACCGCGAAGTTGAAATCCTGCACGCTGTCATCAAAGAGCTCAGAACGCGCGGTGTGAGCTTTATCTACGTGACGCACCGGTTGAATGAGGTAAAGATGGTTTGCGACAGTTTCACGGTGTTGCGCGACGGCCGCTATGTTGCACGGGGCGAAGTAGGCGGCGTCGAGACCGCCGATTTGGTGCGCCTCATGGTTGGCCGGGACGTGGAGTTCTCGAAACGCGCGCACCCTGCGGTCCTTCGCGAAACCGTTCTTGCCGTCAAAGGCGTCGCGCGTGCGCGCGACTCGAGCGGGCGGCACGCCATTGCGCTCAACGATCTGTCGATCGAAGTGAACGCCGGGCAGATCCTGGGGTTTGCCGGTCTGGTGGGCGCCGGGCGCACGGAACTGGCGCGAATCATATTCGGTGCCGACCATTGCGACCGAGGCGTGCTTTACCTCAACGGATCTGAACTGCGGCCCATGCGCTCGCCCAAAGACGCCATTCGCGCCGGGATTGCGCTGGTGCCTGAAGATCGAAAACAGCAGGGATGTTTTTTGGAGCAATCGATCAGTCAGAACATGGCGCTGCCGAGTCTGAAACGAATCTCGCGATGGGGCGTTTTCGTCGACGACATGCAGGAGCGGCAATTGGTCGAAAGATACCGGGCGGCGCTGCGCATCAAGATGGCGAACTCGGCCGCGGCGGTCGGCACCTTGTCCGGCGGCAATCAGCAGAAGGTGCTGCTGGCGCGCTGCATGGCCCTGCAACCCAAGGTCCTGATTGTCGACGAGCCGACCCGAGGGATCGATATCGGCGCGAAGGCTGAAGTTCACCAATTGCTGTTTGAAATGGCGAACAGCGGCATGGCACTGATCATCATCTCTTCAGAAATGCCCGAGGTTCTCGCGCTCAGCGATCGGATCGTCGTGTTTCGCGAAGGCTGCATTAGCGGCGTTCTCGACAGTCGAGACGCGACCGAAAATAACTTGATGGAGCTGATGGCCATTTCCACGGCGACGATGCCGGCGCCGGTGCGAAGCGCTGCGCCGTGAAGGACGACACTCAACCGGAGCAGGGTACAGCGAGCCGGCGTTTCGATGCGGTGGCGTGGCTGCGGCGCTATGGAACGTTGCTATTTCTGTGCGCGCTGATTGTGTTCTTCGGGCTGGAAAATTCGCGTTTTCTATCGCTGCGCAACGTCACCAACATTCTGACCGAGGTTTCGATTTACGGCATCATCGCCGTCGGCATGACTTTCGTTATTTTGACGGCAGGCGTCGACCTTGCGGTCGGGTCGCTGCTGGCATTTGCGGGCATGTCGGGCGCCTTTGTCATGCAGGCAGTGGGAGCGGACTCCGCTTTAGGGTGGCTCGTGGCGCTGGCGACGGCGACAGCGGTCGGAACCCTGGTGGGATATTTGCAGGGCAAAGCGGTGACCTTGTTCAGTGTCCCGCCCTTCATCGTGACCTTGGGCGGCATGACCATTTGGCGCGGCGCCACGCTGATTCTCAATGATGGCTCGCCCATCTCGGGCTTCGATGCGAATTATCGCTGGTGGGGAACCGGATCGCTCGCGGGCATACCCGTGCCCATCGTGCTGTTTGGATTGATCGCGGCGGTGGGCCTAGTCACGGAGCGCCACACGCGTTACGGGCGCTATGTTTACGCAGTCGGCGGCAATCCGGAGGCGGCGCGCCTCAACGGACTGGATGTGCAAGCGATCATCACCAGCGTTTATGTGATCGTGGGTGCGCTCTCGGGATTGGCGGGATTTTTATTGTCAGCGCGCCTCGGCGCCGCTGAAGCAGTCGGCGGGATTGGTTATGAGCTGCGCGTAATTGCCTCGGTCGTGATTGGCGGCACCAGCCTTGCCGGCGGCCGCGGTGGAATCGGCGGTACCATCATCGGTGCGCTGTTGATCGGCGTGCTCACCAACGGCCTGGTGATCATGCACGTGTCGTCGTACTGGCAGCAGGTGGTGATTGGCCTGATTATTGTGGCGGCGGTGGCGTTCGATACGTATGCCAAATCGCACCGGTAGGTACCTCGCGCGGGTGATATTGACCGGCTCGTGTGGTGCTCGCCAGGAGGCATAAGAAGATTCAAGGTCCGAGGCAAAAAGGACCTTGAATCTCCTTACCCCTCCTGGCTAGAACTCAAGCCGGTCAATCTCACATGCCGGTGTTACCGGCTGCGTTGGCGATGGACTTGCGTTCGTCCATGACCCTATGTAGACTTCCTACTATGGGTAAAGAAGATCGTGACGTCAGGATGTCGCTGCAGACGCTGAAGGTGTTGGAGGCGTTTCTCGAGAATCCCACCGATCAGCTATCAGGCGCCGAAGTGCATCAGCGCTGCAAGCTGGCCTCCGGAACGTTGTATCCCATTTTGCTGCGGCTCGAGGCGGCCGGCTGGTTCGTCAGTCGCTGGGAGGCCATCAACCCTTCGAGTGCCGGCCGGCCGCGACGCCGCCTTTATCGGCTGACGCCGACGGGCCTCAAGCGCGCCAGCGACGTATTCGCCAGCTTTAACCGCGGTGTTCTTGCATAGACCGGCGCGACCGCCGGTGCCAGGAGGGAGTATGACTTCTGAGCGAAAGGTGGAGTGGATGGATAGGGCGGCCGGCTGCTGGGTTCACTACGCGGCGCGGCGCACCCCCGAACCCTTGTCCCAACGACTTGAGGAAGAATGGCTGGCAGACCTGGCGGAACGGCGTCCCGGATTTGCGCGCTTGCGCTTAGGAATCGGTTGCTACTGGGCGACCTACAGCATCGCGCGCGAGCAACGCGTCGCGGCAGTCGCGCCGGCCCGCACACATTTGGCGCCCGCCAGCGTCGCAGGCTTCATGAGCGAGAATTCCGCGCTTTTCTCGCGCCGCACGGCTACTTTTCTGCTGGTGGCTTCGCTGCACGCCGCCGTGTTGCTCGGGCTCGCGGTTGGCGTGGGCTCCAAATTCATCAAATCGGCGCCGCCTCAATTTGTGGTTGACCAGATCGACAAGACGCTCCCGCCGCCGATCGATCTGCCGGTGCCGCCGACGCCGGATTGGAACACAGCCCAGATCATCCTTCCGCAACCGGACGACAAACTTACGTTTGAGCCGGATCCACCCCCCGTGGTCGGCGATGTGAAGGAAACGGCGCCTGAAACGCAGGGCGGCACTGGGCCTTCGCTTCCTCCCGCGGTGACCGTCAATCGCGTGCAAGGTGGGCCGGGAATCGGATTTCCCAGCGCTCATGATTTCTATCCTCCCGCCGCTATTCGCCGCGGGGAGCAGGGCATCGCGACAGTCAATGCCTGCGTCGATACCCGCGGCCGCCTCACGTCGCATCCGACGATCGTTCAATCCACGGGCAGCGAAAGGCTCGACCAAGGCGCGCTGACCCTGGCGAGTGCCGGCTCCGGGCACTACCTCGCCACGACCGAAAACGGCAAGCCGGTGAATTCCTGCTACGCTTTCCGCATTCGCTTCGACCTAAAGAATTGAGGCCTATGAAGCTTTACTATTCCGCCACGTCGCCCTACGTGCGCAAATGCCTGGTGAGCGCCCACGAGTTGGGACTGCGTGAGCGCATCGAGCTGCTGCCCGCCGCACCTCATCCGGTCAATCGCGATCGCGCGCTCGTTGTTTGCAACCCGCTGGGAAAGGTGCCCACGCTCGTCACCGAGGACGGCGCGGTGCTGTATGACAGTCGCGTGATCTGTGAGTATTTGAACGCGCTCGGTGACGGACACTTGATCCCGAAGCAGCCCGCGGCGCGCTGGCCGATCTATCGGGACGAGGCGCTGGCCGATGGAATATTGGATGCAGCGGTACTCGTTCGGTACGAGACTTTTGCGCGTCCCGAGTCCTTGCGCTGGAAAGACTGGATCGACGGTCAATTGGACAAAGTGACTTGCAGCCTGGCCGAGATCGAAGGGCGCGCAGGCACCCTCGATCAGCGGATTGATCTGGGGACAATCGCCACCGGCTGCGCACTGGGGTATCTCGATTTCCGATTCGCCGCGCTCGGCTGGAAGCATACCTATCCGAAAACGGCGGCATGGTTCGAGCGCTTTGCCGCGCGCGAATCCATGCTGGCAACCCGCCCGCCCGCGAGTTGAGGGACATCCCGCCCGCTAGCGCGAAACGCGGCGATGGCGGCTAGTTAAGTTCCCGAACCCAGATATTCCGAAAGCTGATGGGCGCTGACGGATCGCCGTGCGCTTGCAGCTTGATCGCCGCGCGATCGTACGGCCGATAAGCGGGCTGTCCGATGTAGCGGGTTTCACCGGTCAGCCGAAAGTGGTTTTGAACCAGCACGCCATTGTGAAATACCGTCACAAAGGCAGGTGTCTTGAGTGTTCCGTCGCTCTCAAAGACCGGCGCGCTCCACACCACATCATATGTCTGCCACTCACCCGGCGGGCGCATGGCGTCGACCAGCGGCGCCGATTGCTTGTAGATGCTCGCGGCTTGGCCATTCACGTAGGTCTTATTTTTCCAAGAATCCAGAATCTGCACCTCGTAACCCCCGTCACCGGAAGCCGTGGACGCCAGAAACAGTCCGCTATTGCCGCGTGCCTGCCCCTCGCCGGTAATTCCCTTCGGAACCTGCCATTCAAGATGCAATTGATAATTTTTAAACAGTCGTTTGGTCTCGATATTGCCAACCGACTTGACGACCGTCATGACACCACGAGCAACTTTCCAACCCGCCGGCGCATGATCCTTGGTATTCACCCATTGATCCAAATTGCGTCCGTCGAACAAAACGATGGCATCGGAGGGCGGTGCTCCGGGCTGTGCGCCGGGCGTGACCAGCGGCGGAACCGGTTCCCATTGTTCGGTGGCCTTCGGATCTCCTTCGGGCGTTTGCGCGGCGGCGGGGAGCAAATACCAGGGTGCCAGCGTGAAAGCCGCCAGCACCACACACCGTCCAATCTCACCATGTCGTGTTTTCATTGCGGGAGTCTCACTTACGATCGAAGGGATACAACGGCGGGCCGCTGCCGCACGCATTCATACCGTGCAAATCCGCAGCGCTTCGGCCAGCGACAAGAACGGATCGCTGCGCGTGGGTATGAATTCGTGCGCGACATAAGCCTGATAATTGAGGTCAGCGATGGCGGCGGCGATGGCGCGGTAGTTCAGTTCCTGGGTGTCATTGATTTCATGTCTTCCGGGGACGCCGCCGGTATGAAAATGCCCGATCCAGTTGATGTTGTCGCGGATCGTGCGGATGACATCGCCTTCCATAATCTGCATATGATAGATGTCGTACAGCAGTTTCACGCGGGGCGAATTGACCCCTCGCATCACCGCAACGCCGAAGGCGGTGTGATCACCCTGATATCCCGGATGATCTACTTTGCTGTTGAGCAGTTCGACGCAGACGGTGACGCCGTGTTTTTCGGCGAGCGGCGCAATCTTGGCGAGGCCGGCCACGCAGTTGGCAATGGCGGCGGGCTCATCGATGCCCGCAACTCGATTGCCGAACATGGCGATGAGATTGGTGACGCGCGCCTGCGCGGCGAGCGGCAGCGCCGTTTCCAGTTCTCCCACCAGCAGCACGTGATTGGCTGGGTCATTGAAGCCGGTCGCGATGAACTTGTCGCGCCGGCTGGCGTATCCCATGGACACGGTGACTCCGGCGTCGGCCGCGACAGACCATTCGTCCGGGTACAGCAAGTCAATTGCCGCAAAGCCCATCTGTTTAGTGCGGCGGCAGAGTTCAGGCAGCGATATTTTTGAGTAGGGCCAGCGGCACAGCGATTGTTTGAGTCTTCCGGGGGCGGCCGTGCGCTCGCCCGCTTCCATCGGCGGTGCGCTGTTCGCACGAACCGAGCCGGCGACGGCGCCGGCGGCGGCGATTACGCCCACGCCTGCCGAGCGGGCGAGAAACTCTCTGCGTGAGAATAAACTCATGTCAGTATCACGGTGGCGGAATCGCGATAGAATAAGCTGAAAATTCACTCAAGGTACAACGATGTCTGATCGCTACGATGCGATTGTAGTCGGCTCCGGTATTTCCGGGGGGTGGGCGGCCAAGGAGTTGACCGAGAAGGGATTGCGGGTGCTGCTCCTGGAGCGAGGACGCAACGTCGAGCATGTGAAGGATTACGTCAACGCCACCAAAGGGCCTTGGGAATACTTGCACCGCGGCGGCCGAACCTACGCGATGGAGCAGGCTTACCCCGTGCTCAAGCGGGACTATCCCCTCAACGAGAAAAACCTGGCCTTCTGGGTCAATGAAAAAGACTCGCCCTATACCGAAATCAAACGTTTCGACTGGTATCGAGGCTATCAAGTGGGCGGCCGCTCACTGACATGGGGACGCCAGAGTTATCGCTGGAGCGACTACGATTTTGAAGCCAACGCTAAGGAGGGCATCGCGGTTGACTGGCCCATTCGCTATAGCGATCTTGCGCCGTGGTACGACCACGTGGAGCGGCACGCCGGAATCTCCGGCTCGCACGAAGGGCTCACGCAGCTCCCGGACGGTCAATTTCTACCGCCCATGCCGCTCAACTGCGGCGAGGAACTGGTTGCTGGGCGGGTGAAGAACGCATTCGGCGGCAAACGCCGTGTGATCATCGGGCGGGTCGCGAATGCCACCAAGCCGCTGGAAGGGCGCGCGCCGTGCCAATATCGGAACGCCTGTTGGCTCGGCTGCCCATACGGCGCCTACTTCAGCACGCAGTCTTCGACCCTGCCGGCGGCGGTCAAGACCGGGAAGCTCACCTTGAAGCCCTGGTCAATCGTCACCGAAGTGATCTACGACAAGGACCGTAAGCGTGCCACGGGCGTGCGGGTACTTGACGCCGTCTCCGAGCAAACGACTGACTATTCGGCGAAAGTGATTTTCATCTGCGCCTCGACCCTCAATTCGACCTGGCTTCTGATGCGATCGGCCACCGATGTCTGGCCCGATGGGCTGGGCAGCAGTTCAGGCGAATTGGGCCACAACCTGATGGACCATCATTTTCGATGCGGCGCGGAAGGCAACTTGTCCGGTTTGGACGATAAGTACTACTACGGCCGGCGCCCCAATGGCATCTACATCCCTCGCTATCGCAATTTATTCGGCGACAAACGCGACTATCTGCGCGGTTTCGGCTACCAGGGATCGGCGAGCCGGGATGGATGGATGCGGGGGGTCAAAGAATTGGGACTGGGTGCAGAATTCAAGGACGAAATGACTTTGCCGGGCCCCTGGAAGTTTGGCGCCACTGCCTTTGGCGAGATGCTGCCGAATCACGCCAATAGCATCGGTATCGACACCGCCAAGAAGGATAAGTGGGGACTGCCGGTTCTCAAAATCGATTGCGCCACGGGCGAGAACGAACGCCTGATGCGCAAGGACATGATCGCCGACATGGCGGAAATGCTCGAACAAGCCGGCGCGAAAATGGTGAAGACCTTTGACGCGGGCTCCTTTCCCGGGATGGGCATCCACGAAATGGGGACGGCGCGCATGGGACGCGACCCGAAGACCTCGGTGCTCAATGCGCACAACCAGGTTTGGGATGCGCCGAACGTTTTCGTCACCGACGGGTCCTGCATGGTTTCCAGCGCCTGCCAGAATCCCTCGCTCACCTACATGGCGCTGACTGCTCGAGCGGTGGATTTCGCCGTGGATGAGCTCAATCGCCGCAACCTGTGAGCGCCGCATGAACGAGTCACTCGAATCGGAACAGCTGCAGCTAATCGATCGGCGCGAGGCGATTCGCCGCGTCAGTGCCTTGCTCGGTGGAGCCGTGTTCGTCGGCGGCAGCGGTCTGCTGGCCGCGGTCGAGAAAGCGCATTCCGCTGCGGAGCGGGCGCCGGGAACCTTCAGCGCCCAAGATGTTGCTTACCTTGATGA
>Ga0210383_10003341_pt1 | contig 14389 bp, 15 predicted proteins | sample IncBWC14OmetaG_FD_160072 | JGI IMG/M metagenome (GOLD analysis project Ga0210383, IMG submission 160072) | Forest soil microbial communities from Barre Woods Harvard Forest LTER site, Petersham, Massachusetts, United States - Inc-BW-C-14-O ...
GGTCGTACCCCTCTTCCTGATTAAAATCTGGAATTGCTTGTTGACTGACAGGCGGAGTCCCAAAACAACATTCCTGAACGTTTCTGACAGGCGGCATTGTGGCATCTCTTGGCTAACGTGTTTAGAACTAGGTTTTAGGTTTTCTAAACCCATGGGAAGTCATCCAGTTGTCATCTCTATTACATTTTTTATATTAAAAAAAAATTGTGTCATCTCTTGATACAGATTTGTTATGGGAAACCATTGCTGCCTGATTTTTTTTTAATATGAAAAATGTAATAGAGATGACAACTATATATGAAAAACAGTTGGCTATTATATAATATTCTATATGTAACATAGAAAATCACATCAAAACACTGTTTCTACAAAAAGGATAAACCTAATTTTTATGTCAATTTCTATATCAAATAAAATAATCACATATAAAATGACATAAAAATATTCTAGAATTCCCGCAGGGTCAAAAGGCTATGACTATTCACGTGGATCATCTTTTTGGGAAGGTGGCGGAGTTTAGGATACAATGTAGTAGTTTCCTAAAGCAGATGGTCACAAGCCTAAGGCACTACCTGAGATCTATCTGAGTTTCAACTCACCTATATATGAACAAACAGAAAGTAACTCGACCAAATGTCAAAATAGTTAATTTCAATGTCCTGCATTCCACTGGCCACCATCACCACTGGCACATCCCTTGCACCCAAATGCGAGACGGAGGTGTTGTTTGGACCACCCGCCTCCACCACAACCCTCCCTTGCACCCAAACACGAATAGGAGGATCAGCCGGCTGCCTTCACCAACTTGAAACTCTCACTCAAACATGACATGCTATTTCAACAGCTCACCACCTCTACCCCTCTCACTTCAAACAGTAAGATGTAGGGGCATTCAGAAGACTCTAGGGATGGTTTGCAGGGTTGACGAGCAATGTGGAGTGGCTGGGGCACTCAGGTGTGTAAATTTCATGTTTTTCTTTTTACTCATCCACCAACACCAAAATATACTCCAAAAGAGCATGAGGATCTTCATTGCCCACCCACACCCACTATGCCTGTCCCTCCCCAAAACAAGCGGGAGGGTACTCCATCACTGGCCCAGCCCCTTCCATTGCGGTCTGTAAGAGGACACTCTTATGTCGGATCAGACAATTAACGAGACAATAGTGTATTTGTCTAAGCGAGATCTCTAGTAGAAAGTGATGGTCGAGAAGTAAGGAAAGGAATGGAACTAAAAGGTGTGATTATGTAAGTATGATGTAAGCGTGATCTTACACCCCTCAATGCCCCAAAAAGATTAGTGTTAGGTTCAAGAAAAGCAAGTTCAAACAAGAAAAGGAAATTCAACACAACATCAACCGCGTACAGGTGCATCAAAACCCAGTGGGAAAAAGCTACCGTCACGCATTAGCCTTGACCCTTGCCTCCAACCAAACATCGAGGGCTTCGCATTCTTCTAGTTCGCGTCGAGGTAACCAATGGTCTTCTTCCAGGCCATGGCCCGCCCAGCGCACAAGGTACTGGTACCCGCGACCATGATGACGTTCGTCAATGATCTTCTCGATTGTGTACTCCTCCAGCCCCTCGGGTGTCATGATCGGACCGGGACGTGCATGTTCACGTGACGGAAATAATGATGCGTCATTTTCATTGAAACATTTAAGTTGAGATGCGTGGAATGTTGGGAAAATGTTTGGGGAATTCAGTAGGTCCAATGTGTATGCAGAAAATTCCGGCATACTGTTAATAATGGAATATGGGCCATCAAAACGAGGAATGAACTTAGCGACATGTGAGGGATCTCCCGCCGTAAATTCTCGTTTTTGATGTAGGGTTGATAACATTACTCTATCTCCCACCTTGAAGATGTCTTCAGGTCCCCGATCTCTATTTGCGTAAAAGGCTTGGAGACATTTGGCCTCCAACAAATGATCTTTAGCATCCTCCACATCCCATCTCAATCGCTCAATCAATTCAGCAGCTCGATCACCCTCTGGTGATTGTTCATTTCCTTTCGGGGGTAAGAACAGCAGGATCAATCTTGGTGATCTACCCATCAACAATTGGAAACAGTAACCGGTTGAAGCATTTACAGAATTCATGATTTGAAATCTGATCAGTGGCAGTGCGGCCACCCAACACTTTTGATTTCGCTGAACATGGTATCGCAAACATTGGTTCACTGTTTTGTTTGATCGCTCACTGCTCCCATCCGATTGTGGGTGGTATGCGGTGGACATTTTCAGTTTCACTCCAGTTAAGCGATGCAATGCTTTCCAAAACTTGGAAACAAACAGCTTGTCTCAATCTGAGATGATATCCAGTGGCAAACCATTCTCACAATACCAATGTTTAAAAAATAATGCTGCTAGCTTTTCCGCCATCAGATCCATTCTCGTCAGTACAATGCGGATATCAGATCCAAGTCGGTCTGTTATGGTCATTATACAATCAAAGCCCTCATCTTCAGGTAGTGGACCCACAAAGTCTATTGCAACAGAGGCACCGTGTTCATCTGGTATCGGTAATGGATGCAATGGGCCCTTCGGTTTCATTGTAGGTGATTTGTTCCTCTGACATTCAACGCATGCTGGGACATAAGCATTTTCCAAATCTCTCCTCATATTCGGCCAGTAATATGCTGATCTTAGGTTTGCATATGCTTTCTCTGCACCAAAGTGACCCATTGTGTCATGTGCCAATCTGAACAGATTTTCTCTGCATGTGCCTGCCCTTGGCACAACCAGTCTGTCTCCAACATACCACAACCCATTTTCTTCATGAATACCTGGGACAGTTGTGCCTGTGGCTAGCTTCTTCGCGAAATTGTCTTCTAAGTAACCATTCTTTATCTCCTTCAAAAATTCTGTATCTGCACTGATTGTCATTGTTACATTTACTGAATTGCCAAGTAACCATGCATCATACTTCGTCATTGGTTCCTCCTCATTTTTATCCACTGGCAAGCGAGATAAAGCATCTGCCACTGTGTTGTCTTCACTTTTCACATAATAAATCCCCATCTCAAATTGCACCATGAACTCTTGTCATCTGGCTTGCCTGTGCGATAGATCTTTTTGTGTATTAAAATTTTCCAGTGTGCGATGATCCGTAAATATCGAAATTGGGCCACCCAACAGGTCAGCTCGCCATTTCTTCAGTGCTTGCACAATGGCCAACAATTCTTTCTCATGTACGGGATACCTCTTCTGCACTTCATTCAACTGCATTGAATCAAAAGCAATGGGTCGCGCAGATTCCCAGGTTGGGCCCCAACTCAGTATGGCTCCTGTCCTCAGATCACTTGCATCTGTTGTCACAAATATTTTGTTTCCACCAGGGTTCACATGATCAATAACTGTCAAGCATTCCCTGCTCACTACCAGACCTTTCACTGCCTCAAACACTGCTTGGTGTTCCTCGGATCACACAGGGAAATTCTTGTCAGCCTCCTTCGATGTCAGTGGGGACAGGACAGATGTGTATTCTGCGAGTTTATGCAAATAAACTGCAATGTATCTAACCAAACCCAAAAATGCTCTCACATCCGAAGCTGATTTTGGGACTGGCCAATTCAATATTTTATCCACTTTTAATGTGTTCGCCTCAATACCACAGCCAGAGATGTGGTGTCCGAGAAAATCAATCTCCATGCAAAAAAATTCCGACCTCTTTCCATTCAATCGTAGTCCATGTTTTCGCAAGCAATCTAATACCATTCGAATGTGTCTCTCATGTTCTTCCATGGACGCCGACCATATTACAATGTCATCTAGGTATATATGACAAATTTTGCCAATCAATTCACGGAGGGCATTCACAACACGCCGCTGATGTATTGGCGGTGAGTTATGCAAGCCCATTGGCATTACCATCCATTCGTACAGACCGAACGGCGTCGTTATTGCAGTCAAATGGATACTGTCTGGATGCATACGTGTGTGAAAAAAACTATTTGTCATGTCCATCTTGCTCCAAATCTTACCCCTACCAGCATCAGCCAAGATATCCTCCACCCGTGGTAGAGGGTAGGAGTCTGTAATTGTATTTGAGTTAATCTGTCTGTAGTCATTCACCCATCTTGGCAACACCTGCGGGTCTGATTTGGGTATGATGAATGCAGGTGAAGCATATTCCAATGATGATGGACGAATCCTACCAGCATCGAGATGTTGCTGTATCAGGGTCTTCCATGCATCCCTGTATTTTCTCGGGCAACTGTACGACCACATTGTTATTGTTTTTGATGCGTCTTTCAGGTTCACTTTGCAATATACATCAGTCGATAGGTCATCATAGTGCGGCAATGGATCAAAAACATCTTTGTACTCTGTTCGCAAACCACTGTCCAGTAACAAGAGTCTCTCCTTGTCTGCCAAAACTTTGATATGAGCCCTAACTGCTGCCACAATATCGACATCCTTCACAGGCTCACATATGACATCAATCTTCTGTTTCTGAGCTTCATTTTTGCTTTTCAACTCCTTAATCAAAGATTTCCTCTTCCCCTTCACTGTATTGCGCAGCTCCCGATGTTTACGCTGCAACAGAACATATTCACCTTCAGCTTTTGGTTTCGGTGGTGGATTTAACAGATCATAACCAGACGGCAAGGCAATACATGTGTTATTGCCATGATTGGTGACAATTCTATTTACTTGCAGGAAAGGAAGACCCAGTATTACATCGGCGCACAGGCCCGGCGTTACAACTGCACGTACAGTGCGAGAACACCACAGATTATTTCTGTCATACAATTTCAGCTTCACCCACTCTGTCAAAGTTGTTACAATGTGATTTTTCGAATCCGATAAGGTCAGAGAGATGTTCATTGGTTCATGGAGAGTTCGGCGACGGAGGTTGAGACAATCCACTAGTTCACTTCGTACTAATACTGTATGTGAACCATTATCAATCAGTGCCTCCACCTCCACGCCATCAACCGCACACTCACAACGGTAGTGTGGGATCGAAAACGGCATGAAACATGTACTCACAGAACCATTGGAATCTTTGGACAGGTCACTGTTATCACCTTTGAGTACGGCGCTAATATTCGTCGGTGGCATGATCGCGGCGACAGGCAAGGTACCAGAACCATATGAGGAGTCTCTGACTGTCGCCACTGGCGAGGTTGTTTTGTGGCGCGCAGCATTCACATCCTCAGCTGTCAACGGTTTATAGTTTAATCCTGACGGGAAGTCATTCGGGCAGTTTGAGGAACAGTGCTTGACGAAGAAGCATCTACATTTCAAACACCCCTCGGTATCGAAGAGTAGTGACCTTTCCACCTCTGTCAGCTTCGGCAGGGCTTTGGTGGGATTGAAAGCTTTGCCCTTGGTGCCTGCGAACGGTTTGTCGGTTGCGGCACTGCGGAAACTATTGTAATGGCGAGACGGCTCGGATAGTCCTGCGGACGCGGTATTGCGTTTGAGGTGCACGCACGCGGCCTCATCAGCATCCGCCCTTTGTTGTTGTCTCTCCCTGCGTTTCTTCTCATCCAGAATCTTCACCTTGTCGAGCCATTTGTCCAGTTCATCTTCCTTGATCCTTTCGTTGTCGCATGCACGGCTCAACCACGGCTCAAGGTTCGCTTTCAGCTGGTTCAGTAAGCCCACATCGTCCAGATGCATAGGCGTACCATGGAGTAAGGTGTTCAAAGATCTCATCTTCACAGCCCATTCCCAGAACGCGCCGCTTTGCTTCGTCCCCAACACCCTTCGCCTAATGTCTTGCTCCCAATCGTTTGGCAACCACTTGTTTCGGATTTCCTTCATGAAATCATCAAAGGACATGACGTCAAACATCGCCTGGCTCGTCCAGTACCAGTCCGCAATCAAAGGATCTTGTAGACCACCCGCCACATGAGCAACATAGTCCTTTGGCTCTAGTCCCTCTTTGTTACGAAAATAGGAACGGCAAGCATTTTCAAACTGACGCAAGACTTCCGGGGAGACAGCGCCCATCGTGAGCACGGGCAGTTTGTTGGAAGACAAATGTGTGACTTCGGCATTTGATTTCGACGACATAGGGATGGTAAATGAGAAGTCGGATGATGAGTCTGAGTCTATGGAGTTTTTGCAAGGTATGGCAATGGGTCGTTCTGGTTCAGGTGACGGCGATGGACTTGGTAACGGCGATGAATTCGGTAACGGCAGGGAGTTCAGTAGTGGCGAGGAACTCATTGGCAATGCAACAGCTTTCCCTTTAGACCTTGTGTTGGCCAGTTCAGACACAGCTGATTGTACAGAACGGTTATCAGTTTTGGACATGGAGTGGTTAACAGTAGATAGTTCGGATGGTGCTACGATCTCGGAATTCCCAAGATCGGTTTGCAATTGGGTCATACGTATAAACTCGTACAAGTGACAGAATTGTTAGGCGAGTTGCCCAACGCACATATAACAACCAAATGTTAATGCTCGAGTATAAGATTAGATTGGAACTCACAATATCGTACGCGTTAAAAAAAAAGTGTAAGAGGACACTCTTATGTCAGATCAGACAATTAACGAGACGATAGTGTATTTGTCTAAGCGAGATCTCTAGTAGAAAGTGATGGTCGAGAAGTAAGGAAAGGAACGGAGAGGAACAGAACTAAAAGGTGTGATTATGTAAGTATGATGTAAGCGTGATCTTACACGGTCGCCCCTCCTCTCTAAACAAGCACCAGGACAACACTGTTAATGATGAACACACACATGAATGTACATGACGAGCTGATAACCACCCCCTCAGGTCTTTGTTATCTTATGTCAAAGGTGCATTTCTGTTATGATTCTTTCTAAAACATCTCACGAACATTAAATCTGATCCAGCTCAATCTCGATCACCCTCCCATCCATGCCCCATCAGGCCTTACCTCCCCCATTATGCACTCTGCTCCCATTCTCCGCACCTAACCCCAGTAGGCAATAGTATGCAACACGAACAGACGATAATGGTGATGGTAACGGATGTGTCCCGATGTGTGACAAGGAGGGTGAGCAACAGCTACCCTAGCCTACCCATGATAATGTGGTGCGATGGAAGGTAGGTGAGGGGGATACAGGTTGCCCTGTGCCCTCGCAAACACTCATGGCACATCAATTGATGTGTATGCCATGTTGGTGAGGCTGCAAGGTGCAAATCAGACAAATGAGTATGAGCAGTCCTTGCAGCCCACCCCCTCCCCTCCCCAAATGAGTGGGAGTGTCTCCATTGCTCACCCTCCATCCCCCAATTGACTGTGAGGGGTCTTTGTTATACCCACCCTTCAGTGTGAGCGGCCTTGCAGCCTCCATCACCCCACCCCTCCCTTCTCTAGAGCAAGGATGGGCTTCTGTCACCCAACTGCACATCTCTTTGAATGAGCAGGAGGCTTCTTTGCACTCATCCTTGCTTCTGGCTATTTGTATTATCAATCTTAACATAATTACAAAAAGGTGTATATATGACTACCCAAATATTTTCGTGCTTCATAGAGTGGTTCTTGTTTTTGCAGTTTAACTCTATTCTTTTGGGTTGCAGCAGCCACCCTACATAGCTAGAAGGAAATATTAAAAAACTGAGGCACAATGAAGGGAATCCATTGTCCCATTGATGAGAAAGTACCAAATCCCTCCCTCCTACTATGGAATCAATTAATTGTTTTTTCTGCACCACTACACCTATAAATCAAGTGCCAATATTTTTTCCCTGCAAATCCTTCCTTCTCCCACAACCAAGGTTACAGCCACACCTGCGGCATCTAGTCTGGTAATTAATTTGTTTGGAGTTGCATTGGTGGCGTGAGGTTATTTTGATCAAGTTTAAAATATACAAGACTAAGCTAATATTGAGTTTGATCACATTCCATTCACTCTCAATGAGCATGGAGTTCGAAACTTCACTGTTCACCCATCTCTGGGTTTGAAATTCATTAGGAGCTCACCTTCCCAAGGTTGGCTGTGGAGCAGTGTCTGGAAATGATTTATTCCTTTTTGGGCATTAAATTTCGGATTCCAAAGTTTAATGTCCAAAGAGGAATAAACTTGAAAGGCAGTTGGCAGCCACATAAAATGGCTCATATCTTGGTCAGTTTTTGATAAATGGAGGGTTGCGTTGGAATCAACAGAAAAATATGCTTCCAATAGTATATAGAAATGTGCAAAAGAAGAAAGCGAAAAATACAGAAATTATTGCCCAAATAAGGAACAACCCCATAGCAGAGAGTACAAAAGCCATTATAATCCTTAGCTCAGTCATGAAAAATTTTCAAAGTGTATAGATATTTAATAGAAGTCAAAGCCAAGGTTTATACAAATTGTTAGTGAATGCCAGGGGTATACCCCTGAAAGCCAGGGGTTTTGGAGGGTACAAGACTATTTCATTAATTATAAGCTCAATATGATAGTAGGCACTTTGATATACTGGGAAAAAAGCTAGCTGTAAACCCCATTCAGATGCTCTGAAGAGGTTAAGCTTAGCAAAGCATTTTAAATGTTCTTAATATGAAAAATAGTGGAGTTGGCAGGGTTAATTATCTTCTTTTTATTTCCCAGAGCTTAAATTGTTGATCTAAAATGTAAAGTAAGGTATGAGGATCAATACTGAGTATATGAAGAGGCTGTCAAAAAAATTTCAGTCCAACAACATTCCACAAGTGAGAGAATTTCATCTTTAAAGGATATTCAAAGCTTATGTCAAGCAAAACCCAGGCATCAAAGGAAATCATATGCAATATCTCCTTAAAGTGTTATTTTGATCCTTTATTTTAATTTTAATACTTTTCATTCACATGGATCATATATTCTCTTGATTTATAAGATTCTCACTTATCCCTTTTAGTTTACTCTTATTTCCCTATTTTCCCATCCTTTTCCTATAAAAACTCATGTACTTAGCACAAAACCAAGGAATCAAGTTCCCTACTCATCTCAGATTTATTTCTTGTGCTCTCAGATTTTTTATCATCATCTTTGCATCTTAGGTTTCAACATCATCCTCACTTCAGATATTGTTCCAGCCATGTTTTAGACTGTGTGATCTAGCTTTGTTGCACCCTTTGTCATTTGGTACACCCATCATTTGTCCTTAGTTATAGTCTTTTAGAACTAATCTTAGGGATTCTTTTGACACCTTATCATTTACACCTTTGAGATTTGTTTGTGGTTTATTGGTTTGAGGATTTATTTATATATTCTCAGCTGATTACTATGGTGCCTCATCATCAGCAAGGTCTAGGAACATAAGAATGTAATATTTACATAAGTGCAGGCTGTGCAGCATAATGCAGTAGAGTACATGGTGTGGCACAATGCACACATGACTATGCAATGTAATGCATATATGAAAATGCAATGCAAGGAGATGGAAAGGGCCAGGAACAGGCATCCCCTGAAAGTGTCATCAGTTTGGCATCAAACAAAGACTTGCTCCACATTCAAAGACTTAGCCCTACTGCTCCACTGGTGTATTTGCCAGTAGTCAAGTTACAAATAATTATATGTTTGCTCCACTAATGCTATATACAAAATACCCCAGACACAAATATTATGCCTGAGGTTTCAGGCACTGTTCTTGCCACTTTCAGGTTGCCAAGTCTGAAGAATGCACCACTGTCTTTCACAACAACTGCCAAAAGGGGCTTGAGATTCACAAGTAGGATGATGTTGACCATAACTTTTGCAATTGGCTATCACAGATATTATAGACCCCTGAAGCTCCTCCATCAGTCTTACTCAAGGCAATGAATAATGTTTGGTCAATAAACATTGTACCAAACATAGTGGACTGAGATCAAATTAAATTATAATGTTTGGTCACCAAAAATCTATGAAATATTCTGCATATTTAATCCATGTTTATATGCAAAACATTCTAGTATACATGTTTGGGCTAACAACATACCTGCCCAACATGTTTCTGAGAGTGCATTTGGTGCAAATTCCGCATGCAGCAACCTCAGCCAAAAAAAAAAAGATTTCCTGTCAACAAGTGTGACAGAGGTGTGTTCAGCAGCCTCTGTCATGACACAATTGAGATTTGAAATTGAGATTGCCCTGCAAAAATATATACAGGTCTGGACATGTATATATTTTTGAAATCATGACAGAATTCAATGCTCAGCATCATGGTGACCATGTACAACTTGGTGAAAGGCCACTCTCCTCATCATAACAATGGTTCCTACTGCTGAGAAGGAGAAGTCTGTGACAAAATGGACAACAACCAATGAAGCAATGCTCCTTCTAACCCTCTGCAACAAGAAGGCAAATGGTAGTTGGGGGGACAACAATCCCAAGCCTACACAGCTTGTGAACTTGCCCTAGCTGGCAGCAAGAAGATCTCTGGAGGGGGTCCAAAGGTGCTATCAGCTATCAAGAGTTGTTGGCAATGGGTACCTTGCTCATTTGTTGACATATTTTCGCTCTCTGATTAAATTGACCAGCTCAAGCAGGAATTTGACATTGTGAAGCAATTATGAGGCCTTTCAGGATTCGGATGGGATGATGATAAAAAGCTTGTTACTGCTACAACTGATGTGTGGGAGAGGTACCTTGAAGTAAGCCCTTCCTAATGTATCTGAATTTAATGTTACAATTGTTTTGTATCCAGAAATACCTGAAGGCTAAACCCTGGTGAAAGAAACCATTCCCATTGTATGATGAGATTTCTCAGCTCATTGATGGGACATGAGCAAATGGGGGCTCTGCTTTCCATCCTCCTTTGGACACTTCTGCATCAAAACTCTTGCAAACAATGATACAAACATTGATCCAGCTATTTTAACTCTTGAGAAGTCTTCAACACCAGACTCAGATGACACAAATGTGAGTCTTTATTGGTGTCATCTGACTGGGCATCATCCAAGTCTCTACTAGGAGAAGTTATATGCCACAAAACCTCAAAAGTGGAAGGAGTCAAGTGAAGTTGATAAAAGCAGTGTGCATATTGTTGTAATCAGTGTGTCCTCTACTTGTATTGAAAATCACATTAGGATGAGAATGAACCCACTTCCCCACCTAGCAAATGCACAAAGAGCCATGGAAAAACCGGGAATGATCAGCACAAGGTGAAACATATATCTGCAGGCAAAGGTTTATCAAACATTGCAGAATCAATTGAATCAGCAATATCAACACTGGCCAGCTCTATTGAATCTGTGACAGGCAGCACTTCCATGACAATGATGACATCACTGGTGTGGAAAGCTGGAGCTATTTCTGCTATCAAGAAGGATGAGGGTTTGAGCAAGGATGAATTTGATGCTACTGTAGAGTTGATTATGTCTAGTTCAAATGTTGCAAACACTTATTTGGCCATTGGGAAGACCACCTCTCATATATGCTCCATTCTCAATTTTCCAAGTTCCACCAAGCTTGATTTGTTATTGTTACATAATTGCTACACAAGTTCCAAGTTTCTGGTTGAAATGCTTTGCTACAAGTCTATAATCCTTCACTACAGTTCAATATGTACAGTGTACAAATGATCATGCATGATGTTGTCGCTTTTTCACATAATCTGCCCACATCACCTCTGCAATTTTGTCCCTTCAAGCTGTAGCCCTTATACATTCTTCAGCAGTGATATTCCTCTGCAAACTCCCATCCCTAAGCACCTCAGGTTGATCCTCATCATCATTGTTGCTGTGATCAAGTCATGAGGGTCATGAACACAAATGAAATTGTGGACAACCGAAAGAGTGGAAACAAGCTGAGCCTGAATCTTGATTTCATATTCTTGAGGAACAATGAGGACTTTGAATCACTTCTTGAGAATGCCAAAAATGTGTTTGATAACATTGTGATGCCGAAGCTGGGCATGGCATAGATTGAACAACTCCTTTGCATCCTTTGATTGCATATTGGCTTTGCCCCATTCCTTGAGATGGTATCTCACACCACAATAGGGAACCAAGAGAGCATCACAAGATCTGTAGCCTGCATCTGCAAGATAGTACCGACTGGCAGGAATCTTAAAATCATTTGATCATGCATCTTCATTGACACTGCTATCTGCAGCACTTCCCTCCCATCCAGGTAAGACATAGAGGAACCTGAGATCCATTGAACAAGCAGCAAGTATGTTTTGAGAGACTTGACTTTTCCAATTTCAATATGCAGGGCAATCAAGTTTGGCAACATAGGTGAGTATATTTGTGCCATCAATTGTGCTGATACAGTCTTTGAAGTATGGATAGAACTTTTTCTCAGTGCAAATTTCTTCAGGAATTGGTGTATTGCTGCCAGGGGAATTGGACATAGGAATGGTACATGGTGATGTCAGAAAGTCAAGCATTTGGTGAATAACTCTGGAAGCTCAGCAGCATCAGAAGAATTTGTTTGAGAATGAGGTGAAGTTGCTTTACTTGGTTATTGTATCAGGGCTGCATTGAAACTGCTCTTGAAGGGCTCTGTTAGACTCAGCTCACCATGCAAAGTGGAGGAAGATTGCAAGCTGTTCTTCAGCTGAGACATACTTTGTATCTGCAAATGCTGTCCAGGACTGAAGCACCTTCACTAGAGCTGAAAAAACATGCTTGTGCATCCCTAGTTGATTGTAGAACCTTCCAGAGTGTCCATTCAGCAGCTCATCGATCCAGTTTTGTCCAGTGAGTCATCAGCAAAACAACAAATTTCTGGTGGACTTTCAATACTTGTTTGGGCTTTTCTGCTTGTCACAAGACCAAACAAAAAATGAAAATGCTAAATCCATGAACTGTGCTATGCTGGGGATTCAGATATTGATGCCACTATTTAAGTATAATAGTAATATAGATATTGGGTAGGAAATCAATTTAAAAGCAAGAGATTTGTGTGAAAATGGGCTTGCTAGACCAAAAATACTCTGGTCATTGTCAACAATAATGACAAGGCAATACAGATAAATAAACCTTATTCTGATCATACCAGTATGCTTGGAGGGGCTAAGGGTAAACATTGGCATCTGCTAAAAAAAAATTCAGGCTGTATATTTATGGAAATAATTGTTATGAAAGTGCTTGTCAAAATTTGGACATAGCTGGTTTCGCTGGAAGCTTGCAAACTTTCAGTGCTTGTACAAGCTTGCACAAGCACTGGCAAGAAAATTGTGAAAATACTGATGGTTTAGAGGTATGCTGGCAAGATTTGTCAAAACAAGAGGCATAGCTAGTTGAAGCAGCTGTTCCTGCAAGAAGAATAATTATTGAAATGGTTTGTAATGTCATTACAATCACATGATTCATTCCCACAACATTACACAATCATGCCTGTCACTCCCAATGTCATGATCCAATTTCATCAATCACATGACTCCCCAGACATTGTAAGTAGTCTGGACAGCCTAGCACCATAACTATTACACCAAAAGGGACATAACTGAACAACATAGTTGTTCAGCCAGCAGGCTGTATATATGTACATTAGGAGGACTGTAGTAAGCAACATGCTTACACCCTTCCACACTCTGAAGACAGAACCCACTCATGTTTGGCCTCCATCCCTAACAGCACAGAACAGAACAGCAACAGTAAACAGTTCCAAAGGGTTTTTCAGAGTGGGAAGTAACCATATATGCTCCCTGAAAGGGTACAACCCCTATCAGTTTTCTGCCCCCAGGGGGGTTTGAACCTGTGACCTGATGTTGTTCAGTTAATGTAAGTAGTCTGGACAGCCTAGCACCATAACTGTTACACCAAAAGGGACATAACTGAACAACATAGTTGTTCAGCCAGCAGGCTGTATATATGTTCATTAGGAGGACTGTAGTAAGCAACATGCTTACAGACATATGCCCAAGTCTTCACACACCCCAACTTGTACCCCTGATCCTGATATGCTGTGCTACATTATTTTGGCACACTCTGACTCCATGTGTTCCTGCCTATTATGCATAGCCCCTGTATGGAATTATATTCACCCCTTTAGTTACCTTGTAATATTTCCACTCTGATCCTATGCTCCTATGCTTTCCTTTTGCTATATGTTTCCTTCCATATGTTTTATGCTCACCTTTCCCATCACACCCCAATTATCCCTGATACTATTATGAAACCTAATCCAATCCGTCTTCATATTTAAACTACTAGTATCTACCTGTAACAACCATTACAATCACACGATCCATCACCGCATCAATACCCACCCCTGCTGTCATGATCCGATCTTCTGTAATCATGTGACCCTTCCCGCACACGTTCCCAAGCCCATACGTTTCCCGACCTGTGCCCCAATCCCAATTCGCTGTGTTACATTTAGGGTTCCGCACGGGTACGGGTAAACCCGCGGTTTTCGGGCCGCGGGTCACGCGGGTACGGGTACGGTGCCGAATTCCGGCACCCGCGTGGATACCGTACCCGTAACCGCGGTGTGACGGGTTTTGACGGTGTTTGTACCTGTTGTGCAACACCCATTGATTCAACGTTCAACATGCACCTCACGAC
>Ga0210383_10003344_pt1 | contig 14383 bp, 10 predicted proteins | sample IncBWC14OmetaG_FD_160072 | JGI IMG/M metagenome (GOLD analysis project Ga0210383, IMG submission 160072) | Forest soil microbial communities from Barre Woods Harvard Forest LTER site, Petersham, Massachusetts, United States - Inc-BW-C-14-O ...
GCATTTTCGAATACATGAGGGCGCCGCCGTCTTTGCTCGCGGTGTGACCAACCTCCATCCAGTAGCCCTCCCCCGTCGGGGTCAGCTCCTTCCCAACGATGGTCATTTCGATCAGCGAGGGCGCTCCTTTTTGATCGGTGGGCTGCATCTCATAGGCGGCGCCGCTTCCGACCACCGGCTTAAAAATGTCCGCAATATTCGGCTTGCTGAACAAGTTCATGCCCATCTGCCCCACGACACTGCCTGACAGGCATAGATATCCAGCCGCCGCCAGCAACACGACAAGGGTTCGCTTCATCGTTCTCTCCTTTTGGCTCTCCTTTGGGACATTCGATGTGAAGTTTGCTTGAGAGATCATACGGCGAGGTTCGCCGGTATATCCCAAGTATTACAAGGGTTCATTGCTTTTAGGAACGCTGATTTCGGGCGTCGTTGCTGTAAATAAAACGGAAGTGGGCAGACTCTGGATTCGCTTATTCGTAGGCCAGCGCAACCACTGGATCATAACTCGCCGCACGCAGCGCCGGATAGGCCACTCCCGCTGCAGCGCCGACAACTGCCAGGACAATCGACGACAGCACCCACCGTGGGGTAATCAAGATCATCAGGCCGGGATTAGTTTCCTTCAAAATAGCTTGCGTCAGAAATGTAATCAAGATTCCAACCACGCTTCCCAGCAGCGTCAGCACCAGCGTTTCTCCGAGCAGCATCTCGACAATGTCGAATCGCGAAAATCCCAGCGCCTTCAGGATACCGACCTCGCGCGTTCGCTCCATCACCATCGTATGCATGTTCAGGAGTACCACCAGGAAGCTGATCACGATGCCCAGGCCCACCATCGATCGCACAAAGGGCTTCAGTTCCGGCAGGTTTGACGAGCTCATCAGCGTCACGTACTCAGCCATCGACCTCACCCGATTGTTCGGCGATAGCTTCAAAATCTCTGCGCGCGTCGCTTCCGTATCCCCTTTGCTCCGCACATAGAACATCGACACGCGATTCTCCACGCCGGCAATCTCTTGCGCCGTCTTAATGGGAATAAAAAAGCGCGCACCCTTGCCGTGCGCGACGATGCCACTGATCGTGAACGAATGATTCAGCAGCGTAATCTGGTCTCCCGCCTTCAGATGCTTTGATTGTGCGATGATGTCGTCGGCGATGACCTCGTTTGGCGATTGAAACGGGCGGCCCGCTCGATATAAGAATCCACGGCTGAGCGCGTTAAACCGCTTGTAATCGATGCCATAGATCATGACCAGATTTTTTGGTTCGGTCAGAATCACGGTGGGCGCAACTTCATCAACGTCCGGCAGTGCGCCGATCTGCTCGCCCAGCGTTTCCGGCATGACCGCACTTGAGAACGCAAAGAAAATGGACGAGTTGGGGGGCTGCACCAGAATATCCGCGCCGACACCTTCGACGCGTTTCCCCCATTCGGAAATTACGCCCGACGTAAGACCGACAATCATGAGCACGAGAATGACCTGGATGGCGATCGCGATCACGCTCAGCGCGCACCGTAGAGGACGCGCAGCGATGTTGCCCCAAAACATTTGCACGAGAGAAAAAGGTCCGTCGAAGGTGTCATTCATCCGTGGAATCCAGAGGACAACTGCACTGCTTGCAAGACGTGGGCCGAATCTCCGTCAAAATATTTCTGCTCCGTGAAGTTTTCAACACAAGTGTTGATAAGTTTGTGGAAAAGCTCGCTTTCTCTAGGGCTAACTACACGATTGTCAGTATCCTGACACGGTTTGCACAATTTCGGTGCAAGTCTCTTCCGCGAAGCTCACCGGCCGCAATTTGTTTTGTCGTCTCGTCAAGAAAACCCAGCTGCGCAAAATAAATTTCTCGTTACCAACGTAGTTCAGTACCATTTCGGCGGCTTGTCCAGGTGGATCTTGATCGTTTGCTTTGGTTCCGTGACATCGTACCAGCGTCCGTACGTTTTCCAGCCATCCGCAACCACTTGTACCAGAACTCTCCCCATCGGCGCATCTGGAACGTGCGCTGCGCCCTCTTTGTTGGTCTTCACGTTCAGTTCGAGCAGCTTATCTTTTTTCACTTTACGTTCTTCGATGTACTTGATATAGATGCTGGCGTTTTCCACGGGCGTTTCGCCTTCGCCGCCCGAAACTTCAATCGTGATGCGCGAAGTTTGTTCCGTCGTGGTCTGTTTGGAAGGCGGAGTCGACTTGGTCTGGGCGCCCGCCGGCAGTTGCGCTACGCAAAGTGCCAACGCCGCCACACACACCGCCGATGATAGGCGAACTCTCATTTCCCCCAATACTCCATCCTCTACGGAGCGTGCAGCTTGGTCAAGTCTCTCCGCCACAATTTTCGATGCTCACGACGGTCGGCGAGCTGCTCACGTATGCCATGCTCCCCATCCGCTGCTGGAAACTCTTTGCTGTCCGGAGTTTGACTGGCAGGTTTCGCTACGATACCTTCATTTCAGGTTTCCAGCAGCTTGGCGGCCATTGACGTCGAATCGCATCGCCCTGCGATTCCTAGTGGAAACGGCCCCGAGATTCCGTCCATCTTGCTGAACGGAGCGCCCGAAGAAACTTTTCGAGCGAAGCGGTTTCCTGACCGCGCAGCGCGGGGCTCGCAAGTCCCGGAAGCAGCCAAGCATATGCGCTATCCAAGTCACAGGAGTCTCCATGGGTTTTGCCACGAATGCTATTCACGTCGGCCAGGAGCCTGATCCCTCCACCGGCGCCGTTGTCGCTCCGATCTACCAGACTTCCACTTATGTGCAAACGGAGCTCGGCAAAGACAAAGGCTACGATTACGCACGCACCAATCATCCCAATCGCAAAGCGCTCGAGCGTACTGTAGCCAAGCTCGAAGGGGGCCAGTCCGCCTACGTCTTTTCATCCGGCATGGCCGGGATTGACGCGGTGTTCCGTCTCCTGCGACCCGGCGACCACGTGATCGTGTCCGAAGCGGTTTACGGCGGCGTGTTTCGCCTCTCGACGCAACTGCTGGTGCACTTCGGTTTGGAATTCAGTTTTGTGGACACATCGGCGCCCGATGCTGTGATCGGCGCGCTTCGTCCAAACACGAAGATGCTCTACGTCGAAACGCCCACGAATCCCACGCTACGTGTGACCGACATCGCCGCGATTGCCAAAATTGCAAACGATCGCCACGCAACCCTCGTCGTCGACAACACCTTCCTTAGCCCTTATCTCCAGCGGCCCATTGAACTTGGAGCTCACATCGTCATCCATTCGATGACCAAATACCTCAACGGTCACAGCGACTCCACCGGCGGTGCGGTCATCCTGACGCGCCCCGAGGACGCCGAGAAAATTTATTTCATTCAGCGATCCGCGGGCACCGGCCTCGCGCCCATGGATTGCTTCCTCATTTCTCGCGGAATCAAGACGCTGGCCGTCCGTATGCTGCAGCACAACGCCAACGGGATCTCCGTCGCCCGCCACTTGGACGCCCATCCAAAGGTCAAGAAAGTTCATTACCCAGGTCTCTCGTCGCACCCCCACCACGAAATCGCCCGCAAGCAGCAACGTGGCCCGGGTGCCATGCTCGCCTTCGATCTCGAAACTTTGGACGCCGCCCGCCGCTTCCTCAATCAATGCAAGCTGTGCTCCCTCGCGGAAAGCCTCGGCGGCGTCGAAACTCTCATTTCCCTGCCCGCGCTGATGACCCATGCCTCCATGCCCGTCGAAGTCCGCGAGCGCGTAGGTATCACGGAGGGCTTGGTGCGCCTCTCCGTCGGCATCGAAGACGTCGAAGACATCATCGCCGACTTGGACCAGGCTCTCCTCCACATCTAGTTCGCGCGATCTGCAACGCCGAGCGAAGTCTGATCCTCGCGCTGTGCCTCCTTTCGACATGGTAGAGTCTCTGTCTCCCGATGACCTCCACGCAAAAGACAGTGAAGCAGGGCCGCGGTCTGCTGCTGATTGCCGCATTCAAAATCCTGAAAGGGTTACTGCTGATGGCCGTCGGATTCGGCGCTTTGCATTTTTTGCACCGGGACCTGGCCGTGGAGATAGCGCGTTGGGTGGATCTCCTGCGCATCGACCCGCATAGTCACTACCTGCATTGGATTCTGGGAAAAGTAGCGAACTTAGACGAGAAAAAAATGCGCGAGTTGAGTGTGGGCACTTTTTTCTACTCGGCGCTTTTCTTGTGCGAAGGAATTGGCCTCGCGCTCCGGAAGCGGTGGGCGGAATACCTGACTATTGTTTCGACGGCGTCGCTGATGCCCATCGAGATTCTTGAAATCCACAAGAGCCCATCGGCCGCGAAAGTGGTCTTGTTCCTCATCAATCTCGCTGTAGTGGTGTATTTGGTGGTCGAACTTCGAAGAACGCGTGGAGGCCGAACTGGGGAACCGGGCGCCACCCGCAGGGCCTCTCATTGACTCACCTCACCACTCCACCTAAAATTCCCCGCACATGCCCAACCCGCCTTCTCTGACTGGCCAGACTATTTCGCACTATCGCATCGTCGAAAAACTCGGCGGCGGTGGCATGGGCGTGGTTTACAAAGCCGAAGACACCCGCCTGGGCCGCTTCGTCGCGCTCAAATTTCTTCCGGAAGAAGTCGCCCACGACCCCCAATCGCTGGAACGCTTCAAACGCGAAGCTCGTGCCGCCTCCGCGCTCAACCATCCCAACATCTGCACCATCTATGACATCGGCGAGGACTCCGGCAAAGCCTTCATCGCCATGGAATTTCTCGATGGCGCGACCCTCAAGCACGTCATCACCGGCCGGCCGCTCGAACTCGACCAATTCCTCACCTATTCCATCGAAGTCGCCGACGCTCTCGATGCCGCGCATTCCCAAGGGATCGTCCACCGCGACATCAAGCCCGCCAACATTTTTGTCACCAAGCGCGGCAATGCCAAGATTCTTGACTTCGGCCTCGCCAAAGTCGCGGCCTTGGCAAGCTCCTCTTCGAAATCTGACACCACCACCACGTTGGGCGTCCGACCCGAAGATCTCACCAGCCCTGGCACCACGCTCGGTACCGTCGCCTATATGTCCCCGGAACAAGTCCGCGGCAAAGAAGTGGACGCGCGTAGCGATCTGTTTTCTTTCGGCGTCGTCCTCTACGAAATGGCCACGGGCATGTTGCCGTTCCGCGGTGACACCTCTGGCCTGATCTTCGAATCCATCCTCAATCGCGCTCCGGCACCTCCCGTCCGCCTCAACCCGGATCTGCCCCCCAGACTCGAAGACATCATCAATCGCGCTCTCGAAAAAGATCGCGACCTGCGCTATCAGCACGCCTCCGAAATGCGCGCCGAACTCAAGCGCCTCCGGCGCGACACCGACTCCGGCCGCAGCGCGGTTCTGCCCGCCGCCGATCCTCCACCTGCAGCGCAGCCCACGCACGCTGCCCCCGTTTCGTCGACAGCGTCCCAGCAGCGCGACGGGCGCTCCGCGACGCCGCGTTCCGGTTCGCCAATTCCTCCTGACCCACCCAGTGTAACCGGTCCGGCTTTCGCTTCTGCCGCTTCCGTAGCTCCATCCGCGGCCGGCCGAACTCGATGGCGCGGCGCGCTCGCGGCACTGATCGCAATCGCGATCGTTGTCGTCGCCGCCATTTACTGGCGCTCGCACGTCTCCGCCAAGCTCACCGAAAAAGACACCATCGTCCTCGCCGACTTCGTAAACACCACCGGAGATTCCGTTTTCGACGGCGCTTTGCGTCAGGGCCTCTCCTCGCAACTCGAACAATCTCCCTTCCTCAATCTCCTGTCCGACGAAAAAATCGCACAAACTCTCGCGCTCATGGCGCAATCCAGAGATACTCGCCTCACCACCGACCTCGCCCGTCAGGTCTGCCAGCGCACTGCCAGCGCCGCGACCATCGAAGGCTCCGTCTCCAGCCTGGGCACCCAATACGTCCTCGGCCTCAAGGCCATCAATTGCCACAATGGCGACCAACTCGCCGCCGAACAAATCACTGCCAATGGCAAGGAGCAAGTGCTCAAGTCACTGGGTGAAGCGTCCACCAAGTTGCGCGAAAAGCTCGGCGAGTCCCTGGCCACCTTGCAGAAATTCGACGCGCCCCCTGAGAGCGTAACCACCGCCTCACTCGAAGCACTGCAGGCCTACAGCATCGGCTTGCAAGACATGATCGTGAAGGGCGACTACGTCGCAGCCATCCCTTTCTTTCAACGTGCCGCTCAACTCGACCCCAATTTCGCCATGGCCTACGCGCGCATCGGCACCTGTTATTTCAATGTCGGCGATCCAACTCGCGCCTCCGAAAATATCCGTAAATCCTACGACCTCCGCGAACGCGGCAGCGACCGCGAACGGTTTTATGTCACCTCTCACTACCAGGACTTCGTCACCGGCAACCTCGATGCCGCTCGCACCTCCTACGAATTGTGGGCTCGCACCTACCCCCGCGACGATGTCCCCCCGGCCAATCTTAGCGTCCTCTACCAGAATTTGGGAGACCTCGAAAAAGGGCTCCAGTGGGCTCGTGAATCCGCCAAAGTCAGCCCCGACGCCGTCGCCTATTCCAACTTGATGTTTTCGTATCTCATCCTGAATCGAATCGACGAAGCCAAAGCCACCGCCCAGGAAGCTGTCGCTCGTAATGCGATCGGACCCTACTACTATGTGGCGCAATACAGCATCGCGTTTTATCAACAAGACTTCGCCGGAATGAAGAGCGCAGCCGAGCGCATCGCTGGGTTTTCGGGCTATGAGGATCAAGCTCTTTCCATCCAGGCCAACACTGCTGCGTTTTCCGGAAAACTCGTCGATTCTCGTTCGCTCTCGCAGCGCTCCATCGAAACCGCTCTCCGGGCCAATTCCAAGGACAGCGCCGCTCACAGCCATGCGATTTCGGCCTTGCTCGAGCAGTCCGTCGGAAACACCACCATTGCCGTCCGTCAGGCTCGCTCCGCGGTTGACACCTCTCGCGATCGTGACTCCTTGGCCATCTCAGCGATTGCTCTCGCCCTCGCTGGCGAATCCGCAGAGGCTACTCGGTTGCGCGACGATCTTTCCAAACGCTTGCCGGAGGACACATACTTTCAAGGAACGCTCCTGCCCTTGATTCAGGCTGCTCTCCTTCTCCACGGTAACAAGGCGGCACAGGCGATCGATGTCTTGGCGCCGGCCGTGCGCTTCGAACTGGGCGGCAGCACACCGGGTTTTCGCACCCTAGTGCCTTACATCCGTGGAATTGCCTATCTGCAGACGAAACAAGCTGCCGCCGCAACCATCGAGTTTCAAAAGATCCTCGACCATCGCGGCCTTGTCGGCGATTGCTTCGTCGGCGCCTTGGCTCATCTCGAACTCGCCCGCGCCTTCGCTCTCGCTGGTGACACAGCAAAATCCCACGCCGCCTATCAAAATTTTCTAGCGCTCTGGAAAGACGCCGACCCTGACATCCCCATCCTCCAGCAAGCCAAGTCCGAATGCGCCAAACTCCAGTAATCTTGCGACACGCCCCTTGTCCTTGACGGGAAGGAGGGTTCTTCGAGAGCTCGTTTCGGTCGTTCAATGGTTCCAAAAAAAACTGCTGCCGCACGGAAGTTCGAATCGTCTTGATGTAGACAATCTACCAAACGTCAGATGATCTAGAAGAAACTGTAGAGTTTAGAATTTCCTACAACTCTGCAAGTCTTGCGATTTCTAAACTTTCCAAGCATTGATCTCACGTCAGCTCGGCAATGCCTTCACACACCTCTCCTTAGTGATTTATCGAAGAATCATAAGAAATTGAGATAGAAACCTGCCAATTTGGTCTTCTATCTGCCTCACGACTCCTCAGCGTATCGGGCGACGGATCGGCCTACACGGGGAAAACAGCAATAAGGTCGGACGGTACCCGCACAGCGATTCCCTCCAAGGAGAATGCAAAATGCTTAGGCTTACCAGGATCGCGCTGTTTGTGTTGTTGTGTTGCGTGCTCACAGCGCATGTGCTTCGGGGCCAAAGGTTAGACGGAACCCTTCGTGTCACGGTGACGGACAAAACCGGCGCAGTGGTCGAAGATGCCCGAGTTACCGTAGTCAATGAATCCAATGGCATTTCGAAAACGGCAACGGCCTCCAGTGCCGGAACCTACGTTTTTCCCGATTTGCTTGTCGGAAACTACACCGTAACTGTCGAGAAGTCCGGCTTTCGCAAGTCGATTTCTAAAGGAGTTCAAGTTCAGTCCAACCAGGTCGCAGAGGCTACTTCGCTTTTGGAAATCGGAGACGTTTCCTCCGTCGTAGAAGTGGAAGCGGGCGCTGAATTGGTGAAGACCGAGTCTTCCGAGCTTGGCGCCACATTCAGCGGCCGGGTTGTCAACGATTTGCCGGTGAACACCTTGGGTGGCGACGTTAAGGAATTCGCCGTGTTCGCCCCGGGGACCACTACCCAGCAAGGCGGAGTTCAGGGTTCGGGTGGATCGATCGGCGGCACTCGCCCGCGATTCAACGGATTTTCGATCGACGGCGTCGATGATAATCGGCTGGACGTAAATGGCCCGACGCAGCCGGTTATTCAGGAGTCCGTTGCGGAATTCACCCTGCTCACCAATCAATTTGGCGCCGAGTACGGGCATTCCTCCGGCGGGCAGTTCAATATCGTTACGAAGTCCGGCACGAATGATTGGCACGGTGCAGGCTGGTGGTACAACCGCAATCGCGACTTGGACGCCGCTACGAACCAGGAAAAGACCGCTTTTGTGCCTGGCTCCGGAGACGTCAAGAACCGCTTCGACTACAATCGTGCGGGCGCCAGCGCGGGCGGCCCCATCCTCCGCAACAAACTCTTCATCTACGGCGCGTATGAGTTCCAAAACGAAGGTTTGGGTTCTCAGGGCGCAACCGTGACCATGCCCACTGCCAGCGGCATCAGCCAGCTCGAAGCTCTCAATCCTGACGCCGCCGTATTGGCTATCCTCAAGGAATTTCCCGCGGCCCCGGCCAAGAGCGGCACCACGTTAGTCAACGGCATTCCCATTGACGTGGGCCAATATGCGGGTGTCGCTCCTGCTTTTTCCAATCAGCACGACTTCACCGTAAACGCCGACCTGAATCTGGGTGCGCACCAGCTTCGCGGGCGAGTTCTGTATGACCGCTTCCGCGCTCCACAAGTGAATCCGGTTCAGCCCCAATCTCAGTTCACTGGTACGCAGGCGTCCGACGCGCGCAAAGCGATCTTCACCGACTCATGGAGCATCAGCAGCCGCTTCATTAACGACTTCCGCGCATCGTATTCGAGGCTGAATGGCCCAAACGACCTGCCACCGGCTCAATTCTCGAATTTCCCGAACGTGGAAATCGACGAGTTCGGGAGCAACGTCGGGCCATATAGCCTGGCTCCCCAGACCTATGTGCAGAACATCTACCAAGTTATCGATAACCTGAGCTACATCCGCGGCAAGCACACGTTCAAGTTTGGCGTCGAAGGCCGCAACTACATCGCTCCAACCGACGATTTGCCTCGGGCGCGCGGTGAATGGGATTACGCAACGCTAAACGCCTTCATCAATGACCTCGTTCCCGACGGCGCCAACGGCGCACTGCGTGGCGCCGGAACCGGCAGCACCGCGGACAACTACCCTGCCGTTTACTGGTTTGTTCAAGACGATTGGAAAGTCACATCTCGCCTCACTCTCAATCTCGGCCTCCGCTATGAATACTCCGGCGTTCCGCGCGATGAGGCAAAACAAGCTCTAAACGCAATATCCGACGATCCCGCCGCGGGCCTTATCTTCCGCAAGCCGAAAGCAGACACCAACAACATCGGGCCGCACGTAGGATTTGCGTGGGATCCGACGGGGCGTGGACGCTGGGCCGTACGGGGCGGCGCGCAAATTTCCTATGACGTCATCCCCAACAACTTCGCCATCAACAGCTTGCCGCCGCAACTCCAGACGGAGCAAAATCCCGCGATCACCTGCTCGCTTCCCGGTGCTCCGGCATGGTGCGCCTCCGGCGTGGGCTTCTTGGCCGGCGGCGGGCTCCTGCAAGTAAACGTACCGCCCACCACGCAGGCCGACGCGCGCGCCGCGACCGGCAGCTTCATTCCGGATCAAGTCGATCCCAAAGTCATTACCTGGTCGCTAGGCGTGCAACATCAGCTTCTACGAGACAGCAGCATCGAAGTCCGCTACGTCGGCACGCGCAGTTTGAGCCTGCCCGTTCAGCAGCGCCTGAACTCCGCTTCGGCGTTCAACCCCATCGTTGGCAGCGCGCTCACGCCGCTACCGACCTACATCAACGCAGGCGATGTTCCCGCGACGGTTGTAGCGCCGGTGGACACCCTCGCGGATTTCAACGCCTTCTGCCCGTCAGCCTCGGCGCAGCCTGTCGCTCCGTGCCGAAATCTTTCGGCGGACGGCTTCCTCGGCAGCCTCACCACCTTCCCACCTGTCGGCTCGGGCATCTATCACGCCGCTTCGGTGGACTTCATTCACAGATTCGCTCGAGGACTCTATTTCCGCGCGAATTACACCTTCTCCAAGAATATCGACAATTCCACGAACGAACTATTCAGCAGCTACGTGAACCCACGCCGCGCGCAGGACGGTTTCGATTTCCCGAACGAGCGAGGCCGCTCGGCGCTTGACCTGCCGCAGAAGTTCGCGATGACCTGGGTATACGACGTGCCCAACGTGAAAAGTGAAAATCGCTTCTTGCGTGGCGTCGCCAACGGATGGGAGTGGAGCGGCACCTATCTGGCGCAGTCCGGCCAGCCGGTCACGCCGCTTTCCGGCGTGGACTCCAACGACAACGGCGACACCGCTGGCGACCGCACGATCTTCAATTCGGCGGGAGTCGGCTTAACGGGCTCGATCGTCAACCCGGTTTGCAACGACGGAGCTGGCGGCGCCACGAGAACTGTCTCCGGTGCCGGGGCTCCATGCGCCGCAGGCAACACCGTAGGCTACGTCTCGGCGGACCCAACGGCGCGTTTCATCCAAGCCGGAGTCGGCACCATGCCCACTACCGGGCGCAATACCGTCAGCACGCCGGGGTTGAACATCTGGAACATGTCCGTGTTCAAGACCAACAAACTAACCGAGAGGGCATCACTACAATTCCGCTTCCAGACCTACAACACCTTCAACCACCGCAACCCCAGCATCGGGTTGCCGACCAACAACGGCAATATCGACTCCACAACAAACGCGAACCCCCTGAACGCCGGCTATATCTTCGTGACCTCGCCGACGTTCCTGAACAAGTTCTCCTTCGACGGTGGCAGCCGCACGATGGAGTTGGGCCTGAGGCTAACCTGGTAGCGCCGGCATCCTGCCGGCTTCACACCACTGTAGGCGCCGGGCTTCAGCCCGGCGCCTATGTAATTCTTGACTCCACAAAAACCCGATCTCCCTCTATTCCTTCACGTTCTCTTCCAACCACCTCAAATACTCTCGCGATCCCGCCGCGATCGCTACGACCACAAACTCCGGCACATCGTAACCGTGCAAGCGCTTCACCTCCTTCTCCAAGTCCGGCAAGCGCCTCGCAGTCGTCTTGATCAGCATCAGAACCTCGCGCGAACTTTCCACTTTCCCCTTCCAGCGATAGATCGATTGCACCGGACTCAGCACGATGTTCGCGCACGCCGCCAGGCGGTTGCGAACCACTCGGGCCGCGATTCTTCGCGCCTCTCTGACGGAGCCGCACGTCACCAGAACCAGCCGGCTTCCCTTTCCTTTGACCATCGCTGCCTCCTCTATTCTTTAATCGCCGCGCACTGTCCGCGCGGTCGCGTTGCTCTGCGGCAGCGCCCTAGAATCACACGCTTCTTTTTTCTTCCATCGCTCCGGGCTAGAATACACGCGATGACTTCTTCCCCAATAAACTTCGGCACCTCCGGCTGGCGCGGCCTGATCGCCGACGACTTCACATTCGCCAACGTGCGACTCGCTGTAACCGCCATCGCGGGACACGTGAACAACCACAAGAAGAATTCCACGATCCTGGTCGGTTACGACACGCGGTTCTACTCCGAAGAGTTTTCGCGGCTCGCCGTCGATATCCTGCAGCAAAGCCACATTCGCACTCTTCTTTGCGAAACGTTCACTCCAACTCCCGCGATCGCCTACGAAATTATGCGCAGCAAACTCGACGGCGCGATTAACTTCACCGCCAGCCACAATCCTGCGCAATACCACGGCCTGAAATTTTCATCTGCCGACGCGGGTCCCGCGCTGCCCGAAGTCACCAAAGACATCGAAGTGCGCGCCGCAAAGGTGGCCGAGAAAAACGGCAACGTTGGTAAAGTTGTCCATCACGAGAGCACCAAGGCCGAGACCGTCAATCTTCGCGACAGCTACCTGAAGCGGCTCGGAGAATCGGTGCGCTTCGACGTTCTCCGCAAAGGCAAAGCGAAATTCGTAGTCGACGCGCTGCATGGTTGCGGCGCCGGCTATCTCGACCGCGTCCTCGCTGATCACGGCGTTTCCATCCAGGCGATGCGAACGAATCGCGATTGCCTGTTCGATGGCACCGGTCCGGACGTCTCGGAAGAAAATCTCGCTCCGTTGCGCAAGGCCGTCACCGAATCCGGCGCGACCGCGGGGCTCGCCACCGATGGAGACGCCGATCGCTTTGGCATCATCGACCGAGATGGCACCTGGGTTTCTCCCAATCACATTCTCGCTCTGGTCTACGACTATCTGGTGGAATCGCGAGGCTGGAAGATGCCTGCCGCTCGCAGCGTCGCGACCTCTCAGATGGTCGATGCGGCGGCAAAGGCTCACGGCCAAACCACCTACCAAACTCCCGTCGGATTCAAGTACATCGGCCAACTCATTCGTGAAGACAAGATCGCGCTCGGCGGCGAAGAAAGCGCCGGGCTGACGATTCGCGGTCACGTGCCGGAGAAGGACGGGATCCTTGCATGCCTGCTCGTTGCGGAGATGCTGGCCGCGCGCGGCGGCTCGCTCGGCGAACAAATCAAAGCGCTCTTCAAGAAATTGGGGCGGGAATTCTGGCCCGTGCGAGAGAATCTGCACCTCAGCGACGAACAAAAGGCAAACGCCATCAAGAAGGTCGCGGTGGACGCTAAGACACTCCTGGGACGAAAAGTTGTTTCCGTGGATCGCACCGACGGCGCAAAATTCGTTTTCGACGACGGGAGCTGGATGCTGCTGCGGCTTTCAGGGACCGAGCCGCTGCTCAGGCTGTATGTCGAAGCGGACAGCCCCAAGGCATCCACACGATTGACGGAAGAGGCGACCAAGTGGGTACTCGTATAGCGGACGAAAGCCCGGAGAACGGGTTCAGCGAATTTTTGAGGCAGCACGGACGAACCATCCTGGGACTGTTCGTGCTGGCGCTGGTGGTACACGACGTCTTCGGCACCCATGGATTTATCGCCATGCGCCGTACGCAGAATGAGATCGAGCGCGTGCGCAAGGATATCGACCGGCTTAATTCCGAAAACCTCAAGCTCAGCAATGACGTTAAATCGCTGAAGACCGATCCGCGAGCGATCGAGCGGATCGCGCGGGAAGAACTGCAGCGCGCTAAGCCCGGCGAAGTGATCATACGGATTCCACAGTCGCAGCAACCGCCGGCGGATCCGTCCGCAAAACCTTAGCTGTCCTTTTCTTCCATCGAGTTCGTCCGATCGAGAGCGCCAACATCGCAATGAAAATGAGGAGGAGCCCCACAGTTGCCGTCGTGATGCTGCATCTCCCTTTAGGCAGAATAGAGAGACGCCCGTATACGAATTCGATGTGCACCCAGTAGACCAGCAGCGAGGTTTGTCCGAGTTGGATGACAGGGCTGAAGCCCGTCTGCGCGAATCCCCAGCGGCACCACACATACACCAGAAACAAGATCATAAGCAGAATCCCGCAGCGCATCAGGAAGAAATTTGGACTGGTGTGCCAGTAGTCGTAGATTCCGGGATCGTAAAGACGAACCGGGCTGGCGTCGAGAAGCAGGGCAAGGACACAGGTGACAGCTCCTGCGCCGCCTAAAGCTACAAACGTCGAGACCTGATTTCGTTTCGCATGCGCTGACAATAGAACGAAACCAACCGCCAAGCCGGCGAAGGCGAAAGCGACCCAAGGGAAAATCGGGAACAACCACGATTGCGGCCGGCCGTAGACGTGGACGCCGTTGAGGTAGGATTCCAGCGGCCACGGTAGCCACCTCGGCCGCGCGATCGTCCAGAGCGGCGGCGTGACCAGGACAACGAATGCGGCGGCGGCGAGTGCTCCAAACACTGCTCTGCTGCGCCAAGTGGCAAGCTGTTGCGCTCCACTCGCAGCCTGGCTGGTTGAACCTGGCGCCGGCGCACTGAACGAGGTCAGCCAGCACAGCGCGCCCATCAACATCATGGAAATACCGAGGATGTTCAGGATGTCGACGCGGAACAGGTCGGTCCACGGCGAGATGGGGTAGCCCAGAATGTATTCC
>Ga0210383_10003345_pt1 | contig 14378 bp, 15 predicted proteins | sample IncBWC14OmetaG_FD_160072 | JGI IMG/M metagenome (GOLD analysis project Ga0210383, IMG submission 160072) | Forest soil microbial communities from Barre Woods Harvard Forest LTER site, Petersham, Massachusetts, United States - Inc-BW-C-14-O ...
GACACTAACCGTGACAGACAATACGGCTTGAGTACAAACAGTGCTGTGTGAATGTGCGTGCTCAGTGCAAGACACTTCGGGCAGAGCTTAGCATTGCCAAGCATATGCGGAATGACAGCCTGACATGGGCTTGGCTGGAGGCATCCGGTATTTCAGCTCTTTTTCATGTACTCACTGATGTAAACCGCTCGAATTCCTTTCCGCCCGACTGCTCGTGTCCCCCGTTCACCGATAACGAAGACGAAATAGGTATGCACAAGCATTCTGGCAGGTCATTTCAAGGCCAAGTAATGGACCGGCAGAATGGTGAAACAAATGGGGACTGGTGGACTATATATGCTATAGAGAATAACCATGTCTGCGTGCAGATCTATTCCCACTGTTCGCTAGCATTACAGAAATACAAATTTCATATACGATACTGGACGACAGAAACTGTGGGTATGCACTGGTGAAGGTCTGCAAATTACACCTGTCACTCCACCAACCCATTTACATGCGAGGATACAGACAACTGCAGTAGCTATCCGAATGGAAAGTCAAGGCGGAAAGTCGAAAAGAGGGTTCGAGTGATTTTGATTTCCGAAAATAGACCATAGACTACTTATCTTGTCAGTATCTTGTTCAAGTCGTATCTTTCTGATCCTCACGGCCGACCTGGGGCTGTTTTGCTGACCTCTTGACGGAATGGCCTGGAGGTCTGGTCTTCTTCACTTCGCAACTCTCGTGCTCTGTTTTCTCACTGCTGTCTACGCTCAAACTATTTCTACCATACCCGTGCCTCCTCTCCAATGGATCAATCTCAGTAGTTTACTCAACGGATCTTCACAACCACCACCACTCAAGGATGCTTCCATAGGTTATGATGAGACAAGGTCAGTTGCTTCAAGAGAGAGATAGAAATTTATCCTTATTTGCAAAATTCGGAAGTCGGTCTATGATAATTTTCGGAGGCGAATCTGAGGGTGGTTTTGTTCAGTCCCAAACCTATCTGTACGTTCTAGAGCTATGAGGATTTTTTCAACCACCTTCATCTGATCATGACAGACTCAAACTTGATACGCTCACTTGGTCAACACCTTCGCCTCCTGCAAATCTTCAACGCACTCCACCCGCAAGAAGCGCTGCCTTAGGTGGCTGTGATTTCGCTGCTAGCAAGTATGTGTGGTATACACACTAGTTTATTGAAACTCACTGCTCTTCAAGTCGGCATGGTTTCGTAGTCATAGGTGGTAAAGGATCTGACGGACAAGCGTTGTCAGATGTTTGGGTGAGCATTCGCGTTTCTGGTTGCTCTTAATAGGTAACATTTCTCCATTGCAGGAGTACGATTTTAACAACCAGTTCTGGTCCGAGGTGGGACTATCTCCTGGAGGTCCCTCGGCTCGCTGGGGTTCCGCTGGTGGTATCGACATTCGCACCATGCCCATCCAGGATCCTGTAGTTCCTGGTCCAAACAACACCTTCTATCTCGCCGGCGGGTTCGATGGCACAACACCCAGCTCCTTGTCCGATATCTGGAGGCTTAATATGTCTGGCACACTTTCCTCCAACCTTCCCAATAACTCGTCAGGGAGTTGGGATCGTCTAACAATAGGCAACCTACCGTCCAAGGTTGATCAAGCAGGAACTGTCATATCCCACCAAATTATTGTGGCTGGTGGATGCAATACAACCTTGTCTAATGTCGATTGTCCCCAGCAAGATTCATACGTCATTGATACCCAACGGCTTTCAGAGATTTCTCCGCCCGCCTGTATTGCGCCTCGATTAAGCCCATCTCTTGTCCCGAATGTCAATACATTCTCCCCGAGCTTCTCCTCTCAGGTCTTCCTTCTTCTAGGGACTTTCAATACGTCTATCTGGCAGGATGATGGTGCTCTGGAGAAGGGCGAAGTGGTGTGTGTTGAAATGTTAGATCGATAACAGACATTCCAGTCCTTACAGTAAAACCCTCTAGTCTGTTCTAGACATCAACACCGGATCTTGGAGCAGAATCCTACCTTCGGGTGATCCGGGTCCATCTCAGCAACCTACGTTTCCCAGTCCCCGACTTGGTTCTGCGGCTTTCTCGTATCCATTGGCGCTTGTGGGTCAATCACGCACTACATCTTCCGACACCATTGTAAGCCTTGCTATATTTGGTCCTTTTATTCCTGGCTCGCTGATTTTTTGGCTTTGGTAGGTATTTGGTGGCCAAGATGCTTCTGGCAACTATCTTTCAGAAGTGTGGGTCTTGAGAGCATACACAGGAGTTATCTCTCCATCAAATCCGACATGGTCTGGATTCGGGAATGGCCAACTGCAGACTGGACCTACTGCAAATGGAGCTGGCGTGACCACCCAATACGTCACGAAATGTGTAACAGCAAATATTAACCCTAGCTCGCCAAGTTCGACCACTACACCTTCGTCCTCTGCGTCCCACTCCACAACCGTTCAGCTGTTTGATACATCGATAGTGCACAAGCTTCTTGCCCCGTTATCATTGGCCTTGTTGTTCCCCGCTGTTCTTCTATTTTCCATGGCATCGCCCTCGTTTAACGACCGGAGGCGTCATTCTGTTTGGACCTATCTTTTCGCTGTGCTCGCAATTGCTGCTTACGGCTCTGGCATTGCTGGAATAGCCACATCCTTCACAACCGCCTCATCCAACTCGTCCGTCACGAAGCGTTCATCACCTTCATTATCGCCAAATACCACCCTGAAAACTGGACACGGCAAAGCGGGTCTGGCACTGTTTATCGGCCTCTACGCTTTCATACCCCTACTAGTCATTCTGTCGCTGTGCTTCCGACGCTTTCATGATTCTCCAGAGGATGACCAGAGCGAGAAGAATGAGGAATCAAGCCAACACACGAACTCGACTGACAGCTCGGAGATGTTGGGATCGCAAGGTGGGCCCAGAAGTACACCGCAGAGTATCATCAGTCCATCTCCACCTCCCTCCCCCCGACCTCGCACGCATTCCTGGGGCCCCTCAAGCTTGTGGCAAAAACGTAAAGAAGGACGGCTATCCAGTGACGAGTCTGTGAGATCTGCAAGTCCATCTGCAAGTCCGCAGAGGGGATTTGAGGTGCTCAATCGCCCTTCTCGGCCTCACCAGGCCAGCGGAAGTTGGCTTGCCGTACCTTCTGCAGCGTTGTCTCAGCGCGTTGAATCTAGGAACTTGGGAGATATTGATTGGCTTCAGCGCCGACGAAGTCTGAATACAGTGGTACTGTTTGTAGCTATTATCGCAGCTTCGTTTCTAATTATCAACCGTTCTAGGGAGAGCTTGATTATGCCATCACTCAAGCAAACAAGATAAACCCACCCCCCACACCCAGCACAGCTGATGCATTGGTGACACCAGCACCCACGCTGACACCAACAAAGTCACATCCTGCAATACATCCATTTGACATGATCCTGAGTTCCCTTTTCCATGTATTCCTCCTGGCTTTATGTGTCCTCTCGCTCGCGGCATTGTGGTCACGAGCACCGCGAGCTACATTCGCAGTGTTCCTCGCATGGTCACTTGCTTTTTACATTACTATGCTTGTCTTAGCTTGGAATCGCAGGCGCGAAAACTCAATCCTCGCGGTGATGATAACCCGGTGGGCAAACTCTGACCCCATATTGGATCCGTCGACGTCCCACCCTTCGCCAGCAGCTGATGACCCTATTCTATGTCCAACTCGAGGTCCTTACGTCCATCAACCACCCTATCATGCAGCCTTGTCTGTCGGCCATGATGGTACCTATCCTTCGCCCAGAGCACCGCGAACCGTGGAGACCGATGACAATGTGGAAGACGAAGACGAAGATACCAGGCAAAGGAGGATGGAAGAAGAGATGGGAAGACGCGATGTTTCTATCATTACTGTACCCAAACGCAAGTTGTGGATCGCCAACCCTTCATGAGTTTGCATGTTTCTTTTATCACGGCCAGTCATTTCTGTTGTTTTGTACACGCATTCCTTTGTCTAATCATTGATGCCAAAACGAATATCTTTCGGAGCATATATCCTAAAACATAGATATGCGAACATTCGTCGTTATTCCGCTGTATTTCTGCACGCAAAAGTAATCCATTGTCTATCGATGAAAGCTACAAAACCATGTCAACAAGCTAAGATATTATTGTCAATGCAAGAAAAAGCGTAGAATATGTCATGGGTCCCCTTCCACGGCCACATCACGTCTCCATCTGTCAACTCGACCATATTTAGCCGCATCATGGATTGGAGGAGGCGAGGGCATTGGCATTGGCAGTTGTTGCATCATCATGGGTGCAGCCATTGGTGGACCAAAGAATCCCGATCCCATCATCGAAGGGGGAGTAAAGAACATACTACTGTGCAGTTGTGCCTGCATCATGAGGTGTTGCTGCTGCTGAGCGATCGCTTGATACTGTGTGCGACGCTGCTGTTCAGGATGGAACGCCAGAGGTCTATCGTCGTCATCGCCCCCCTGATGAATGGAATCATATGCTTGAGAAGACGAAGCAACCACCCTCGATGCACGAAGACCAAGAGGCTCGTCGTCGTCGTCGTCGTCGTCGTCGTCGGCTCGCCCCTTCGAGTTCGAGATATTATCGAAATTGATAGACGGAAGACTGGATATTGTCTTTTGGAGCAGCGTTGACAAAGGTTTTCCCTCGTCGTCTGACCCGGCACTAGATTGAAACCGAGTAGCCCGTTGTACCGCCCGACCAAGAGTTGCTGCGAGAGGAACATCCTCTTCACTTTCATTGGACAGTTCGGCCTGCCGACGTCGAGACCTGTTCGGGTACCTGGGACCAGTACCAGTAGTGCGTCGAGGTCCATCTCCATCGTCGTCAGATGACCCAGCAAACCAGCGTTCAGTTCCGGGATCAATAACACCGCGAGTACGTGGCTGTGAAGGTCCCGCGATGACACTTTCGTTGCTTTCGCTGTCATCATCATCCTGAACTTGAGGAGGACGTTTGATTGCTTGTTGGATGGTAGGTAGAACGGGAGGTTCTGCAGAAACTTTCGACCTGGCTATTGACTCTGTGATGGGCATCTCTACTTCCTGATCGACATTGTCCGCAGTTTTCGACTTGCCTTTGCGTTTGCCTTTTCTGCCTCTTTTCTTGAGCTCTCGAACCTCTTCTTCTGCATCCCTTTTCAGTCTCTCTTCAGCCTCAACCTTCTCCTGGGCTTCGATCTCCCGCAATTTAGTCATTTCGCGTTCCCACAAGGTATCCACTCCAAAAACAGAACGGCTGTTTGGCATTCGAGCATTGGGAGACAGGTTTGGTTGTGGGACTTTCTCATCATCATCAAAATTAAGAAGCGGTTTGACGTTGGCTGAATTCCGTCGACCCAAAGGCTGTTGAGATCCTTGAGATTTATACGAGCTCATGCGTTGAGAGACAGGTCTTGTCTGAAGAGAGGCTGGGTCAATCAGCGTACTGGAGCGTTGTAATTGACCTCGTGCCATCATGGACGGTCGCTGATCGCCTGTGAATACACTAGAATAGAGCATCAATCTACAAATTCGGATGATCTGGTCAACGGACATTTACCGCTGCTTGCTCCGCATTTGCGCCTTACGATTTTCAAGGTCGTCGATGAGGCTTTTCCCAAACAGTTTACCGGCGGGACGTCCCGGTTTGGAAGAGTCCTCCGTAATTTGAGGACCTGGTACTGGTAACTCCTCTTCTTCCCAAGCGGGATCAGGATGCATCTGCTCCCCATCCTCTGTCGCTCGAGGCAGAGCTCCATCGATGTCTGCGTACGCAACATCTCTTTGACCTCCCACCATGAGTGTGTTGCGGAAAGTTAATTGGGATAAAGAAAGATCCATCCGCGGATTGGGTGTGAAGGAGTTGGAAGGAATGGGCGCTGGAATAGATGATGGTGGTTCAATTACTGAGAGGGTTCCAGAATATCGGCGAGAGGATCGGGCACCCGGAGGTAAAGGAGGACCATCTGTTGATAATTGGAAGCCATCTCTGGCCTTGACAGGTGGCGCGGACACAGGAACCGCGACTGGTTGCAATGGACTAGGCATAACGAGGACTTTGGGCCGAAGCAACTCTATCGTGGAATAAGGGCGTTCTCGGTACTGCCCTTGTCCAGCTATAACAGAGGTACCGTCATTATCCAGGAGTATTCGCGAACCAATGGACGCGTTGGACATTGTGCGTGCATGTGCTGCTGCCTTAGGATCAAATCGAGAAGCGCGAGATGGGGGTCTGAGGACAAATGGATTATCATCAGCAGTCAACGGTGAAGTCATCCCCTCCAACATTGTAGGTGTGGAGTCTGCATGGTTGTCTTGTAGAAGCATTCTCGAATCAATACTGGGGTTAGAGTGAGACCGTTCATGAGGACGAGTTTTTCGATCAAATCGTGAAGTACGAGAAGAAGACCGGAAACGATCATTGGGAAGTGGAGATACAGAGCGAACGGAACCAGCTGGGAAGGGAACTGAGTGAAGAGGTGGAACGGGTGATGTCCCTATTAGAGCATGAGATGATGCAGGGCGGCGCTGAAAATCTACTTGGGATGGTTCCATGCCAATGGGTGAGCCAATGGAGCGTCGTCGGTTATCATTAGTGTTGGTCGAAAATTGTGCCTCCATTCCAATATGGTCGAGAGTTCCCAGACTCAACGATCTCGCACCTGCGGCACGTCTGGGTGCTGTCCCAATTGAATCATTGTTCGTATGTGGTTGGTGGGGCTGTACGGATGATACAGGGTGAGGATTAGGTAGAGCAGCCGATTTCGCTTTACCCTTGGCAGTTTTGGATCCTTGATCCTTGGGTATGAAGGCGTCGAGGCCCCAAGAAGTAAGGTCAACTTCCAGCCCCTCTTCCTCACCTTCATCTTCACCGTCGAGAGTGTCGTCAGTGCCGAACGGATTTCGGAGGGCATCGATAGACCCTCTTGACCTTCTGTTGTCCAAGACAGACTCTCCACCGCCTAAACTGCCTGCGTCACTGGGAAGTGAGACTCCGAGGTAATCGCTGTTGCGAGCTGAACGCTGAGGGCGAACACCAAAATTCCGGCGAAGGTGTGCGAAGATAGCACTGTCGTGCGCCGAACGGTATGGTGCTTCGGGATTCGTAAGGTCGTTGTCATATTCTACGGAGTGGTTATAATCATTCAGCAGTTGTCACGATTGTGAAATAATTGCATTTGCGTACCAAGCAATGCAGCCGCCAATTGTAGACGGGAAAAGGCAGCGGCCATTTTCCTTCGACAGCGACGGCTCGATTGTTGAGGACTACTAGTACTGGCCTGAGCTAACTTGAAGTGGCAACTTTAATTCTGCAATAATATTCACACGTAATTATGTCACAGTAGTATAATCATGATGCATGATGCGCATGATGTAGGACTCGGATATAGTGACTACTAGTAACTAGTAATTTTTGACAATGCATTTAGGCATCCAAAATATCAAAGTTCATCGTGGACTACTGGATTGTCGTGGTCGTCGATTTCCTCCATCTCAATCGACACCTAGTAAGAACTAATGAGCATTAGTAACACAAGTGCTCATCATGCTGAATCTCACCTTATCCTTCATTTCGTCCGGGATTATCACACCTACCTTTCCGTCATCTTCCACCGTTGGCTCTTCATTACTAGTTTCTAAAGATAGTCCGGGATCAACAGGTGGCGCCGGTTTAACAGTCGTATCAGTAACAGCCATCTCGGACACACCCAACGAACGTCTCAAAACACGGTCGACCCGGGTAAAGAAGCTGCGTGGGCTATGAGTTCGAGCTTCCGTCACCCTGATATCAGAATTGCTCACCCGTTCGAGTCTGGTACTTCGAATCCCGAGCGTACGAGAGCCCCATCAATGAGGATGGAGGTTATCTCCCTGAGCTCGTTCTCGGCTTCAAGATCTTTTTCTTCCCCTTCAGAAGGAAGTTGTTCCACTCGACGAAGTAGACCCTCGATCAAGGGTGACCGAGGGTTAATCTCTAAAAACTTGGCCTTCATTGCAAACTCATGCATATAGCCTTTATCTCGCTTGGAGTTCGATGAACCTGACAATCAAGACTGAGTAGCTGTAGCTGGACAACGGGACAAAAAGGCGAAAAGGTGCGTACCCATCAGTTTTTGTACGTTAGCAGTGTATCCGTGGGTGTCTGCGACAACAGCACATGGACTCGAAACTAGCCTATTGGAGATAATTACTAGAAATCGAAGTAAAAATGAGCTCATTTACCACGTTATTTCGTGAAGGCTGACAAACCATCTCGGACAACATCCTTTGCTTCATATTTCAACCAGTCCAACAAGGGTTGGAATTTTTCCGTAATTTCTTTCTCTTTCTCCTTCTCTTCTTCAGGGTCCAGTTCTGGAAATTGACAGAAGTGTCAACTTAAGCTTGGTGATAACAGATATTTGGTTGCGAGCCTTCATCACCGAATTTCAACCCAGCTTTTGCAACATCCTGGAATGGTATGTTTCTGATGCGGAGAACGACGTCAGAAGGCTTGAATGAATTTAACATGTACTACTCACTTGAATTGACGGATATTCTGGACTAGGATCTCATCCAAAGGCTCATTAAAAAGAAGGACTTCGTATCCTCGAGCTTCGAGTTTTTCAACGAAGACACTCTTGGCAAGCTCCTCTGGAGACTTGCCCAGTTCAGCAAGGTAGAAAATCTTGCCAAGGATTAGAAATATCAATCAGAAGGACACACCACGGGACACACCTGTTTCTGACCTTTCTTCTTGTTTTCGAGGTACTGGAATACACATAACAACGTCAGCGTCTGATGACGTCCCCGATGGACATACTGGCCGCCTACCTCGTCAAGAGAAGTGTTGTTCCTCTGATTTGTATTAAACCGAGTCAACAATATCAACTTGTCCCGGTTTTTGATATCTTCAACAGAACCAAGCTTGAGGACAGAGCCGTATGTCACCTGAAGCTCCTCGAATTTCTCCTTATCGTCCTCGGCTATGCGGGTGAACAGTTGAATAAGACGCTTGACGATGATTTGTTTTATTTGTTTCAAGAAGCGTGTGGATTGAAGGGTCTCGCGAGAAACATTCAAAGGCAAATCCTCGGCTGAATAACTAGAGTATCAGATGCAGTCTGGAAATAGATCGGGACATACCATCAACCACGACCTTCACCCAGCTGGCCCATTTCGGCAATCCGCCATCACCAAGGTCAGATGTAATGAAAACATGTTTCACCATCAACCTGACATCCTTAGACATCGATGCTACTGGTTGTTGCCAGTACGAGTCGTCCCTGTGGGATGCAAGATTGATCATGCCAGATTACAGAAGATGACCACAAGTACTTACAATCGGGAAGGAACATAGACAATGGCTTTAAAAGAGATACCAGAGCCGGAGTCGCCAGAGAAATGGTGCCACGCAAAGGGTTTTGAAAAATCCTTAAAAAATGCGTTGTAAAACAAAGAATAATCCTCTATTATCGCGAGGGGATCAGAGACCTGCTAGCTTGCGAAGCGCCCAGAGTTGCTTACCGTCAGTAACGATCTTGGGATCACTACGAGTGGTTGCTTCAGAATCAAAATAAGTTGTACAAAGGGGCAGGAGGCGCACCGTATCCAAAGGGGTGGCTGAGAATTGAGCTGAATCCATTCGTCAACGACAATAGATTTCATCTTCGGGGGGATAACTTCATTCCCCTTCTTGTTCGCAACACTGGGAACTTCCTCGACGATGGCCTCGTCATTGTCGCTCTCTGGCGATTCTGATGCTTCGGCAGCAGGGGAAGAGGGAGGTTCCTCCATAGCGGAAGCGTCGGGCACTTCTTCCGTCCGCTGAGTGAACAAGTAGATCGGGAATGCGGAAGAGTAGGAAGAGTGCTTGTTTCTGTTGTCTTGAAGTCAGTAGCGCATGCTGACAAGAAAGGTTGCTCGACACGTACACCAGGTCAGTGATCGCGGTGGTATCGAGATACTCTGAAGCGTCGTCTTTCATTATGAGTGTTATCTCTGTTCCGCGACCCAGCGTGTTCCCCCTTGGGTCCGGGAAGATTTCAAAGGAGCTATCATCAGCGGTTGAGCTGAAGACGTGTTGGGTAGGATTGGGATACTTCGAGGACTTGGGAGGGATAGACGAGACGAAGACCTTATCCGCAACAAGGAAACTGCTGTAGAATCCGAGTCCAAATGAACCGATGAGATTTCCGTTACCAATGCCATCCTGACTTTCGGCTTTGGCGAGGAAATCTGAGGTTCCAGATTTTGCCAGTGTTCCTAGGTTTGTAGTTAACTCCTCTGGAGTCATCCCAATACCAGTGTCTGCACAACTATTTGAGCAGGTACAGATAAGTAGATGCAGATAAATATATACCAGCGATGATAATTCGACCACCAGTTCCACTCTCATTCTTAATGGCTTTGATAGTAATGTTCAGAGGATCCGCGCCATCCCACACATTTTTATCCGTCAAGGCAATAAGGCGAAGCTTCTCGAGTGCGTCGTTCGCGTTGGAAATTAATTCACGGAGGAAGATATCCCTTTTCTGATACTCAGTTTGGAGACGGAATCAAGATTCAAGGAACAGGCACTTACTTGTGGGAGTAAAGACTGTTGATCACGATCTTGCGCATACGTGCGACGTCGCTCTGATGACCTAATTGATTTATAGACTTTCTCCCATATTTCTATGCCTACGCACCTGATAGTCATGTTTCTCCTTCGGAACATCTGTGTAATCCAAGTCCTGGGCACGGACGTAGGAGGAGAGGACTGTTAAGGATAAAACGAATGGGCGGAGGAGTCGCATTTATTGAGCCGCGGGATTGGTGGTAAAAGCTTTTGTGCTTAAGTCAGGTACTACTATATCATGTACCAGTGACGTGTCAATCTGGTGCTTACAAATGACCACGTGATTTATTTTTACGGTCATGAGATCGCGCGTTACTACTAGGTGACACTTTACTCGAATTAGCTCGAACCCAACTCGAACCTCGGAAAGATGGAAATTCAAACCCAGAAATGGGTGAACGATGCTTGGGCTAATACAGACTGACAGTCATTGTGAGTACTAATCTTCACAACAGAAACACTTCGAAACAGCCAAGAAGTGTCATCATGTGCAGTTCCGGTAGATCAGGATTCGGAAGGACTACCGTGCACAGAAGATATGATGGAGACTCGAGAGAACTACCATGGAGAAATATTAAACGGTCATTGTAAATGTACAGATAATTTTGGGGCTGATAACTGCGACAAATAATCCTGTAACAACTCAATCAGAAATAGAAGAATGAGGTCCAGCTCTTGACTGCGCACCCGTATCCACCGTTCTCGTTGGCTAGGAACGTGATCAAATGCCATATATCTCTTGTCATTCTACACAGCATGATCAGAGAGAAGTCCTTCGCAATGTGGGGAGAAATGCCCGCCTTTAACACCTTTTCCATTTCCTCCACATCGACATTCCTCGCTAGTGCCTTCATGTCGACCTTGCCGCCACCACCTTCTCCTTCATCTTCCTCAGGGTCGTCCGCTTTGACTCCACCATCCACCCCTTCTCCTCCAATTTTGCTTAATCGTCCCCAGAACTCTACAAATGAATTTTCAGCCAGCATCTCATCAAAGGCTTTACGTGACTCGGCAGTGCGTTCTCGTTGCCACTTTTCAAACTCGTGTTCCAGAGAATCCATGTCGAACCCAAGATTCCTGACGGGGTGGGAGGAGAGCAACGAGGATAGGGGCAATGAGGTAAACGGATTCGCAAGAGAGGGGGCATGGGACTGGAAAAAGGCGTGCAGGTTGTTAATATGCTTGGAATGTAAATGCCCAACGTGAGCATGGAAAAGATAAAGTTGCTGGTTTTGGGAAAGGGGCGAATTTCTGAAACGAGGATCGGTGTTGAGTTGCGGAATGGCCACATCCCAACTTATCTATCAGGTGAAGCATTCAATTAAGGGGTCAGAAAGTACTCCCCTCCGACTATGACTATCCCACGTACCTGTGGATCTCGTACGGCATCCGTGAGCAAGTTTCTGTTGAAAAACGTCGGTGAGCGCCACAGAATTATTAGATTCCGATAAATCAACATAGAGGGCGCACTTGAATTCTCTCTCCCCCTCTTCTTTGTTGAGACCCATTCTCGACCGGCCGATCTCAGCCTCCAAGCGGCCACGTTCCACTCTAACTTTATCTTCCCGCTCTTTCACTGCTCGCTGCTTTCTTTCTTTCCATCTCTGTTCTTGCTCGACTTCATCTATTTCCGCCATATGCTCATCCTCCTCAACGATGTCTTGTTCCTTCATGGTATCTTCAGGCACAGATGTAGACGCTGAATCGCTAGCCTTCAGGAATGTGATAAAGAGCTCTTCTCGGAGTGACGAAGACCCAACCGCACCGTAACGTGGATCTTCTGAAATTTGGCGTTTCACCTGGAGGGATGTGAATGACTGGAACGACGTTGATTTAAACCGGGAATAATCGACCCACATTGGTCCAAACAGAACCCTCCTTTACAGAACCCTGCTCCCTTAAGAGACTGAAGAAATCTGCTTCGGCCTTCCGCGCCGCAGCACGTTTTTCTAGTTGGATCAAGCAAATATGATAATGTAAATCAGTACCGTGTCCTAAGAACCTGAGAGATGGAAGGCTTACTTTCCCCCAGTTCTCTGATATACTCCCTGAATCTCTTCTCCCTTTCCCTGTCATCCCGACCCCAAGCGTAGAACCGCCGATCCTTCTTCCACGTCTTACGAAAGTCAGTCCAGGTAGTTCTGGTACTATTCACCTCTTCTCGTAAAAGTCGCTCAAATTCCTCCCTGGGCTGTGCTGCATCTTTCCCCTTCTTTACATTTGTCTGCCGTAGCTCACGTGCGCGATCGCGACAATACTCATCAAAGGCTTCGCGACGGACCGAAACCGATGGAAGTAGCACATATCGAGGATCTGATACGAACTTGGGTAGAGAGGTGTCCCAGGGATGTAAAGGATTGATGTCTTTTTCCCTTAGCAGGGTCTGCAGTAAAGTGTGGAGAGGAAGAAACATTAGCCTCTTCATACTTAGATCACGACGTCCATACGAAGGGTAGCTCACCTTGAACAAAGCTTTTGCCTCGTCGAGCGACAGGTCCACCCTCTCAGGTATATGTATCTGCAGGATTTCCTCCGCCTGCTTGTCCTCCGCCTCTTTCGCCCTCTGAGCTTCCTGCTTAGCTCTGTTCTTCTCCACTTCCGCCTCAGTAGCGAGCTGAGCAGCCGCTTCCCGCTGCCATTCTTCGCTTTCGTCGCTATCATCACCCTTGTCACCCTCCTTCTCGATATGCGCTTTCTTGGTGACTACAACCTCGTCCATGGGTTCAACATTCTCTGCCTTCCGCTTCACCATTTCCTGCACCTCCAATTTTATCCTTTCAATCTCGAGAAAGCGTTCATCTTCAGCCCTTTTCTCCTTTTTCTCGTTCACAATTGCATTTCCCTGGGCCTGTTCTTTCTTCTCTCGGTCCTCTAGCGACTCGACAGCGTCTTTGATTTCCTCCGGCACAGTCCAGATACTTTGCTTCTTCACTTGGTGAGAATAGAACACATTCCCTTCAGTGGTCTTCACGCGTAGCCAGTCGGTACCGGGTATTTTCGTCTTGACAAGAGGTTTCTCCTTTTTCTTCTTCGGCGGTGCGGGAAGGGCAGGAAATGAGGGAAGGGGGCGAATATAGGTGGATTCCTGTGTTTGCAGGTTGTGATAATAAATTTGACCGCCCGGACCTAGAATGATAAAATGTAAGTACAGCCAAGCTCCCTAACTCCAATTGCGGATATACCGGTGTGTTCGGTCCACCCTTCTGGCAGTGGAGGAGGACCCAATGGAAAGAATGCCGTCGCAGACATTTTGATTTTATGACAGTATGATAATATCCAAATTTGGCCTATCGAATGGTTATATTATATTAAGTAACTAATAAGTTATATGTAACTACTTACATCCGGCTGACATTTTGAGACATTCTTGTAGCTTGTGCAAACAGGCCGTTACCTGGTGGTTCTACTGCTTATCCAAAGCGACAATTCTCGCGTAATATGCGGAAAGACATACACATGAGATTGAGGGTTAATGGGGAAAGGAAAATACGCAGGTGGTCACGGTGGCGGAACGCGAAAATCATATACTTTACCCATAAAAGGGATGTATTGATTACATGATGCGTCTTAGCAAGTCCCCGCTTCTCCAATGGGATGTCACATCATCACACATTGTGACGCACAGTCACTACAAGATATTGTACCATTTCATTCGATTCGCCGGTCACGCGTCACCTCGTTTTTCGCTCCAGATCGGAGTTCATAAATTTTCAAAATTTCCAATCCCGCGGCGAATTGATCGAAATGGTACATAGTCACAAACAAATACATTTACGACATGCCAATATACACGTTAAGATGA
>Ga0210383_10003346_pt1 | contig 14375 bp, 13 predicted proteins | sample IncBWC14OmetaG_FD_160072 | JGI IMG/M metagenome (GOLD analysis project Ga0210383, IMG submission 160072) | Forest soil microbial communities from Barre Woods Harvard Forest LTER site, Petersham, Massachusetts, United States - Inc-BW-C-14-O ...
CGCCCATCCCGAACTGAGCGACGAGTTCCACCTGGTAAACTTGGAGATGCGAGCCGGCAAGCCCCGCGCCGAGGCTCTGCGCAACCTGGTGGAGCGTACCGGTGTTGACGACCTTCGTTCGCTGGTAGGCACGCTAATACAAACCGACCGCTTCGGCACCAGTATCGCCCAGGCGTTGCGCGTGCACTCGGATTCGCTGCGTACCGAAAGGCGCCAGCGGGCGGAAGAACAAGCTGCCAAGACAACCATTAAAATGGTGATTCCTCTGGTTTTATTTGTCCTCCCCTCGATCATCTTTGTCACGCTCGGGCCGGCGATCATCCAACTTATCCGAACGCTTGCGCCTGTAACCGGACACTGATGAGCATATTCTGAAATCGATGGTCTAGAATTTGAAGACCGTCAATTTGGACGATCTTCAATTTGAAGACCCTTCGGTCGAATCCGAGACTTGTGGTTCAGGAGTGGTGATGTCGTTACCGGCTTCCACGGGATATGCGTTCAATCGGACGCGCAACGCCTATCTGGCCACTCATTTGTTGATGGCGGGAACCCATTGGTCGCGGCTACGCGGGCTTATGGGGATGGATGCCGCGAGTTTTCCGTCGGGCGACGGGCTGTGGATCGTTCCCTCCCGCGGCGTACATACTTTGGCCATGAAGTTCCCGATCGACGTTCTCTACCTGAACGCCAACAGAGTTGTTGTCCATGTGGAACAAAATCTGAAGCCGTGGCGCGTGGCTCGCGTGAGCATGAAAACCGCGTCGGTGCTGGAGTTGCCGGGCAACACACTGAAGTCCAGCGGAACCACGATCGGGGATGAAATCGAGATCGCTCTGGGCCAGCCACAGGAGGCCAGCACGGCGTGAACGGGGACCTCAAACTTCTGATCGAGTGGTCTTCGCCGTGGCAGGAGTTCCTTACCGCCATTCGACCCGCTCTGGCGCGCTCTCCCGAACGCCTTGCGGGAGAAGCCAGAACTGGACTGGCTTCCTACCGCGGAATGTTTGCCTCCTGGATCGTCGAAGCTGCCTTGTTGGCGCTAGTGATCATGCTGTCCGAAACAATCGCCAAGCTCAGGCCTTATGAGCCACCAGCAATGCCGAAATACGACGTGATTTATTTCTCCGGTGACGAACTGCCGCGGACGGAAGACGCCGGCGGCGCGCAAGCCGGCCATTCCGGCCGCGCTGGCGGGCATGAGGCTCATCACCGGACGCAGACTATCCGCGTGGCCCGTGGTGAATCGGTTCGCGAAAAGGTTGTGGACGCTCCCAAGCTCAAGTTGCCGCAGTCGAATTCCGCCGTAGCTAATCTCTTGGCCTTTAAACCGATTCCGGGTCCTGCGCCGTCCGAGGGACTAAAGCCTTCGCTGAGAGTTCCATCGATGACGGAATCTCCGGTGGCGCCCGCTCCCGATGTCCGCACTGATAAGAAGCAGCGCGCAGCGACGTTGAACGCTAATGTGATCCCACCGAGTCCAGGGGCGCAACCGGACAAGATGCGATCTGTGCCTACGATGAGCGCAACTATCGTTCCTCCCAGCCAGAGTGCGCCACAGCGAGATATTTTTGTTCCCGTACCCGGTTCGCAAGCCGTGACCGTGGTCCCTCCACCGGTGTCCGCGCCCGAGCAGGCTACGAACCTGCATCCAAAACTCACGCTTCCGGCACCGTCAGTGGTCGCGCCGCCTCCGACGCAAGTTGCGCGTGACGTTAATCCCCGTGGCCCCGGATTTGGCTCAGGCGAGTTACAAAACCAGGTAGTGCCGCCTCCGGCGTCGATGACAGGCGCTTCCACCGGGCAACGCTCTTTCAATGGCGCCGGCAACCCGGCCGTGGTGCCGCCTCCGGTTCAGTTGAACGGCGCTGCCACCGGAAGTCGTGCAGTGGCCGGTTTGGGAAACGCTGCGGTCGTCCCTCCTCCAGTGCAGGTGGGTGGTGGCTCCCCGCAGCACGCGACGATGACTGGCTTAGGTGGAGGAGGAACAGCCGTGGTGCCACCGCCTCCCGCAGTTTCTGGGGGAGGCACAATCTCTGGCCTGGGTCGCGGGAATCGAGGTGCGGGTCAGGGTGGACCGATGGATGCTGGCTCGGTGGCCGTACCACCGAGTAATAACGGAGGTAGCACAGGAGGAACCGGCATCGTCGTGTCTAACCAACCCGGATCCAAGATCGGCATGCCGGGAAACGCTGGAGCTGGCTCGCTGGCCATGTCGCCATCGGGTGGAGACAAGCCAGGATTGGGCGGATCGGGTGGAGGAGCTAGTATTGGCCGTGGCGCTGGACCGGGCAGCGGCTTATCCGGCGAAGGCTCTGGTGCGGCGAAGGAAGGTGCAGGCCACGGATCCGACACCATGGCAAAGAACGGAATCTCGCCCTATCCCGGCCCCGGCGGAGCGGGCAGCGGAACGGCTGGGAAACCGCCGATGCCAGGAGTCTCCGTAAGCGGCGGAAGCAATATTGTCACCTTGCCAAGTTTTGGCGCGGATGGTGGCGGGCCGAATATCGTCGGACGTTCTTCAGCCACCAAGGATCACGAAGGACCTGGCATTACGGTGGTAGGCAGCGCCCGTTCGGGAGGCGCGTTCAACTACTATGGCATGCTCAAAGGGGACAAGAACTACACCATCTACATCGATACTGTGCTGGGCACTGCGGTTATGCAGTATGCGGATCCGTCGTCCGCAGCCCATCCGTATGCCGAAGATTTGGTCGCTCCGCAGCCGATGCGCTCCGATTTGCCGGCCAACTTGAAGCCTTCGCGGCTGGTGATTGCCTGCATCCTTGATCGCTCGGGAACGCTAAAGAATCTGCAGGTCTTGGATGGCGGCGGCAGTGCCATGACTTCCAAAGTTCTGGCTGCCCTGCCGAGCTGGAAATTCCGCCCGGTATTTCGCGGCGACCAGGCGATTGACGTAAACGCAATCCTCGGCTTCGACATCGACACCCGCTGATTGTGTGACGCCACACGACGGTTCTTACTTCAGCTACCCTCGCGGTGAAACAGCACAGCCGTCCCGTCCTCATGGATCAGCTTCCACCCCGGTGTTTGCCCGAGGATCGTTCCCAGTGACGAATTCTTCTGCATCAGCACCCAATCCACATGCCTTTCGTCCAGCACTTTTTGCCAGTCGGGTTGCACGAAAACGACCTTCAAGTAATCCTTGAAGAATTGGTCGCCATATAAATCGTGGCGATCGTCCACCAGAACCTTGGTTTGCGGATAGAGCCGGTAAATCAGGTATCCGCCCCACTGGTCCGGACAGAAGATCGGCTCCCGGACATCGCGTTGGACAATCACTTCGGCCGCCTCCACGGGGAAGCGTTTGCCGTCGAAATAGGCATTGATCCACTGGGTCGAGCCGATCTTTCCGCCGTGCGCGCAGGCCCACAAGCCGAGCGCGAACACGAGCACCAGCCAGAGATGCCCTTGAAAACGCAGTTCCAGGTTTTCCATGCGCATGCTGAAACCATGCAGGCGAGAAAGCAGGCCACGCAGCCATAGCGCAATCGCGGCATTCTCGCTCGCCTTCGCGATGGACTCCGAGAGCAGTGGAGCAATCGTCAACGTGAGCAGAATGGACGACACCGGAAGATTGCGCGTGGCGTAAAGACCGCTATAAGCAGCGAAAAGAATTACCAGCAACTGACCGGGCGTCGGCTTTCGACGTGCACTCGCGAGGGCCGCGATGGCCACCAGCAAGAGCACGGCGAAACATTCCTGCGCCACGTTGTGAAAATCAGGTGACCGAAATTCTATTACGCTGTCCATCAGAAATCGGTCGGACAGATACCGGTAAATATGCAGGTGCAGTCTGTATCCGTAGGGATTGATGAAAGTCGCCAGCAGCGAAAGCAAGGTGACCAGGCCGAGCCTCTTCAGCCATCGTTGGACTTCTTCCCTTTGATCACGACGAGTGAACCACTCGATCGCTCCGCCGACGAGGTACACGCCCAGCAATGCGAAGCCAAGCAGGAATCCGCCATGCATATTGACCCAGAGAAGCATCAGCACGGGCAAGTAAAAGAGTCGACGGTTCCTTTCGCTGTCTCTCGCGCTCGCTGCCGAGTCCAGCAACTCGAACCAGATCACCGTGAACAACCAACTCACGACGTGAGGCCGAGCCAGAAAATGAATGGCCGACGCCCCCAGCGAAAGCACGAGCAGGAAAAGCGTAACCGGAAGACTCCCCCCCCGCCGCATGGCAAGGTGGAATACCAAAACGAACGTGGCCGCCATGATCGCCGCCGTATAAAAAACCACGCCGTTCAGGCCGAGCACGTGATGAATGACCGCAATCAGCAAGTCGTACAGCCATTCCCAGGCGTACCAAGGCTGACCGCTCATACTCGCCGAGAATGGATCGACGCGGGTAATCGAATGCGTCTGCAACATCAATTGCCCATTCCGGATGTGCCATCCTGTCCCACCATCGCGCAGCAAAACCCGTCCCAGTGCGCCGCAACTCAGCCCCAGCAGCAGGGCGACAAAAAGCAAATCGGCGACTGAAGGGACGAGATAGTGGAGCCAGCGGGAAACGCCGGACGGTGCGGCAGTATTTGAATCAGCCTGTGTTTGCGGAGGTTTCGAATGCAACGTTCGCTCGCGCCTCCCGGCCATGTTACTTGATAAACAGAGCCGCGCGCGATTCGCTTGTTATTGCCGTGAGTACCGGTTGCCCGCGGCTTCGTCAGGGATGATACGGTCAAGGATGATATGAAAGATATCCCACGCCAACCCGCATGTGATGAAGCAAGCTATCCGGGAGGTTCGCCGCAATCGTGACTCCCAAGGCGGCGTGCACCAACCCCAAAGGAAAAATGTTGCGATAGCGGCGAAACATTTCGCAAAAGAGAAGACCCCCGCCGAAACTCAGTAAGGTCAGCAGCGGGCTGGGAATGTGGGTCATGGCGAACAGCAGGGCTGCGGCCCAGACCGCCCGTCGACCGCCTAGAAGCGATTCCAGCCGCACGAAGAAGAAAGACTGCAGGATGAATTCCTGCACCAACGCCCACACAGCATATTGCCACGCCCGATTCCATGGGACAGGATGAGCCGGACCAAGGCTGTTCAGCGCCAATCCAAGCCCAACCAGCGCAATCACCAGAATCGCCCCGGAAAGGAGCATCAATACGGCTCCGGCGCCGGGCCGCGCAAGACCCAAGTCAGAAACGGAATAACGAGCGAGCACCGTGAACCATAGAATGCACATCGCCGCTGACAGAATCACTTCCGCGTTAACCGCGCCAGGCTGTGTCCACACGGCCACCATGATCAGGACGAAGACTATTCCAACCTGCAACGAGGCGGACAGATCAAAAGCAAGACTTCGCGACGCACCGCCCGTCGGCGCGGAGATAATTCCACGATCAACCACAATTTGAGGATGTAAACTGTCCGACTCGGCAGCCATAGTTAGAACCTATTTGCAGTTAAGATCCCATTTCTGCAGTCCAAGAAACATCTTAAACGCAGGAACTTGGAGGAAGGATGAACTCCAAGCCCTGCTGCTCTTACGCGAAGCGCACTTTTACATCCGGGCCTTTTTCCAGGTGGATGCTGTCGATGAAGCGCACCTTGCCGGTGCGATAGGTCAGGATTACCGACGAAGTTCGCGTGCCTTCGCCGAAGAAGCGGACACCTTTCAGCAACGCGCCCTCGGTGACGCCAGTGGCGGCGAAAATGAGTTGCTTCCCGGGAGCGAGATCTTCGGCTTCGTAAATCTTATTCTTGTCTGCGATGCCCATGCGGGCAATGCGCTCTTCCAACTCGGGCCTGTTGATGACCAACCGGCCCAGCATGTAGCCGTTCAAGCAGCGAATGGCAGCCGCGGTGATCACTCCTTCCGGAGCTCCGCCCGAACCCATGACTGCGTGTACGCCGGTGCCAATTACGGCGGCGGCGATTCCGGCCGAGAGATCACCGTCTCCGATCAGGCGGATGCGGGCGCCGGCGGCGCGGATATCGGCAATTAGTTTCTCGTGCCGCGGGCGATCCAGCACGATAATGACCAGATCTTCTACGTCGCGGTCCAGCCGTTTGGCAATGTTCTTCAGGTTGTCGGACACCGGGGCATCGAGTTCCACCGCATCCTTGCAAGACGGGCCGACCACAATCTTTTCCATGTAGCAGTCGGGAGCGTTCAGCAGCCCACCGCGTTCGGAAGCCGCCAGCACGGTGATGGAACCCGGCGCTCCTGTAGCACAGAGATTGGTTCCTTCAAGAGGGTCAACGGCAATGTCGACCTCCGGGACCTCGCGGCCGTCAGGAAATTCTGCACCCACTTTCTCGCCGATGTAGAGCATTGGAGCTTCGTCACGCTCGCCCTCGCCAATGACAATGGTGCCGCGCATGGGGATGCTGTCCATGGTCTGGCGCATGGCTTCGGTCGCCACCTGGTCTGACAGCTTGCGCTCGCCCTGGCCCATGGTGCGAGCCGAGGCGATGGCCGCACTCTCCACCACGCGCAGAAATCTCGAGGCGAGATCGCTCTCGATGTTTTGACCGAAACTCCTGACTTTGCTTTCAGTTCGGGTATGAGTAGCCATCGAGCCTCCAAAAGAACCGGACAGAGACTATAGCGCGAAGCAGGGTGCAAGGGGAAGCGCAAGACGCAAGTTAAGCATGAGTTCGCGGGTCAATTGATCGAATGTACGTCTTGGATATTGTAGGGCACAAAACTGCAGCCGGTAACCGGATAACAGCCCAGGATTCCACGCCGAACCAAATGCGAGGGACCATCATCGGGAAAGGGGAATTTGAAACTCACCGTGCTCAATGCCTTCCCCGGGGAGCGCAATTTGTCGGATCCGCTGATGAACTTAACTTCCTGAACTTTTGCTTCTGAAGTCTTTGGGTCGCGAGCGAGGATCACAAAGAATTCCGCATTAGCGGTCTCTGGCGTCAACCTGGGGACTTTTGTCGTGCGCAGAAAATTGAGGTCTACGGGGCGCGGGTTTTTGTGCTGTTGCTTGTGCACCTGAGCCAAGTGATCCGTTTGATCCTTGCCTGGCGACAGCGTCCACGAAGCTTCCAGGTACTGCTCAGCTTTCTGGTAATTTCCCAAACGGAAGTGAACCCATCCCAGCGTGTCCCAGAAAGCGGCGAGACTGAACGTGTAATTCAAGTCCTTCATGGTTAGATCCGAAAGCTTGATCTTGGCGGAAGCTTCCTCCTCGTCTCTTACCGCCTTTTCTGCGTATTCAAGGGCCAATGGCAGTTGTTTGTTGGCATCGGCGAGTTCGTAAGCAATGTCGTTGTACATGACTGGCGCGGAACTCAACTCAAGCGTTTTCTTGTACGCGGCCAGCGCTTTGGCCTCATCGCCTGTCCGGAGATAAGCGGTCCCCATCTGCAACGCCAGACCGGCTCGATCCGGACTTAACTTAAGTGCGGCTTCGTATGCGGCGGCAGCCTCAGGGTAGCGCTTCAGTCTTTGTAGGGCGTTCCCCAGGTTTGAATGCGCATCGACGTCGTCTGGAGCGATCTCGATGATTCGCCTGAAAGTGGTCACGGCTTCTTCGTACTTCTTCAAACTCACCTGCGCGAACCCGAGCATTTGGAGAGGCAGGACCTGAGTAGCGTCTAAATCAACGGCATGGCGCAAGGCTACTAAAGCCTCATCAGGACTGCGGGAGCTCATTTGCATCCCTCCCAGCATTAACCAGTCGCGCGTGAACTTGGGGTCGAGTTCCACCGCATGTTGGAGCGAGGCGATGGCGGCTGGAAGGTCACCCCGTTGGGCTGCCTCGCGAGCATCGCTCTCCGCTTCCATCGCCGCGGGATTGTCACTATTGGGCAGATTCCGAATCTTTCCCATCAGTGCCATGATGCCGGTGGGTTCAGAGGCTGCACCTCTCGATGACGTTTCTATTTACGCGTTATGATCATCTTCGATAGCCTTCATGAACTTCTTGTAGTGATCGTATGCGCTCACCGGTATTTCGGGAGCCTTCGTGATCAGATGGCGTTCTGTAGTCAGCTTGCCATCCTTGATGCCATAGCTTGCGTGGAACTCGGCGAATTCTTCCTTTAAATTCACGGCAGCGGGAAGCACGGGCACATAACCCTTGGGCAGTTCAACCTGGGAATGTAGATCGATTTCCATAGCCGCGCCCAGCCAGACGGGAACTGTAGGCTTGGTCGCGTCGTCCACGTAGACGGGCAGTACAATGGGTGGCAGCGGCTGATTAAGGTGTTTGTTTGCCCAATCCGGGTAGTCTTTCCTTTTATAGCTGTAGCTGATGTGCCACGGTTCGTCTGTCTTGTCAGGTTGGCTCGCGCTCACATCGCTTACTTCCCCGCCAAAACCGAGGGCGTATGAGACTTGTTGCACGAGCTCTTTCCATTGCGGCTGAGGCGTACTACGGAATCCTTTGCGCAGCAGGACTTCCCCGTCCTGGCCCTGTACGGATTGTTCGACTTTGCCCTCAAGCGTGCCAGTGTCGTCCAGTTTCGCTTCCATCCGAAAGGTTCGTAGAGCCTTTATCGGCAAGTTCACCGGAGTGGTTACCAACGCAGCAGGTGAATCGCCGGGCATTACCAAGGCCTGCTTGTCGAGCAGAATACTTAGCAGGTAGCCAAAGGGGGCAACCTCGGTGGTGGTGTCGAGCCACAGAAAACCCTTTGCTTGCGGCACGGCGGTGATCACATGGTCGAACTGTTGCGGCGAGGGAAGGTCGGGATCGAGTTCGTGAGAACTATTAATCAGCGCGGGGTACGCCTTGATTCCCGCAGCATCCAGCAAAGAAGCCAGCAGCGTGTGCTTGTCTTTGCAATCCCCGTATTGGTTGGCGAGCACATCCGCGGCAGTGTGAGGCTGATAGCGTCCTATGCCAAAGGCCACACCGATGTAGCGAAATTGGGTGCTGACATAGTTGTAAATTGCATGAAGCTTGGCGGTATCATCGTCGGCGTTCTTTGTTAATTCGGCGGCCTTGGCCCGAATTTCGGGGCTGGCCTTCACCCGGTCCAGTTGCATGCCGTCGTACCAGGCGCCGACTTCTGCCCAACTCTGAAAGGAAGAGAGCTGAATGTCTGGGGGCGGCAGCTTGCCGCGTGTTGCCTGATAAGTCTTTTTTTCCAGCGATGCCTTGTCCTCATCGGACGACTGATGTTCGAGTTGCGAAAAAGTCCAGGTGAAGACACGCCGTCCAGATTCCTCGCGAATTACAGGTTTGGAAGTTGGACTCTTCCACTTCACAGCGCGCTCGCCAGGTACAGTAACCTCGAGTTCTTTGTGTAGAACGATCGAGTCGTGCGGAAGATAAAATGCAAACCAGAATTGCCCCGGGGCTAGGGGTTTGGTCAGGTGCCAACGGACCTGAGATTCGAGTACATCGCCGACGGTCAATCCTTTGACGGCGACGTGCTTCTCGTGTAGATCGCTATAAAATGGCGCCTGGCGAGTGATGTCGGAGGGCATGTCCAGAACGTTCTCCGCCGGGGTGACGATCACGGTGCCGTCGGGTTTATGGACGCGCACGTAGACGATCTCGACAGTTTCTGTTGATTCCTGATAGGGAAACGAGAGTACGCTGAAGCGCTGCACGCCGGCATCGGATTGAATTCGCAGGCGGGCAGAAGAAACGCGCATGCTTGTGCCATCGTTTTCGAACACGTCTTTGGTAGTGTCGTCTTCGTCGACTACCGCTTCCTTAGAATAGTCTATCTTGGCGCCAGGCTGGGAAGGGGTTTGTGCCTGGGTGTCGCGAAAAAGCAGACCCAGGGTCATAAGAATCACGAAAAGACGGCGGCGCTTGAACATATAGTGGGAAGGTTGTACCCCGCTGAGCGCGAAAAAGCAAGCCCTGATTGAGTTCCGAAAGTGATGCCCGAGTTTCCGCGACATCTGGTCCAGCGTGGCGAACACTGATAAAATCGCTTTGTACTTCCGCACACGTGGGGCTATAGCTCAGCTTGGGAGAGCGCCTCGTTCGCAACGAGGAGGTCGTCGGTTCGAGCCCGACTAGCTCCACCATATTTTCAATCCTGCAATCAGGGTCTGCATTCTTCTTAATTTGTGTCATCACAGCGTGGTGACGCCTCTATTCATAGGCAGTTCGCCGGGGCCGGTCGGCCCGCAAATCTTGCTTCGATCCACGCAATCTGGTCGCGCACGGAATCGCCGATCACGCGACCTGGGTCGAGGTCGCGATATCTTTCCCACTGGACTCGGTCTCCCTGCTTGCACATGCGTGCGACAACTGGTGCCGTCAGGCTTGCGGGGACTGCTTGATCGGCGTCGCCGGTAATCAACAGGATCGGGCTGTGCGCTGGGGTTTGGCCAAGAGCATTTCTGGCGAAGTACTGTTTCACGAATTCATTGTCCTGCCACCCCGGTTTCAGCATTTCAGCAGGTGGAAGCTCGGCCGTCTCTCCACAGTTCTCCTCGATGTGGTGATAGAGGGCGAGGGCCTTTTCTGTCAACACGTCAGTTACCTGGAACTGTGGGTACGTCGTCTTGATTCCGTAAGCCAGGAATGCGAGCATGCTGCTGGAAGGTGCTTGCGGAGAACGTGTGTACAGTTCTTTCGCGTCCGCCAGGCGAGAAATTGCGATGCTGCCGAGGTATCCGGGGTCGCGAGTCTCGTTTTGCTTCTCAGCGACGGCGATGGCCGCCAAAGTTCCCTCGCCCTCGCCCATGGCAATCCAACGTGCGCCGAGTTGCGGTACAGCAGTGCGGGCGGCAGAGACAGAGCCGATGACATCGGCCGCGTTGGACTGGGCGTCCAGAAATGCGTTGCGAAAATCGGTTCCCAGCCCCGTGTAATCGGTCGCGACCACGGCATATCCCAGATTCACATACATGGAGAGGAACGGACCGTGACCTACATTCCTCATCAGCGAGGGAGCACACGTGCGAGCGACTCCGGTGGCGCCGTGGGCCCACGCAATAACGGGCCAGCCTCCAGCGGGCGGTTTTCCCTCGCTCGGAATCAGAACCACACCCGATGCCGCCACATCGTCTCCGGCGGCGGAGCGCGAGTGATAGAGAATGCGAACCGCTGATACCTCAGGTGGCAGTTCATAGTCTTCCGCCGGTCCTGCGCGGATCAGTTCTCCTAATTTACCGGCGGGCAAGGGGTGAGGCGTGTCATAGAAACTTGTCAAAGGCAGGGTGCGGAGGATCTCCGATTTCTTGACTGGGGCTGCTGGAGCTTGGGCGAGAACGATTTCGGTCGTAAACACGATCGCGAGCGCGATAGGCAGGGCTATTAGAAGGGAGCAGCTAGCCGGAGGTACGCGAACGGCGAAGAGTGATTTCCGACTAGGCACAGGCCGAAATGCCGCATGGCAACCGCGAATTCTACCTCTTCCAAGCCACCATGATTCCGAGAACCACCGGCAGATAAAGAACGGATGCATGAAGAACGCGGCTGGCCAGCACTTTCGAGCTTGATGCCGCCAGCTTGCCGACATGATAGAGCATGAAAGCTCCAGCCAGAGACATCCCGGCCCAATACCACAGACCAGCGCGATCAACTAGAGGCAGCATGGTGGCGACGACCAATACAACAGTGAAGCCAACAATTTCAGCGCGCGTAAAACGCGCGTCGCGGTCGAAATCAGGCAGCATGCGATAGCCGGCGCGGCTGTAGTCATCGCGATACATCAAAGCGATTGCCAGAAAGTGGGGAAACTGCCAGAGAAATAGAATCGCGAACAGAAACAAAGCTTGCCGGTTGATGGCTGCTCCCGCTCCGGCCCAGCCGATCAGGGTTGGCATGGCGCCGGGGAAAGCGCCCAGCAGCGTACATAGAGGCGTCTTCCGCTTGAGCGGCGTGTAGATCAGGAGATACGACGCCAGGGTTGAGACAGCGAGCAGCGCCGCTACAGCGTTCACTGTAAGCGCAAGATAAAAGCCTCCGGCGATGCTCAATCCAATGCCGAACCAGAACGCCTCGCGACTGCTGATCCTGCCCGAGGGCAACGGCCGGGAAGCGGTTCTCCGCATCTGGCCGTCCCACAGGCGTTCCATCCACTGGTTGAGGGTCGCGGTTCCACTAGCTACCAGCAGCGTGCCGATGAGTGTGTTGATTAAACCGGCGACTCGAAATGGCCCACGCGATGCCAAATAGTAGCCCGCCGAGGTCGTCATCAGAATCAGCAGGTTGACCTCGGGTTTGGTGAGCGTGTAGAAGTCCCGGAGCTTGGACCGGAATGTTTGCATGGAACCTGGATTTGCCATCACTTGAGTGGTTGCCATTTTACCAGTCTTCGCCAGCGGATTCGTCTCGTTTGAACTGATTGTTCCGGCGACGCACAATGAAAATCATGCCAATCGATCCGAGCGTGGGAGGAATGACCATGATCAGAATCCCGCTACGCAGAGCCTGAATCATTCTCGCCCCGGCCGAAGAGGTTTGGGTATAGCAGAGCGCGCAGTTCTGAGAAAGCGCCGGCAGGGGCGTGAGCAGCACGAACAATGCCACCGCCGCCAAGCCGACCAGTCCGAGCGCTCCTTCAATTTTCATTCGCTGCCTATTCTACCGCGCCCAAGGTACGCCATTGGTTAGGCGGAAACTGTCCGTCCATCCATATTGCATCGCCAGCAACACAAACACTGTAAAGATTACGACAAACCACAGCAACCCGCGACTCTCCATCCACAAATGCATGAAGAACAGAATCGCTAGCGCGGCTTCAATGATCGCGAGGACCAGCATGCGCACCAGCATCTGCGAGCTGTCGATATTGGAATACGCGACCACGAACTGCAACCCCGCGATCGCCAGGATACAAACATAGATCACCACGTACTTGCCAACGCTACTCTGCTGTCCTGTGGCAGTCGTCATAGTATTTTGCTCCCGCGTTTAGTGTCCCAGGTTCATCAGATAAACCAACGGCACCACGAACATCCAAACCAGATCGACGAAGTGCCAGTACAGGCCGGTGATTTCCAGATCGTCGGCGCCGTAACGGCCGCCCTGATAGCGAATTCCCACCGCGATGAGTGCGATCACTCCACCAGTGACGTGGAGGAGATGCAGGCCGGTAATGCTGAAAAACATCGAACCAAACAGACCCGTGCCCCACGGATTCTTGAACAGCGTCATGCCCTCGTCGATAAGCCCAAGCCATTCGCGGATGTGCAGCAGGGCGAACAGCGCTCCGCCCCCGGCCGTGATCATCGTCCAACGGAAAGCCTTCGCCTTGTCTCCCGCCTTGGCAGCCTCGATGCCAAACAGCATGGTCAAACTGCTGGTGACCAGGATGAAGGTCATAATCGCGACGTTGGTGATGCTGTGAAATGGTCTTGGCCAATTCGGAGTCGCGTTGCGGATGAAACCGTATGCCACCAGGCACGCGGCAAACGTGGCTGTGTCGGCGATGATGAACAGCCACATTGCCATTTTCTTGGCAGGAACCGCAAAGGCAGGTTTTTCCATTGCGCCTGCGGAATGACTTCCCATCGTGTCGGCGTGGCTCACGGCGCCTCCTGTTTTGCTAGAGTTTCATCCACAGCAACAGCAACAGATACAACCAAAGTACATCCATAAAATGCCAATAGCGTGAGGTCGCGTCCAGCGTGCTCTTTCGCAGGATTGACAAATGCAACCGGCGAATCACGCGGACTAATCCGCCCAGTCCTCCCATCACGTGCAGGGCGTGGAGCGCGGTCAGCACGTAAAAGAACGAGCTATTGGGATTCGTCGCCAGAAACAGCCCCTGCGACCGCAACTGAAGCCATGCCACATACTGGCCGGCGACAAAAAGCAGGCCGAGGAACAGAGTAACGTAGAGCCATCGCGCAGGGTTGACGGCTTGATCTCTTAACCCGCCCATGAAACTGCCCACTTCGCGGCGCGCTAGCTCGAGCGTGACGCTGCTGGCAAAGAGTACAAGAGTGTTGAAATAGAGAATCCGGGGCAGGTCGAGATGCCGCCAATCGAGCGCCGAGCCTTGGCGAACGACCAAGGCGCTGGTCAGCGCGGCAAAGCTCATGGTGATGGATGCGAGCACGACCCAGATCCCAGTCGACGCCGGCGGCGGTGAATAATCCTTCACCGCGCGCATGTCTCCCTGGGCCGGAACCAGAGTTCGGCCACCGCCACTGCCCGCGTTGCCACTCAGGCGGGCTGGGTCTCGACGATCCTCGATTTTCGGCGGTTCAGGTACTGTGGTTGCCATAAGACTGCAAACTCCAATTTCTGAATCGTTTCGTCTACGCCTCGTCGACTGCGCCTTTAATTTGCTCGGGCGAAGTTTGCATTACGTAATCGCCAAGCGACCCTTCAACCCCGTACTGATAAGGATCGTGAAAAACCTCCGGCAGTTTGTCGCCAAAGTTGTTGTGCGGAGGCGGCGTCGTAGGCGTGCTCCACTCCAGCGAGGTGGCCTGCCATGGGTTGTCCGAAGCAGGCTCG
>Ga0210383_10003347_pt1 | contig 14374 bp, 13 predicted proteins | sample IncBWC14OmetaG_FD_160072 | JGI IMG/M metagenome (GOLD analysis project Ga0210383, IMG submission 160072) | Forest soil microbial communities from Barre Woods Harvard Forest LTER site, Petersham, Massachusetts, United States - Inc-BW-C-14-O ...
TCACAGTATGCTGAGCCTCACGCGCCGAGTGTAGAAACGTGATCGCCACATCCGCACCCGCCGCGGCAAAAGCCAAAGCCGAAGCCCGCCCCAATCGCCGCGCCCCGCCGGTAATCAGAACGGTCTTCCCCGCCAGTGGTCTGTCAGAATTCTTAGGCATAGATCAGAATTGTATCGCGCCCACGAATCACACCGTAGAAACGTAGCTGGCTACGTTTCTACAACCCAAATCGAACCCCTGGAATAAACCCGCCCACCCTTGTTAAACTCAGCCGAATGCCAGAACTTCGCCAGGTCGTCGTGTACTCTCGCAAGGGCTGCCACCTCTGCGAAATCGTCAAAGAGAGCTTGACCAAACTGCATCGCCGCGGCGGATTCACTTGGCAAGACATCGATGTCGACAGCGACGAACAACTCCGCCGCCGATTCACCGACGAAGTCCCGGTAGTCTTCATCGACGGCCGCAAAGCCTTCAAATACCACATGGAAGAATCCGATTTCCTCCGCAAACTCAGTCGCTGACCCCAAGGTAACCGGCCGGTAACCGCATCTCCAAAGCCAGTTAACTTGCGATTGCCCCAAAGTAAAGTCTCTCTTGACAACCACGGCCTTCCCTAATATTGTCAGCCTGCAAGCAGGTTTGCCGTATCAACACCCGACGGATTCGGATCTTGACACGTGCAGGCCTCGCCTCATTCCCCGAGGCAAGTGGATTTGGCTTTCGTAAAGATTGCTGACTGAGACCCACTATGTCTAATCGGGGTTCCTTTGCCGCTTCTGCGTTGTCATTGATTGCGCTCTTAGGCGCGGTCGCCTGCTGTCCGACCCTCGCCAGCGCGCAGGCTTTCCAACCTCCCACGCCCGAAGAGTTGAAGATGACCAGCGAACCGCTGGCTCCAGGAGCGCCCGCCATCATCTTGTACCGCCAGGTAGATCGCGACGACAACGGCCGCACCTCCCACGAAGACAACTACCTGAGGATCAAGATTCTCACCGAAGAAGGACGCAAGTACGCAGATGTAGAAGTCCCGTTCTTCAAAGCCAGTGGAGACGTTATCCATATTAGAGCGCGAACGATAAGACCAGACGGCTCCGCCGTCGACTTCGATGGAAAAGCATTCGACAAGTCGATTGTTAAGGCCAAGGGGGTGAAGTATCTGGCAAAAACTTTCACCCTCCCCGATGTTCAAGTGGGCAGCATCATCGAATACTCCTACACCCTCGACTTGGCCGAGCACTACATCTACGACTCGCATTGGATCCTTAGCGATGAACTGTTCACGAAGAAGGCTGTGTTCTCCCTGAAGCCGTTTAAGAGTAATTACATGCCGGTCTATCTGCACTGGACTTGGCAGGGCTTACCCCCGGGGTCCGAGGTCAAACAAGGCACCGACGGCATCATCCGCATGGAAGCAAGTAATATTCCCGCCTTTCAGACGGAAGACTTCATGCCACCCCCGAACGAGGTGAAGTCACGCGTGGACTTCATCTATAGCGAAGATTCGGTCGAGAAAGACACAAATAACTATTGGAAGAAGGTGGGCAAAAAGCGGAACGATCAGTTGGAGAGTTTCATTGGAAAGCACAAGGCCATGGAAGAGGCCGTGGCCCAGATCGTTTCTCCGACGGACTCGCAGGACGTCAAGCTCAGAAAAATCTACGACCGCGTACAGCAGATCCGTAACACCTCCTACGAAGTGCGGAAAACCGAACAGGAGGAGAAGCGCGACAAGGAAAAAAAAGCGGAGAATGTCGAGGACATCTGGAAAAGAGGCTATGGCAGCGGCGTGCAACTGACTTGGCTTTACCTTGCCCTTGTCCGGGCCGCGGGGTTCGAGACATACGGTGTTTGGGTCTCAAACCGTAGCGAATATTTTTTCACGCCCAAGACCATGCAAAGTGAAAAATTGAATGCCAACGTTGTCTTGGTCAAGCTCAACGGGAAAGATTTGTACTTTGATCCAGGAGCCGCGTTCACACCCTTTGGCCTGCTGACCTGGTACGAAGCCGGCACCCCCGGCTTGCGGCTGGATAAGGACGGCGGATCGTGGATTATGACTACGCTGCCTCCCAGCTCCGAATCGCGCATCGAACGCCACGCGAAGCTGAAGTTGTCATCGGACACGGGCGGCCTGGAAGGTGCGGTCACAATCACCTACACCGGACTGGAAGCCATGTATCGCCGGCGCGACCTCCGAAACTCGGACGATGTGGCGCGAAAAACTTTCCTCGAGGACGAGTTGAAAGAGCAGGTCCCGGCCGCGATCGAGGTGGACCTCACCAATAAGCCGGACTGGAGCAGCTCGGAAACGCCTCTGATCGCCGAGTTTCAGCTCAAGGTTCCTGGTTGGTTGTCGGGCGCTGGAAAGCGGGCAGTCATGCCGGTGGGGTTGTTCACTGCCAACGAGAAGCGCATATTTGAGCACGCAAATCGCACTCAGCCGATCTATTTTGAGTATCCCTTCGAAAAACTGGACGATGTATCCATCGAGCTTCCCACCGGCTGGCAAGTAGCCAGCTTGCCACCCGCCAAAAATCAGGACGGCCATATCGTTTCCTACACCTTCAATGTCGAGAACAACCACGAAACTTTGCACCTGACGCGAAAGTTAAACGTAGACTTCCTTTTCCTGGAAACCAAGTACTACGGCGCTCTACGAACGTTCTTCCAGGTGGTGAGGACCGGAGATGAGGAACAAATTGTGTTGCAACCCGGTGCCGCGACCGCGCTCAACTGAACGAGCGCCATTGTGTCTGCTTTGGATCGTGATCCTGGCCGCCTCGCCTCGCGCTTTGGCCGGTGACGCGCCGCCCTGGATGCACGCTCTCGTCAACACACCGCTGCCCCACTACGATGAGAAAACTGATGCCGTTCTGCTGTACTCGGAGACCAACGTCATAGTTTTGTCAGCCGACAAGATCAAGACTCACGTCCGCGAAGCCTATAAGATTTTGCGTCCCGAAGGACGGGAATACGGAACCGCCTTCGTCTACTTCAATTCGCACCGAAAGGTCACCAGTATTCGTGGTTGGTGCATTCCGGCCCAGGGCAAAGACTTCGAGGTAAAAGATGCCACCGAAGTCTCGCCTCCCAACGTCCCCGGCGGCGAATTGGTGATGGACGTGAAAGACAAAGTACTCCACATTCCCGCGCCCAGTCCTGGCAACGTCATTGGCTATGAGTATGAAGTCGAGGAACAACCTTTCGTTTTGCAGGACACTTGGTACCTGCAGCGGGCCGCGCCCGTCAGGCAGAGCCTCTATTCCGTCCAACTCCCTCCCGGTTGGGAGTACAAGGCCTCGTGGTTCAATCATCCAGAAACAAAACCCGCAACTGCAACCAACAACCAGTGGAATTGGGCGGTCAGCGACCTGGAAGGAATCCGCAAAGAGGATGAGATGCCGCCCATGAGAGGGGTCGCAGCACAGATGACCGTCTCTTTTTTCCCTCCCGGCGGCGCCGTAATAAACGAATTTACTACTTGGCAGGGGATGGGCGCATGGTACCTGAACTTGACCAGCGCAAGGCGCGATACTTCACCCGAAATCAAACAGCAGGTAGCTGCCCTCACAGCCTCGGCCCATACTCCCCTTGAAAAAATGCAGGCCATCGCACAGTTTGTCCAGCGCGACATTCGCTATGTTGCGATCGAGTTGGGGATCGGGGGTTGGCAACCTCATCCCGCGACCGACGTCTTCTCTCACCGCTATGGAGACTGCAAGGACAAGGCAACCTTGACTGCGGCGATGCTGAACGAAGTCGGAGTCGATTCTTACTATGTGGTGATCAACTCTAGACGGGGGTCGGTCGGACCCGATGCGCCCGCGCGCGCCGACGGGTTTAACCACGTTATCCTCGCCATCAAACTGCCTCCTGGGCTGAGCGATCCATCGCTGATCGCCACCCTACAGCATCCGAAGTTAGGCAAGCTTTTGTTCTTCGATCCCACTAACGAACTAACACCCTTCGGGCAGATCGGAGGTTATCTGCAGTCGAATTACGGCCTGCTGGTGGTTCCCGATGGCAGTGAACTCGTGGAACTGCCGCAGCAACCAGCAACCAGCAATAGCATCCAGAGGACAGGCAAACTCACTCTGGATGCCAGCGGCAAACTGCAGGGCGATGTCAGAGAACTCCGGTTCGGGGATCGCGCTATGTTGGAGCGGCACGTGCTGCGCTCAACCACCAAAGCGACCGACCAGATTAAGCCGATCGAGAGCGTTCTGGCCGACTCCCTTTCTACCTTTCGCATCACCAAAGCAACCGTCGTCAATCTGCAACTGACCGACCAGCCTTTCGGTTTTAATTATTCCTTCGAGTCCGAAAACTACGCCAAGAATGCCGGCAGTTTGCTTCTAGTGCGCCCCCGCGTGCTTGGAGTTAAGGCTGAGCCGCTCCTGGAGACAAAAGAGCCAAGGAAGTTTCCCATCGAATTCGCCGCCCCGGTTCGCGACACAGATACCTTCGAGATCGCACTCCCGGCTGGTTATGAAGTCGACGACCTGCCCCCGCCAGTCGACGCCGACTACAGCTTCGCCAGCTATCACTCCAAAACCGAAGCCACCGGGACTGCCATTCGCTACACCCGCACCTTTGAGGTAAAGGAACTAAGCGTACCCGTGAGCAAAGCCGACGATCTCAAAACGTTTTACCGAATCATCGCTACCGACGAGCGCAACACCGCCGTTCTAAAGCTCTCGTCCAAGTAAACGGCTTCCACCTACTGGAATGGGGTGCCCCCATATCTCGCGATTTTCGAGATGTGGATAATGTTCCACGTGGAACACTTCTTCCCTTCGCGCTAGAATCACTTGCGCATGCTTCGCACCCGTCTCTACGCCGATCCGCACGGCCGCTTCATTCACAACGTCATCCTCGAATCTTGCGCGCGCTACCCGCACAAGACCGCCATCATCGACACCTCATGCGATCGCCGCATCGCCTACTCGGAATACGCGGAGTTGGTCGAGCGCATTGCTCGCGGACTCATCGCCGCCGGCCTCATGCCCGGCGAAGTGATCGCCATCTATCTCCCGAACTGCTGGGAGTTCTGTGCCGTCTATCACGCGGCCACGCTTGCGGGAGCGGCGCCAACTTTGCTGAATCCAAGCTATCGCGAACGCGAAGTGCGCTACCAGTTAGAGAATTCCGGCGCTGTCATTCTGATTACCGATGGCCCTCTGCTCGAGGGAATCAATCTCTCCAGCTTGCCCAACTTGCGCCGCGTTTATACGACACGACAGGCTGCGGCGGGGTCGGAAATGTTTGCGGACTTACTGCGCCCCGTCAGTTCGGCATGGCCCACCCCTGATGAGCCGGCGGATCAAATGCTCGCCGCGCTTCCTTATTCGAGCGGCACGACCGGACTTCCCAAGGGCGTCATGCTCTCGCATTTCAATCTGGTCGCAAACGTTTTTCAATTCATCGCACCGCACGCCAGCGAGATTTCGACCGACGATGTAGCTCTCTGTTTCCTGCCGCTCTATCACATCTATGGTCTCAACGTAATCCTCAACCCGGTGCTCACGCTTGGCGGAACGCTGTTGCTGATGCCGCGCTTCAATGTTGCGCAGGTGCTTACGCTGATGGTCGACGAAGGCGTGACCATGATGCCAGCCGTGCCCCCCGCTTTGAATGCGCTTTGCCAGGCCGCAGAGGCGGGACAGTTTCCCAAAGACCATCGCCTTCGCTGGGTGAAGTCCGGAGCGGCGCCGCTCGCGCCCGAGCTCGGCCGCCGATTTGTCGATCTGACGGGAGTTCTTTTGTGCCAGGGCTACGGCATGACCGAAGCTTCCCCGGTCACGCACATCGGCTATCTCGATCCCGAACTCTACAAGCCCGATTCCATCGGGCAACCGCTGGTGCAAACGGATTGCCGGGTGGTCGACACAACTCACGCCGATGGCGACGAAAGCGAAGTCGCTCCGGGCCAGCCCGGCGAACTGGTCATGCGCGGCCCACAATTCATGATGGGCTACTGGAAAGATCCACAAGCCACCGCCGCCGTACTTCGCGATGGATGGTTCTGGTCCGGCGACATCGTTACCCGTGATGCAAACGATTTCTTTTATGTCGTCGATCGCCTCAAGGAGTTGATCAAGTACAAAGGCTTCCCGGTGGCTCCGGCCGAGGTGGAAGCGTTGCTGCTGGAGCATCCGGCAGTTCGCGATTGCGGCGTAGTCGGACGCGCGGACCCTGACGCCGGCGAGATTCCAGTTGCGTTCATCGTGCTTCGCGAAGGCTCGGTCGCTAGCAAGAAGTTAGAAGACGACCTCTGCGGATTCGTGGCTGAACGATTGACCTCTTACAAGCAGCCGCGGCAGATTCATTTTGTCGATGCGCTGCCTAGGACGCCATCGGGAAAGATTCTGCGCAGAGAACTGCGCAAGATATTCAGTTCGGGGTAAGCCGCGTCTCCGGAAGACGCCTAGAGTAGCTGAGGAATGTTATTTTGCGCCAGTTGACAAGTGATATTGCCCGCAATATCATCATATGGTGGCGACTTCTTTCGTTGTCGACACGGACGTGATGGTTGCGGCCTTGCGCAGTGACCGGGGCGCTTCCCGCCAGCTTTTGCTGGCGGCTCTCGACCGCCGGTTTGAGTTGCTGCTCTCGGTTCCGCTCGTCCTCGAGTACGAAGCGGTCCTCACTCGGCCGCAGCATTTGGCGGCATGTGGACTGAGCCGTTCAGAAGTCGGGCGTGTCTTGGATGACTTGGCCGCAGTCGCGAGGCCGGTTCGTCTTGCCTTCCGGTGGCGGCCCAGGCTATCCGATCCCGACGATGACATGGTTTGGAGACAGCAATAAATGGAGGCGCTGTCGCAATCGTGACCTTCAACCAGCGTGATTTCCTCTCTGGAACAATTGGCTTTGGCTGCGCAGTGATTCCGCCCCTTGTGGCGCTACAACGAATCAGGAGTTCGAATCTATGAGACGAAGTAATTTCGCATTGCGGCTCCAACCGTCTTTACTCGACGAGTTGCGCAAGGCTGCCGAAGCGGAAGGCGTGGCTCTCAACCAACTTATCAACGTTGCGGTCGCGGAAAAGGTTTCCGCTTTGCGTACCGAGGTATACTTCCGCGAAAGAGCGCGGCGCGCCGACCGTAGCGAAACCCTGCGGATTCTCGAACGCGCTGGAAAAGGAAATCTCCCCGTCGAAGGCGACGAACTTCCGGCAGAATGGCCGACGACGCCTGGCCGGAAAACTGGTCGTACGAGGGATTCTGCCAGCAAGCGAGGACGAAAGAAAAAAGTCGCAGCTAAATAGCAGGCGACCTGGCTGATCAGGGCTGGACAAAACGCTGCGGATCAAACAGACCTTCGCTTAGCTTTGGATTGACCTGCACCTTGCTGTACTTTTCCTCGAACACCAGCTTCCCATCGATATTCATGACTACGTGTTCGGAGAGCCATCCGCCGCCTTCCACTTGCTTGTAGTCCTCAAAGAGAAATTCTTCCGTGCTCTTCGGATCTTTTTCGTCAGGCTGCAGCATGCGAACGAAATACAGCCGCTCTTTATCAATCCAAAATTGAGCAGTGTGCGTGTCGCCGACTTTCGCGCCCACCACGAAGTAGCCTCGCCCATTCCATTGCTCTTCGTGCATGGTTGAAGCATCCACGTGCAGTGTTTTCAATTGTCCCATCGTGACGTCGACCGGTTGCCCATAGACGTCGAAACCCAGGACCAGCAGAGGATTCAACTCGTCACGGTCTTTCACCAGCTTGCCTGCCTTATAAAGATATTCGCGGCCATTCACGAACAGCGCGCCATTGCCGGCGCTGGGCACACCCATATCAATTCGGAGGCGGCCCGGCAGCAGCATTGCCTCCTGCCAGGTCTCCGTTGAGCTCGTGCCATCGGGCTTGTGCGTGATGCTCTGCTGTTCAAAAGTTAGCGTCCGATACCAGTTTTGCGAATAGCGACCGTGCATGGCCGCGATCACCTGTTCGGTTGTGGTGGGGGTCTGAGCAGCGGAAGCGACGGTCAATACTGCGACAGCAACAGCGAATAGATGGCGCATAGTCTCTCTTTCCTGCAAGCCTCCTGAGGACCGGAGGTCATGCTGAGCAAAAGCGAAGCTCCGTATCGCCGCTGCAATCGTGCCGAAGATAGAGATCGCGTGCGCGGAACGACTGATTTCGCAACCGGCGGAACATTTTTGTGGCTCCCTCCGTACCTCATACTGAAAGCGGCCTTCGACCGCAAATGCGCAAATCATGCCGCAAAAGGAGCACACACTATGGACGGAAACCTGGTCGGTCTGGTAGCAGTCATTATGGTCTTCGGCATCCCGATTGCCGCGATGTACACCTTTTATCACGTGCGCAAACTGCGTACAGACGAACGCCTGGCGGCGCTGGCCCGCGGAGTGAACGTACCCATGCAGCCCGAGCTTTCTGAAGCCGCCCGTTCGCGTCGCTCTGGCATTCTGCTGGTCGCCGGGGCGGTGGGCTACATGATCACATTTGCTCTCATCGGGCGGGCTGAGTCTGAAGCATGGATTGCTGCGGCCTTCGGGATCATTCCGTTCAGCGTTGGCCTTGGCTTCTTTCTTGATTCCGCGCTAATCCGCCGCGACCTGCATGCCTGAGGGCATCGTCGACTGGGGGGGGCCGGGTCTTCGACCCGGCCAGCCGTTTGCTATCCGCCCGCAGTTCGTGAAGTCGAATAGTGCAGCTTCTAAGCTGGCGTGCGAGTCGCACAACATGAACACTACAGTCGCTCGCATCGATCGTCTCGCTGTCAAACCCCGAGGCGCCGGGTTGAAGATCGCTGTACTTTTGTCGATCTACCTGCTGCTGGCTGCCTTTTTCACCCTTGCATGGCACCTGCTCCACATCCCGCCGCAGATGCGCCACGGAATCCTGACGCCTGGTCTGATGCTGCTCACCGGCGTGCTTCTGTTAGGGTCGATCTTGACCGCATCCGCTGCCACTGCACATTTTTGTGATCATCGACCCCTGAGCACAGTAGGAGTGCCTCTTTCGGGGCCGTGGCTCCGGCAGACGCTTATCGGTTGGCTGGCTGGTTGCATCGCTCCTATCGTGTTCTTTCTGGCTGCGTACAGTCTGGGCGATGCCCAGGTGGTGGTCGTGCATCTTGATCTGCACCACGTATTAATCCAGACTCTGCCCGCTTTGGCCGCCTTCCTGCTTCTCGGCTTCCACGAAGAGTTGTTGTATCGCGGTTACCTGTTGCAGGTGATTTCGCAAAAAAACGGACGCTTGGTCGCGGCTCTTATCACTGGAGTCATCTTCGGATTGGTGCACGGCGGGAATCCCGGAGCTAACCCGCAGGGCATTATCTTCACTGCGGTCTATGGATTCCTGCTGGCGCTGCTTGTAATGCGCACCGGATCGGTGTGGATCGCCGGCGGCTACCACGCAGCCTGGAACGCGACCGCGGCTCTGGCGCTGGGGCTCAATGTGTCCGGAACCGTCATGCCCGGCTCCTGGATCACAACCACGCTCAGTGGGCCAAGGTTGATCACCGGAGGTTCCTATGGCTTCGAAAGTTCCACCATTACTGGCCTCGCCGAACCGGTAGTTCTCGGCGCGTTGCTATTGATCGCTCCCCGGCTGCCATCGCATCCCCAGTTGCGCCAGTACTTCGAAAAGCAGGCTTAGCGTGAACAATGGAATGACAGCTCCGAAACCAAGCCTTTACTCACCCGTCAGAAACTTGTACTGCTCTTTGTTGAGCGGTACCACGCTTAGCCTTCCCTGCCGCACCAGCGGCGAATCGGCGAAGAGCTTGTGAGCTTTGACCTCGGCCAAAGTCACCGGCTTGGCTAGCAACTTCCCTGCCTTGATCTTTACCAGCGGAGTCTTGGGATCGGCAGCATCGACAGAAACCACACTCGCGGTCCCCACTGCGCTCTTGTCGTCCCCGGTGTGGTAGATGACCAGGCGGTCTCCCGGCTTCATCTCGCGCAGATGCTTCACGGCCACGCGATTAGTCACGCCATCCCAAATCGTATTCTGATCGCGCTGCAAGTCGGCAAAAGAATAGACGGTCGGTTCAGTCTTCAATAAATAGTCCATGGCTTGTCCTTGATGCAAAAGTGATTGCAGAAGTAGGCCACAAATCGGGTTATTTCTGCAACGCTTAGGCGAGCTCGCCTTTTGTCATTCCGAGGAGCAAAGCGACGAGGAATCTGCTTTTCGCGGCCATGTCATAATGCTGGCCTTCACTTTGCTGCGCATGAGATCCATTCGGTCCGACAAAAACAACCGACACTCAGTGAGTATCCTTTCCCGCCGGACCAGCCGCGCGGCTACGGCTTCGCATTCGAGTTAGGAGGAGTGGTCGGTTTCTTGTCGTTCTGCTGATCTTCGTAAATAGAATATTGGCTGTCGGGACGCTTCAACTTGATGGTGATCTCCATCGTTGGCTGATTTATGTCGTAGTCTTCCCCGAAAGTCTGAAACCCCCGGGCCAGCACCTGAATCCGCAGTTTTCCGTAGGGGACGCCGTCGAAGCTGGCCTTGCCTTCCGCGTCGGTCTTGAGTTCGAGGCCACCCTTATCCTGCTTGTTATTCTTGCCCACCGAATGCATCACCACGCCAGCGTTGCGCACCGGTTTCCCGTTGTCGTCCTTCAGCACGACAAAACTCAGCGCCGCGACAGGCTCATCGTATTGCGACTTCTTATCACTCGCATGAACTTGAACCGCAGATGCCGCAGCCAACCAGATCACAAACCCGAGCAAAAGCGGAACGCCAAGCCTTTTCATAACTCCGTACCTCTCATCTAAATAACACATATACAACCGCTTACACAATAAGCAAAGGCCAGCTCTTGACAATCACTCCCCGCTCATCCTATACTTAGCACTCGCCAACAATGAGTGCTAACAAGATACCTGGAACGAATTGGCGACCGAGCATCTCTTGAGCAATCTACCCTAAATCCTAACTGAATACGAACGAAAGGAGCTATAAGCATGGCCACAAAATTTACCCCACTGCACGACCGCATCCTGGTCCGCCGCATAGAAGAAGTAGGCACCACCCGTGGAGGAATTATTATTCCGGATAGCGCTAAGGATAAGCCTTCGGAGGGCGAAGTTATCTCCGTGGGGCGCGGCAAGAGCAACGATGAGGGCAAGGTGTTCCCTCTCGTGGTTAAAGAGGGCGATCACATTCTGTTTGGCAAGTACTCGGGCACGGAGATCAAGCTGGACGGAGAAGATTTCATCATCATGCGCGAGGAAGAGGTTCTCGGCGTGGTGACGGGCGCGGCTAAGAAGGAATTGGCGGGATCGCGCAAGTAAGAGTAATAAGGATGTTCGCGTCGCGCCTAATTGTCCGGTTCGCTTTCGCTCACCGGACGCGCGGTCGCTCACCTAGATCCTTCAGCGACGATAGAGCCGTCGCTTCAGGATGACAACTTTTTCTAACAATTTAAGGAGAAAAGAAATTATGGCAAAGACAATCGTACACGGAGAAGATTCGCGACAGGCGATTCTTCGCGGCGTGAATATTCTCGCCGACGCGGTAAAAGTCACTCTCGGCCCCAAGGGCCGCAACGTTGTGATTGAAAAGAAATTCGGTTCGCCGACCATTACCAAGGACGGCGTCACCGTTGCGAAGGAAATCGAACTCAAAGACGCGCAGGAAAACATGGGCGCGCAGATGGTGCGTGAAGTGGCGTCGAAGACCTCGGACATCGCAGGCGACGGCACCACGACCGCGACCGTTCTGGCGCAGGCCATCTTCCGCGAAGGCGTGAAGACGGTTGCGGCCGGGGCGAATCCGATGGCATTGAAGCGCGGTATCGAGAAGGCCGTCATCGCAGTCTGCGGCAGCCTCGACAAAGAAGGCAACCGGATCAAGGGCGAGCTGGACAAGTTCTCCAAGCCCGTGACCGGCGACATGATTGGACAGGTCGGCACCATCAGCGCCAACAACGACGAGACCATCGGCAAGATCATTGCCGAGGCCATGAAGAAGGTTGGAAAAGATGGCGTCATCACCGTGGAAGAGGCGAAGACTCTCGAGACGCAACTCGAAGTGGTCGAAGGCATGCAGTTCGACCGCGGCTATCTGTCTCCGTACTTCGTGACCGATCCCGAGCGCATGGAAGCCGCGCTTGAGAACGCGTACATCCTGATTCACGAAAAGAAGATCAGCTCGATGAAAGATCTTCTTCCGTTGCTCGAGCAGATTGCGAAGAGCAGCCGCCCGTTGCTGATCATCGCCGAGGACGTCGAAGGCGAAGCGCTCGCGACTCTGGTCGTGAACAAGCTGCGTGGCACGTTGCAAGTCGCCGCCGTCAAGGCGCCCGGCTTCGGCGATCGCCGCAAGGCCATGCTGGATGACATCGCGAAACTCACGGGTGGCAAAGCCATCACTGAGGATCTCGGCATTAAGCTGGAGAACGTGCAGATCAGTGATCTCGGCCAGGCCAAGAAGATCACCATCGACAAGGACAATACGACCATCGTCGAAGGCAAAGGCAAGCCCGGAGACATTCAGGGCCGGGTGAAGGAAATTCGTGGCCAGATCGAGAAGACTACCAGCGACTACGACCGCGAGAAGTTGCAGGAGCGGTTGGCGAAGCTGGTCGGTGGCGTGGCTGTGATTAAGGTTGGCGCTGCGACCGAGACCGAAATGAAAGAGAAGAAGGCTCGCGTCGAAGATGCCATGCACGCAACCCGCGCCGCAGTCGAGGAAGGCATTGTCCCCGGCGGCGGAGTGGCTTTGGCCCGCAGCGTAGCCGCACTCGATAAGCTGAAACTCGAGGGCGACGAGCAGATCGGCGTGAACATTGTGCGCCGTGCGATTCAGGAACCGCTGCGCCAGATCGCGGAGAATGCCGGCGAAGAAGGCGCCATCGTCCTGGGCAAAGTCAACGACTCGAAGGACACGAACTTCGGCTACAACGCCCTGACCGGCGAGTACGAAGATCTGGTCAAGGCAGGCGTGCTCGATCCGACGAAGGTCGTGCGCACCGCGTTGCAGAACGCTGGTTCGATTGCGTCGTTGATGCTGACCACCGAAGCCCTGATCGCCGAAATCCCCGAGGAGAAGAAGGGTGCTCCGATGGGCGGCGGCGGACACGGCGGTGGGATGGAAGGCATGTACTAAGAGCAGCTTTTAGCTCTTGGCTGTTAGCTTGGATCAAAGGCCCCGCTCGCGAGAGCGGGGCCTTTTTTGATTGGAACCACAGATTGACGGTGAGGTTTGGTAGAATTCCCCGATGCCGACTGTGCTCCGGTCTGGCCCTTACCGCTTCTATTTCTATAGCCACGAGCCCAGCGAACCGCCGCACATTCATGTTGACCGAGAGGACCTGTCGGCCAAGTTCTGGCTCGACCCGGTCCAACTGGCACGCAACTTTGGGTTTCGCGCACATGAACTTCGCACGATACAAATCAATTGTGATGGATCGCAGAGAGCAATTCGTGGAGGGATGGAATGAGTTTTTCGGCATCGGCGGCAGATGAGCGCGTGCTGGACGTGCAATCGACGGACGATACCCTCAGCGTGAGTCTGCGGGACGGCCGTGTCATCGCTGTGCCGCTGGTCTGGTATCCCCGCCTGCTCAACGCGACGCCTGCTCAGCGCAAGAATTGGAAGATTGCCGGCGGCGGCTACGGGATTCATTGGCCCGACCTGGACGAGGATTTGAGCACGGAAGGATTGCTGCGCGGCGCGCCCGCGCCGAAAGCATCGGTTCATTCGAAGTAGTTCTACCATCGATTGTCGAGATTCTCGTTTCCCACCTTTCCGTAGAGAACGCGGAAAGATGGGGCACCCTTTTGTTTAGCTGGGTTGGGATTTCGTGGGTCGCGTCCCGGGAGACGCAGGGTCCCTCGACTTTGCTCGGGATGACAGATTTTCTTTGCTGGGGTGAACTGACCGCAGTGGCTAAAGCCCGGTTTTCCTGCAGGCTATCGGCACGACTGAAGTCGTGCCCTTCCCTAAACCCCCTTTAGAACTGGATACTGCATGCTCGGCGGGATTCTCGTTTCCCACCTTTCCGTAGAGAACGCGGAAAGATGGGGCACCCTTTGTTCTGGCTGGGTGAGATTGGGTGGCGCTGGCGTCTTGGAAAATACAAGGTCCCTCGGCTTCGCTCGGGATGACAGATTTTCTTTGCTGGGTGGCTGACCTCAGGGGCTAAAGCCCGGTTTTTCTGCAGGCTATCGGCACGACTGAAGTCGTGCCCTTCCCTAAATCCCCTTTAGGACTGGATACTGCGTGCTCGGCGGGATTCTCGTTTTCTCACCTTTCCGCAGAGAACGCGGAAAGATGGGGCACCCTTTGTCTTGGCTGCGTGAGACTGGGTGGCGCTGGCATCTTGGAAAACACAAGGTCCCTCGACTTCGCTCGGGATGACAGATTTTCTTTGCTGGGGTGAACTGG
>Ga0210383_10003348_pt1 | contig 14373 bp, 9 predicted proteins | sample IncBWC14OmetaG_FD_160072 | JGI IMG/M metagenome (GOLD analysis project Ga0210383, IMG submission 160072) | Forest soil microbial communities from Barre Woods Harvard Forest LTER site, Petersham, Massachusetts, United States - Inc-BW-C-14-O ...
ACCTTCCGGCAGCTCCGAAGCGTTCAAAACCCTCACTCGCGCCCCCGCGCCATTCTCCGCCGCAACCCGCTGAGCGATGCTCGCAGTCCCATCCTCGCTATGGTCGTCCACGACCACAACGGAGAAGGCTCCTGGATAGTCTTGCTGCACCAGCCCGGTCACAACCCGCCCAATCGTCTCCGCCTCATTTCGAGCCGGCACCACCGCAATGACACTCGGCCATGCTCCTAAGGTCTCGCCCTCCCCACGGTCCGCATCCACCTTCCTCACCCGCCAAAACCACCCCCGCCCAAAAAACAAATGCAGCCATATGGCTAACACAATGATTCCAAGAACATTCGCGACCTGCGGATGAAATAGTTCCGTCACGGGAGCCTTCCACGCGAATCTCTCACGCCTGCCCGCCTTTTGTCACGCTCCGCTCGCGAGGTCCGCAATGATCCGCGAACTCCGGTTCTAGCAAGATCCGCCAGCCAAGACTGTCTTCCCGCGCAAGGGACGCTCTTAACGAGGTAAATCAGGGGGACATTTTAAAAGAGGTTTCAGGAGTACCTGGTTCAACTCTTGAGGTGTAATAACGCTAGCACACGAGTGTCCGGTTGATCTGGCCTTTGAGGCACCGTTCCGCTACGTTCCTCCTTCCTGGGGTTGACTCGCGAAGAAGCGGGAAGAACAAGTTCTTTGTTTTCAAGCCATTCGGCACTCTCTAAAAAAGAGTTCTATGGGCATAGAGAGGCTCCGGCATGCTTTGGAAAACCACCGCGTGTAGGGGTACGGATAAGTGCCAAGATCCTCGCCGCACTGATTCTAGACGACCTAGTTCTCGACTAGTGTTTCTCGAAAGGCTGAATCGTTGCATTCACGAGAAATGAACTATCCAAGTCCGTCACGTCCCCCGGGCCTTTGCCGGCGACCGGAAACAATCGCGCCGAGAGCGGCTTGTGCCACTTCACTGCCAGGCTGGCCATGTCTCCGATAATCAACGAGAGCTGCTCCACGCTGATCTCTCCCGGGAGAGGCACAGTATCGAGACCCGTACCGCACACCGCGCTGTAGCTCAGCAGTGCATCGATCGAAAGCCGGCCTTCACTCCAGCGCTGCGCTAGCCGCGTATCCTCGAGGATCGGCAGCATCAGTCCCGAGTATCCGGTTTGCTTTACCTTAATGTCGCGTATCGCGGCCGTGATGGTCGCCGCCGCAGTCAGAGTCCCGCTGGAGCCAAAGGGTTGGGTTGTTAGATTTTCGATCGCCGCTCCAATGGAAACATCCTTTAGTGGCGCAGGCGACAGATCAATTCCCATGTATGCCCAGCCAGTGTCGGTGTCCACGCGTCCTGCTTCCGCTTCTATGGCGAACGCTTCGTTACTGAGCGCGTCCATGAGCCGGTGTCGCGCCGTTGCCAAATCCGGCGCATTCTTAAAGGAGTCTGCCACGAGATTTGCCGACTCCAGTGCAATCGCGAATTGATGTCCGAAGCCGTTGTGATAGGCCGCGGGGAAAAAAGGCGTCAACGGCTTCACCATCGCAATCGCCGAAAAGCGGAAATTCCCCTGGCTATGTTCGGTGTCCTCCAGCCTTTTCATGACGCGAGCCGCGGCCCCAACCGCCGGCCACCGCACACCGTCGTCTCCCGCCACTACGAGACTGCCGTTGAGCTGCTTGGTGTTTAGCAAAACGTCGGCGAGCAGATCCGCTTGCGCCGGGCTATCGCCGGGGTTGAGCATTGCCGGGCCAATCGAAGCCGCAAATCCTTCTTGAGCAGCCATGGCATCATAGTTCCGGAAAAACGCCAAAGCCTGCTCGTTGGAAAGACCCTTGATGTATTCCGGAAACGGCTGCGTGGCGATGCGAATGGTTTCCACAGGGAATCCGCGCGACTCAAATATCGTTCGCGCCCGCTTCAGCATCTTGAGCGCATCCGTAATCTGAATTTGGTATTGCGTCCGGTCCAGATTCACAAACGCCGTGATGGCCCGAATCTTAATTGAAGATTGCCCTGCGGCCTTCCGTTGCGCCTGCCCCAGCACACCCGGCACAACGGAAAAAGCCAGCACACAGACGATGACTCGGAAGGTCGAACGACCAGTGAAAAATGCGGATCGAAACATGAAGTTATCTCCAGTGACTTACCGGCAGCACACGGCCTACAGCATACAAGATTCGGCATGCCACAAGACGGCTCGGCTGGAGTGGGACAGGCTCCTGTTCCACTCACAGGAACGCGGAGATGCCGGTAATCTTCTCTCCGATAATCAGTTTATGTATGTCGTTCGTTCCCTCATACGTGTAAACGCTCTCAAGATTGTTCATGTGCCGCATAATGCAATAATCGTCGACAATGCCGTTCGCGCCGAGAATATCCCGCGCTTTGCGCGCCGTCTCGAGAGCGATAGCCACGTTATTCATCTTCAGCATCGAAATGTGCGAGAAATCGACTTTGCCTCGGTCCTTCAACCGCCCCACATGCAACGCCAGCAATTGTCCTTTCACAATCTCCGTGATCATCCAAGCCAGCTTTTCCTGCACCAACTGGTGCGAAGCAATGGGCTTGTTCGCAAATTGCTTGCGCGTCTTCGCGTACTGCAGCGCCGTATCGTAGCAAGCCATCGCCGCCCCGAGTGCTCCCCAGCCGATGCCATAGCGCGCTTGATTCAAACAGCCCAGCGGGCCTTTCAATCCCACAACATTTGGCAGCAGGTTTTCTTCTGGGATCTCGCAATCGGTGAACGCCAACCCGGAAGTTACCGACGCCCGCAGAGACCATTTTCCATGCACATCCCAGGCCTTGAATCCCGGCGTGCCTTTTTCCACTAAAAACCCGCGAATTTTTTCGTCCTCGCACTTTGCCCAAACCACCGCGACGTCCGCAATCGAACCGCTGGTGATCCACATCTTCTCGCCATTTAAAACGTAGCTCGCGCCTTTTTTCACCGCGCGCGTGAGCATTCCGCCGGGATTTGAACCGAACTGCGGCTCCGTCAATCCAAAACAGCCGATGGCCGTCCCTTGCTGAAGCAGCGGCAGCCACTTCTCTTTTTGCTTGTCGCTGCCATAGGCATGAATCGGATACATCACCAGCGCGCTCTGCACCGAGACGAAGCTGCGCAATCCGGAATCGCCGCGTTCCAACTCCTGCGTCACAAGTCCGTAAGCGACGTTGGACATTCCCGCGCAGCCATAACCCTGCAAATTCGCACCAAAAAAACCCAGCTCCCCCAGTTGTGGAACAAGGTGTTTCGGAAACGTTCCCTCGCGGCTGTGTTTTTCGATGATGGGAATGATTTCGCTGTCGACGAATCGCCGAGCGGTCTGCCGGACCAGCTTTTCTTCGTCGTTCAGCTGCGAATCAAAATCGATGAAATCGACACCGGCAAATCCAGCCATTCATTCCTCTTTCTGAGCAGTTTCTGAGCGCGGCATTTGCGCGTGATGGCAGCAAGGCCGTTCTGGCACCAGCAATCATACCGGAGTTCGAACGAAGACGGGTTCGCTCGCCAGAAGGTTGCCGGAGGAAGTTGGAGGGGGGATGCCGAACAGACCTTGCACCACTATGGCACAGGTCCCGGGTCTGCGACTCAATTCAGGAAATTTCTTAGAGAACCACAACGAACTAATACGCTGAAAACAAATAGGTTGTGGCCAGTAAATGCATCGAGGTTCGGTATCCGATGTGCACGCCCTTCCTGGGGGAGGAAGGCTTCGCCACAAACGGAGAGACAACCATTTCCGGGGCTAGCCGAGCGCGATTCTGAACGCCGGTCCGGGTGCCGCACTTCGGGCAGGCGCAAGAGATTCCGGGCTGTCAGGTTTTGTTTATAGCAATAGCGGACAAGCAGTTCAGCTCGGCGGCGCTGGAAAACCTGAAAGGACGGCCGGTGCTGACCGTGTAACGAGTCTAACATACTGTGCAGGACGGGAATGATTGGCTTCTTTCTGAAGGACCACAAGATCCGCTTCGAAATCAATCTGACTGCGGCGCAGCACGCCAAATTCAAGATCAGCGCCAGATTGCTGCCCCTCGCGAAGTCGGTCATCGGAAGTCCAAAAGGAACTGGCAATGCCGCTCATTAGGAATTCATCGCTTCAACGCAAGCTGACGTTTGTCATTGTGTGCACCAGCCTCGTCGGTCTCTGCCTTGCGTGCCTGAGCTTTGAATTCTACGAAAGAACTGGCTTTCGCGCTGCGATGACCAGTGAACTTTCTGCTCTAGCCGATATCTTGGGGGCAAATACCGCGGCTTCCCTGGCTTTTAACGATCGCAACTCCGCGCGGGATATGCTGGCCGCGCTCCGCGCCGAGCCCCACATTGTCGCCGCATGCCTCTACGACAGCCGTGGAATGGTCTTCGCGGAATACCGGCGCGAGGGGATTGGCCCTGAGTTTGCCATGCCCCCCCGGCAGGAAGACGGAGCACAATTCCAGAAGGACTCTCTCACTCTCTACCGGAGCGTTTCCCTGGGGAGCGAGAAAACCGGCAACCTCGTCATCATGTCGGATCTCGGCGCTCTCCAAGCCAAAATCAGGCAGTACACGAAAACCTCTGTAGTGGTCATTCTGTTTTCCGTCCTGGTAACGTACCTCATCTCCTCGCGGCTGTTACGGTTGATCACCGGACCCATTCTGCATCTGGCACAAATTGCCGCCAGAGTTACCGACAAGGAGGACTATGCGCTTCGCGCGCTCCCGCGCGGCGATGATGAAGTGGGAACGCTCATCGGTTCTTTTAATCGTATGTTGGAGCGCATTCAGGAGCGCGACGCGGCCCTTAAGGCCGCGAAGGATGATCTGGAGATACGCGTCCAAGCCCGGACCCAGGAGTTGCAGTCCGAGGTCAATGAACGTGTGCGGACCGAAGAGACACTGTCGGACGAACGGAAAATATTGCGCGCATTGATCGACAACGTCCCTGATTTCATGTACGTGAAAGATACGGACTGCAGGTTCCTGGTGGCCAACCTTTCCGTGGCTCAGCAGATGGGGGCCAAGACTCCCGCAGAGCTGCTGGGAAAGAACGACTTCGACTTCTATTCCCGTGAGATTGCGACCCTCTTCTACGAAGACGAACAGAGAGTGATTCGTTCCGGACAGGCAGAAGTCAACCGTGAAGAGACGGGTGTGGATTCTCAGGGCAACGTGAGTCAGGTTATGACGACGCAGGTGCCGTTGCGGGATAAGAACGGCCGAGTCACCGGACTCGTCGGAATTGGCCGGGACATTACTCATCTCAAGAAGGTGCAGGAGGAAATGCAAAAAGCTCGGGAAGCTGCGGAGGCAGCCAGCCAGGCGAAGAGCGAGTTTTTGGCCAATATGAGCCACGAGATTCGCACGCCGCTGAACGGCGTTATGGGAATGACCGATCTGGCGCTGGGTACAGATCTCACGCCAGAGCAGCGCGAATATCTGGAGACCGTCAAGATGTCCGGGGATTCTTTGCTCACGGTGATCAACGACATTCTCGATTTTTCCAAGATTGAGGCGGGGAAGATCGATCTGGAAGCGCTCGATTTTGATCTGCGCGATAGTTTGGAATCCACGCTGAAGACACTGGCGGTGCGTGCGGACGAGAAGGGGCTGGAGTTGCTGTGTGAAGTGGCGCCCGAAGTGCCGGAGATTGTGCGCGGAGACTCCAGCCGCCTGCGCCAAATTGTGGTCAACCTCGTGGGCAACGCCATCAAGTTCACGGACCGCGGCGAGATCGCCGTAAGAGTCGAAACCCAGGCCCGAGAAGGTTCTGATTGTGTCTGCCACTTTACGGTAGCGGACACCGGAGTTGGTATTCCGGAAGATAAGCGCGAATTGATTTTCAAACCATTTTCCCAGGCCGACACTTCCACAACGCGGAAGTACGGCGGAACCGGGTTAGGGCTGACCATTTCGACGCGCCTCGTGAAAATGATGGGCGGCAAAATTTGGTTGGAGAGCGAAGTGGGTCGGGGAAGCCAATTTCACTTCACGGTGCGGCTGGGGGTGGCAGACGCGAAAGAGATTAAATTGGGAACGGTCGCTCCTCCGGAATTCTTGCGCGACGTAAAGGTTCTGGTGGTGGACGACAACCGCACCAACCGCCGGATTCTCGAAGGCATGCTGCTGCACTGGCACATGAAGCCGACATCGGTGGATTGCGCCGGAGCAGCGCTGGCGCAATTATCCGCTGCCCTCGAAGCAGGAGAACCCTATTCGCTGATCTTAACGGACATGCATATGCCGGAAATGGATGGCTTTGCGTTAATCGAGCAGATCCGCCGTAGACCGGAATTGTCCACGGCTACCATCATGATGCTCACTTCGGCGGGCCACCGCGGGGATGCCACCCGTTGCCAGGATCTGGGAGTGTCTGCGTACCTGTTGAAGCCCATCCGGCAATCTGAATTGCGCGAAGCCGTGGCTCGCGTGCTAGGAGCTCGAGAGCACCACGGTGCCATTCCTCTAGTCACGCGCTTCTCGCTTCAAGACGCGCGCGAGCCGGATGCGTACTTGCGCGTGCTGCTGGTGGAAGACAATCTGGTTAACCAGCGCCTGGCCGTGCGTTTGCTGGAAAAGAGAGGGCACCGGGTGGCCGTGGCGGCGACCGGGCTAGAGGCGGTGCTGGCGCTGGAGAAGGAGAGCTTCGACCTTGTGCTGATGGATGTGCAGATGCCGGTAATGGACGGTCTGGAAGCGACGGCGGCAATTCGGGAAAAAGAGAGAGCCGCCGGCACCGGACGTCGCCAGGCGGTGGTGGCCTTGACGGCGCACGCGATGAAAGGGGATCGCGAGAAGTGTCTGGCGGCTGGGATGGACGGTTATCTGACCAAACCGATTCGACCGCAGGAACTTGATCAGCTTCTGGCGATTTACGTGACGCGCCGAATGGAAACTCCGAGTGTTGCCGAAACGGTGGCCCCAGGTCAGTAAGAGAGGGAATGACTTCCAGGGTTTCCCGACAACTGGTCGCCGAGAGCTGCCCGATCGATTCTTGCCGACACTTTGTGATGTCATAGAGCAGCAATCAACCTCGAGCTGTCTGGGTTGACGGTGAGCGGCGGAGCGGCGACACTTTCCGTGTTAGCTAGCAAGTGCGCTCAACCCAGAAGTCGACGAGGATTCATGCCATCCAGTTCATCAGCGCGAGCAAAGAAGCCGACTCGCGGCCCAAAAGCACTTTCCTTTGCTCCACAAATTCTTATCTTTGATGTTGATGGCGTGCTGGTGGATGTTCGCCGGTCGTATTGGCTTTCGGCTCTCGAAACGATGCGTTTCCTGACTGGCAGGAGGCACGCGTGGGCTGAACTGCATGAATGGAAAAGCAAACCCGGCAACAACGACGATTGGAATATGGTTTCGAATTGGGCCACTGCGTTGGGGCATCCGACAAGTTATGAAGAGGCGCGCGTGGCGTTCCAGCAGTTCTATTGGGGGAAAAACGGCAAGGTGGGTAATGTGCGGAAGGAAAAGCTCTTGCTCACGCCGCGGCAAATTAGGCGCTGGGCCCGGCGTTTTGAACTCAATCTTTTTACCGGGCGCACGCGGCAGGAATTTTCGTATACGTTTGAACGCTGGCCTGCCACGCAGTGCTTCCGGAATGTCGTCACCATGGACGATGTCAAACGCAAGAAACCCTATCCGGATGGATTGCTGAAAATTCTTGGACGACGCGATCCGGCCACGGCGATCTACGTTGGCGATAACATAGATGATGCTCTTGCTGCCCGGGATGCGCGTGTTCCGTTCATGGCGATATTGCCGCCCGGCACCTATGAGTATCGGAAATGTGGCGCGCGTTTCCGCGAACTTGGCGCGCTTCGGCTTCTGCCGGGCATCCTGGCCCTGAACGATTGGTTACCATGCACCTGAGGCGGTCTTCTGCCGCGTTTTTTCATGGCCAGAAGAGCCCTTCCTCTTTGATCGGAGAGTGGAACTTTCGCACCGTGCGGTGGGAATTATCGATATGAGCGGGGGGCGATCATGAAGGCGCACATTTCATCGATTTTACTTGCTTTCGGATTTTCGTGTGCCGCCGCACTGACGGTGGCTGGTTCTATTCGCGCCCAAGCGCCGCCTGGACCTTTGCCGGGTGCGCCGCCCGAAGCTTCGCAGCCTTCGACGGGGAGTCCGCAAAACCAGCAGAAGCGGGCGGAGACCCGGACGTCCATCTTTGGCCAGTGGAAGTTGAACCTTGACGAGAGCGACGATCCCCGCAAGAAAATGGAGGACGCGCGCGGAAACAGCGGTGGAGGGCACGCGGGCGGCGGAGGTGGAGGCGTGCACATCGGTGGTTTTCCCATCGGCGGCCATAGCGGGAATCGCGGCGGAGAGAGCGACGAGGACCGACAGCGCATGCAATCCGCGATCGCGCCCGCGAATTCTTTGACGCTAAAGCAAAAAAACGCGAACGACCCCGAAGTTGACCTAACCGACGACCAAAACCGCAAATGTGCGCTTTTCACGGACGGCCGCAAGTTACAGAAACCTGATGCGAAGGACGATAGTTACCAGGAAACTGCGGCGCACTGGGACGGCTCGCGTCTGGTCACTGATGAGAAGGGTCCTCGCGGAGGAAAGATGAGCCGCACGTTTGAATTGTCTTACGATGGCACACAGCTTTTCGAGACCCTGCGTCTGACAACGGGACGTTCCAACACGCCGCTGGATGTGCGCTACGTCTACGACGCGGTCTCATCGCGTGCCACGCCGCCAAATCAGTGACGACGAGGCTATTCGCACTGAACCGCCCTGGTTGTCCGCAATGGCATTCAGGAATTCTTCTTGTCCCACTTGGCGCATCCGTTGACGTCCTCCACCATGCGGTCTAATATCCGCTATCCGCAATCCCGTCAGAACGTCCCGACACGATCGTTGCCGCTGTTCACGAAGTCTGGACGGCCGCGAACTCGCAGAGCACCGCCAGCACGGTCAAATCCAGGGAAGCTAGCAGCGCCAAGTAACGCAGCGGTTTCGCGCTTTCTGGGCCGGGTTGCGGGGGGCGCGAGCGGCTGCTAAAATCGTTGATTTGCCGGGTTACCGGCGTTCGTGCTGAAGGCTGCCTGCTATTTGCCGGTTGGGTATCCCACAGAATTAGTTGATGTTTCGATCCGGGCCGGTGGTGAGTGCAACCGCAAGGCTGTCCAAAGAGTAGGCGACCGTAGAGCACCCGACGGAAACGGCCAGTGCTCGGCGCTCGACGGACAAGGTCCGGCCTCTACGGAAGGGAGATTACGAGTGACAAAGTATGATGTGGCGATTATCGGGAGCGGTCCGGGCGGCTACGTGGCGGCGATCCGCGCCGGCGAGCTTGGATTGAAGACTATTGTCGTCGAGAAGGACCCGTTTCTCGGCGGGACTTGCTTGCATGTCGGGTGTATTCCGACGAAGGTTTTGCTGCATCACGCCGATGTGTATGAGCACTTCAAGAACGGCGCGGAATTGGGGTTCGAAGTCAGCGGGCTGAAGATCAATTGGGCGAATATTCTCGCGCGCAAAGACAAGATTGTGAAGAAGCATGCCAAGGGGATCGAGTTTCTTTTCAAGAAGAATAAGGTGGAGTGGGTCCAGGGCTGGGGACGTTACGCCGGGCCGGGGCGCGTGAGTGTGGATAACCAGGGGAAGAAGAGCGAAATCGAAGCCGCGAACATTTTGCTGGTGAGCGGATCAGAAGCGCGCGCTTTGCCAGGCATCGAGCCGGACCACAAAACGGTTTTGACGAACCGGTCCATTTTGGAGTTGCCGGATATCCCGAAGACGTTGATTGTAGTTGGGGCGGGAGCGGTCGGAGTGGAGTTCGCCTCTATCTACAATACATTTGGGACGCAAGTGACGATTCTAGAGGCGCTGCCGCGTGTGGTGCCGGTGGAAGACGAAGAGGTTTCCGCGGAATTGGAAAAGGATTTCAAGAAAAAGGGGATACAGATTTTCACTAGCAGCAAGGTGGAGTCCGTTAAGAACGATACCAAAGGCGTGACGGTTTCCTTTAAAGATAAGGCCGACAAGGCGCAGACGCTGCAGGCGGAGAAGTTATTGCTGGCAGTTGGCCGCAAACCGATGACCGAGGATTGCGGTTTGGAGAAATCCAAGGCCAAGCTGGAGCGCGGGTTCGTGCTTACCGGTCCGCAGATGGAGACTGATGAAAAGAATTTGTACGCGATCGGGGACATCGTGGCGGGTATGCCGCAGCTGGCGCACGCGGCGATGATGGAAGGGATCGTTGCCGTAACGCACATTGCGGGAAAGAAGACCCAGCCGATTTTGAAGACGCGCATTCCCAACGCGACGTACTGTGAGCCGCAGATCGGGTCGATTGGATTAACGGAGAAGCAGGCGCGCGAGGCGGGGTATGCGGTGAAAACTGGAAAATTTCCTTTTGTCGGCAACAGCAAGGCGACGATTTTGGGCAATCACAACGGGTTCATCAAGGTGGTTTCGGACGAGAAGTATGGCGAGGTTTTGGGGATTCACATTATCGGGCCCTTGGCGACGGAGATTTTGGCGGAAGCGGCGGCGACGTTGAACCTCGAGGGCACCATCGACGACATGATGAACATGATTCACGCGCATCCCACGGTTTGGGAAGGGATGGGGGATGCGTTTGCCAGCGTGAGGGGATTGCAGATTAACGTATAGCGACGGGTGAGCTGGTGAAGAGCTGCCAGATTGTTGATCTTGGATTGATTGCGTACGCGAATGCGTACGCGCTGCAAAAGCGCATGGTGGCCGCGCGCAAGGCCGATGCGGTTGGGGATGTGCTACTGCTTTGCGAGCACACGCCGGTGATCACGCAGGGGCGAAACGGGAAGCGCGAGCATCTTTTGGTTTCCGAGAATGTATTGCGGCAGCGGAACGTGGAGTTTCACGAGACTAGCCGCGGGGGAGATGTTACCTACCACGGGCCGGGGCAGTTGGTAGGATATCCGATCCTGCAACTCGGCGCGATTCGCAAGGACGTGGTTTGGTACGTACGGATGCTGGAAGAAGTGATGATCCGAACTACGGCAGAGTTTGGGATTTGCGCCGAACGCGAAGCAGGGATGACCGGGATTTGGGTGCGCGGGGAAGACCAAGAATTCACACGGAGTTCACAGAGGGGAGAGCAGCCAACCGAGATGGTGGCAGAAAAGCTGGGCGCGATTGGGGTGCACATCAGCCGGTGGGTGACGTCGCACGGATTTGCTTACAATGTTTCGACGGATCTACGGAATTTTGACTTGATTGTGCCCTGCGGGATTGCCGGGCGGAAGGCGACTTCGCTCGAGAAACTGCTGGGACGGGCTGTAAATGGCGAGGAAGTGGCGCCGAAAATGGCGCGGCATTTTGGGGATGTGTTTGGGTTGGAGATGAGGGCAGGATCAAAAGCAGAATTACTGGGGATGCTGGAGCTTCGGGAGCAGATGGTCGCGCTGCCAGCTTAGGGGAGTTAGGACAGAGATTCTTGTCTGTCGCTTGCGGTTGTGCGGTAGTAAAGGAAGGCAGACAGGCAGCAATGCCTGTCCCACGGAGCGGGAATGAAGAAGGAATTGACGCGGCAGCAGTATCTGGACCTGTACTACTACATGCGGCTGAACCGCGCCGTGGAAGACACCATGGTGAAGCTCTTCCGCCAGAACAAGATTGTCGGAGGGTTGTACTCGAGTCTGGGTCAAGAAGCGATATCCGTGGGAACGGCGTACGCGCTGGAGAAGAAGGATTGGCTGGCGCCGATGATCCGGAATATAGGAGCGCTGCTGGTAAAGGGCGTGCCGCCGCGCGATGTTTTCATGCAGCATATGGCGAAATACGATTCGCCGACCAAAGGCAAAGACGGAACCAGCCACTTTGGTGATTTGGAGAAGCTGCATATTGTTTCGCCGATTTCGATGCTGGGCGATTTGATTCCAGTGATGACCGGTGTGGCCATGGCGGGGCGCTACCTGGGACAAAAGATTGTGACCATGACCTGGATCGGCGACGGCGGAAGTTCGACCGGCGTGTTTCACGAAGGGTTGAATTTTGCGGCTACGCAGAAGGCGCCGTTCGTGTTGATCCTCGAGAATAATTTGTGGGCGTATTCGACGCCCGTGAAGCGGCAGGTGCCGATAGAGAATCTGGCGGACCGCGCGAAAGCGTATGGAATTTCCAGCTACATTGTGGATGGCAATGACGTGGTCGCGGTGTACTCGACGGCGCGGGAAGCGGTGGAGCGGGCGCGGGCCGGCGAGGGGCCGATTTTGATCGAAGCCAAGAGTTTCCGCCGGTTGGGCCATGCCCAGCACGATCCGGCCGAGTACGTGCCGAAGGAGATGCGGGCCTACTGGGAAGGACGCGATCCCATCGCTTTGTATGAGAAATTTCTAATGGGCGAGAAATTGCTAGACGCGAAGGGTAAGAAGGATGTCGACGAGCGAATCGAGACGCTGCTCGCTGCGGAGCGGGAGTTCGCGGAGAATTCGCCGATGGCCGCCTGAATTTGCTGAGACGGGCGTCTATTGCACCGGCGACGAATGTCACCGGATCCGCCCGAAATGGGAGCGGCCGATTTCTGAAGTGACGCCGCCGAAATCGAGCGTCAAGCCGGTCTGGACCGTGGAAGGCTTCGGATCTGGCAAATCAGCTGCGAACGCGGCAATCCACTTTGGGGACACCAAGGCCGCGTTGGAAACCGAAACTCCGGGCCCGGAGGCAACCACAAAAACCAATGGATCCAAGCCCGCAGCAAAATCGCCAGCAAAAAACAACGCAAAGGCCGGGGCTGCCTCTAGAGCCACGAGAAAGGTAAAGAGGTAGCCATGGCGGAGGCCAACGGAACGCAAATCACGTTTCTCGAAGCCATCAAGCAGGCGATGTTCGAAGAAATGGAGCGCGACCCGGCCGTGGTGTTGCTCGGCGAGGACGTCGGGGTGTACGGCGGCGCTTTCAAAACCAGCGAGGGATTGCTGGAGCGCTTCGGCTGGGAGCGCGTGATTGATACGCCCATCAGCGAGAGCGCGATTATCGGCGCGGCCTGCGGAATGAGCTACGCGGGGCTGAGGCCGATTGCCGAATTACAGTTCATCGATTTTATCGTGTGTGCGTTCAATCAGATCACCAATTTCGTAGCCAAGGGCCACTACCTCTGGAATGCGCCGGCGCCGATGGTGATGCGCGGTCCGTCGGGTGGCGGCGTACATGGCGGACCATTTCACTCGGCGAATCCGGAGATGTACTTCGTGCACACGCCGGGGTTGAAGGTGATTTATCCGTCGACGCCTTACGACGCCAAGGGATTGCTGAAGGCCGCGGTACGCGACAATAATCCTGTGCTTTTCTTCGAGCATAAATTCCTGTACCGGCGGATCAAGGGTGAGGTTCCTACCGAGGATTACACCGTGCCGATTGGCAAGGCCATCGTGCGCCGCGAGGGCAAACACCTGACGATTATTTCTTACGCCGCGATGATGCACACCTCGCTCGAAGCGGCGGCTGCGCTGGCAAAAGAAGGCATCGAGGCGGAAGTGATCGACTTGCGGACGCTCCTGCCGCTGGATGAAGAGACGATTCTCGAGTCAGTGCGCAAAACCAACAGATGTTTGGTGGTGCACGAGGATACGAAAACGGGCGGAATCGCGGGCGAGATTGCGGCAATTCTTTGCGAGAAGGCTTTCGGCGATCTGGACGGGCCGCTGATGCGCGTGACGGCGCTGGATACGCCAGTGCCGTATTCGCCGCCGCTCGAGGAATATTTTCTGCCGAACGCCAAAAAAGTCTTCGATGCAGCGAAGGAATTGGCACGGTACTAGCTCGTGCCCCCTACATCGGAAGTGAAGCTGGACAGGAGAAAGCAGATGGCCACAGACGTAGTCATGCCGCAGATGGGCGAAAGCATTTTTGAAGGGACGATCACCAAGTGGCTGAAGAAGCCTGGCGACAAGGTCGAGCGCGATGAGCCGCTGTTCGAGATTTCGACGGACAAGGTGGACGCGGAAATTCCATCGCCCTCGGCTGGGGTGCTGAAGGAGATCAAAGTCAACGAAGGGCAGACCGTGCCGATTCAGACGGTGGTGGCAGTGATCGACGGCGCCGGCTCGGCGGCAGCTGCCCCGGCGTCAGCTCCGGCGAAGGCCCCGGCGCCCGAAGCCGCGGATGCGCCCGCACCGCCTCCAGCGGCGAAGCCTGCCGCTCCTCCACCGGCTGCAGCAGCGCCAACGCAGGCTGCCCCTCAGGCGGTACCCGCGTCTCAGCGCAGCGGCGAACGCATCCACAGTTCGCCGCTTGTGCGCCGCATGGCCGCAGAACGCGGCATTGATCTGACGACGGTTCCGGGGACGGGCGCAGGCGGACGGATCAGCAAACAGGACATTGAAGCAGTCATTGCGGCTGGCGGAGTTCCTGCTGCGGCGCCCCCGCCGAGCGCTCCGTCCGCGCCGCCGCCGCGTCCTGCGCCCCCG
>Ga0210383_10003349_pt1 | contig 14373 bp, 11 predicted proteins | sample IncBWC14OmetaG_FD_160072 | JGI IMG/M metagenome (GOLD analysis project Ga0210383, IMG submission 160072) | Forest soil microbial communities from Barre Woods Harvard Forest LTER site, Petersham, Massachusetts, United States - Inc-BW-C-14-O ...
GGAACTCTGTTCCAGATTGAGCACGGCGTTTCCGGTGTGATCGTTGAGACTGACTTCGCCATGCTGATTGGTAACGTCGACCGAGCCGCTCATCCCGTTGATGGTGACCCCGCCACGCCGGGAAACAATGACCAGATCGGTGTTGCGCGGCACATAAATATCCATGTCAGTAGCGACGCTGTGGTCGCCGGCGGCGTGGGTGTAGGCATCCAGCGTAACTACCTTGTCGGCGACAGTGATATGCGGCTGGGTCTTGCTGTTGTAGCTATCGGCGTCCGCTTCTTTCTCCGCTCGGACCTTCTTGCGCACCGACACTTTCATCGTCTTGCCGTCGGCCACATTGATCGTGATCGCGCCGCGGTCGTCCAGCACCTTCAGCGAGGCACCCGCCGGAATTTCCTGGCTGAGTTCGTCGCTGTAGTCGAACGTCGGCCCGCTGAAGATCTCGTCCAGCCCTTCATTGTCGCCCAGTTCCACGTGGTCGCCGAGGTTCTTCCAGTCCACCCGCGACGCCTGAGTAGCAATCAATCCGGCGCCGATCAGGAACAGCATCAGGAAAACGCCGCCGACCCCAATGCCGCGCGCCGGTTGGCCGCTGCGCTTGGCCTGTTCGTACTCGACCAACTTCAGCACGCCCCACAGGATGAGCAGGGCGGGCCAGAAGCGCGCGAACAGCGATCCGAGTCCGTGCCATTCCAGAATTCCCATCGTCCCAAACAGGAACAGCACGCCGATCACGATCAGCACGACCGGCCCCGCGATCGAACGGTGCGGACGCGGAGTCGGAATCGGAGTAGGAGTCGGTGGAACAATCGGGCTAGCCACGGTTCACCTCACTGGATGGCGGAGTTGGTGGAATAGGTGGAACCGGGGGTGCGGGTGGTATCGGACCTCCGGGACTTGCGACCGGCAGCGACACCACATGGCCCTCCGTCGATGCGCTGTTCTGCAGCAACTTGATGACGCCAACGACCAGCAGAATTACCGGCCAGGTGCGATGAAAGCCAATGCTCGACTCGCGCATGTTATCCAGCAGGAACAAGACGCCGATGGTCAGAAGGATCGCCGGCCCCATGATCCGTCGTGTCCGGCAGCGTGCACATTGACAGCCCGGGTTACACGCACCCATCACGCCCCAGTTTCGTGCGAACAGCCAGCCGCCCAGGAAAATCAAAAGCAGCGGCCAAAAGCGATCGAGGCCGAATTCCGTCAGCCCCAGGGTATGCAGCAGAAAGAGAACGCCGATCAGGATGAGTACGATCGCGCCCATCGGAATCTTGCTGGTCTCGATCTTTGACCCACCGCTGAAAGTTGCCGCCAAGCCAAAGGGATCGGGTACCGGCTGCGACATCTGGATAGCCTTCGCCGACCGCACCGCATCGATGAGCTGGTAGATAACGAAAAAGATCAAGCCCACGATGGAGAACGCCAATAGTGCGCTTTGGTCGTGGTTGCCGCCGATGCTGATGCCTACGATCAGCATTGCAAAAATACAGAGATGGGCCAGTCCCTTCGCATATTGACCGGTGTACACCGCGCCCACACCGAAGGGGAAAAATCCGGCGAGAATTCCAGCCACTGTCGGATTGGGCCCCGAAGCCGGACCGGGCGCAACCTTCAGACCAAGCCCCTGTTCCATGACTTGCTGGTAAGGAGTCGGCGGAGTGGGAACGCCTTCCATCTTCGCTCCCAGGCAATCTTCGCAATAGATCACGCCCCGCACGGGACGTGTACAGTTCGCGCACAGCGCCTTCCCGCAAGTGCGGCAATAGGCCACTGCTGACGCGTCAGCATGATTGGCGCAGTTCATACAAACCTCCGATTCGTAGTCGCCGTCACGGCAGGAGAAGCATCCCCCACCCCATCCCGCAAAAGCGGCGTGATGGGGGCCCCGACCCGCAGCGCGGCTAGCACCGGCTGGTTGTATTCCTGGGAGTAGTTACGATCCTGTCTCTGGTCCGGTTGTCCACTGGTATTGTTCTTACGATTTTCTTTCTGTTGTTCGGTTGGCCCGGGCTCAGCGGGAGTGTTCGACCGCTTCAGCTCGCGCAGTTTCGATTCGATTTCGTACACGAAACGAATATTGTCGTAGTACTTCACAACTTTGATTTGCGCATCGTTATACGCATGACGCACTGCTGATGGCCGTAGGTCGACCTTCGACACATCCGCCGGCTTCACGCCCGCTACGCTCAGGCCGAGCGACGACACGAAGAAGATCATCCCGAACGACATCACAAACCGTGGCTGCCGCACAAAGGCCGCCACAGGCGTGAAGAAGGAATCCCACCGCTCCCGCAGCCGTTCGCCAAACGGAGTTCTCCTGCCGTCGGATGTCACCGCTTCCGACCGCGTGCTCAAAACTCCGCTGGTAGCCACCAGAATGTTGTGTACCAGATGCACCGGAGGCTCAACCGCCTCAAGCGACCGCAGCCACTGCTGCCCCGCCTGCACGTCCGCAAACAGTGGACCGCAAACCGCGCAGACGCGCCGATGAGCATCGAAGCTCTGCTTGCGAGCCGGCGTCAACTGCCCTTCGAGCGCATCGCTAAGCAGCGCTTCGAATTCGGTGCACTCGATCCCGCCGTGTTTGATTTCGTCTGGCATCAGATCACCTGCCTATATGTACGTTGTAGGAGGCGCGCAAGTTCCGCTCGTCCCCGGTTAATTCGTGACTTGACGGTCCCTTCCGGAACCCTCAGAGCCGTAGCAATCTCCCGATAGTCCATATCCTGTAAATCCCTTAGAATCACTGCTTCCCGGAGCTCGGGAGACAGTTTTTGCAGTGCCAAATGCACCATTTCCCTGGTTTCCCGCGTCTGCACCGCGGCATCCGGAGGCAGCCCCCGATCGGCGATCTGTTCATTAAGCGGCTGCGCATCCTCGTGCTCCGAGGGCGCAGAATCCAGCGAATCCGTAATTCGATCACCTTTGCTTTTCCTGAAATGATCGACCAGCAGGTTACGGGTAATGGTGGTGACCCAGGTCATGAACGCGCCCTTACTCGAATCGTAGGTATTCAACGTCCGGTACATCTTGATGAAGACCTCTTGGGTGAGGTCCTGAGCATTGTCAGAGTCGCCGGCAAAGCGGTAGCAGATGTTATAAATTCGCCGGTGATAGCGCTGGACAATCTCTTCCCAAGCCGCAGCATCGCCCGAAACGCAGCGACGGACAAGCAATGCGACAACCTGGGTATCATCCAAAACCAAGACTCCCGGAAACTGCGCTTAATCTACTCTGTCATCCAAAATCATGTTGTCATCCTGACCCTGAGCGGCGTAGCCGAAGGGGAAGGACCTGTGTACTCGCCGCGAGCGGTCCAGAACTTTAACAGCACAGGAGAACTACGTTTCTGTGGGGCAGGAAGTTCCCTTGAATCATAAAGCTAGCGATTGTAGCAGGATCGGAAATCGAAGAATGAAGGGGCGGCCCGTTCCTTGCGCCTTTGCGAGGTGCGGGTGCGAGCACCACCGGAGAGCCGTGCCGCAAGCAAAGCCGGAAGCCGATTCGCTGCTCCCACACTACTGCAGCTTCGCATATTCGGCTTTGGCTTCTTTAAAAATGGGGATGTCAGGGTCGGCGTCTTTCCACAGGGTGAGGAAATCTTTGTAGGCGACAAGCGCCCGACTGCGGGCAAGATCAGCATCCGCTCGTTGCCCTTGTCGTTGAAAAGTTCCAGCCTGCAACGCATTCGCCCGAGCCACGCCCAGACGCGCCAATGCTCCCGTCCAGCAGTTCCAGACGATACCGCTGTGGTCGATGATCTTCTGAAACTCAGCGGCTGCTTCTTTGCCCTGTCCGGCTTCCAAATACGCTTCGCCATGAATGTACGTCGGATAGAGGCAGGAAATATTGGTGACGAACGCAATTTGCCCCAACTCAACGGGAGGAACGGTGGCTTGCAGAGCAGTCAGGGCAGCAGCTGGTTTTTTCCTGTCCAGCGCCGATTGTGCCTGAATCGCGGGCAGCCAGAGCGACTGCATTTGCGTGTCCAGTGGGAAGCGTTTCGCTAAGTCTTGCGCCAAAGATGCGGCTCGCGCCGTATCGCCCGCCAAGGCAAACGCAAGCGCGGCTTCGACCTCGACACCCTGACTTGTGGGAGCCAGCTTCAAAGCCTCATCCGCTGACTGCCGCGCTTCCGCAGGATTACCGTAAGCGGCTTGCGCGATAGCGTCATTCCCCTGCGATATCGCTCCACTTTCTTTGCTGTCCGCCCGAATGGCCGAGTCCACCGCCCGTTTGGTCAGCTCCCGCGCCTTGCCCAGATGGCCGCCATACGCCTCGGTGTCGGAATCTAGCGCCAGTCCCACGTTCTCGTAATCGGGCTTGCCAGCAAACCACTGTTGCTGTTCCGCTATCGCCGCGGAGTCCGAACCGAGAAAGGCAATCGCGTAGAGAGCACTGTGGAGTACGGCGTTATCCAGTTGTCGCGCTTGCCCTTCGTGGATGATCTGCCGCGCTTCATCGAATTGTTGCAAGGAGAGCAGGCTGTTGCCGAGGTCTGCGTAGGGGCCAGCACTATCCGGGGCGAGGCCGAGGCCTTGGCGATACGACTCCGTGGCCTTTTCATACTGTCCCTGCCCACCGTACGCATTACCCAAACCGAGATGCGCTCGGTAGTCTCGCGGGTAGCTCTCAATCTCCTCCTGAAACGTCTGCGCCGCTTTGTCCTGTTCTCCGGTTGCATTCTGATAATAGTTGGCGGTGATCGTCAGCTTTTCCCGCTCGCTGGCATGTTCCCGCAGCTGGAACGCCCTGGTGGAATAATCGCTGGCCCGCCCTAGCTCGCCAAGACTGAAGTAGTCGTTGGCCACTGCGTTGTAGCCCATGGCAAAATTCGGATCAAGCTCGATGGCCCGTTGATGGTAGGGGAGGGCTGCGGCAGGGCCTTTCTCGTTCCAAGCTTTTTGTCCAAGGCTGTACGCTTTCAGAGCTTCGAGCGAAGACGTGGTGGCCTCTGACAACGGAACATCTAACTTCTGCACCGTGGCCAGCGATTCGCCCAACTCAGTTCGCAGCTTCGATGCCGCCTCGCCGAGCGCGTCCAGCACCTTCTCCTTGGACGCCGCCGTCAACTGCTCCTCGGCCAGGGGGTCTCCACTCTGACAATTCACCGCCTTCAACCCCAACACATATTGGCTGCCCAGGCTGGCAATCGAGCCAGCCAGATAAGCTTTGCTGTCCGCCCGCTGGCAAAGCTCGCGGGTGACTTCGGGCGTGAGTTTCGTGTCGGCGGGACGCGACATCAATTTCAATGTCGAGGCCACTTTGTTCTCCGAGAGCACATTCAGAAACGGAGATTGGTTGAGAGAAACGCTGAGCGCGGTTTTGAGCGTGTCGTCGAAAACTGCATCGCCGGTGCTGTTGGAAAAGTCGGCGAGCACGATGGTGTCTTTCTCGGTCAGGACGTGGGCAGTGTGTTGCCGCGAGCGGAAGTAGAACGTTCCCGCGACTAAAACTGCGACAAGAACAACGGCTGCGGGAACCAGAATCTTCCAGAGACTCTTCCTTGATGCCGAAACGTCAGCCACCTTCACCGCTCCTGAGGATGGTGACACGATGATATGAGTGGAGGCTGATGCCGGAACTGATTGCGCCGCAGCACCGTGTGTCCCGCTCTCCTGCACCGCGGAAACCGCGCCAGAACTGGAGGCCGGCGCCCGCCCCGTCTGCATATCCCGCTTCAGCCGTTGCAAGTCCGTCCGCATATCGGCTGCATTCTGGTAGCGGAGATTGCGATCTTTCTCCAGCGCCTTGGAGATGATCCGCTCCAACTCTGATGGCACGTCGCGGTTGAACCGAACTGCCGGCTGCGGATCAGAAGTCAGGATGGCAGTGAAAATCAGCGCGGAAGTCTCGCCATGAAATGGCAGCGTTCCCGTTGCCATCTCGTACAGCACCGCGCCGAACGAAAACAGATCGGTTCTCGCGTCCAGTTCCTTGCCCTTGGCCTGCTCCGGCGACATATAGGCCACGGTTCCCAGCATCGAACCCGGACTGGTCAGATGATCCGCGTCCACCGAACCGGTTTGAGCGTTAGGGGAAGCAATGTTGCTCGAAGAGCTCGCCGTGGCCACCACCTTCGCCAATCCGAAATCCAGAATCTTGGCGTGCCCGCGCTTGGTGACAAAGAGGTTCGCAGGCTTGATGTCGCGGTGAACGATGCCTTCTGTGTGCGCGGCGGCGAGGGCGTCGGCGATCTCGCTGGCCAGTGACAGAATCACTTCCGTTTCCAGAGGACGCCCCGCGATCTTATGCTTCAATGTCAGCCCGTCCAAAAACTCCATGGCAATGAAGTGCCGACCCTCGCGCTCGTCAATCTCGAACACCATGCAGATGTTGGGATGGTTCAAGGCGGACGACGCTTGCGCCTCGCGCTGGAAGCGAGCGAGCGCTTGTGCGTCTTTGGCAACATCGTCAGGGAGGAACTTCAGAGCCACAAAGCGGTGGAGTTTTACATCCTCCGCCTTGTAAACAACACCCATTCCGCCGCCACCGAGTTTGTCGACAATGCGGTAGTGCGAGATCGTCTGGCCGATCATGGCGCGACGCCATATTAATGTGGGATGCAAGCGTAAGTCAATGAAAGCTTGAGAGTTAGCAGTCGTGCCTGCAGATGAGTTGTTGTAAGATCGCGATTACAGTCGTCGACTCTGAGCGGCAAATTCTCAATGAGTGCAATCACCTGATTACGTCAGTTGACTGTCATTCCCCACTGGAAACGTCTACTCAGGTCGTCGTAAAGTATTGCCTGTGAAGAACAACACCATCGGTATCCTGCTGGCGCTGTTCGTGACCGGCTTAGCAGTCGGACAGGATGTTCTACCTCATCGGTCCGGCGGAATCTCGGGCTTCGTGCGGTACCCCGACGGTACGCCAAGCGCAGGGGCTACGGTATCTGCCGTCACCCAGTGCAAGGAGATGGGCTACGGCTTTGGTCATGGAGTGCAGACATCCCCCGGATGGCTCTTTCTATATCCCACCCTTTTCGGGTGTGAGTTGTAATCGGGTTCTACTAAGCGCAGAAAAGGTGGAGGACTTGTGGTTGAAAACTGGACACGAGGCTTTTTACGGGGAGACAACGGGACAACGCCAGTCGTTGAAGCCTCTCAGTCTGGTTTCCCAACGGCAACTGAAATTACACTGGGAAGTCGCGGAGCACTGGTGAGCTTTCGAGTGCGAGATACTGCCACTGACCGCTTTATGTGGTCCAGACTGTACCTAGAGAGAACGCCTGTACCGGGCAAAACCTTTGGCTCCATGCTAATCGAAACCGGACCGGACGGCTCCCCCGACCACTTGCTCTTGCCCGCCGGTCAATACGAGATTTCCGTTGAATTTTACGACTGCAAGGCAGCGGACTATTTCACGGCAAGCCCTCCTCGGGAAGCCTTTACTGTCGAATCTGGGCAGAGGATCACGGAGGATATTACCGTGGATGTACGTCTAATTAAGCCGATGAAAACGCACAGCAATCCACGCGGAAAACCGTGCAGGCCTTAGTGCGCTTTGGTGGTTGGTGAAATATCCCCATTACACTCATTGACCCCACTACTGCCTCCACTTCCACAACTGCTTCCAAAACCTGCACAAGAGTCTGCATCTTCCGCGGACTCGGCACGCGCCCATAAATCAGCCGACACTTTTCAAACGCGTCCTCATAGATTCGCCGGACACCATCCGGCCCCAAGTGCGCGATCCGATCGCGCAGCTGCGCGAGCTCCTTCAAGCTGAGAACATCAGGAGGTTCATCGCGCGGCCGTCCGCCCCGTGTCATAGCGGGAGATGCTACCATATTCGCCTTATATTCGCCTATGATGCAAAGCCGTGCCCGGAGCACCCGTCACTTTTTCATCACAAAGATCTGTGACCACAATCACAGACGCCAAATCTCCGATGCGCGACAATAGTCGTTTCGATTGGGGCAATCTTGAGGTTCGCCGTGTTTCCAGACGGCCCTTCCTCGAGGCTGCCCCAAGCCATTTTTGCCCAGATTCGAGGAACTAAGTCCTTATCTTTGAATATTGTGGAGTTAACTCCTTATTTATTAATATTTTACGAGGAAATGCGGGGGAGGGGGGGGGTACAAAACCAAAGCGCAGCCCCCACTCGGCAATCTCATACATATGTGTATGTACAAGAACGAAGTACAAAGTGTTCCACCGGGGAACATTTTTGTACCTGCACATCTACGAAAACCGGACCTTCACATCCGGCCCCTTGTCCAGATGAATGCTCTCAATAAATCGCACTCGTCCCGTCTTCAAAGTGAGAATCACCGAAGACACCCGCGTGCCTTCGCCAAAGAAGCGGACGCCTTTCAGCAGCGCGCCTTCGGTCACGCCAGTCGCAGCGAAGATCATCTGCTTCCCGGGAGCCAAGTCTTCCGCTTCATAGATTCTTTTCTTGTCTTTAATCCCCATCTTCGCAATGCGCTCTTCCAATTCTGGTTTGTCGATCACCAGGCGCCCTTGCATGTAACCGTTGAGGCAGCGGATCGCTGCCGCCGTGATCACGCCTTCCGGAGCGCCGCCCGATCCCATCACCGCGTGCACCCCGGTTCCGATCACCGCCGCGGCAATGCCCGCCGAGAGATCGCCATCTCCGATCAACTTGATGCGCGCGCCCGCCTTCCGAATGTCCGAGATCAATTGCTCGTGCCGCGGACGGTCAAGCACGACCACCACCAGATCCTCCACCCCGCGATGCAGACGGCGCGCGATATTTTTCAGGTTGACGGCCACCGGAGCGTCCAGTTCAACCGCGTTCTTGCACGACGGCCCGACCACGATCTTTTCCATGTAGCAGTCAGGAGCGTGCAGCAATCCGCCTTTTTCCGAAGCCGCCAGCACCGTGATCGCTCCGGGTGCGCCGGTCGCGCACAGGTTCGTGCCTTCCAGTGGGTCGACGGCGATATCGACGTGCGGGACGTCGCGCCCGTCCGCGTAGGTGCCGCCAACCTGTTCGCCGATATAGAGCATGGGCGCTTCGTCGCGTTCGCCCTCGCCGATCACGATGGTGCCGTGCATGGGGACGGTGTCCATTGTCCTGCGCATGGATTCGGTGGCGACCTGGTCACTCCCGGGACGGTCGCCCTGGCCCATGGTGCGCGCCGACTCGATGGCCGCGTTCTCCACCACGCGCAAGAATTCCAGCGCCAGATCGCTTTCAAGATTCTCCCCAAAATTCTTTGCACGCGGTTCGTGACGGACTTCGGTTGGCATCATTAGCTCCTGAAGATAAATGCGACTAGGAAATATATTCCCTTCGGAGCAGAGATGGAAGAGCAACTACAACCCGTCTGCTAATCTTTATTCATGACCACCGACCGAAAAGAACCTGCCTATCTTTTCTCTGACAAGCAGGTTGCTGAAAAAAGCGAACTGGCCCGGCGTTTTCTGGACACTCGGTCCCGGCTGGATGAAAACGTCCACCAGGCCGACAACTTCCTCGTCAAACGCTTCTACAACCTGGATCACAATACTTACATGGAAGGCGCTCTACCGGCGAAATACAAAGAGTTGATGGGCCTCGTTGCCTCCGCCTGTTTGCGCTGCGACGACTGCATCAACTACCACGTGATTCAGTCATATCGCCTGGGTGTGACGCGCGCCGAGCAGGAAGAAGCGATCAACGTGGCGCTAGTGGTCGGTGGCAGCATCGTGGTTCCGCATATGCGGCGCGCGTATGAGTTGCTGACCGAGCTTTATTCCGTCTGAATGTGGAGCGACTCACACCGTCAGGGGGGCAGGCGACCTAGAATGCGTCAATCCCGGTCACGCTAGCCCCAATGATCAGGGTGTGGATATCGTGCGTGCCTTCGTAAGTCTTTACGCTTTCGAGGTTCATCAGATGCCGCATGATGGGATAGTCATCCGCCACGCCGTTTGCTCCGAGAATGTCTCGCGACAGACGCGCACACTCGAGCGCCATCCAGACGTTGTTTCGCTTCGCCATCGAGATGTGCTGGTGCTGCACCTTTCCAGCGTCTTTCAGGCGTCCGACTTGCAGTACTAGCAACTGCGCCTTGGTGATTTCGTTGATCATCCAGGTGAGTTTTTCCTGGACGAGTTGATGCGAGGCGATCGGCTGATTGCGAAATTGTTTTCGCAACAGCGAATACTGCAGGGCGCAGTCGTAGCACGCCATCGCCGCGCCGATTGCTCCCCACGAGATGCCGTAGCGCGCTTGGTTCAGGCACATCAGCGGAGACTTCAATCCACCCGATCCCGGCAACAGGTTCGATTCCGGGATGTGGACATCCTGCAGCGACAGGCCGGACGTTACCGAAGCGCGCAGCGACCATTTCCCGTGAATGTCTTCGGCCTTGAATCCGGGACGGTCCGTCTCTACCAGGAATCCACGAACTTTATCGCCTTCATCTTCAACCTTGGCCCAGATCACGGCCACGTCGGCGATCGTGCCGGAGGTGATCCACATTTTCTCGCCGTTCAATACGTATTCTTTCCCAACTTTCTTCGCGCGCGTTCTCATGCCACCCGGATTCGATCCAAAGTCGGGTTCGGTCAGTCCGAAGCATCCCAGCTTTTCGCCCCTCTGCATCGCGGGCAGCCAGGTGTTTTTCTGCTCATCCGACCCGAAGGTGTAGATCGGATACATCACCAGCGCCGATTGCACGCTGACGAAGGAGCGCACGCCGGAATCTCCGCGCTCGAGTTCTTGTGTGACGAGGCCGTACTCTACATTTGACATGCCGGCGCATCCATATCCGTGCAATGACGCGCCGAAGAACCCCAGATCGGCCATGGGCTTGACCAGTTCGCGCGGAAAGCGGCCGGCGCGGTTGCATTCTTCAATTATGGGCACGAGATTGTCTTCGATGAACTTGCGCGCCGTGTCGCGCACCAGGCGCTCGTCGTCATTCAGCAACGTGTCGAACGCGATGAAATCCACACCACGGAATTTGATGGCCGGCATTGCGTATCACCCCACAGAGTTGGCGGACAGCGAACGGGAAACATTCAAAAGTAGCAGAGCGGCGGGGAAGTCGGCAACGCGGGCGTCGCGTTCTCTGGGAGGTGACAAGAGACGCAAGTCGGGATAACAATGATGTAGCGTGAACAGAATGAAAGAGAGGAGCGTATCTCGTGACCGAATCTCGCGCGTTTTTGCGCCACACCCTTGCCACTCTTGCCTATCGCGGAGGTAAAGCGATTCGAGATGCTGGGCCGACTTTTGCGGACTATGGTTCCGCCGAGACTTCCCGCACACCGGCGAAGATTCTCGCGCACATCGGCGACTTGATGGTCTGGGCCCTCGCCATGTCCGAAGGCCGCCGCGAGTGGGTCGATTCTTTGCCCCTGGCTTGGAAGGAGGAATGCGAGCGCTTCTTCACCGCCTTGAAAAAGTTTGACGACTACCTGGCTTCGGAAAAGCCGCTCGCCGTCTCGGCCGAAAAGTTGTTTCAGGGGCCGATTGCCGACGCGCTCACCCACGTAGGCCAAATCGCGATGCTGCGGCGGATGGCTAGCGTCCCGATGAAAGGCGAAAACTATTTCGTAGCCGAAATCACCGTCGGACGCGTGGGTGCAGATCAGGCGCCTCCGCGCAAACCGTTCGACTAGGGGTTAGCTATTTGTTCCCGTGATCTCTCGCACGGCGCGATAGCCCTGGTCGATAGCAGTATTAGTGTAGGCATGACCGTCGGCGTCCGAGTTCGCAATTTTGATTCTGCCGAAGGGCTGCCGGCCAATCACACACGGACGCTCCGACGCGGGGCGGTCGAGCGGTTCGAACAATTCGTTGTATTCGTAGGCATATCCGTGAGGCCAACGGTTGACGGTGATTGCCTGAATGTCGTTCGCGGGATCGAATCCCCCGGCTGAGAGCATGCGACCAAGCTGATCACGCACATTGCGCTCGAAGGTTTCGAATTTCGTGTTGACCAGTTCCCACCGTCCTGCGCGGTACTGGTCTTTGCAATCGAGGCCCGGCTCGCAGGGAGTGCGCAGAAGGTGAAGCAGGCATGACTCATCCGGCGAACTGGGAAAATGGTAGGAGCCCATGGAGACGGGGAAATCCAAAGTGACGTTGCTGAAGTACGAACCTGGAGAGTAGATCGCGCTGAGACCGAGTTTCTGAAATGCCTTCCAGTTGCTGATTTGCACGTTGGTATAGACCAGCGGCATTTTCACGCCGTACGCGAGAGCTTCTTTTTGTTTGTCTGACATCTCCTGACACAAATAAGGAATGATCATGTTGTAGCAGGCGAGTACGCAGTTCGCGCCGCGGACCCGGCGGGCTTGTCCCCCGCGCACGTAGGTTACCTCGACTTCTTTCGCGGTGGCTGGATCTCCGATGTGGCTGACTTTCACGGCGGTGCTGTTCAGGCGAATGCGAATTGGAGAAGATTCATCGTCGAGGCGAGCGTAGTTCGCGCGGGCAGTGACGACGTCCTCCATGGTGTGGCCGGGAAGAGTGCCCTGGACTAGGGATCGCACCAGCATTCTCGCGATCGAAGCGTTGCCGTCGGGAAAATGGAAGATGTACGGCTCGTCCAGTTCGGCGTTCTCCCCTTGATTCTTGGGGAGGGTCATTCCCTTGAAGCCGGGGAATCCTTCGCGGGCGCAGTCATGCGCCGAAACAGCATCAATCCCAACGCAATATAGGTCGTGAGTCGAGGTCTGGAACACTTTGACCACATCGGGATGGACCTTGGCGTATTGCAGCAAGAAATCTTTGTAGCTGGTCTTGATCAGCTTGGTCTGCTTCTGCTTCGGCGTAAGGTCGGGCATGTAATCGACGTGAGCATGCTGCAGACGCAGGAGATCTTTGCGAGCGGCTTCCGAGATTGGAATCTGAGAAACGTTCTCCATGGTGAAGTCGAGGCCGAAATAGTGCAGGCCTTTCTGGGGCACCAGGCGGTCGGTGCCGAAGGTTTCCTTATCGAAGAAGACGGCTTCGGTCAGGTGCATGGAGCTGAACAATTTCTGGTCGTAATATTTGAAGAATCGCTTAACGTCGATTCCGAGTTCCTTCAACAGCCCGATCGACACCTTGCTGTAATTGCCAGGTGCTTCGATGGACTGGGTTCCGCCGTATCCGAGAAGCAATCGGGTTCCAGCCTGAAATTCATTGCGCTTGGCGTGCCCACCGAAGTCATCGTGATTATCGAGCAGTAGAATTTTGGCCTGCGGTCCGGCAACCTTGCGGTAGAAGTAGGCTGCGGCCAATCCGCTGATACCGGCGCCAACAATGACCAGATCATACGACTCACCGTCATCTACGGATGCGGGCCACCGTTTGCCATCGCGCAGTTCATGCGCAACTTCCCAGGAACCATCGTGAGCACCCCGCATACCGGTCTTGGCGGGCGGGTAATAGCTAGGATCTTTCTCTGGTGCGAACGGGGATTGCGGGATGCCGAAGGCGTGCAGCCAAGGAGAATTTGTCGCAATCAGGGAGGTTCCAATGGCGACGCTTACTCCATTCAGGAAATCGCGACGGGTAATCTCGCGCCCCATGCCTAATTCACGATCGTGATCCCTGTCGCTCATTACCTTTTGCTCCCCGGGTTCGGTTGTGCTGGATTCATGTTCCCACTTGCCGCCAGCCATTGTGCACTGAACCCGCGACGGATGTCGATGCTCCAGAGCAACCTTCGTGGTTGAGTTCGATTGCCAGGAACAACCAGCAGAGGATCCCGCCGTCCTTGGTCCAAAGGCCAAGGCTGAGTAAAATAGCGGCGGGCGACCTTTTTCGAAGGCGCGCAGGAGACTGAATGGCTTCCGGTGAAACGGCAACCGCTGACACGAGCACGATTCCGCAGCTTCCTAACCACAAAGTTAAACTCAAGAAGCCGGGCCAGCGTGCCTGCAATGAAAAAAACGAGAAGGGAAAATTCTGCGGTGGACACCTGAAGCGTTGGTTCTACACTGCCGACGTGCTCGAGCAGGAGTGCGGCTGCGTGGAGAAAGCCTGGGGAGCGGATGCCGAAGTGTATCGCTGCGAGTTTTGCCAGACGCTGTATCTGCCCAATCCGGAAGACCCGCGCGGGATGAATGTTGCGGGGAAAGGCCAGTTTTCGGTGTTCGGACTGACGGTTCCACCCAAGGAAGAGAAGCCCAAGTGAAGGTCTCAAGTTTTAGGTCTTAGGTAACCCTTAGTCCCTCACACTTGAATCGCCGGCTCGATCTGTGAATATTTCTGAACTCATCTACGATTGGAATACTCTTCACCCGCCGTTGCTGCATCTGCCGGGACCGGTGCGCCTGACTGATGAAACGCTGCGCGACGGGCTGCAATCACCTTCCGTCCGCGATCCTTCCATCGAACAGAAGATCGAAATTCTCCACCTGATGGAGGCGCTAGGGATTAACACGCTCGACCTCGGACTTCCCGGAGCGGGTC
>Ga0210383_10003350_pt1 | contig 14372 bp, 12 predicted proteins | sample IncBWC14OmetaG_FD_160072 | JGI IMG/M metagenome (GOLD analysis project Ga0210383, IMG submission 160072) | Forest soil microbial communities from Barre Woods Harvard Forest LTER site, Petersham, Massachusetts, United States - Inc-BW-C-14-O ...
CCGATCAGTGCTGTGAATTCGATAAGGGTGTCGTGCGTGCTGATTTCCGCCGACGATGGAAAGCGGAAAACAACGGCCGCTCCACCGTCTAACTGGAACACCTCTACGCTGGTGGGCTTTACGTCCTTCTTGCCTTCGCGTTTTAGGGCCGCTAACTCCTTGAAGGGATCGCCCAGTTTTTTTGGAGTGCCTTTGAAGTACGTGCCGGGAACTCCATAAACAGCGATGGTATAACCATCGTCAGATAGCGTAGGCGGCCCGGTTTCGTGGGTCTTGAGCTCGGCCGCGCGAATGGGAAGAGCGCTCTCCCAGCGAACCAGAAGCCGAATCACGGGCGTCGGCGCTGGAGTATAGGGAGCGCCGCCAAAAGGATTGCCTAAAGCTTCTGGATGGAATTTGCGGTCGTCGATCCCCTCATAGCCGACACCGTGAGGTTGACCCATATTTCCGCCTTCTCTTCGCTCGGATTCGGTTTCCCGGCGCGCGATGCCGGCGACCACTACTTTCGACCAGGGCGACGCCTGCAGGATCTGCTGGGCGTCCTGTACGGTCCAAGTTGCTACTGGTTTGGTGTTCCATGCCGCCTCGGCACCAAACATCAACGCCGCGCAAACGCAGAAAGTTAGCGACAAAAACCGAATGGTTTGCACCAAGCCTCCCGAGACTACCTTCAGAATGCCAGTATTTGACGTGGGGCATGAAAAAGGCATAAAAAGGTGTAGTCGTTGCACGCCTACAAAAGCTGACGGAGCGCCTACAGAGACAAAGGTTCGGTCATAACGGAGGAGTTCATGACAATCGCTGCCGCCTTGTCAATCCTGACCACCTGCTACGGATTCAATACGTTTGCACAAGTTGTCGTCGACAACCCAGTGGAGCGGATAACGGTTGGCGGACTGCCCCTCGGAAATCGAGTGTCGACATCGCCGGGGTGGCCGTTTGGATTACCGCACACCCGAGTAGCGTTGGAAGGCGTCCTCGCCTGGTCGGACGGGGATACGCTATCCGTGGAACTGCCGGACCAACGCATCATCCGATTCCAGTTGGATTATAAGACCCGCTACTTTCCGGAGGTCGGCGCCGGGGTAGCCGCTTCCTTCCACATGACCGACTTTGTTCGCGTTGAATCCGAAGTAGACAACAAGGGTTTGCGCGCGGAGTCCGTCCGGTTCCTGCGAAAAGCCTCCGTCGCCGAACGGGGCGAGATCCTGCAAAGTCCGGAAATCATGCAGCCTGGACATGCCAATCTCCTTGGAGATCGCGACCTGGATCCGGCTGCGGATGATCGAAGGCTGACGCTGGTGAGCAAGCCGGAGCCAATTGCGACTTACGTCCCTACCGGCGTAGCTGATGCAGGCCGGCTTTCAACGCCGGGCATGATAGCCGAAATCCGGCGAAAGGTGAACGAGTCATTCGAGAATCTCCCGAGCCTCCGCGCCAAGCAGGTGACCAGTATGTTCCGAAGCTCTTCCAAGCCGGTGAAGTGGATCCCCGACGGCGTCGTTACCGCGGAAATCGCGTATGAAGAAGATCGGGAGTCTTACACGGATCTCAAGATCAATGGCAAGCAATCGATCAGCGCCCCGCTCACGGTTGATTCCGATTTCATGCGTTCCATGGACAAGGCATGGAGCACCGGCGACTTCAAGACTATCTCCCATTGCATATTTTCCGAGTTGGGCGATTCCGATTTCAGCCCCGCCGGGACCGAACGTTCGGATGGGCAAACACTTCTCATCTATGACTTTCGTGGCAGAAGATCGTCGGCCTGCGTCGGCATAAACTTCCGGTCGCAGATCAGCTATCCCGGTTTCAAAGGGTCCATGAAGGTGGGACAAAACGGCGAAATATTGCACGTCGAATTAGAAGCGCGAGACATTCCCGCGGCCTTTCCGCTCGACCGGGCTGAGCGCTCCGTCGATTTCGCGACAGTTCGCATCGGTGCGGCCGACTACCTTCTTCCCCAGACCGCCTACTGGTTCGGCTGCTTTCGCAATACCTACGCGTGCTTTCTCAACCGCGTCGATTTTCGCGACTATCGCCGGTTCGGGGCTGATTCCACAGTGAAGTTCGGCAACTAGCACGGCATCGCTGCACGCTTACCTCATTTATACGTTTATGCCTTTTTCATCGCTTGTGACTCACACTGTAGCCATCCGCTATGCGCCGAGCCACAATATCGAGTCTGTTAATCGCATTCATCGCGATGCTTTCGGTCAGCCAACTGGGCGCCCAGAAGCTGACGCAGGCATCGTTTCGAACCAAGACACAGATGGTGCTTGTGCCGGTGAACGTTACCGATCACTACGGAAAGACCATTGAAGGACTGCGAGCCGAGGACTTTGCGGTTTTCGACGATCAGTTCCCGCAGCAGATCGCTTCGTTCACCAATGAAGACGCACCTTGTTCCGTCGGTCTGGTGCTGGACATCAGCGGAAGCATGCGATACGCGCTCAAAACCACCAAAGCCATCGCGCAGGCTTTCTTTAAAACGGCAAATCCCGACGATGAATTTCTGGCGTTGACGGTTTCCACGCTGCCCGATGCCGCCGCTGGATTTACCACCGATACCGAGGCTCTGCAACAAAGCCTCCAGTCCACAACGTCCGGAGGCATGACCGCGCTGCTCGACACCGTTTATCTCGGACTGAGCCGCATGCGCAAAGCGACGCGGCCCCATCGAGCCATGCTGATCCTCTCCGACGGAATGGATAACGAAAGCCGCTATTCAAAAGGTGAGCTGATGCGACTGGCGCTCGAAGCAGACGTTCAGGTATACACAATACTGGTCGACGGATTACCGGGCGCATCCGCAAGAGCGCCGTTCGTCCCGAGTATGATTGCGAAGCCCGGGCAACAAGCGGCGGAGCGCCAGGGCCCCCTGACTCTGGAAGAGCTTTCCGATAAAACCGGCGGACTTCATTTCCATGTACGCAACGAAAGCGAAGGCACGGACGCCGCGGTCAAAGCGGGCCGCGCTCTCAGAAATCAGTACGTGATCGGATATCAGGCCCCGGATTCCGGATTGGCCGGAAAATGGCACCGGGTGCGCGTGAAATCGAATGTGCCCAAGGTACATGTGTACGCGCGAAACGGATACTACGCGCAATAAAGGCACAAACACACAGGAAGTCACTTCGATGCCGTGACAACCTGTCCATGATTGCCGTTTCCTTCTACGCAGACACGTTCGTAGGCTTCGATGATTGGCGCAGTGCCAGCGTGCTTGGCCGGAAACGTTAGGTTGTTCCAGTCGTCCACAGGCGTCTTGTCGGTGACCCTGCGGTTGGGGATGGTGATTGTGAACTGCCTGGTGAGCACCGTCGGGTCCGTGTAAGTCGCATCGTAAGTAAATCTGTCGCCGCTCGGATCGAAGATAAAGCGCTCGGCAATCGTTGCGTTCTCGCTAACGAACTCGCCGCTCCGGCCCAACCGTGCCTTCGAATTGTTATTCGTCGTATCGACAATGAGCATGTTGCCCTCCCAGTGGCCACGCGAATCTCCGTTCCACAACTTGAGGCTCGTCGGAAGATGCGGCCTGCCGTCAAGGTAGATCACCCGGTTGCCCGAGTCGAACAGAAACACGACGGAGCCAGGATACTGCCGGATTTCGTAGCCGTGCCACATGAACGATTTAGTCGGACCGCCCGGAGCGCACCGCGCGAACGGTTCGACATACTCTTCCTTGATCGGGTTGTTGAGGTACTTCAAAAACTCCTGCTGCTTCGCGCGGGCCCACGGCTGGAACGGAATCTGCCCATCGGCCGGAGCGCTCACACGGCTGGGAGCACGTTCATTGCGGGGCTTAATCCGGCGAGCATTCTGTCGGCCTTCCTGCGGAGGTGCTTCATCATCGGCGCCGAGTGGCCCCTGCGGGTCCGTAAGATTATTGTGATTGCCAATGGTGTTCGACCAGTGACCGGACACGTCGGGCTGCCCATCGGAAAGCCGCGCCCCAGTCCATTCACCTTTCGGCGCCGGAACAAACGATGTCTCTCGCCACCCACGCAAAGCTTGCCCGGAGGAGACGATAGGAGCGATCGCGAGCACGCCAAGGAATATCAAACGATTCTTCATAATCACCTCAGTCATTTCGTGGACGGCACCGGATAATACTGGTCGTATTCGAGCGTCGAGCAGTAGTTCTCAATAATCTGAACATTCGGCTCAAGACGGCGATAGAGCAACACCTCGATGGTCCACGGTCGCGTGTATACCTTCGGGTCGTCAAATGTGGCCCGATAACGGATAGTGTTGCGGTCAATAAAGCTCCAGCGTTCCACCAAGTGCAGCGCGTCACTATTAAAGTCGCCCACCCGATCCAACCAAGCTTCTCCGTTGAAATCGATTACGTCCACCACCAGCGTCTCGCCCTCCCAGTGGCCGCGGGAATCTCCCAGCCAGAAGTCGATGTGGCCATCCGGGTGTTCCGTGTTGTTGGTGTTGATCGTTCGAACGGGGTGGCCGAACTCGAAGAGCAGCGTCAGATCGCGGGAACGCTGGAAGATCTGGAACGGCTCGTCGTTGTAAATGCCGCGCGGTGTCCCGAGCGTAAAGCACTTCGTTCGCGGATCGGCGGCTGCTCGTGCTGCGAAGTTCCTCGCTCGCTGCTGGAGCGCCGCCGGTTGATAGGGAATCGCGTCCCCCTCCACAACGCCCGCGCCTGGCGGCCAATCTTTGGTTGCAAGATGCGGCTCCAATCCGTAGTCAGCTCCGCTCAGCGATTGCCAGATGCCGGAGAAATCGGGATGGCCATCCGCGCCTCGGGAGAAGTTCGTTTGCCCTCGCAGCACAAAGGCCAGAGCAGCGGTCACTAGAAGTGCGCGGACCATTAGTTCGCCCCCGGCGCGTCCGGTCCTGACGAGCCCGTGAACAGATTGCGGCCATCGGGGAAGGTCACGCTCGTGCCGTTGATAGTGAGCGTTCCGTTCTTGGCACGATAGCCTTTAACCACCAGCTCAACGCCTGTCGGAAAGTCGCTCTTCCTCAGTCCGCGTCTTAGCAACGCGTTGGGCGCACCGAACTCGATGGCCCAGTTCGTCACTTTACCCGCATCATCCTTCACGTCGATATAGATCCATCCGTGCGGATTGGTCCACTCCACTTTGGTGAGCGAGCCTTTCAACGTGATGGGCTGCTCGGCGGAGTATTCGGCAGCGAACGAATGATGAGCCAGCGCCGGAATGCTCGCCAGCACCCCGGCGATCAAGATATTCACCATCCTCTTCATCGCTTGGCCTCTGCTTTCGGCGGAGGCGCCACAATCTTCGTCAGTGTGCCGCCCTGCGCTTCGTAATCCTCGGCTCCCGCCGCACCTGCGACTTTGAATCCAGCCTTCGTGAGAATGTCCGCCGCGCGCCCACCCCGGGCCGCATGATTGGACAGCGCGATGATGGTCCGGTCTTTCGGAATGTATACCAAGCTCTTTTCCAGGTCGGCTATTTGGATGCTCAGGTAGACGGGAAATCCTCCGATGCTCGTCACCTCGTCGGGCCGTCTTACATCGATGATGAGGACCTGGTCAGGTTTGCTTAGTAATTCGTCAATTTCCGCCCGAGTCAGCACCTTGGCCTGAGATTTCCTCGGCGCTTGTTTTCCGTTGTCTGCCTGGCCGAATGCGAACGCCGCCGTGACCAGCATTATTGCGATTAGCTTGCTCATTTGTTCTCCTCATAATTTAGTTCCGCTTTAAAAAACTACCTTCAGTCCGAGCTGGTTGTCCCGCGAAGAGGTCCCCACCGCTGTTGCCGTAATTTGCCCGAACAACGGGTTTCCGAGCACCGTGTTGGGAGCGCCCAAGGCAGGTGTGTTCGTCGCATTGAAAGATTCCACGCGCAACTGCGCGCTCACCCGCTCCGTAATCCGGAACGACTTGTGAAGTGCGAGGTCCAGATCCACGAAGCCAGGCCCGCGAATAATGTTACGGCCCGCGTCACCGTACGTATACGGAGCGTTCGCGACAAAGGCCGCCGTGTTGAACCACTCGGCCACCGTCGGGTTGGAAAGATGCCAATCACGCACCACGTTCGGCCGATCGACGCTGGCAGTTGCGCCCGTATTGGACGGGCTTCCGTTAACCGTGACGTTCAGCGGCATGCCCGTGCTTGCCGTGAAGATCGGAGCGAAGCTCCAACCTCCCAGGAACCCGTTAGTGATACGGTTCCAGCTGGAACCGAAATGCCTTCCTTGCCCAAAAGGCAATTGGTAAACGGCGCTCCCTACAAAGTGGTGCGTGACGTCCAGGCTAGAGACAGCTTTGTCGGCCATCCAGTCCTGCTCATTCTGCACGCCGGCCGTATCACCCAGCGCAATCGTCTTTGAGTAAGCGTACGACGCGATAAACGTCAGCCCGTTCGTGTAGCGCTTTTCGATCTTGGCCTGCAGGCCGTTATAGGCGCTCCAACCGTCCTTTTGGATGCGAACCACGTCAGCCAGCGTGATCGTATCGCCGGTGCCTGGCACCAGCGTGCTGTGATAAGGCCGGTTCGAATTGATGTTGCCCGATTCGGGCGGAGCGGGATTGCCATCGATCTGCCGCCACATGTGGTCCAGCTTGTTGCCGTAGTAGCCCACCTCCACCAGGATGCTGCCCGGTAGCTGGCGCTGGATATTGAAGTTCCATTGGTAGTCCGCGGGCGTTACGCCACGCCGGTCGTAGGACACCAATTCCACGTTGGACGCATTGGCCAGGCTGAGCGCGTTTGAAGCGAACCCGTTGCTCAGCAGCAGGGTCGGCGGCAATGCCTTGTTCGTCGTAAAACTCACGCGAACATTGTTCGGTGGATTTACTTCCAGCGACTGCATCCCGCCTTCGGTGATGAGGTTCGAATAGAAAATACCGGCGCCGGCGCGGACGACTGTTTTGCTATCCAGGCTATAAGCCACTCCCAAGCGGGGCGCCCACTGCTTGTAGTCGACATTCTGCAGAGCGCGGCCGGCAATGCCGCTGCCTTCCGACCCGGCCGGTACCAGCACCGGGTGCCCGGGATTGGAATCCAGATCGAAATTCGAGATGGTGTTGTTCTTCTGCACCGGGGGCGGGTCCAATTCGTAACGCAGTCCGATGTTCAATGTGAGGTTCGGCGTCACTCTCCAGTCGTCTTGCACGAAGAAATCCGTCCAAGGGGTTCTCAGAGCAAGGTACGAATAGTTGGAAAGACTTTCGGTGTAGGCCGCGCCCAGCAGAAAGTCGGCCAGAGCGTTCTTTGTGTACTGTCCGTCGAAGTTGAAAATCCCGCTGCTGCGCTGCGAACTGAGGAAGTTCGTTTGCAACCAGTACTGCTGCACGCCAAATTTCAGACTGTGGCTTCCTTTGGACCAAGTCACATCGCCCGACAACTGCCGATCCTGGGACGCGTCTGCGTTCGGAACATTGGTCACGCCCAGACTGGGATAACCAGTGATGACCATGTTCGAGAATCCAGGATTCGCAGCTTCGACGCCGGGAATTCCGATGCCGGTTAGCGATTGGTTGGGAAAGAAATTCGTCCACGCCAGATCGTTCCAACCCGCGCGAATTGAGCTCACAATGCTGGGCGTCCAGACGCGGTTGTAACCCAGCACGAAGCTTTTGCTATTGGCGGCATCCGCGCCAGCGCCGGCGTAATATTGGCCATTGTCCGGCGGCAGAACGGCCGATACACCGGTGTCCGCCACCTGATCGCTAAACCGAAAGAAAATATTTTGCTTGTCGTCAATGATCTGATCGACGCGCAAATCCCAGCGATGGGCGTCCTGATTCGACGGGCTCTGGTAGTTGTAGTTGCTGGTTGCGGCATTGGTCTGAGGGAGAGGGAGAAAACTGAGAACCTTCAAAGCAATCGGATCGATGCGGTTGAGCGGGATTTGATTTCCTGGGAACTGTGTTCCGGTGACCGGATCGATGATGTTCGAGGAAAAAATGCCATCCCGCTGCGCCAAGGTCGGCACGGTGCTCAGCGTCGTTGTCGACTGGCGGATATAGGTTGTCTCAAAGTCGCCGAAGATAAATGTCTTGTTGCGAATAACCGGCCCGCCAGCGGACGCTCCAAACTGGTTCCGCTTGTACGGCGGTTTGTAAGTGGCAAACAGGTTCTTCGCGTCCACGATGTCGTTGCGGATAAACTCGAACGCGCTGCCGTGGAACTCATTGGTTCCAGATTTGAGAGCGACACTGACTACGCCCGATGAGGATCGCCCGAACTCGGCCGAGTACCCGTTGGTGACCACTTTAAATTCCTGAATGGCGTCGACCGAGGGCTTCACCACTTCCTTCTGGCCGGAATGGCCAGTCGAGATCTGCTGGTTATTGTTGTCTTGGCCATCCAGCAGAAATGCGACTTGCGTACCGGCCTGTCCTCCGATTTCCACACCCTGCGTTGCAGACACCGTGCCCGAAGACAAGTTCGCCAACTGCAAATAGTCGCGGCCGTTCAACGGCATCTCTTCAATCTGCTTATTGTTGATAACGTCTCCGACAGTGGAGTCGGAGGTTTGCAGTAGGGGCGCCTCGGCCTCGACATTCACAGACTCGGAAGTCTGACCAACTTCCAGCGTGACATCAACTTTGCGCACGTCCCCGATTTCCAGAACCACGCCGCGCTGATTCGATTGCTTGAATCCATCGGCTTCCACCGCGATGACGTACTCGCCAATCTTCAACGACGGCGTTCGGAATTCTCCGCGCTCATCCGTGTGAACCTGGGTAACGGCGTTGGTGGCCAAATGCGTTAGCTTCACCAAAGCCCCCGAGACCGTGGCATGGGTTGGATCGAACACTGTTCCTACCACGATGGCGTCGTCGGCTTGCTGGGCCAATGCCTTTGGAATGCCGCTCCATGACGCTATGGCCAAGAGGAAGTAAGCAGCGTGCAACAACCTGCGAAACAAAACTTGAAAGGCGCGTTTAGACATCGGTTTCCTTATGGTTTTTCTGAACGGACGCAGCCTTAGCGCCCTGGCCAGCGAAGCAAACCACAAGGATGCCTACAAATCTACTGGCTTAACTATACTATGTACATAGACTAAAAGAAGTGAGTTGGGATGTCAAGTAGGTAAGCTATATTTGAATACCGAGCCAGTACTGTGAGGTTGGAACCAAGTACTATAGTTGATACATAGACTGTCAGAGTTCGCGTTTACTTGGTTGGATTGTGACGTCCAACATGCCGCACGCACAGCGCTCTATTCAAGCCCGAGTCGCCCGCGGCAACCGAGGCCCGGCCACCGTCGCCGAAATCAAGGGCCCACCCCTCGCCATCTTGTTTCCCTGGCGTGGAACTCCACTGCCATCCGCTGAGCTTAATCGGAGCCTTGATCCGATAAGCGCTCTGGCTATCGGAGCTGCCGACCAGTTTTTGTAGATCGTCGATGGAGGGGAGCGTCCAGTTGTGGAATCCGGTGAGTGTCAGGTTCCGGCAGTACCGTTGCGCCTGAATCCAACTGAGGCCTGAGCCGTTATCGGCAGCCGTCCACATCAAGTGCGTATCGGGATCGATCCAATAGTCCGGCTTGTCGGCGCCCTGGCAAACCGCTGTGAACCAGAGCGCCAACCCTGCAACCGCGTAAGACTTCAACGACTCGCCACATCTGCCGCCGGACGTGCAAGCGACGCACTGCTCTGCACGCTTTGGCCCGTCAACAGACGATCGATGATCGACGTGAAGTCGTCTTTCAGTTCCTTGCCGTAAACACCACTTGCAGCGGACGCAAACCCGGAATAGGTCGCCTTCACCTTGCCATCCCGGCCGATGAACAGCGTGGCAGGCCAAGTGTTCAGGTTGACTGCCTGCGGGACTTTATCCCACATCTCATCGGGAGTTCCGGCGATCAAATAGGTGTAGGGCACCTCGTATTGCTTAATGAACGCCTTCACGCGAGTGAGCGACTCCTGTTGATCGGCTTCTTCGAAATCCAAAGCTACGATTTCAACGCCCTTGGCATGATACTGCTTGTAAAGCTGCACCAGATACTTGGCTTCGTCGTGGCAATTGGGGCACCACGTGCCGGTCACAATCGCCAGAACCACTTTGCCTTTAAACTTCGGATCGTCATTCGATTCCACTTTGCCGTCGACATCGCGGAAGCTATAGGCAAACACTTCATCCGGATTTCTTACCGTGGTGTGCGTCAGATAGTTCGCCGGCTCAGGCAGACCTTTCGCGCGCGCTACTTCCGGGCGATACGCCGTCAGGATTTCATTGCGGGGTTCGGCCCTCAAATTCACCGCAAGCGTTCCATCCTTCTGCGGCGTAATCTCAATGAGGCCCGGCCGTGCGCCGTCGAAATGGCTCGCGACGAATTTGCCATCCTGCCAGGCGCCAGTGAGCCCGCCGCTATCGCCGTCCACGCGCAGAACGGTGGTTTCAATCTCTGCGCCCTTCTGTTGCACGATCAAGCGCCAGGACTTCTCACCCTTGTTCGAATCATGCGGCATTTCCCATGCCCCATCGATGTTCGGGACGTTCGCCACGGCTTCCGCCGTCGGAGCCACATAGCGTTTGGCGTGGAATGCAGTAAACGTATCGCCGGGAGCTTCGGAAAGCTTACCCGGCGTAATGTTGATGGCGCTGCGACGCGTGACGACGATCTTGCCGTCCAGTTCGCCGTCTTTCACGGTCGCTTCGATATTGGTCAAGTAATGCTCGAAACGCAGCTTCACAACGCCATTTTCGATGCTGCCGCTGGTGGTGGTTTCGACATCGTCGCCGCCATTGTGTAGCGTGCCTACAGCGTGATCGCCGCTCCCCGAAATATCGAGGCGGAATGGGATCACGGTCCCGCCTTTCTGCGTCATGGTCGCAGCCCAACGGCCATCAAGACTCGCGGAGTTGGTCTGAGCGAGAGCGGAAATACTGCCGGCCACTGCGATCGCAGCGAATCCCACCAAGGTTCTGGTTCTCCAAAAAGTTTGCTTGTTCATGAGTTTCCTTTCGATTTCGTCATGGTTGGAGGTGAGCCGCGCTCGCGCGAGCACGGCTGGTGAGTCCCTGATTGGCATCCCGAACGAATTGTTTCCATTCTTCGGGAAGGCCCGGCTTCGTGGCCACCAGGATCTCGAGGATCGCTCGCCTGTCCTGGCTAGAAAGCGACGCGAACTCAGGGCCTTGTTCGCGGCCGCTCAGAATCTCGAATAGTCGCCGGTAGACATAATCCTTGGCCGGTGACGGAATGGCGTCGAACGCCTCCGAATAGATCAGATAGCTGCACGGGTATTTAAAGATCCGCTTCTGGAGATCGAAATCGCGCAGGGAGCGGCCCTGAGAGTCGCGCGGGCCGCGTGCCGAGAACTGCCGCGCAAAGTCGGATGTTCCGCCGATCGGTGTTTGCAAGGGAACTTCGTTAGTGAAGAGGATATAGCGCACCAGCTGCTCGGCCGGTGCTTCCACCAGTTTCCTAAGGTTCTCCGGAGTTTCCTTCGGATCGGCCAGCGCGATGCGGGTTTGATAATTAGTCAGCGTGATCCAGTTGTGCATCTGGGTCTGGTGGGCCAGAACCATCAGCGCGACAATGTCACTCGATGGAGTCAAATAAGCCAACGTGTCAAAGCGCCCAGCGAGACTCGAAAGATTTGTGCCCGCGGCTCGATCCAATTGCTCGGGATATTGCGGATCGGAGAGCAGCACGTTCGCCATCCCGCCTTGCGCTCCATTCTTGGCCGTTACATACCATCCGCCCCACCGCTGCGCGATGGGACTTTCCTGGCCAGTGACGTACGACCGGGCAGCCCCATTGGCCGTGCCGTCAGGTTTGGTAAACACAGAGCGCAACATAACGCCCGGGATCCCCTTCGTCGACGGCGCGACGTGGCACTGGATGCAATCCACTTCGGATCGTTCAAACCGGGGATGCTTGTCACGATGCTCGTCCATCACATAGAAGATGGCGCCTTGCATGGGATCGAAGGAAACGAACTCGAGGAATTTCCCGTTATGCACCTGGCCGACGTAAACATCGTCGTTGTAATAAAGTGCTCGCGGCGCCTCAGGGCTGATCTGGGGATACTGAAAGCTGGTCTTGGAAAACACCAGCGTTTGCGAACTCACCGCAATATGGAGCGCATCCAGAACCGATTTCAGATAGCCATGTTGCGCGTCATAGTGAAGCTTGATCTGGCCGCGTTCCAGCTGTTTCTCGAGTCTTGCGACGGGATCATCAAGCTTGGAAGAACGGTAGTGGATCGGCGCATCGGCGAACGGCAAAAACCCTTGGTTCTTCTCTACGATGCGGCTGGCTGGCGCCGAATCCTCGCCAAAACAAACTAGGCCGACGCATGTCGCGATCGATAACAACAATACGACCCGAAGTCTGAGACGTCGACGCATTGCAGTCGCAGTTTTCATGACGATCTTTTCGGCTCCGCAGATCCGCCGCGAGTTCTACACTACACTCATGGAGTATAGGATGTTCGCCTAGCCACGTCAAGCCCACACTTTGGCTAAAACGGCTTCGCCACTTTATCTCCGAGAGAGCTTTTCCTAGTGTTATGACAGACTATCCGCGCCAGCGCTTTGAGATTTTCTGCTGACTATTGCGGCCGCCGGAACAGGCCCCCGTAAACCGCCTTCGCTAGGATGTGACCCTGAATCGCTTTCATCACGTTGGCGCGCGTCTCAAACGCGTCGGCCGCCGGTTTCACATCCAGCTTCGTATCCAGTGCGTAGAGCTCAAACACGTAATGGTGGAAAGGACCGTTCGCGCCCGCTCCCGGACCACGGTACATGGATCCGGTGGCGCTGATCTGATAACTCCCGTCGGGCAATGGCGATCCCTTGGGCACACCTTCGGGCAATCCGCTCATGGTCGCCGGAATATTCCAAAAAACCCAGTGCGCCTGATCGTCCGTCGTCTTGTTGCGGGCCAGATCCATATCGTGCATGTGCAGAAAGAAACTCTGCGTGCCGGGGGGCACGTTGGCCCAGCTCATTGCCGGCGATGTACCCTCGCCTGGGGCGACGCCCGGAGCAGCCTGACTGAATTGAACGGGAATATGGCCGCCGTCGGGAAATCCCGGAATGGTCAAAGTCATGGCCGGTGGCGGCGGCGCTTGAGCAGCTAACGTGAAAGTCATCGCAGCTAACATCGTTGAAAGAGGAAACAATCGCATGTGTCTATCCTATTCGCTCTCGATGTTCACCGCGTAGTAGGCCACCGTTTTGGTGGGTACTTCCTTGAACCAGTGCGGCGTCTTGGCCGGAATGGTAATCACGTCGCCTTTGCTCAAATGGTAGGTCGTCCCGCCTTCGAGCGAAGGTGCACGCATTTGATCGGGCGCGGTCCGCTTGGAGTCCACCATCGTCCCTCCCACTACCAGCGTCGCTTCGCCTTCAACCATGACGAACACGTGGTTAGTATGGTCGTGGTATTCAACCGGACCGGCTTCCCGGCGCTGCGCCAAAACAACCAGGCCCGGATCGCTCACAATGGGTCCGCCTTTGGACATCACTTCCGTGACTTTATCGTGGCCGATGTAGTGGACCGCGGCCGGCACGCCGCTACCCAGTGAGACCGTAGCCGCGGTTAATAAAATTGCCATCGTTAACTTCATTTCTCTTCTCCTCTTTCACGACGTCTAAGCAGGGCGATGCGCCCTCAAGAATGAATGTATCTGCCGCACCGCCAGCGGAATCCGCTCCTTGGGCTCCTTCCACGGGAAAATGCTCACTTCGGCGTTGGGTGCGAGCATCGCAGCCTCCATGGCGACCGTGTAGGGATGCGCCTCAATATCATCCGGCAGGATCAGGACCGGCGTCTGGCAATTGCGCACGAAATCGCGCGTCACAGTGAACACGAAGTCCGGGTTGGTGCGGTACATCCTGGTCAGAAACTTGTCGACCATCTCCATCTTGATATCGGGCCGGCGCTTCACAAATTCCGGCCCCCAGCCCTTCATGTTGGTGTCATAGAAAAGGTCGCGCATTTCAGGACGCGATCCGCTGGGCTGCGCCAGCACCGCAGCGACAATACGATCGGGCGCCCGCTTCAAGAGGTTCCAGATAAACGGCCCGCCGATGCAGAAACCAAGCACCATGAACTTGTCGATGCCCAGGTGATCCATCAATCCGAGTTGGTCATCGGCAAAGGAATCCCACGGCCGGTCAATCTCCAGCGGGCCGGAGCTCTGGCCGCCATTGGCGTTGCGCAGGTCAGACGTGATCGAGCGGTACTCGCCCTTGAACTCCTCGATCGGGTTAAAAGGACTAGCGTTGATCAAGCCCGCCATCGTCGAATTCAATCCCCCGCCGGGGATGAGCAACAAAGGGTAGCCGGAACCGGCTTCCTGATATGCGATGCGAACCGAGCCCTTTTCGTAGAAGCGCGCGCCGGTTTCTGCTTGCCCAGCCTGCTGAGCAAATAGGGCCACTGCGCTCGCGGCTAATATGTCGCGTCTTGTC
>Ga0210383_10003351_pt1 | contig 14369 bp, 9 predicted proteins | sample IncBWC14OmetaG_FD_160072 | JGI IMG/M metagenome (GOLD analysis project Ga0210383, IMG submission 160072) | Forest soil microbial communities from Barre Woods Harvard Forest LTER site, Petersham, Massachusetts, United States - Inc-BW-C-14-O ...
TTCCCGGGCGAGTTCGTCGGGTGCCTGGACTTGAAAGCCCGAGCTGCACAAGGGACGACAAAGGATGCGGCACAAATCAGTATGGCGGTAGTTTGAAGACGCATGTTGACGGTAAGTGTATTCGGATGTCTTGCTGGCGGGAAGGGTTTCGTTCTTTGGGTCACAAATTCGAGGACGAATGTCCGTCGTGCAATCGAGTTTAGGGAAAAAAAGCGGCCCCATTTCTGGGGCCACAGTTCAAAAGAGGCAAAGGGTAGGAAATGTCAGGAAAGGCGATGCAAGGCGCCGATCCGCCAGCCGGATCGGCTTAATGTGAGAAGTCGAGAACGGAGAGTGAAGGTCAAGCGCGGCCTCTTTTCTTACCTGGAGAGAAGCACTTGCCCCGCCAAAACGGCGGCGCTCCCGCCGTCCTTTAGACGCCCTTGCAATCCTATGGAAACAGGAGCTTTACATCGAACGCCATTTCTTCAGTCCAACTGCTCCGTGCCCGATGCCAAGGGCAAATTGCTGCACATTCCTGCACATTGGCTGCAGGACACTACTCCGCCCTGTCATAGTGAAGGTTGTGCTTAGACCTTTCGGTCGCGGCTATGAATTGCCCGCGACCGTTCGCAGCTTGCCCGGCAGGAAGTGATACGGTGGCCAGGGTCCGCTGAGGACCAGTTCGCAATTTTTCAGTTGTTTGGCGGCGGCGCTATAACGGTTCTGATACTTTTCGACCGACTTCGAATCAATCAGGTGGGCAATATCGATCATCATCCCGTCGGTGTTTACTCGTTTGCAGCTAATCTCTTCTTCGAGGGGATTGAACATCTTGTGGACTTGCACCGCCAATCCGCGCGCCTTGGTTTGCCGTTCGCGGTCTTTGGAAGCCTTTTCTCGGAGTTTCATCAGATAGTCGCCGCCCACGGTATCCGGCAGCACCACATCGGCCATGGCGGCTCTCAAGGAACCGTCCTTGACCAAGACCTTGAGGTGCATCTCGGCCTTTCCACGCAGCCGGGCAACACTCATCCCGAAGGCGCGGCGATTGGTTCTTACAGCTTGCCGAAGGGCGTCATCACTGTCGAAGATCGTCCCAAAACGGAATGGAAGGACAGTTCCGTTCCTGAAGCAAACGCTGACTACCCGCGCGTGCTCGAGGACGGTCTTGTCTTCCAGTTTCTCGCCGCCATCGGCTGTGCGGTCGTACTCGCTGACTACCACGGCAAATTCGCCGCTCGGATAGCTCAGGACTGGGGCTCCGTTCACACCTTGAATTCCCTCAAGGAGGAAGGGGCGCCGCGTGCGTACTCCGTTGTTTAGGTTCTGTTGCTCAGTGAGGCAATAAGCGTACCACGCCATAAAAGGTTTCTCCGAACCTGGCCCGAGGCAGTAGTGTCCACCTCGTGACGAGACAGTTGGTTACGGCTCTTGAACCTGGAAGAAAGGGCGGTACCACGATTGGATCGGACGCTTACCACCGCGTCCTGAGTAACATATTACTTCAGTACCTGAAAAATGCAACCTTTTTGTGACGTAGGGCATCGTTTGCGCGACAAAAATCGTTTTAGGTAGCAAAATGACCTCGGGTCAATGCTGAGGTAATAGGATTACCGTCCCCTTAGCCCGCCAAGCGCAAATTCATACAAACTTAACCAGCGTGAAACGTTTCCCAAACCTGGACTCACTATCCTGCAAGCCGTCGGCACAATTGCCGGAAGGTTTTTTACCACGTGGGACTCCGGGGGCCTGTCCTGAGTTCAGGTCCTCCGGTTTTTGTTCTGCACGGCGCTCAGTTTTCGCTTTCGAAAGGTTGAGGTATGAATTGCTTGAACGATCACCATAGAATCCTGCTCATCGATCAGAACCCCACCAAACAGACACTGCGAGCGACAGTTCTGAGGAATTACGAGATTGAAGTTCACACCGCTGCCACCGTTACTGACGCGGCTGGCCTTTGGCGAAGGCATCTCTATGATCTGGTGCTGCTGGCGGCCGAGCAGAATTCCGAGGAAGCAGCCACTGTTTCCGCGGAGATCAGGAAGATCAATCCGCGACAGCGAATCGGGCTACTAGTTGGGCCGCCGGTCTTCGTTTTGGAATTGGGTGGGACACGAGAACCGCGGCGAAGAAAGGTTGCGCGGATCCACCAGCTTTCGCCGAACCGAGTTGTCGAAAACCCGAACATCCCGGTTCCTCCACAGCCCTCGGCACCACATTGGCAGGAGACGATCCGGAGGTTGGTCGCTGATTGGTATGCTACGCCTTCTGCTCTATTGGGATGGTCCGAGCCCGCAGGCCGGATCGCTTGAGCTTAGGCGGCCGCGATCACAATCGATTGCCCGCTGGTCTTTACCCCGCACACACCAACCGCAATGGCCCCGCGGCGCTTCTCAGTGTCCGAATACGAAGGCCGCTCCCGGGTGCAGAAGTTCAAAGTGCGTATCTCCGACCACAATGGCCCGGCTGTTGATTGCAACGGCGCCGCCAAACTGGTCGAATCTTTGATCATCGGACGGAGTTAGCACGGCGTTAAACGTACTGGTTGTGGCCCAGCCGCCCGCCGGCTCAACAAACACGTAGGCCTGGCCCTCCAGGTTGTTAGCGATGCTTCCCGTGGGGTTGCCAGCCACGAGCGTGCCGCCACGAATCGCCACCGACGTACCGAGCGAGCTGTTATCGTCAGTTGCCGCCGCGGTGAGTTTGGCGGTCTCATTCATGTTCACCCAACCGCTCGCGGGCTTGACGAATACATAAGCCGCGCCACCTTTATTCGGAGGATTGACTATAGCGTCGGGAGCTCCAACTGCCACCGAATCGCCGCTGACGGAAACGGAGAGGCCAAAATAATCGCCCGAATTCGAATCCGAAGCGGTCAGCTTGGCCGTCTGGGCTGCGAGATGTGTGGGATTAGAAGTAATCGTCCAGCCGCCCTTCGGCTTGACGTACAAGTAAGCCACATCGCTCTCATTATTGGAGTCAGCGGCGCCAATCACCAGAACGTCGCCGTCGATGGAGATGGAGGAGAAGAAGTTTTTATCACCATCCGTCGTGACCAGCAAAGCGTCGTAGTCGAAGGTTGATTTCCAACCGTTCTTTGGCTTGACGTATACATAAGCTTGGGAGCGAAAGCTCGCGCATACCGCGGTATCACCGCTGATTGCTACATATGGTCCGCATGCAAGCTTGGCAGTTTCAGTATTGTTCTTCCAGCCGTCTGGTGGCTTGACGAAAACGTAGTCTCCAACCTCGTCGCCGAGATTAAAATTTCCCACCGCGACCGTATCCCCGCTGACTGCGACGGACCAACCGAACCGGTCATCAGGCTGTCCGTCCGATGCGGTCAGCTTTGCGACCTGCGTCATGTTCTCCCAACCACTCTTTGGCTTCACGAATACATAAGCTGCGCCTTGACTCTGATTGGAGCCTACGTTCGCGAAGGGTGCGCCCACGACTACCGTGTTTCCACTGACGGCCACGGACCACCCCAACTCATCGTCGGGGCCTCCGTCAGAAGCGGTCAGTTCGGCCAGCTGGGACCACGGCATGTCCTGACTCAACGATTGCAGAATACTGCGGTGTGCGGCTGCCGGAAGGGCCGACAGGCGGGCCGGAAGTGTTTGACTGCTACAAACGGGCAATACTGCAACAAACCACACTAAATTCAAAATCGGGCGCATGGTTAAGATTGGCCTTCATGGCAGTTACTTCTTTTTGCCTTCATTGCCGCCGTTTTTCGGAGTGGATCGTTCCTCAAGGATCTTGGTCACGACCCGCAGCATCTCATCCCAGGGCGCGGGCTTGCCCGTCCAGATTTCAAATTGTCTGGCTGCCTGCTGGACGAACATTTCAATTCCAGGGATCACTTCTGCGCCCGCGGCTTTAGCCAGCTTCATCAGCCGCGTTTCCGGCGGATCGTAAATCATCTCGAAGACGTACCGCGCCTTGATTTCATCCTGATTCAAGGGTGATTCCTGCGAGTGGCCCATGCCCACCGGTGTGGCGTTGATGATTACATCGAAGCTGAGTTTCTTGAGGTCGGCTCGCTTCAAAGTTCGAGCCCGGGCCGAGCGCGCCAGTTTCTGAGCCTGAGCGAGCGTGCGATTCAAAACGTAAACTTCGGCTCCGCGCTCCTTAAGCCCAAATACGGCGGCTCGTGCCGCACCGCCAGCTCCGAGAACCAGTATCTTTGAACCTTCGATCGTAATCCGCTGTTCCAGAGGCCGCACTACTCCGGCGGCGTCGGTGTTGAAGCCGTACAACTTTCCATCTTGCGCCCGCACTACCGTATTGCAGGCGCCGATTTTTGTGGTGTGAGAATCCGTGTTGTCGAGGTGCGAAAGAATCGCGGTCTTGTATGGCATTGTGATGGAAAGACCGTGAATCGGAATATCGCGGACGCAGGCCAGCAAATCTTTCAAAGTCTTGGCGTGCAACGGAAGATAGACACCGTTGACGGTCTCGCGCCGCAGCGCCGCATTCATGATTGCTGGCGAGAGCGAGTGAGCTACGGGATCGCCCGCGACTCCGTAAACTCGGGTCGCCGCATCCACCTGTTCGATGCGATAGGTGCTGCGCAAATCCTGCGCGGTCACCTGGCCCGGCGCCGTTTTTTCGTCCTGGCTCACGGCTGCAAAGGTAAACACGCTGCCTGCGCGAACTCCAAGCAACCGGCTGATGATTCCCTGTTCCCCCATGCAGACGCCGATCAGCGAATGTTTATCGCTGTTCTTTTCGAGGAACTTCATCATCAGCACATTGTCGTACAGCGTGGTCGCGGTGCTGACGATCTTGTAAAAGTCGGCGGAGATGCCCACCATCTTTTCAAGGGTTTCGTCCAGATTCTTGGTGGCACGGAAATCATGATGCGAAAGAATGAGGGCGGCGTGGCTTCGCAGGCGCTGCAACTGGGCCGGCTTACAATGCACCGCGCTCTGCAATTCGAGATCGACGACCTGACATCCCGATGCAGAAGCCTTGTTCAGAATGTCCAACTGGGCAGCCACCGAACCCCGGAATTTTCCTCCAGCCGTGACCCGGCGGCAGGTCCCGAGAGCCACTACATGGGAATGGTACTCGGCAAACTGCTTGATCTTGGGTAAGGCCAGCGCGGGCCGAGGCAGGTAGTCTAACCTGAACTCCAGAAAGGTGTTATCGCGAACTAAGGCTTCGGCCTTTTCGAGCATCTCCGCCGGATCGGATCCGATTACGGCCACGCAGACACGGGGCAGCCGCAATGGCCGGAGACGGGGGACAAAATTGTTAGCTGCTGCTGTCATCTTTAAATTGCGAGTGGCGGCGATATTACAGGCCTGCAATTCCAGATGCAACTATGGATTGCGAATTTCGCGGAAAAAAACTATTTAACGTATCCCGCATGACACCAGAGTAACCTTGACCGTCCTCGCCTCTGTTGTTACTGTCCGGGCTGTAAGTCCTTTTATTTTGTGCAATCAGCGGAGCAACCAGCGTCGACCGCTTTCCGGCCCTGGCTCTGGAGGTAACATGAAGAAAACACGATTGTTGCTGATTCTGTGCCTGGCGGTTGCGGTCCATGCGCAAGACGGTTCTCCGGCAGGTCAGGCGGATCTGAACGCGCCAGCAGGGACCCAGCCCACTACCGTAAGCTTCCCGTTCGAACGGATACAAACGCCGACGGCCGTCGATCTGGCTTGCGCTGGTTTCGTCACCAAGCAACTGGTTCCCAATGCCAATTTCGTGGCGGGGAACTTGTACACGCCGATCGACACCAAGAGTAGCAACGGCGAAGTCATCTATCTTGCGGGAAAGGGCTACGAAGTCGGCCAGAAATACACGATCGTGCGCGAATTGAAAGACCCCAACGAGTACGAACTCTTTGCCGGCCAACATGCGATGTTGAAAGGCATGGGCCAACCTTATTCCGAACTGGCCCGCGTCCGCATTATCGACATCCGCAGCAAGATGGCGATCGCGGAGATCGAAAACAGCTGTGATCCGGTAAATCCCGGTGACTTTGCGATACCGTATGTCGAAAAGCCTGCCATTTCCTTCCATCCTCCGTTGCGTTTCGACCGCTTCTTACCCTCTGCGACCGGTAAGCTGACAGGCAGGATTGCGATGGCGAAAGATTTCGATTCTGAGCTTGGCCCCGGAGATAAGGTGTATCTGAACGTGGGCGCTAATCAGGGCGTGAAGCCGGGAGACTACTTCCGCGCCGTGCGCTCCTACGAAGCCGATCTGCACGATCCGGTCGACTCACTCTCATTCAAAGCCTCGATCAGCGAAGATACTCAGCTGCATCAGGCCGCGATCGATCCTAACTTCCTGACCAAGACCGGGGGCCCGGTAATCCATGTGGCCGATCTGCCACGGCGTGCGGTGGGAGAAGTCGTGGTCATCTCGACAACGCCGACCACAGCTACCGCAATGGTCGTCTTCGCCATGGAAAGCGTCCATCTTGGTGATGGCGTTGAAATCGACCAACCGTAGGGTTTTTGAACAAGGAATTTAACCAAGGGGAGAAGCAAACCGCTTCTCCCCGATTTGTTTCTGATCACTTTTGCGATGCGGTTTTGCCAGCAAGCTGCAAAACCTAGTTCACCGGTCCCAGATACTGATCGAGCCAATTCAGTATTTCCTTGATGAGTTCGTTACGCGGAATGTTATGACCAGTTTCGTAGAGCACCCGTTTCTTCAGCTCTTTCTTTGATCCCAGCAATTGATAGAACGGGTCCTGAGTCGATTCAAGGGGAAAGAAGAAGTCGTAGCGTCCATTCAGCATCAAGACCGGCTGCTTCACACGTGAGATGAAATTAATGTTGTCGACTTCAGGAAGCGAGCGGTGGAAATCCAGTCCACCCAGCGCAAGAACGCAAACCTTAATTCGTGGATCGACCGCTGGAACAATCCCCCCCATTTCCGCACCCCAGCTGTAGCCGTAATAGGCGAGCTTGGCATGATCGAGCTCGGGACGGGTTTCCGCGTAGTCAATGGCCCGCGATGCGTCTTTCACCCACATGATGACGTGATCCCGCCAGCCGCTGCTTTCGTTCGACACATCGGATTCCATGCCGTCTCCGCGTTCGTACGTGCTCTTGTAAACGGGATAGAGTACGGCGCGGCCGCTCTTCAAAACGGCATCCAACGCAGCCGTAGTGTAAAGGGAGAACTTGCGCAGCGTCAGAGCATTCGATCCCGGAAAGAAGATCACCGTCTGGAAAGGCGGCTTGGCTTTTGTGGGGAGAAATAGATATGCGACAGCCCGTTCATTTCCGTAGGCCGCATTGTATGTAATCCTCTCGGCCTTCCAATCGTCCTCGTCCTGTGCATAAGGTTCGACCGAGGCGTTCAGCGGCGTTTTGTCGTAGGAATACAGGCCTCGGTATGCGTTGAACAAAACGTCAGACGCGGGCTTCTCTTTGGTCAAGTCGCGTCGCGGAGAAGGCATAGCATCGGTTGCGACCTTTGGAATCGATTCCGGTTCGATGTACTTCACGCAACGGAATCCGATATTCGCGGCACGAAGAAACGGCGACTGCGCGTCGGGATCGATGAACATGTAGGTGGGCTCGTCCCAGCCTCCGCCGAGGACGTAACGCTTGCCGGCCTCCGCCTCCGTCCAGATCCACTCCTTAACGTTGCCGGCCATATCGTAATTGCCCCATGGACTCATGTCCTGCCTGCTGCCGACCGGCACCACACCCGCGCCACCAAAGTTGCTTGCGGGCACGATGTAGGCAGCGGAAAATGGGCCGGCCGCCCGATTCCAGTGATAGATTGTCGGCAAACTTTTTCCTGCAAACTCCGCATAAGCGGCGGCTTCGTACCAACTGATGCCGGTCACCGGGAAATCATCTTGCCCGCTCGGATATTCGCCCAGTGTCCAACCCTTGGGACCAGGGCGCCCGGCGCTGTCACGGAACAGCGCCATGGCCTCGTCCCACGAAAGATGTTTTCCGTCGCGCACGAAATCGACCTTCCAATATTCGGGCTTTTGATATCCACCTTGATCGACAAAAGCTTTGAACTGCCGGTTCGTCACCTCGTGTTCGTCGATCCAGTAGTCTTTCAGGTCCAGCTCCGGCATCCCCTCATATCCGGGAATGAACAGGGTCTTGGAGTACTTCGCTGGCGAGACTCTCACCATTCCAGCCGGGATTTTATCCACCACATCAAGCGTGACACTTCCTGCGACCGGCTCCCCGGTGGGTACTGCAATGCGAGGAATCAGGGCATAGGTTGTGCGCAAGACCGTACCGAAGCCTGGCTTCTCGAACTTCCAAATAAACATCCCCCTTGGTTGGCGACTCTTTAACGGAGTCTTTCCCACGTATTCCCAGGACGCGCTTGGATCCACATAGTCTTTGCGATAAACGTCCACGCCGGGTGGCGTCGTCTCCAGAGAAAACTGGTAGGAAATCGCGGGCCAAAGCTTCACTAGGGCCGGATCTCCAGGGATTGATCGCTCGGCCTTCGAGGCCAGATCGTAAGCGGCGCCGAATTTTCCCAGATCAGCCAACTGCGAAATTTCCGGGAGAGCGACCTCACGCGCCCAGCGCGCTTCGCGGTTGCGCTTCACCAGCCACGCCGCCCCCGCGCCAAGAACGATCACCGCCAGCAGCAGCGGAATCAGCACCCGCGGGCGTTTCACCTCTCGGACAATCCGCGCAGGACTCAGCATCGCGCCCGATTCAGGATAGAGCAACTCGCGGCAACCCTTGAGTTCTTGAGTAAGTTCGGCGCCGGAGGCGTACCGGGAAGCGGGATCTTTTCTCAGGCAGCGCGCAACAATCCCGCGCACCTCTGGCGGCATATCTCGCTTCACTTCGTTCAATGCTTTCGGATCGTCTCGGATGATCGACGACAGCACAGCCGCGCTGGATTGACCCTCGAAGGCTCGCTTCCCAGTCAGCATTTCATAGAACACCGAGCCGAAAGAAAAGACATCGCTGCGCGCGTCAATAGTCCGTCCTTCAGCCTGCTCCGGCGACATATAAGCTAGTGTGCCGACGATCATTCCGGGTGTGGTGGCGAGGGTAGCGGCTTCAGCGTTCGTCGGGGAGGCTGGCTCCGCAAGTTTGGCCAGTCCAAAGTCCAATACTTTGACCAGACCGCTTTCGTCCACCATCACGTTCGAAGGTTTCAGGTCGCGGTGTACGATGCCGGCCGTATGCGCACGCGCGAGGGCCTCGGCAATTTGCTGGGCGTACTTGAGGGCAAGATCGGTTGCCAGGCCGCCTGCAGGCGTGAGTTTGTCCAACGTCTTCCCGGACACGTACTCCATGACCATAAAGTCCACGCCATCCTGCGAACCAACGTCATGGACGACGCAGATGTTCGGATGTTGCAGCCCGGAGATGGACTTTGCCTCTTGCTCAAATCGCGCGCGTAACTCGGGGTTGGAAGAAAGATGTGCGGGAAGAATTTTGATGGCCACTGTCCGTCCGAGCCTCGTGTCGCGAGCTCGATACACTTCGCCCATTCCGCCCGCGCCCAGCAATGATTGGATCTCGTACGGACCGAGTTTCGAGCCAGCGATCAGCGCCATAGATAGTCGCGATTATACCTGCGGGCAGCGCGTCACCAACTCGCGCCTCAACCAGCGTCGCGGCAACTGCCCGGCAACGACTCGATCCATTGGCGAAGCAGATTGACCCCTTCGGTGTGAACAACGTCGCGGCCGAGCGCGGGCATCGAGACCTTCGGCGCAGTCGATTCCAGCCGATAAATCAGGATGGATTCATCAGGGCGTCCCGGCACAACGTCGTAACGCAGAGCGCCCACCGCTCCGGCCGAGTTCGGAGACTTGCACCATCCCATATGAGCCACGTCAGTCTGCGTAAGCCGAAAATCGACGCCGGTGTAGCCAGCCTGGCCGCCAGGTTGATGACAGTGGGCGCAGTTGTTGTCGAGATAAGCGCTCGCTCGCTCGGTCACCGATCCGCTTTCCGGATCATTCCATTTCGCAGCTTTCGGACGCGCCGCGGTCGCAGGCAAGCCCTGCAAATATCCCACCCGCACCCAGTGCTCAAGCTGATTTTCGCTGCCGCCCGCATAAGCAAAGTCGCGATTCAGATTGCGCGCTTTCGGCCCAATAGGCAGCAGCACTTTTTGATTATCGTGGCACTCGCGGCATTCGTTTGCATTGGGGATGACGTAAGTGAAGTCGTGAACGCGGTCCGAGGCATCGGTCCACTTCACCGGCACCGGGTCTGGAACAAGCTGCAACGTCGCATCGCTCTGCTTCTCATCCCAAATATAAGGGAGGGCCACCCATCCCGTTTTCGCATGCACCAGCAGCCGGGTTTCGATCAGTTTCTCGGTGGATCGCTCGCCGACCGGGAAGGCGAATGTCTTTGCCAATATGGTCCCGACGGGAAACTCGAAGGGACCATCCTCGCGATACTGCGCCGAAGTCTCCGGCGGCATCCAGACGAAACGGTATTTGTCGCTGTAATCCGAAAAAAGGGGAGTGTTCAAGTCGTAGGGAACAACGCCGCGATTGGGTTTCAGCGAAGGAGAATGCGCGACAAACAAATGCCAAGCGGAAAGCTTCTGCGGAAACGGTGCTTCAATGTGAGCCTGCACATCCGGATGCAGAAAACGCCCGCACGCCGTAAGCAGGCAAAGGGAAAACAACGCCGCTGTCCACGAAAAGGACAGCCGCCGCATTACTTTCCTCCTGCCAACGAGGCTTGCGTAACCGACACCGCAGGCAGCGGCGCCAGAGTGCAGCCGTACAATTTCAAATCCTGCACCGGATGTTTCATGCCGCCCGCGGCGTCGAAGTTCAGGAAAGTCGCCGCCCCGTTTGCCGACAGGCAGACCTGCCCTTGGTTCGGTCCTTTGCGACCCCACGCGGGATCAACAATACCGTCATAAAGAATGTCCGGAAACTTGCCGCCGAAGGCCGCAGCCATCTCCGTCAAGCCCGGAACCCGGCCATCCGGCGATTTGCCGCCACCGCTGACGTCGTTGTCATGGATATAAACGTCGCGCACGAACGGGTCGAAACGCTTGTCCTCGGGAGCGAAAACTTGTTGAGTGATCGGCGAGGATGCCGTGTCGCGGAGGGCCTCTTCGCCAACACCGGTCTTGTAATTAATGATGTAAAGGTTGACCGTATTGTTGTTCTGAATTTTGTTGTTAAAAACTTCCACGTCGCGAATCGCCATCACATACATGCCGGTTCCAGTTGGCAAGTAATAAATCGGGCCCAGACTCTTGGGCGCAAAATTTGGTGTGTTGTTGTCCACAAGTTGATTGTTGAAGGCGCGCACATGACGGCCGCCTTGCCGGGGCAAGTTGGGCAGGTTAAATATTCCCATGCCTCCGGCGTTGTGGGTGGATACATTTTCGTAAGCATCCACATTCTCGGAATTTTCGATCTCGTAGCCATCCACGTTGAACTCCGAACGGTTGCGGCGGATGATCACATTCTCCGACTGTCCAACATAAACGCCCGCGTCGGCCGCCCCGCGAGCCACGGAATCTTCCACCACCAGATTTTTGCACTCTACGGGATAGATAGCGTAAGGCCCATTGCCCTCGTTCGGACCGCGCGTCCACTCCGCACGAACTCGCCGCACGGTAATGTTTGTACCGCCCTGGATGGTGAGCGCGTCCCCGGCCGTGTCTTCAATGCCGACATCTTCGATGGTGAAGTCGTTTGCCTTAACCAGCACCCCTTGCGCGCCCGTTTTCTGTCCGGCGAAAGAAAGAATGCTCTTGTCCATCCCCTTGCCGCGGATGGTGACACCATTAGCGATCAGCGATAGCGTGCGATCGATATGAAATTTGCCTTCGGGGATTTCGATCACGTCGCCGGACTTGGCGGAAATCAGCTTTTCCTGCAGGCTCTTCTGAAAATCTTCCGCGGAGGGCTTGCCACAATTGGAGAGTAGAAATAATCCCGCAACCAGACCGCATACCGCACACCAGAAGCAGGCCCGTGTCATGAATCCCCCTGATTGCTTAGATCAGGGGGAATTCTATGCTGCGCCTTTACTTTGGTCAAAACGCGGATCGCAAGTCACGGCGTGATCTCGTAGATCACACCCCATCCGTCGTCCGTGGTCGTTCCATAAACGTTGCCCTTAGTATCCAGAATCACGCCTCCATTGGGCACGGCGCCGTCGCCCTCTCCTTTGAAGATATGAAGGTTTGTCTCGTGCCATTCCCCAGACGCTCGCGGCTTCAACTTGAAGACCGTTCCGCAGTCGCATGTCGGATCGCCATTGCGGCTGGTTGCGCCGTAAAGGTTGCCCTCAGAATCGAATGCCACGCCATCGTAGGGTTGTCGGCCCCTCTGGTCGCTCTTGAACTCATAGAGCGTAGTTTTCTTCCATGGGCCATGCGGCGTGGGCGTAAGCCGGAAGACGATGCCACATAACTCGCAGGCTCCGCCAGTGACGGTTGCGCCGTAGAGATTTCCCGTCGCATCGAAAATCAGGCTGCCCACGGGATTGTTTCCGTCCGCGCCCGGTTTGAAAGCATGCAGAAGAGTTTTCTTCCACGGACCATGGGAAGTAGGTGTGAGCTCGAACGCGGTGCCGGGATAGTTAGACGTCGTGCCATAAAGATTTCCGGCATTATCGAAAACTAATCCACCACGCAATCCCGAACCGTCGCTGCCGCCTTTGAAAGCGTAAAGTGTGCTTTCCTGCCAACGACCCCCGGCAATGGGAGTCAGCTTGAACACGGTGCCGCATCCCTCCTGGCAAGCCCTGCGGCCACCGCCCTGGGTTGTGCCATAGATGTTTCCCTTCGTATCCCAAATCAATCCTGCAAAGGGGTTGGCACCATCGTTCCTGTGTCCGAAATGATGGAGTATGCTCTCCTTCCACGTTCCATTTGAGCGGCGCGTAAGTTCGAAGACAACGCCTGCGCCGTATCTTCCACCGCTAGATGTGGTGCCGTAGAGATTCCCCAGTTGATCGAGAACCAACGTCGATTGCGGATATTTTCCGTCGGGTCCGGCAAACTCGTGCAAGACGGTTTCCGTCCAGCCTCCACCAGCTTTTGGGGTCAACTGGAATACTGTCCCGCACTCGTACTTGCATCCGTCGCCCCCGAATAGGGTGGTGCCATAGAGATTGCCGGCTGCATCGAAAACCAGCCGGGCATAGGGTTCCGCGCCATCGCTGCCGCCCTGGAAGTGGTAGAGCACATTTTCTGTAGGGTCAGCGGCCAGGGCACTGCCGGCAGAAATTAGAATGCACGCGAGGATCGCCAGGAGCTTGCAGGCGAAATGCAAAAAATCTTTGCGTTTCATCTTGGTTGCCTCCGGAGAGAGTTACGAGCCTAAGGGAACTGCAAGGTCGAAGCACGTGCGGCCTCGACAGGTAAGCAGCCAAAATTCTACACCCGTTTTGCATCTAATTTGTCTTCATTAAGAGCGAAGAGAATTAAGAGCGAAGAAAAGTGGACCCAATTCCGATCAATGCCCCGCCCGCCACAAGCCAAACAGAATTGACGCGATAAACGATCAGCAGGAAAAGGCTCAGCGCCGCCATGACCAGCGTCGTCCCATCCACGACAGCCGAGCGGAACAGTTGCCAAGTAGCAACTGCGATCAGCGCCAGCGCCGCAACGTTCACTCCGTCAAGAACGGCCCCGGCAAGCGGCGACTGCCGCAGTCGCGGAACCAACGGCCCACTGATGGCCACGAAGAAGAACGCAGGCAGAAAGATCGCGACAGTCGCAATCACCGCGCCGGGCAACCCTCCAAGCAGGTAACCGATGAAAGTCGCGGTCGTCGATAGCGGGCCCGGAGTCACTTGTCCCATCGCGATGGCATCGAGCAATTGCCGTTCGGTGATCCAGCCCAGGCCCGCGACGAGGTTGGATCGAATCAGCGCCACTAGCACATACCCTCCGCCGAAGAGAATTGATCCAATCTTCAGAAACACGAGGAATAGGGCCGACAGACTAAAAGGAGTGGTGAGACCGGCCATTCCCGCCACGCCAGTGCCACCCGCAAGAAAAGCTGCTGCGGAAGAGGTTCGCTTGCGGGAGCTTCCCCAATAAAGAAGACCAGTCAGCAAGCCGCCGCCCGCGAGCACCGCCAGCTGATCCATTCCCCGGGCGGTAGCAATCACCGCAAGCACGCCCACCACCGCCAGCCAGAACGACTTGACTGCCGTCTTGCTCAGCTTGAACACAGCCTGCACAATCAAAGCGATCACGATGGGCTTGACTCCGTAAAGCACGCCCGCGACTTGTGGCAGCGATCCAAAACGCAAATACGCCCAGGCCAGCGCCGTGACCAAAATCGCCGAAGGCAAAATGAAGCTTCCGCCTGCGACCACCAGTCCTGCCCAACCGGCTCGCACCCGGCCGACATGGATAGCCATCTCGGTGGAGTTCGGGCCAGGAATGAGATTGGTTGCACCCAGGAAATCGAG
>Ga0210383_10003354_pt1 | contig 14364 bp, 17 predicted proteins | sample IncBWC14OmetaG_FD_160072 | JGI IMG/M metagenome (GOLD analysis project Ga0210383, IMG submission 160072) | Forest soil microbial communities from Barre Woods Harvard Forest LTER site, Petersham, Massachusetts, United States - Inc-BW-C-14-O ...
CCGAACGGCAACTTGAAGGTCTCCAGGCCGACGGCGCGGCACAGCAGCTGGTGGCCGAGGCAGATGCCCCATACGGGCTTGACGCCTACGAGCTCGCGGACGGTGTCGACGATGTAGGACAGCGCGGCGGGGTCGCCGGGGCCGTTAGAGAGGAAGATCGCGTCGGGGTCCTTCGCGAGCAGCTCGGCAGCGCTGCTCGTGCACGGGTGAAGCGTTACGCGTGCGCCGCGTGCGACCAGCTCGCGCACCATCGAGGTCTTGATGCCGGAGTCGATCACCGAGATCCGCGGCCCCTCCCCCGCGCCGTCCGCGCCGACGGTGCCGTGATAGCTGACGCGTTCGGGCGTGACCTCGCGGGCGAGGTCCTGGCCGGCCATCGGCGGCTCCGCGTCGATCAGCTCACGCGCCTGTGACTCGGGCAGCGCGGCGGGAAACACGCCGCCGCGCATCGCGCCCGCCTCGCGGATGTGCATCACGAGCGAGCGCGTGTCTACGCCGCTGATCGCCTGCACGCCGCAGTCGCTCAGCCAGTCGAGCCAGCCGCGCTCGGCGCTCGGCGCATCCTCGCTGTTGCGCGCCTCGCGCATGATCGCCGCGCGCGCCCACGCGCGCTCGGACTCCATCGCCTGCGCGCTCGCGCCGTAGTTGCCGATGTGCGGGTATGTGTAGGCGATCAGCTGGCCCGCGAACGACGGGTCGGTCATTGACTCCTGGTAGCCGGACATGCCCGTCGTGAACACGATCTCGCCGACCGCGTGACCGTCTGCGCCGCACGCCTCGCCGTCGAAGCGCGTGCCGTCCTCCAGCAGGATGTAGGCGGTCGCGTCGGTCACAGGATCAGCTTTTGGACGGCTTTAAATTCTGGCGTGCCGGCACGCTCGAGCAGCTCGAACAGAGCTGTCTCGACGGTGCTGAGCACGGCCCCCGCGCCGACCATGCGCTCGAGACCGCACTCATAGTCGATGTGGTGGCGTGAGCCGACAGCGTCGGCGGGGACGTGGACTTCGATGCCGTTGGCAAGCAGGTCGTGGACGGTCTGGCTGACGCACACGTGCGTCTCGATCCCGCACACGATCGCCTGCTCCGCGCCGGCGAGGTCGAAGCCCTCCGCGCGCGCCGCTGAGAAGACGACCTTCTCGATCGGCTGCTCGTCCTGCAGCCCGAGCTCAGGGGCGGAGTGGCCGAGGCCTTTGGGGTACTGCTCGCTGACGAGCGTGCGCAGACCAAGGATGCGGGCGGCCTCGAGCAGCGTCGCACAAGCGCCGGCGACGGCCTCGAAGGACGCGTATGGGCGAAAGCCCTGCTGCACGTCGACGACGACCAGCGCCGTGCGGTCGCGTGTGAGCAGATCCATCAGGCGCCCACCAGCGAGAGCGTACGGTCGCGGTGCGCTATGGCGCCGGCGGCGATCGTCATCAGCACACGGCCCTGGATCTCACGACCGGCGAAGCAGCAGTTCTCCGAGCGACTCTCCCAGCCATGCTCGCCGGCTACCCAGATTGCGTCGAGATCCACGAGCGTGAGGTTGGCGGGGGCGTCGAGCGCGATCGTGGGCGTCGGCAGCTCGAACAGTTTTGCACCGCCGGTCATGCGCTCCACCAACAGCGAGAGATCGATGAGGCCAGTGAGCACGAGGCCCGTGTAGAGCGCGGCGAACGCCGTCTCGAGGCCGGTTGAGCCCATGGGCGCCTGCTCGAACGGCACCTCCTTCTCGTTGCGCGCGTGCGGCGCGTGATCGGTGGCCACACAGTCGATCGTGCCGTTGCGCAGCCCCTCGATCAGCGCCATGCGGTCGGCCTCTGTGGCGAGCGGGGGGTGCATCTTCATGCTGGTGTTCATGCCGCGCACATCCTCGTCGGTGAGCAGCAGGTGGTGCGGGCAGACCTCAGCACTGACCCGCCAGCCGCGCGCCTTGGCATCAGCCACCGCATCGACGGAAGCTGCGCAGGAGAGGTGCTGGAAGTGCACGCGCCCGTCCTCGTAGCCAGCGAGCGCGGCGTCGCGCGCGACCATCGTGGACTCGGCGATCGTGGGAATCCCGGAGAGTCCTAATGCGGCACTGACGGCCCCCTCGTGCATCGAGCCGCCGCGCGAAAGCGTGGGGTCCTCCTCGTGCAGCGCCAGCACACCGCCGCACAGGCGTTGGTACTGGAGCGCCTTGCGCAGCATGCCGGCGCTCGTGACGGGCTTGCCGTCATCGGTGAACCCGAGCGCGCCCTCGCGACGGAGCTCTGCCATCTCCGAGAGCTGCTCGCCCGCGAGGCCGCGGGTGATCGCCGGCAGAAAACCCACGGGTATGCACGTCTCGCGGGCGGCGGCGTCGCGCAACGAGCGCAGCAGCGGCGCGGAGTCAAGGACGGGGTCGGTGTTGGGCATGGCGATCACCGCGCCGAAGCCACCGGCAGCAGCAGCGCGTGTGCCACTGTCGAGATCCTCCTTGTGCTCTTGCCCGGGCGTGCGCAGGTGCACGTGTGGGTCGAAGAACGCTGGTAGCAATCGCAGCCGTCCGGCGCCGTCGACCAGCTCATCCTCGCCAGTGCCTTCTCCCCCGCCGGCGCCCTGTAGTGAGCCGGGCTCTGCCAGCTCGACGACCTTGCCGTCAAGCACACGCACGTCGTGGCGGGCGTCGATCCCAGTGCGTGGATCGAGCACGTGCACGTCGCGCAGCAGCAGATCGGCGGGTGTCTTGCGCCCGCCCACGAGCGGCTCGGCGGTACTCATGCCAGCTGACTCCCAGCCATGGCGGCAACCGGCCGCGGCTCTCTGGCGGCGGCGAGCAGCTCGTACAGAACGGCCATGCGCACGACCACGCCGGCCTGCACCTGTGCGGTGATGACGGCCTGCGGCGAATCGACAACCTCGCCGGAGAGCTCCACGCCGCGGTTGACGGGACCGGGATGCATCAACACCTGGTGAGGCGAGAGCCGCCGACCGTTGATCTGATACCAGGCGGCGTACTCGCGGATCGAGGGGATCCACATCTCGCTCATGCGCTCGTTCTGCATGCGCAGCGCATAGACGATGTCGGCCGTGTGCAGCTCATCGAGCGTGTAGCGAACCTCGCAGCCCAGCTGCTCGATGCCGCGCGGGATCAGCGTGGGCGGTCCGACGACGGTGACCTTGGCGCCCATGCGCTGGAACGCGAGCACGTTCGAGCGAGCCACGCGCGAATGGGCGACGTCGCCGACGATCCAGATGGAGGACCCGTCGATCGAGCCGACGCGCTGGCGCAGGGTGTAGACGTCGAGCAGCGCCTGCGTAGGGTGCTCGTGCTTGCCATCGCCGGCGTTGACGATCGCGGCGTCACACCACCCGGAGACGAGATCTGCCGCCCCTGCCCATGGGGTGCGCAGCACGATCGCGTCGGGCTTGTGGGCGCTGAGCGTGAGCACAGTGTCCTTCAGCGACTCCCCCTTCTCGACGCTCGAGCCGCTGGCGGCGAAGTTGACGACGTCCGCAGAAAGGCGCTTGGCGGCGAGCTCGAAGGAGCTGCGGGTGCGAGTGGAGGACTCGTAGAAGAGGTTCAGCACCATGCGCCCACGGAGCGTGGGCAGCGTCTTGATCTCGCGGTCTGAGACCTCGGCGAAGCGCTCCGCCTGGCTGACGATCCGCTCGATGTCCGCGCGATCTAGATCCTCGATTGAGATCAGGTGCTTCATACGCCTGCCCCCACCGCGGAGGACTCGCCTATGGCGACCTCGTCAAGAGCATCTAGCTCTTGCAGGCGCACGTACACGTGCTCAGTGCTGGAGGTGGGCAGGTTCTTACCGACGTAGTCGGGGCGGATTGGCAGCTCGCGATGGCCACGGTCGACGAGCACCGACAGCTGTACCCGTTGCGGGCGTCCGTAGGCAGACAGAGCCTCGATTGCGGCGCGCACCGTGCGCCCGGTGAAGAGGACATCGTCAACGATCACCACGGTCAAGCCGGTGACGTCGAAGTCGATGTGCGAAGCGTGCACGACGGGCGCGTCGGGACGGGTGGCGACGTCGTCGCGGTAGAAGCCGATGTCAAGGTCGCCGAGTGGCACCTCAGCGTCGAGGATCTCCTCGAGGATGGTGTGCAGCCGCTGCGCGAGGAAGGCTCCACGACGATGGATGCCGACGAGTGCAGGCGTGGGCCCATTGGCGTTACGCTCGAGGATCTCGTGCGCTATGCGCGTGAGCGCCCGCCCTATTTCCTCCTCGTGGAGGACGACCTTCTCGTCAGCAGTCATTGTTTCCTTCCTGGCCTCACGGGACCGGGTTAAAGGAGCAACGGGAATGTATCAGGGGGATGCGACGGGCTCGGCGTGCGAGCTCGTCTGGTCCGCCTCCGATTTAGATCCTGCGCCTGCAGGACCGACGTTCCCTGCCGCGGCCTGAGCACGCTCGCGGGCAACACGTTCTGACCAGCGCTCGAGCGTGGCTTTGCCGCGCTCGGGGAACGGCACATCGATGGTGTCGAAGTCTCGGGCGGCCTCGGTAGCAGGGAAGATTGCGCGGGCCTCGTCGCGCAGCTCGCCGCCGGCATAGCGACTGGATACGTGGGTGAGCGCGAGCAGCCTGACCTCCGCTTTGAGCGCAAGCTCGGCCGCCTGGCGCGCTGTACTGTGCTGGGTCTGGCGGGCGCGCTCGGCCTCCTCATGCAGGAACGTGGCCTCGTATACCAGCAGATCGGCCTGGTGAGCGGCGATGGCCAGCGCGTCGCATGGCTCGGTGTCACCAGAGAGCACGACCTTGCGCCCCTCGCGGGTTGGGCCCATGACCTGCTCGGGTTTGACGCCGTCGACGGTCTCGCCGCGCTGCAGGCGGCCGAAGTCGGGGCCGGGTTTGACCCCGAGCTGCTCGGCCAATTTGGGGTCGAGATGGCCAGGCCGTGCATCCTCCACAAGCGCGTAGCCAAACGCGGATTGAGCCTTGTGACGCACGGGAATGGCGGCGATAAGGTAGCCGTCGCGCTGCACGGTATCGGCGGGCTTGAGCTCGACGATGTCGCATTTGTATGGCAGGCGGCCGAAGATGACCCGCATTTCCGCCAGCAGCGCTTTGAGCCCCACGGGTCCGAATACCGTCAGCGGCTCGCTACGTTCGCGCAGCGCAAACGACTTGAGCATACCCGGCAGCCCCAGCCAGTGATCGGCGTGGAAGTGGGTGATGAACACGCTGTCCAGGTCGAGTAGCCCGACCGAGCGCAGCAGCTGGCGTTGCGTGCCTTCCCCGCAGTCAAACAGCAGGCGGTCGCCGCCACGGCGGATCAACACCGCGGGCAGCCCCCGGCGCGCGCTGGGTACCGAGCCGGCGGTACCGGCGAAGAACAGCGATAGGTCCATGCGCGCAACGGTAGCGACGGCGGACCGGCCCACGCTGTGCGATGCAGGTCAGTGCAGGCGCGTGCTCAGCTGTGGAAGCTGCGCGGCGCTAAGCTCCAAACGCTGGGATCTGCTCCTTGCAACGTGATCCGCGCCCGTAGCTCAGTGGATAGAGCGCTCGCCTCCGGTGCGAGAGGTCGGCCGTTCGAATCGGCCCGGGCGCGTTTGTGAAGTGCCTGCAAATGGGCTGGCTTGTTCGGCGGGCTCGTTGGCCGGATCGGGCGTATTGGGGCTCGGTGGCCCCAAACATGCCTAAACCTCTCGTGCGGAGGCAACGCAACAACGCAAAGGCTAGAGGCGACCAAGGCGCCCTCAGCCACCGTCTCCGTGGCTCCCACCATCGTAACTTTCCGGCCGTGCGCCCCACCAGTCGGCTTGCGCTTCACCCACCACAGGCAAACGTATCTCTCCCGTTCCCGACCGCCTGAACCCCTGCTGCTCTCGATCGCACTACTGCTGCCCGCTCCCCCGCTCACGCTCTGTACCTGCTTTTGCCCCTGAACATCTGTGATGTGTTGGGTCGAGGAAGGGGTCCTCGGGTCGGAGCGAAGCGAAGAGGCGGGACCCCCCTTCCTCGTGGTAGGTACAGATGAGCGAGCCAGGGGCAGACACACGCAGCGCAGTGCCGCAAAGTCATGGAGGGCACACCCTCAGCGTTGCCCGGCCGCCGCCCGGTTCGGTTATAGTTCGGTTTAGGTTCTGCCGATATAACATCTGCCGTCGCCGCCATGCCGAACCTCGCTCGCCCTCCATACCCGTCTGCCCCCCTTCGCTTCGTGGCGTTCGAGGTCCAATTCGGCTTGACCCCGACCTTGGCAACACCCGACGGGCAAGCTGCGCTTTACGAGAGCCTGCGAGAGACCTACCCGATTTCCGATGCGCAGGTGACCATGCAGGTCACGATCGGCCCTCAAGGCGCCGTCCAGTCGCCGCCAACAACGGCCGAGTTGGTGATGATCACCCGAGATCGAACACGCAGCATCACCATCGGCGGAGGCGCACTCACCGTACAATCGACAGTATTCTCCGACTCTGCGGAATTTGCCGTGGCGATCACCGAGGCTCTACGTGCAGTTGAGTCTGCGGGCATCTCGGCGAGTCGTCGTGTCGGCCTCAGGTTCATCGACGAGATCCGTGTACCGGAGATTGAGCGTGCAAACCAGTGGGATGGATTCTTGAGCCCCGACCTCATAGGACCCGTACATTTTGCCGACGATGTTGACGACTGTGAGGTCGAGTCGAGCGAGAGCCGCTTGGCGCTCAAGATAGACGACGACGTCCGCGCTGTCATGCGGTTTGGGCCGAACAACGGCTCGGCCGTGGATGCACGCGGACGACTAAGGCTACCTTTGGTCGAGGAAGGACATTTCTTTCTTTTGGACATCGACACGTTCTGGGTCGCGGACGAGGATAACCTCGTGCCCTTCGCCGGGACGCACATAATTGACACCTACTGGCGCCTCGACGATGCGTCACATCGTCTGTTCGAGCACGCAATAGAAGATCGCGCCAGGGATCTGTTCCGCAAGGAGAATCCATCATGAGCACTGTTGAGTCTCGTATCCCTAACGCCGCAACCCCAACGGCACCGCCTAACCCAGGAACGGAAGGCACAGGTGGATTCCGACGGACGGTCGTCGAGCGAGAGACCGCCGATAATCGTCTGCTCAACCGTGTATCGGCGCTCCGTGACAGAACGATCGATCTCGATGACGATGTCCGTGCTCTGCATCACCAAGCTCGCGATTTCGCGCTCGATGAGCGCACAACGGCTGCAGCGCTACGTGACCCAAGAGACCTACTCAAAGCCCTCTCTCACGAGTACGGATTGTCGTGGTCGGCTATCGCAAGACTCACCGGAGTCTCACCCACTGCGGTGCGTAAGTGGAGGCGCGGTGAAACCATTGCGCCCGATAACCGGCGCGCGCTAGCCCGCTCGGTTACGTTCCTGGAAATCATTGGCGAGAACGCGGCGCCGATCGTAGACATCGGCTCATGGCTCGAGATGCCTTTGTCTGATCGTGCCACCTTGACACCGCTTGATCTTTACACCATGGGCAAGATGCCGCTCCTCATCGATCACATAGCCGAGCGGCTACCGGCACATGCCATGTTGGACGAAGCCGATCCGGAATGGCGCGAGCATTACGACAATGACGGCGCCTTCACTGTCGTGGACGGTGGCGATGGCCACCTCACAATCATCGAGAAGCCCGAATAGGAGCGCCGCGCTAAGTGGCGGTCGAGCTCGACACCCCCAGCTCGATCGACGGCTTGTACCTCGAGCGGGATAACCCAATCGAGCCATGGCGACCGGTCATGACCGGTGATGTCTTTGATGGGCCAACAGTACCTGGATGCGACGAGCACAGCGCCGTGATGATCCTCTCGCATCCCTGTTCGCTCCGCACGGACGGCGTTCAACTTGTCGAGCGCGTGCAAGCATTGCCCGTTGTGCCGTCGATCGAGATTCCTATTGGCGGATGGAAAGGCAACTATCGGGTGATGCCGCTACCAGACCTCCGAGGCGACGACACGCCTTATGTAGCGAAGCTCACCGAGTTTGGCATGGTTCCTGCTGAGGATCTGGATCTCCACCGACGAATCTGCGCGCTTACAGAGATTGGCATCGAGCTGCTGCAACAGCGCTTCTTTCACAACCAAAGCCGCGTGAAGGTTGAGCTACCGACACTCCACAAGCAAGCCGCGCCCGTATTCATAGAGATCGAACTCTGGACTCAGTGGAACGAAGCCTATGCCGAACCGCGCATCGAGCAAGGCGAGGATCGCGACGATGTCCTGAAGCAAGAAGGATACGCATTCGACCAGGTTATGCGACGCGATCTTCAGAACCATCTAACGATGCGAGACGCGCTCAAGCAGGAACGGTTCCACGCGGAAGTTCGGCGCCAGGTGCTGCGGGCCACGGAAAATCACTGAAGTCGCACTCGGGCTCACACCTGACGTTTGGGCCACCGGCGCCAGCCAGTGGCCTAAACCGTGACTCGGGTCGCAACACTTGGCCTTGGCGCTCGGCCCACAGCACGTCGCTCGCGCCTCTGGCGCACAGCAGGAGTTGGCGCTTGTCTCGTCGGCGGTCAGCTCATCCATGCGGACAGCTCCTTCAAGGCGTCGGGGATCACGTAGTAGTACGCCCACAGGCCCTTGCGCTCGGAGTCCACAATCCCGGCTGCGCGTAGCTTGCCCAGATGGTGGGAAAGCGTGGACTGTGAGATGTCGAACAGCGGCACCAGCTCACAGACGCAGACCTTGCCTGCGTGTTTGTGCAGCACGTCCACGAGTTGCAGCCGGATCGGGTCTCCGAGAGCCTTGGCGACTTCCGCCATCCGCAGCGCGTGGTCACGCTGCACATCGGGATAGACGACGGGCTCACAGCAAGGCGAGCCATTGGCTCGCTTCTGCTTCGGGAACAGCTGCAAATCGATAGGCATCAATCTACTTATATCAATAACACTCACGTCCATCGATGTAATAAGATCTCGGGCGATGGACAAGCCTCCGATTGCTCGCCGCCTGCTTGCCGAGCTGCTGGGCTCGGCGTTCCTCGCAGCGCTCGTGCTCGGCTCGGGTATCGCAGCACAGACGCTCTCACCGAACGACACGGGTCTAGAGCTTCTCGAGAACGCCGCCGCCACCGCCGCGGGACTGTTCGCAATCATCCTCATGTTCGGACCTGTCTCCGGCGGGCACTTCAACCCGGTCGTGTCGCTCGCCGACGCCGCGTTCGGTGGCTTGTCCTGGCGCGACGCGCTCGCCTACATCCCGACCCAGAGCGCCGGTTGCGTGCTCGGCGCCATCGCGGCCAACGGCATGTTCGCTCTCGGCGCCGTGACGATCGCGACACATCACCGCGCCTCACCCGCGCACCTGCTCTCCGAGACGATCGCTACGGCGGGCCTCGTGCTCGTGATCTTCTCCCTCGCCCGCACGCGCCGCTCGCACACGACGCCCGCAGCGGTCGGCGCGTACATCGGCGCGGCCTACTTCTTCACCAGCTCCGCAAGCTTTGCCAACCCCGCCATCAGCATCGGGCGCATCTTCTCCAACACCTTTGCCGGGATCGCGCCCGCGTCCGTTCCAACCTTCATCCTCGCGCAACTCGCTGGCGGCGCGCTCGCCGTACTCACGATCAAGACCCTGTACCCCGGCGTTACACCAGCGGACGCCGCCGACGTGCTCCTCCCCCACACCGAGCATTTGACAACCTCCAATCGGCCCGCCACAAGCTAGATGGCGACCGTTCTATTCGTCTGCCTGCACAACGCCGGACGCTCGCAGATGAGCCAAGTGCTATTCGAGCGCATCGCAGGCGACCAACACACCGCGATCTCTGCCGGCACGACCCCCGCCGAGCACGTACACCCGGAAGCTGTGGAAGTCATGCGCGAGCTGAACGTCGACCTCACTGACCGCAAGCCCCGCCTCCTCACTCGCGAGCTCGCCGAACAAGCCGACGTGGTCGTCACGATGGGCTGCGGCGACGCCTGCCCCTATATCCCCGGCAAGCAATACATCGACTGGGATCTACCCGACCCGAAGGGCAGACCGATCGCCGAGGTCCGTGCGACGCGAGATGAGATCGGCCGGCGCGTCACGGCTTTGTTCGAGGTGCTAGACAGCGGCTAGCGCGGGTGCGAGTTGATCCGCGGTTGAGTTGATCCGCGGTTGTCTCCACGGCATCCGTAATCGTGACCACGAGGCGTCCGTCGCGCTCCAACACTCGTCGCGCGCCAAGCACTGTCAACCCGACGATGCAACTAGTCCCAGGCGCGTATCGAACCACATGGCCCTCTGGCGTCTCCTCCCCTCCGCTGGCTGGGGCCACGCCCACGTGCAGGTAGAGCGCGTCGTTGTCGGCGTCGTAGTCGGCGTGATCGAAGCTCAACGGTCCGATCGTGATGTTTACGCGCCGCATCGCGCGCACATCGTAATCTCGCCGCTGCCACTTCCGGCATGTAGTCGAAAAGCCGGCCACAAAGCGAGACTCCCGTGCCACCGCTCGATAGAGTCGAGGAAGTGACTCATCGCGAGCCATCTTCGGTACGGGCCCGTACCGCACTCAAGGACATGCTGAGGAAGGCGATCGCCCGCTTCGGCGTCGTGCGCCGTGTAGTCAAGTCGCCCGCAGGCCAACATCTTGTTCAAACGACACGGGGCGCACTACTCGTCAACGAGCGCCTGCGGTTTGCCGCACATCAGCTCGGACCGGCCAGCACGGCCACCTACAAGCTACGCAGCTCGGGTGTGAGTGTGGTCATCCGCCACGACGGTGTGCTGGCCGCCCGCCAGCCACCCTCAGCTACAGCCGACGTCGCGATTCTCAATGAGATCTTTGGCGGCACCGGCGGGCAGTACGCATACGAGCCGCCGTCCGCGCTCGCCAGCACACTGGACGCCAATCCGCCCCGTAAGGTCATGGACCTGGGCGGCAATGTCGGGCTGTTCGGCGCATACGTTCTGAGCCGCTGGCCCGGAGCGTCCATACACAGCTTCGAGCCTGATCCCGCAAATCTGCGCGTCCTCACCCGCGTGGCCGCCGCTAACGCGCTCGACGGACGCTGGATCGTCAGCGACGCCGCTGTGGCGAACCGGCCAGGTCAGATGACGTTTGTCGCCGACCTGTTCGCGGAGTCTCACCTGGCAACCGATGCAGCCAACGACGCGCACAGCCCGAATGGCTCATCCGCGATCGATCGACCGGGCACCGACGGTCACGGACACCAGATCACGGTCCGTACCGTCGACTTCTTCAATGAGGACCACGACGTCGATCTGTTGAAGATGGATATCGAGGGCGGCGAGTGGGCGATCCTCGCCGATCCTCGCCTGTCAGATCTCAAAGCCGACGTGCTGGTGCTCGAGTGGCACGCACTCGGCTGCCCCGAATCCGATGCCCACACCGCGGCCACTATGCTCGTACAAACTGCTGGCTACGACCATCTCGAGGACGTCGAGGTGGGGACATACAACGGCGTCCTGTGGGCCTGGCGCGACTAGCAGCGCAACGCTGACACGCCCTCGCCTTTCCAGGCGAGCTGCGCTAGACCTCAGGACACCCCAGCACAGCAATCAGCCGACCGTCGTGATCCGCTGACTACTCGGCGTGGGCCTCGCTGATCTCACCCTCGCCGTCACTGGCAAGCATCAACACGAAGGTCAACGTCGCGGCGCCGACGCCCAGCATCCCCAACACAGCGAGCACCAAAACCACCATGCTGCCAGTCACAGCTGCCGCAGCCACAAGTGAAACAGGAATGGAGATTCCAAACAGACCAACCAGCAGCGGCGAGGTCTCAGAGGCTCCAGCAGGGAAGCTACGCTTGTCACTATTGTTACTCACTGTCAACCTCCTGGGGAGACTCATCGAGCAATGGGCATCAGAGTTTACTACTGAGATCCTCGGAAGCGTGAGTCCGCGTATTGTGTTACTCGTCACTAACTACTGCCATCCACAGTGCTTCACAAGCGCGGGCGAGTAAACCGCTGAGCAATCTGTCAATGGCGGCGTGTACGCGCGCTAGCGCCGGGTGAGAATGACGACGGGAATCTCCCGATCGGTGTGGGCCTGGTAGTCCTCATAGGCTGGCCACACCTCGCACATCAACGACCACAGGCGTGCGCGCTCTTCGCCCTCCGCCGTAGTCGCCCGCACCGGGATCTCCTCATCCAGGACCTGGATCATCGCGTTGGGATTCGCCAGCATATTCTCGTACCAGCTAGGGTTAGCAGGCGCCCCGCCCTTGGATGCCACGACTACCCAGCGCTCGCCATCGGTGCGGTGGATCAGGGGAGTGGTTCTGATCACTCCCGATGTGCGGCCCTCCGTGCTGAGCAGCAGGATTGTCGTTCCGCGCCAGTGGTAGCCGCGCTCCCCATCGGTCTCACGGTAGACCCGTACGTGCTCGCCACCAAACAGATCGTCGTCTGACTCAGGCATCGATCTCTGAGTCTAGCGGTGACGCGCGCTAGCCGAACCGGCGCGCCAGGTGAGCCTGCAAACCGGCGCGCCAGATGAGCGCGTACTGGCAAGATCACCCATCAGGAATGAGTTCAAGTGAAGACCCAAACGAGCCTCACCCAAGTCGAGCCCAGCGGGCAAGCTCCTTTGCGCGCGTGGCCGATGAGTACGAGCGTGGACGTCCGGGATATCCTCGCGAGGCGATCCAATGGCTGCTTGGAAGCGAGCCGCTCGAGGTGCTCGACCTGGGCGCAGGCACGGGCAAGCTGTCGGGCGCGCTGCTCGACGCGGGACACCATGTGATCGCGGTCGAGCCGCTCGATGAGATGCGGGCGATTCTGACCTCCCGCCTACCGCAGGTAAACGCGCTCGACGGAACTGCCGAGCAGCTGCCACTTGCCGACGCGAGCGTGGACGCCGTTGCCGTAGGAGCAGCATTTCACTGGTTCGACCAGACCCTCGCCCTGGCGGAGATCTCACGGGTTCTGCGCACACCGGGCGTGCTCGGCCTGCTCGGCAACTCCTTCGACACCGCCACGCCGTGGGTCGCGGGTGTACGCGAGATCCTCGGTCCGCCGGCAATCCAACGGCGCAGCCACTGGCCATCCGTGAAAGAGCTGAGCGAGCGCTTCACACAAGTCGAGCAGCACGAGTTCCCACACGAGCAGGAGATCGACCGGGCGAGCCTGCGCGACCTTGCAAGCTCTCGCAGTAGCCTCGCGGTCATGTCCGAGAGCGACCGGGAAACCGTCTTGGCAAAGCTCGATCTGCTGTGGGAGCACGATCCGGAGCTAGCCGGACATAAGCAAGTGCCGCTGCCATGGCGGACGCGAGTGCGTCGCTGTAGGAGCCTGCGCTGAGCGCACACGCAAGCTTCCCACCCCGCTGACAGGGCGAAAACCGACGAGAATGACCGACTTGTCCATGGCGTTCCTGCCCAGCCCCTCGAGCAACGGCTTCTACCTGGGGCCGCTGTTCGTGCACTTCTACGGCCTCGCCTACGTCTTCGCCGTAACCGCCGCGGTCAGGGTCACCATGCGTCGCTGGGAGGCTCAAGGCGGTGACCGCGAGCTCGTATACGACGTCGCGCTGTGGGGCTTTCCCGCTGGCGTGGTCGGTGGCAGGCTGTATTTCATCGCCACCAGCTGGAGCGAAGTGCCGCCGCACTGGTGGGGGCCGTTCGCGGTCTGGGACGGGGGCCTGGGCATCTGGGGCGGGATCGCGCTCGGTGCGCTTGTGGGGATCTGGCGACTGCACCGAGCCGCCGTCAACGTCGCGCTGTTCATGGACGCCGCCGCCCCAGCGCTGCTCGTTGCGCAGGCGATTGGGCGGGTCGGCAACTACTTCAACCAGGAGCTCTTTGGCGGGCCGAGCACCCTCCCCTGGGCACTTGAAATCTCCGCCGCCCACCGCCCCGTCGGCTACTCGCAGTACGCGACCTTCCAACCGACGTTCTTGTATGAGCTGATCTGGAACTTGCTGCTTGCAAGCGCGCTCGTGTGGCTCGGCCACCACAGAAAAATACGCCCGCCCGGGCTATTTGCGCTGTATGTGGCGGGCTACTCGTTCGCGCGGATCGGCGAGGAGCTCCTGCGTGTGGACCCCGCCCATCATATCTTCGGCTTGAGGCTGAACTTCTATGTCGCCACGCTTCTCTGCCTGGCCGGGCTCATCTGGTTCGTGCGCGTTCAGCGAGCCAGCCCGCCCTAGTAGCCTGCCCGACAATGGCCGACACGAGCACCATCGCATCGCTGGCCACCGCCGCCGGGACGCTCGTGCTCGCCATTGCCACCTTCTCATCCACTCGCTCGGCCAATCGCGCCGCGCGCGTGTCAGAGCGAGCACTGCAGGTGGGGCTGCGGCCGGTTCTCTTCAACGCGCGCCCACAGGACCCGCCGCAAAAGGTCGGGTTCGCCGATGACCACTGGCTCGTACTGCGCGACGGGTTGGCTGCGGTACAGCAGGCAGATGGCAATCTTTATCTGGCGATACCCCTACGCAACGTGGCCTCGGGGATAGCGGTGCTGCATGGATG
>Ga0210383_10003356_pt1 | contig 14358 bp, 11 predicted proteins | sample IncBWC14OmetaG_FD_160072 | JGI IMG/M metagenome (GOLD analysis project Ga0210383, IMG submission 160072) | Forest soil microbial communities from Barre Woods Harvard Forest LTER site, Petersham, Massachusetts, United States - Inc-BW-C-14-O ...
CGCAATGCGGTGTGGCGTCCCCCGTTCGTCATGTACTACCGCACCTGCCCGCTGCACGCGGTCCGCAGCGACCTGACAGCATCCGGATTCACCGTGACGACCCTGCCCTTGACGGCTCTGGGCCGGCGCGAGGACGGCAGCCCGCGGTACCGGCTTGTCCTCGCGCGCAGAGCCAGCACGCCCTGACTGCTGCGGACGCCGTTAGACTGCCTCTGATCGCGGTCTCAGTCCTGCCCCGCAGGACCGCCGGTCACGACCGTCCGATCGTGCGTTCTGACACCGGAGGTTACGCCGCAGCCGAGCACGGCGATCCTGATGCCCGGATCATCCGTTCCGCGCCTTCATCGGTGAGCCCGAAGTGGATCAGCTGGCCGCACGGATTAGGCGGATCTCGCGCGGCTTGGACGTTGCGCTCAGTGATATCCGCGTCCTGGGCGATGCACCGGGCTGTGGCGACGCTGCCTGGCGGCGCGCTCAGCGCCGGCCGGGCAGCGGGCGGCCGGCACCGGGGCTACCGGGGGGAGCGGCGCGGCCGGAACTTGATCCAGGCCAGGATGGCGACGGCCACCAGCAGCCACGGGGAAAACAACACGTGCACGGCGACGCCGAGCACGGTCAGGGCCACGATGGCGATAAGAGCAAGGGCCATGATCGCGGGCATAGTGATCGGTCTCCGTTCAGGTCAAGCGGCTGGCTGGTCAGGGTTCAGCGGAAGCGGTCCCGGCGGCCGGCCAGCCACGCCGCGGCGGCCGGATGGTCGCTGCCGTCCGCGGGGATCAGCAGCCAGGCGGCGATATACAGCGCCACGCCGGCACCGGTGAACAGAGCCAGCGCCGCGATGATGACGCGGACCAGCGTGACGTCCGCGTTGAGGTACCGGGCTAGGCCGCCGGCCACGCCGGCCACCATCTTGTCATCGCCGGACCGGCGCAGCTGGCAGGCCCGGGGCTGACCGGTGCCTGTGGTGGTTGCGTTCATGCGTCGAGCCTGCCTCCGGCGGTGGCCGCCGTCGATCGGGATCAGCCCCGGTTCGCACCCTGATGTTCACCCCGACGGCATCAGGGTCATCCCTGGCCGCGGTCGCCGATCACGGTGTAGCTGATGTCCTGCCTAGCCCTTCGCCGAAGCGACCGGTCAGCCAGCGCGATGGGCGTGCCCGCGGAAGCGCCGCTGATTCAGCCGATTACACCATGTCGCAACCCGCCGGAACCGGCGGAGTTGACTGGCGGAGATACGCGCCAGACCGCCGGATTCCGTGCGGTCGGCAGTGACCTCAGCGAGACGGCTGGTTGCGCGCAGATCAACCGCTTATGGTCTCATGGCCGCCTAGGTCGGCTTGGGGCAGCGAAGTGGCCTGATCATTGATCAGCCTGCCCATCAGCCCCGTTCCGTCGACAGGGCAGCGGGCGCGACGGGGAGCAACGAACCCTGAGTTGGATAGCGGACGAACTCGCCGCATCCGACCCCAAGTTGGCGTCAATCTTGGGGTGTTCAACCGGCTGATGTCCGATGAGGAGATGCCTGCGCGTCGGCGCGCTGGCGGAAGCCGGCAGCGGGAGCCTGATCACTCACGTCGCAGCGGCGGGCGCGCCTGGAACCGGCGCGGCCGACGCGGGACCGTCACGACGTGGCATGCCATGATCACGGGGACTCTCATAACCGCCGTGCTGGTCACAGTAGCGATCGTGCTGGGCCATACCGGTCCTGGAAATGCCGGACTCCGACACTGCACACAATCGTGGCCGACAGGTCCTTTGTTTCCGTCGATTTCATGCCATGAGTCGGCTCGTGCTGTCAACTCGGGTCATCCTTGACGTCACGGTGCGGGTGAAGCGCGGCGAGAACGAGCCGTGCCGAGCTTCCCGACTTACTTCCGCCGTCGCGAGTGACGGTTCAGAACATAGGGCGTGCCGTTCCGGGCATAACCTGCCCGTTTTCGCACATCGCACGCATATCGTCAGCGCTATTTGTCCGTTATCCTGCCCCTGAGTGCTCGCACGCCCAGGGAGGCGTGGATCAGGCAATCATGCAACCGTCACACAGGCCAGGCAGGTCAGGTAGATCACCATCTCGATCGTCGACCCCACCGGACTCGGCTGCCGCCCAAGCACCCGGCACGCCGGGGCTGAGAGACCGGCGCAGCGAACGCGGCGCGCTTGACCGGCTGCTTAGCGCTGTCCGGGCAGGCGAGGGTCGGTCGCTGGTCGTGCGCGGCGAGGCGGGGGTGGGCAAGACCGTGCTGCTGGATTACCTGGCCAGCCGTGCGGCCGAGTGCCGGGTGGTGCGCGTGGTGGGGGTTCAATCCGAGATGGAGCTGGCCTTCGCCGGGTTGCACCGGTTGTGTGCACCGGTAATGAATCACCTCGATCAGCTGCCGGCTCCGCAGCGAGACGCGCTGCGGATCTCGTTCGGCCTCGGTGCCGGACCGGTGCCGGACCGCTTTCTTGTGGGCCTGGCGGTGTTGGGGTTGCTGTCGGAGGCAGCCAGGGAGCGGCCGTTGATCTGCTTGGTCGATGACGCGCCGTGGCTGGATCAGGCTTCGGCTCAGGTTATGGGTTTCGCGGCGCGGCGGCTGGCGGCCGATGCGGTGGGCCTGCTGTTCGGGGTTCGTGTTCCGGGCGAGGAGCTTACCGGGTTGCCGGAGCTGACGGTGGAAGGCCTCAAGCCCGCCGACGCGCGGGCGCTGCTGGATTCGGTGCTAACCGGGCCGCTGGATACGCGGGTCCGCGACCAGATCGTGGCCGAGACGAGGGGCAATCCTCTGGCGCTGCTTGAGCTACCCCGTGGGCTGAGTCCGGAGGAGCTGGCGGGGTTCAGGCCGCTGGAAGCGGCGCAGTTGCCGGGCCGGATCGAGGAAAGCTTCCGGCGGCAGCTGGACGCCCTGCCTACCCAGACCCGGCGGCTGCTGCAGTTGGCAGCGGCCGATCCGACCGGCGACCCCTCGCTGGTATGGCAGGCCGCCAGCCGGCTGGGGCTTCCGGTCCAGGCGGCGGTCCCCGCAGCGGAAGCGCTCCTGGTTGAGTTCGGCGCTCGGATAGTGTTCCGACACCCGCTGATCCGCTCGGCCGCCTACCGGTCGGCCTCGCTGCCGGACCGCCAAAACGTGCACCGTGCTCTGGCCGAGGCAATCGACCCGGCAGTCGATCCGGACCGCCGGGCCTGGCACCGGGCCCAGGCCGCTGACGGGCCGGACGAGGAGCTCGCCGCCGAGCTGGAGCGCTCCGCGTATCAGGCTCGGGCCCGCGGAGGGCTGGCGGCGGCCGCGGCGTTCCTCGAGCGCTCGGCGCTGTTGACGGTCGACCCGGCGCGCCGCACCGAACGCATGCTGGCGGCGGCGCAGGCCAACCTCCAGGCCGGCGCGCTCGACAGGGTTCTCGAGCTGCTAGGAACCGCGGAGGCTGGTTCGCTGGACGAGTTCGCCAGCGCCCGGGGGGACCTGCTCCGCGGCCAGGTCGCGTACGCTCAGAACCGCGGCAGTGATGCCGTGCCGCTGCTGCTCCGGGCGGCCCGTCTGCTGGAGCCGCTAGATGTCCGGCTGGCCCGGGCGACCTATCTGGACGCGTTGTCCTGTGCGTTCTTCGCAGGAAGTTCGGCCGGCGGGGTCGGAGTCGTCGACGTGTCGCAGGCCGTGCTGGCGGCACCGCGACCGTTGCACCGGTCGGGCCCGCTGGATCTCCTCCTCGACGGTGTGGCGACGCAGGTCACGGAGGGTTATGCGGTCAGCGTGCCGGTGTTGAAGCGGGCGCTGACCGCCTTGCGCAGCCAGGAGTTCTCGGCAGAGGAACGACTCGAGTGCGGCTTGCTCACGTATTACAGCGCTGTAGATCTATGGGACGACGAGAGCTGGTACGTGCTGGCTGGCCGTAACGTCACGCTTGCCCGGGAGAGCGGCGCGCTTACGGCGCTCCAGTTTGCCCTCAACGCACGCATCGTGGCGGTCGCGTTCATGGGCGAGCTGGCTGAAGGGTCCTCGCTGCTGGCGGAGTTGCGGGCGGTCTGTGAGGCGACCGGGAGCCACGTCCCGCCCTATAGTCCCGTGGCGCTCGCGGCCTGGAGGGGCCGGGAAGGCGAGGTTTCCAGGTTGGCCGAACGAACCACAGAAGAGGTACTGCAGCGGGGCGAGACACTCGGGCTGTCGGCCGTGCACTGGGCAATCGCCGTGCTTTACAACGGTATCGGCCGCCACGAGGAGGCGCTCGCCGCCGCCGAGCGGGCCGGCGAACATCACGACATCGGGTTCTCGGACTGGAGCCTCGCCGAGCTGATCCTGGCGGCCGTACGGTGCGGGAAACCCGAGCGCGCGGTCGGTGCCCTGAAGCAACTCGGGGCGAAGGCCCGCGACTCCGGGTCGGAGTGGGTGCTCGGGATCGCAGCGCGTTCGCGGGCGCTGCTGAGTGAGGGCGGGGCTGCCGAGGACGGCTACCGCGAATCGATCGACCGGCTCGGCCGGACCCGCGTCCGCGCGGAACTGGCTCGCTCGTTCCTACTGTTCGGTGAATGGCTGCTCCACGAGCGCCGCCGCAGTGAGGCACGTGAGCAGCTGCGCACCGCCTACCAGATGCTGGCCGCGATGGGCATGGAGGCTTTTGCCGAGCGGGCCAGGCGCGAACTGCTGGCAACCGGCGAGACCGTGCGCAAACCTACCGCCCGAACGCCGTCCAGTCGGGCGAGCGAACCGCTGACCGCCCAAGAGGCCCAGGTGGCCCGGCTGGCCCGTGACGGGCTTTCCAGCCCGGAGATCGCCGCGCGGCTGTTCATCAGCACGCGCACCGTCCAGTACCACCTGGCCAAGGTCTTCACCAAGCTCGGCATCAGCTCCCGTGGCCAGCTTCACCGCGTCCTACCACTTGAGTAAGGCGTCCAGTAGGGTGTACGGCTAGTCTGGATGGGCAATGAGTACCGGCCGTGGATCCACGAGGCAAAGCTCATGGACCGGCTCGACGAACGCGATGCACTTGACCGGCTTGTCCATGCGGTGCGGGCCGGCGAGAGCCGGGTTCTTGTGCTACGCGGCGAGTCAGGCGTGGGGAAGACAGCGCTGCTCGACTATGTGAGCAGCCAGGCGGCGGGGTGTCGGGTCGCACGCGCAGTCGGTGTGCAGTCGGAGATGGAGCTGGCGTTCGCCGGGCTGCATCAACTGTGCGCCCCGATGCTGGACCGCCTTGAGGGTCTCCCGGTGCCGCAGCGAGAGGCTCTGCGGACGGCATTCGGCATCAGCGCTGGTCCGGCGCCGGACCGGTTCATGGTGGGCTTGGCGGTCCTGAGCCTGCTGTCCGAGGTGGGCGAGCAGCGGCCGCTGGTCTGCCTGGTCGATGACGCGCAGTGGCTGGACCAGGCCTCGGCGCAGGTCCTCGGGTTCGTGGCGCGTCGGCTGGCGGCCGAGCCGGTCGCCCTGATCTTCGCCGCCCGCGAGCCAGGCGAGGAGCTTGCCGAGCTGCCAGAGCTGCCGGTACCCGGCCTGAGAAAAGACGACGCGCGGGCGCTGCTGGACTCGGCCCTGACCGGATTCCTGGATGCCCGAGTGCGGGACCAGATTATCGCCGAGACGCGAGGTAACCCCCTGGCCCTGCTCGAGCTGCCGCGCGGGTTGTCACCGGCCGAGCTGGCGGGTGGGTTCGGGCTGCCCGGCGCGGTATCGCTGCCGGGGCGTGTCGAGCAGAGCTTCCAGCGGCAACTCGGCGCACTGCCGGCCCAGACGCGACGACTGCTGCTGCTAGCGGCGGCCGATCCGTCCGGAGACTGGTCGCTGGTGTGGCGAGCGGCCGGGCAGCTGGGAATCCCGAATCATGCGGCGGTACCGGCGACCGAGGCGGGGCTGGCCGAGTTCAACCCGCGGGTACGGTTCCGGCATCCGCTGGTACGCTCGGCGGCCTACCGGTCGGCGCCCTTGGCGGACAGACAACGGGCGCATGCGGCGCTGGCGGAGGCCACCGATCCGGCTGACCCTGATCGACGTGCCTGGCACCGCGCCCAGGCAGCGCCTGGTCCGGATGAGGAGGTTGCGGCGGAGCTCGAGCAGTCCGCGGGGCGGGCGCAAGCCCGTGGCGGGCTGGCCGCCGCGGCGGCGTTCTTGGAGCGTGCGGTGACACTGACCGCCGACCCGGCGCGTCGCGTCGGGCGCACGCTGGCCGCGGCGCAGGCCAGCATGCAGGCCGGCGCGTTCGGCAAGGCCCTGGAACTGGTCGCCGCGGCCGAGGCCGGGCCGCTGGATGAGTCCCAGGGTGCCCGCGCGGACTGGCTGCGGGGGCAGATCGCGTTCGCCTCAGGTCCGTGCGGCGACGCTCCGCTGTTGTTGCTGAAAGCGGCGAAGCGGCTGGAGCCGCTCAGCCTCGACCTGGCGCGCCAGACCTACGTTGACGCGTGGCAGGCCGGAGTGTTCGCCGGGTATCTGGCCGGCGCCGGCGACTTGCTGGAGGTCTCCCGTGCCGCCCGGGCCCTGCCTGCGCCGGCGCACCCGCGGCCGGTCGACCTGCTGCTTGACGGCCTGGCTCTGATGGTCACCGACGGGCCGGCCGCCGCCGCACCGGTGCTGCGTCAGGCAACCAGCGCCTTTGCCAGCGCCGACATACCCGTACAGGAAAGCCTCAAGTGGGGCTGGCTGGTCCGAGTTGCGGACAAGGCCCTGTGGGCCGACGAGGGCCGGCGGCTGACCGCCAGGCAAGTTCAGCTCGCCCGTGACGTCGGCGCGCTGGACCAGCTTCCGATCCTGCTGAACATGATGGCCATTGACGCCGTGTGGAGTGGCGACTTCGCGGCCGCCGCCTCGCTGATCGCGGAGGCCGCCGCGATCTGCGAGGCGACCGGGTCTGGGCTCGCCCCCTACGCCGCCATGATGCTGGCGTCGTTCCGGGGCCGGGAGGCTGAGGCTGCCCCCCTGATCCAGTCGGCCATCGAGGAGGGCGCCGCCGCCGGGCAGGGAGTCGCGGTGACGTATGCGCACTTTGCGGCCGCTGTTCTCTACGGCGGCCTGGGCCGCTACGCCGACGCGCTGGCCGCGGCGCGGCAAGCCAGCGAACACAAGCACCCCTACGTGTCTGTGTGGACGTTGCCCGAGTTGATCGCGGCGGCCGTGCGCACCGGAGAGATGCGCATCGCCAGCGATGCCCTGGATCTGCTGGCCGAACGGACGCGGGCCGGGGGTACCGAGGAAGGGCTGGGAGTCGAGGCGTGGTGCCGCGCGGTGCTGAGTGAGGGAGAGGCCGCGGAGGGGTACTACCGTGAGGCGATCGGCAGGCTCGGCCCGACGCGGCTGCGCCCCGACCTCGCCCGTGCCCATCTGCTGTACGGCGAGTGGCTGCGCCGCGAGCGCCGCCGTGGCGAGGCAGGCGAGCAGTTGCGCACGGCCTGGCGGATGCTCGATGAGATGGGGATGGAGGGGTTTGCGGAGCGGGCCCGGCGCGAATTGCTGGCCACCGGAGCGACGGCGGGCGAGCGCGTCGGCCAGGCTGCTCGCGGCGGTACCACGCTGACCTCTCAGGAGGCGCAGGTCGCAAGGCTGGCCCGGGACGGACTGTCCAACCCGGAGATCGCGGCTCGGCTGTTCATCAGCACGCGGACGGTCCAGTACCACCTGAGCAAGGTGTTCGCCAAGCTCGGCATCAGCTCGCGCGGCCAGCTGTACCAGGTACTGCCCGGCGAGCAGCTTTAGAGCCAGTCGTCCGGGATCAGATCGGCGTCGTCGTCCACGACGTGGATGGCCGCCTCTTCCGCCGTCGCCCCGCCGCCGTCGATTCCCGCGTCGTGAGCGACACGATCGTCGTAAGCGACAAGGTAGTTGCCGCCCTCTTCATAGACTTCATCGTCCTCGTCCACCAGCCGGCCCGCCCGCGGGTCGGGACCGTCATCGAGCAAGTACCTGCGGACGTCGTCATCCGTCGCGTTCTCGTCCGGGCCGACATTCTCGTCCCGCTCGTCATCGCTATCGAGGGTGACGTCCGGTTCTTCCTCGGCGAGCGCCTGATCGAGTGATTCGCCCGTCTGTTCCGTGGCCGTGGTGCCGAATCTGATCGCGGTCGACCACCGGTCCGGGGTGACGACTCCGCGGTCCAGCGGATCGTCCCCGGGAGCGCCATCCAGCGTGTCGGACGCGTCCCGGACCTCGTAGTCCTCGAGGTCGGCGGACTCGTGGCGCCTTTCGTTTGGCATATCTGAGTTCCTCTCCGGCCGCAGCTGGTAACAGCGGTGATCCCCACGGCCTGGCGGCCGGTATCGGCGCGCCAAGCACTTGCTGGCGCACGAGATCCCAGAACGCCCGGATCTTCGCCTTGACCGGCTCTGTCTCCATCCCGAGCACCTTGTAGACAAGCCCGGCATCGTTGGGCAGGCGGCTCGCGCCCGCCACGCACTCCGCGCTGGCGTCGGCCCCGGGCACGACCTGCTCGAAGATCTGGTCGGCGTGCCGCCGCGGGGTGATGAGAGTGACGTTCGCGAAGACGTCGAAGTTCGCCATCACGCCGGCCTGACGTACCGGGTGCCGCCGTGGCTCGGCGATGAGCTTCTCGGTAAACAGCGGGGTGGCGTCCGGCCGGCTCGCCGTCAGGGTCGAGGAGTACAGGTCGAATTCGAAGAGTTCTCCCGCGCCGTGGTGCTTGCGGCCGGGCTGCAGCAGTTCGGCACCGAGCAAGGTGGCGCTGTCTGCCACCGTGGCCCGGGTGTGGGTGATGAACCGCGAGTGCCGGTGCGGGATGACCGGGCCCGGGAGCATTTCGAGGTAGGAGTTGTCCGCCAGGGCGAGCTGCTGCGAGGCGGCGGCGAAGTTTGCGTCCATCTGGTGGATCTTGGTGGCCGCCTGGGTCGTGACATGCGCCATGGCACCGGGGCCGACGGTGACGGACATGTCCAGGCGGTCACCTTGTAGCACGCAGCCCGACGTCGTGATGATGTACACGCATGGCAGCCCCGGCAGGTGTTCGTCCCAGTACAGGGCCTGCTGCACAAGTAGGGGCGCCTTACGGTACAGATGGGCGAGCACCGACCGGTCGCCGCGGCGGGCGAACGCCATGTCCAGGACGCCGTGCTTGCCGGGCGCACTGCTTGGCATCTGCTTCGGCTCATCGTGGTAGAGCGCGAGCTCGGGAGCGTTGAGCACGCTCATCGGGCATGTTCCCGCGTGGGCTCCAGATCGAAGAGCACGTTGCGGCTGATCAGGGCCACCACGTCCGCGATCCCCTCACCGGTGAGGCAGTTGGTGAAGACGAAGGGCCTGTCCCCGCGCATCAGCCTCGAATCGGCGTCCATCACCTCGAGGCTGGCGTGGACGTAGGGCGCGAGGTCGGTCTTGTTGATGACGAGGATGTCCGACTGGCAGATCCCCGGGCCGTTCTTCCTGGGGATCTTGTCGCCGGCCGCGACGTCGATCACGTAGATGAAGAAATCGACGAGCGCAGGGCTGAACGTCAGGGTGAGATTATCTCCGCCGCTTTCGATCAGGACCACGTCCCCGTCGGGGAACCGCTCCTCCAGTTCCTCCACCGCGGCCAGGTTCATGCTCGGATCCTCGCGGACCGCCGTGTGCGGACATGCGCCGGTCTCGACGCCGACGATTCGATCCGCTGGCAGCACGTCCTTCAGCGTGCGCTGGACGTGCTTGGCGTCCTCGGTCGTCACCACGTCGTTCGTGATGATCAAGACGCTGCGGCCCAGGTCGATCAGCCGCGGGGTGATGGCCTCGACCAGCGCGGTCTTGCCCGAGCCGACCGGGCCGCCGATGCCGATGCGGGTCGTGTTCTTCATCTCAATCACCTTCAGTTCATGAACATGCGCAGGTGCGACCGGACGTGGACCGCCGCGAGGATGTCGGCCATCGGCGTGAAGCTGGCCATATCGGCGAGTGATGCCTCGCGGACCCGGGCGTAATCGCCGGGGACCGTCTGGTCTGCGGCATGCAGGAGGGCCTGGACCTGGCGGTGGTCGATCCTCATCAGGCGCAGCGCCGCGCTCAGCATCGTCATCGCGACGCCGTACTGGTGGACGGCGAAGGCGTCTTGTTCGGGCGAGCCGAGCTCGGCGAACAGGACGCCCAAGCCGACCGGGTAGGTACCTGGTGTGATGCCGTCCCGTACCCCGTCCAGCCACAGACCGAGCAGGGGCGCCTGCACGGCGGCGATGCTCACCTCGGCGAGTTTGCGACCCATCCGGACCGTCATCGTCCGGGTCTCCTCGCCGAGCTTCCTCTCGAAGACCGCCTGGTCGGCCTCGACGACACGTCCGATGTCCCGCTTGCACGCGGCGCGATGGGCCTCGAGCAACGCGATGCCGTCCGAGGTCGCCGCACGGCGGGCCGAAGCGGTCACGAACTCGCCCAGCGTTGCGGCGTCCCGCACAGTCCCCTCCTGAACGGCCGATTCCAGGGCGTTAGAGAACGAGAAGGACCCGATTGGCAGCAGGGAATCTCCGAACTGGAGCACGCGCATCATCCGGGCGATGCTCATGAGATCGTGCCCGGTGATTCCGGCTCTGGCAGGTGGCGGTGTCCTTCGGTAGCCCCGAACAGGCGGCGAGCCTCGCGCGGTGCCAGGTGGGCAACGACGTCCGCTCCAGGCACGAACTCGTACCTGACACCCTCGAAGGAGTGGGTTTTCATCACCGAGGCCATCGCCGTGCGGGCCACCGTCAGCGGGACGTAGACCCGCGTCCCTTTGACCACGGCCGCCCAGTGCTGATTGCCCAGCGCATGACCGAGTTCGACACACCTGGACATCGAAACCACCGGCGGTCCGTCGAGCAGCCCACGGAGATCGATGACCAGCACGTCCTTGAGGTCGACGCGCGCGACGATCGCGGCGCGGCGCGCCTCGTCCCAGGCCAGGATGTCACCGTCGCGAAGCTGCGTGCCGCGATCGAGAGAGATCGCAACCTCTACCCCTGCATCGGTAGCCTTTCGCAGTCGGCTCTTTTGCGCCTCCGCCTGGTCGAGATGAAGGACGTCGACCTGCGCCTCCGCAAGCAGGTCAGGCCAGGCGTCTTCGGTGGCGCGGCCCACGATGGTATCCACCCGGACGAGGGCTGCGTCGGCGAAGCCGATCTGGCTGATCGTCATGGCGACCTCTGCTAGCTGAAGAAGTACAGTCGGCTGAGGCTGACCGACTTGGCCGGCGGCACGGTCGCGTGCACGCCGTCGGCCGTCACGGCGAACGTTTCCGGGTCGACGGTGATGGCCGGGAGGGCGTCGTTGCGGACCATGTCGCGCTTGGTGATGGTCCGCGTCCGCTGCACCGGCCGCACCTGCCGCTGCAGCTGCAGCCGTTCGGCCACCCCGGCTTCGTACGCGCCCTGCGAGACGAAGCTGACGCACGTCTTGGGCAGAGCCGAGCCGAACGCGCCGAACATCGGGCGGTAGCAGACCGGCTGCGCGGTGACAACCGACGCGTTCGGGTCGCCCATCAGCGCCCAGTTAATCAGCCCGCCCTTGATCACCAGCTTCGGCTTGGCCCCGAAGAACGCCGGCTCCCACAGCACCAGGTCGGCCAGCTTCCCCGGTTCGACCGAGCCGATCACCCGCGCTGCGCCAGACGCGATCGCCGGGTTGATGGTGATCTTGGCGACGTACCGCAGGACACGGAAGTTATCGTGGCCCGCGGCATCCTCCGGCAGCTTGCCGCGTGCCCTCTTCATCGCGTCCGCGAGCTGCATGACGCGCAGCCAGTTCTCCCCGACCCGGCCCATCGCCTGCGAATCGGACGAGATCATGGAGATGGCGCCCAGGTCGTGCAGGAAGTTCTCGGCCGCCATCGTCTCGGCGCGGATCCGGCTCTCGGTGAACGCCACGTCCGAGGGGACCTTCGGGTTCAGGTTGTGCACCACCATGATCATGTCGAACAGCTCGCCTGCCGTGTTGAGGCCGAACGGCAGCGTCGGGTTGGTGGAGCTGGGCAGCACGTTGTCCTCCCCGACCACCCGGAGCAGGTCGGGGGAGTGGCCGCCGCCGGCGCCTTCGCTGTGGAAGGTGTGGATCGTGCGGCCGTCGAAGGCGGCGATCGTGTCCTCGACGAAGCCCGCCTCGTTCTGGGTGTCGGTGTGCACGCTGACCTGTACGTCCATGCTGTCCGCGACGGACAGGGCGGCGCGGATGGAGGCCGGGGTCGCGCCCCAGTCCTCGTGGATCTTGAACCCGGCCGCGCCGGCCAATACCTGCTCGACTAGGGCGGCCTCGCCGGCCGAGCTGCCCTTGCCGAGGATCCCGAAGTTGACCGGCAGGCCCTCGCAGGCGCGCAGCATCATCTCGATGTGCCACGGGCCGGAGGTGATCGAGGTGCCATTCGACCCGTCGGTGGGCCCGACACCGCCCCCGAAGAACGTCGTGACGCCGTTGCTCAGCGCGGCGTACGCCTGCTGCGGCGCGACGTAGTGGACGTGGGTGTCGATGCCCCCGGCGGTGAGGATGAGCTGCTCGCCCGAGATCGCGTCGGTGGCCGGGCCGACGTCCAGGCCCGGCGTCACGCCGTCCATCGTGCCCGAGTTGCCCGCCTTGCCCACGCCTACGATCAGTCCGTCCTTGATCCCGACGTCGGCCTTGACCACTCCGAGCACCGCATCCACGACGGTCGCGTTCGTGATCACCAGGTCGAGCGCGCCGCCCTCGCTGGTGAGCTGGTTGTTCATGCCCATGCCGTCGCGCAGCGTCTTGCCTCCGCCGTAGATCGCCTCATCGCCCAGCACCCGCAGGTCCCGCTCGACCTCGATGTACAGGTCGGTGTCGCCGAGCCGGATCTTGTCGCCGATGGTCGGACCGAAGAGCCCGGCATATTCCTGCCGCGAGATCTCGGTCATTTCGCCGCGCTCCTTCTGGCTTGGCGTTCGGTCTTGAATCCGTACTCTGCGGCCAGGCGCACGGCCCGGGCCGCCTGGGGGCGGTAGCCGCCGTCGACGGGGGCCCAGCCGTCGACGAGGTTATTGAAGCCGTGCACCCGCCGCTTTCCGCCAAACGGGACGAGGGTGGCTTCTTTTTCGTCGCCGGGTTCGAACCGCACCGCGGTGCCGGCCGGGATATCGAGCCGGTGCCCGAACGCCCGCTCCCGGTCGAACTCCAGGGCCCGGTTGACCTCAAAGAAGTGGAAGTGGGAGGCGACCTGGACCGGCCGGTCACCAGTGTTGCGCACCCTCAGCTTCACCCGCGGGCGTCCTACGTTGATCTGGACGGGAGCCGCAGCAAGGATGTAACCGCCCACCGGAGTGCTCATGTCAGTCTTCCTTTGGCTCATGGTGATGTTCACTGAATGGGAGAGTGGACGGTAATGAGCCGGCTTCCGTCATCGAAGACCGCCTCGAGCTGGACACGAGGGACCATTTCGGCCACCCCCTCCATGACGTCGGCGCGGGTGAGGACCTTGCTGGCCAGCGTCATTACCTCTTCTAGCGTCATGCCGGCGCGGGCGGCATCCAGTGCCGCCGCCGAGATCACCGCGACCGCTTCTGGGTGGTTGAGTCTGATTCCCTGCTCTTTCCGCTTGCGCGCCACCTCGGCGAGCATGTAGATAAGCAGCTTGTCGAATTCTCGCGGTGTCAAGTGCATGACCGTGCCTTCTGGCCGATAGCTGGCGAAGGCTCCGGGGGCGCGCCTCGGACCGCGCCCCCGGAGCCCAGGATCAGGATCCCGTCAGGCCCTGCGGGCTCTGGTAGGGGATAGTCGCGCTGGTGACTTCGTCCAGCGAGCCGTCGGGCTGGACGGCGTAGCCGACCAGCTTCGAGGCGTTCGGGTAGATCTGGTAGAGGTAGGCGCCGTCGGGCGACAGCCAGTTGTCGGCTGGGCCGCTGCTGACGGTGCCGTTGAGCGCGCGGAAGGTGCCGTCGCCGGGGACCTTCGGGCAGGCCGGGTCCTGGGCGATGGACAGCACGTTGCCGTCGATGCGGTAGCTGGAGACGTAGCCGTACCCGAAGTTCGTCGCGAACGCCATCCGGTCGTCCGGGGAGACGGACAGCCAGCACAGTTCGGTCGGCAGGCCCCCGCTGGTGTCGATCTGCGCGATCGGGCCGATGTCGACGCTTCCGTCCTGGTCGATCCGGCCCAGGGCCAGCCCATCGCCGACGGCGTACCCGAGCACGAAGGTATCCGGCCGGTGGTGCAGGAACTGGATGTTCCACGGGGAACCGCCGCCGCCGTCCTGGAACTTCGGCTCGCCGAGCGCACCGAAGGGGCCCACCGGGAACACGATCAGGCCGTCCGGGTCCGGCGCGTTCGAGGCGATCGAATGCGGTGCGCCGTTCTTCTGCACCCACAGGATCGGCGAGCCGTCCGGGTTCGGCTTGGCCGGCTCGTCGAACGTGGTGCCGACCACCAGGAACTTCTCATCGGCCGTAAGCGCCCCCATCGTGGCCACCCGATAGGGCTTGTCCGGGGTGTTCACCGTGTACCCCTCGGGA
>Ga0210383_10003357_pt1 | contig 14358 bp, 13 predicted proteins | sample IncBWC14OmetaG_FD_160072 | JGI IMG/M metagenome (GOLD analysis project Ga0210383, IMG submission 160072) | Forest soil microbial communities from Barre Woods Harvard Forest LTER site, Petersham, Massachusetts, United States - Inc-BW-C-14-O ...
TGCTCGGAAGCACCGCAGAAAAAGTCATCCGTCATGCGCCTTGTCCGGTGCTGACTTTCAATCGTCATTTGACTGCCACCCAAAAAGTGACCTCTAAAATAACCACCCAGGATTAACATCCACTTCCAGCAATGAACACAGAAAATTATTCCAGGCGCCGTTTCGTACGGCATGGTCTTACGTTGGCCGGAGTCGCCTTCGCATGGAGCACATTCCGATCGAGTACTTTCGCCCGTGAGGCGAAAAAAATCGAATCACCGGCGAGTCCGGACGAAGCGCTCGCTGAATTGTCAGCCGGGAACAAACGTTACGTGACGGGGAAGAACCTTCACCATGACTTCGGACCGGAACGCCCCGCACTCGCGGAAAGCCAGCATCCGTTCGCAATTATCCTAGGGTGCGCCGATTCGCGTGTGGCACCTGAGTTGGCGTTTGACCAGTCACGCGGTCGATTGTTCGTGGTCCGTGTGGCCGGCAACTTCGTCGACGACAATGGGCTCGCCAGTATCGAATTCGGGTCGAGCGTGCTCGGCGCCTCTTTGATCATGGTCTTGGGCCACAACGAATGCGGAGCGGTAAAAGCCGCGGTCGATGTGGTCACAAAAAACGCCCAGCTTCCGGGACACCTGCCAGAACTCGTCGCGCACCTAAAACCAGCGGTTGAGAAGGCTCAAAAGGAGACCGGTTCGCTCGTCGATAACGCGATCCGCGAGAATGTTCTTCTGAACGTTGAAACTTTACGCAACTCCGAACCGATCCTTGCCGATCTGGTCAAAAAAAATCGGCTGCGCGTCGTTGGTGGTCTCTACGATCTCGCAAGCGGCCAAGTGGAAGTCCTGAGCTGAATCGAAGCCTGGCGTTCAGCGGAAATTCGTTGGACTTCGTTTTTGCGCTCTGAAAAAACTCCAAGCCGCCGGGGAAATCCGCCTGGTTTGCATACGCGTGCACAAATTGAATTGGCGATTAACCGGGTTAATCCTGTTTAGCAGCGCTGCCATTTTTGCCGGCTGTTCGTTCACCGAAAAAGAAGCGAAACTTCCGCCGCTTGCGCGCGCAGACCGCCAGTTGGCAAAAGCCGAGAAAATAAGATCAGACCCTCCAGAGAAGGTGGCGCAAATCCTTTCCGTCGCTCGAGCCATGACGAGTGAACTCCGGAAACCCCTCGGAGAGGCTGAGATGGAAACACCGGTTAGGATTTACAACCGCGCGGCGGTCGATCTAGCTTGCGAACTACCTAAACTCAATCGATATCGCAGTTCACCTGGACCGTTCACCATTCAAAATCGTCAGACTGGTGAAATCTATCGGCTTCAGCTCGGGCCGGGGGATCGCGCAGAATATCCTGCGACATATTTTCAGAAACTTCTAGATGCACGGAAGCTGCAGGTTAGGAGGGGAGAAGAAGCTGTTTTGATCCACGGGCTCGGAGGGCCGGTCGTTGGTGTTCGTAGTAGCGTCCTTGCCGGCTCGCCATTGCCGAGGTTCGAACCACCCAGCGGTTACCGGCTTCCGGTAACTTCGGTGGTCGACTTTAGCCTCGACAGCCATAAGGTCCCCGTCGAAGCCCGCCTGCGCCTCGTTGACCCTCTTCACCAGAACACGGTCCAAATTGGTGGCCAACGCTTTCCGCTGTCAGCGAATTTTTCGGCACCTTTATTGTCTTACGGCCGTTTGAACGAGCTCTGGGTCGGATTCATCAACATGATTCGCGGCGAAAGCATGCGGAATGCCACCGGCCTCCTGCTGACTCAACCGTATGATCCGGACAGGATCCCCGTTATTTTTGTTCATGGACTTCTTTCTTCAAAATTTATCTGGCGAAAAACTGCTTTGGCTCTCTTGCAAGATCCGGAGATTCGGCGGCGCTACCAGTTTTGGGTCTATTCTTACCCGACCGGCCACCCTATCCCTTTTTCCGCCCTCGATCTGCGAGAAGACCTGGCATTCGCACAAGAGCGCTTCGGCCCGAAGCACGGCGTGGTGCTGATTGGTCACAGTATGGGAGGCTTGCTTTCCCGGATGCAGGTGACTGATTCCGGAAGAACGATCTGGAATGAAGCCTTTGGCCCAAAGGCTCAGAAGCTCTACTTGCGGGTTCCAAACGATTCTCGGATCAAGCGAGCTCTGATTTTTCAGGCAAATCCGACGATCAAGCGGGTTATTTTTGTTGCCACACCACACCGTGGAAGCCGTCTGGCCGTGGGGAAGATTGGAGCAATTGCCATCTGGCTAATCCGCTTGCCTCTGGATCTTTTGGACGAGATTCCGCAAACAATTGCTCACGCCTTAAACTTTAGAGGCCAGCATGCAATTTTGTCGACCAGCATCCAGGGGCTCTCACCAAATTCGCCGCTGTTGCATGCGCTCGATCGGCTTCCTATCCAAGCCGTCCATCACTCAATCATCGGAGACCGCGGGCGGGGTGACACTCCAAACAGCTCGGACGGAGTCGTCCCCTATTCGAGTTCTCACCTCGCTTCGGCTCAGTCCGAAAAGATTGTGCCGACTGGCCACGAGGCCATGGACAATCCTCAGGCAGTCGAAGAGATCCGGCGAATTTTGCTCTTGAATCTCGGTATCCGCGAAAATCGGCCTTCAAGAGCAAGCGTGAATATTATCCTTGTTTTCCGATAGGAGGGTCGTTTAGACCATTTCGACTATGAACAGCAAAAGTCGGGGCTGGCTTATCACTGGCGCTATTCTCTCTCTCATCGTTGGGCTTCTGGCTCTAAGTTCCCCACTGTTTTTCTCCTTTCTCATTGTGCGGTTTCTTGGTCTATTTGCCTTGATCAGCGGCGTGATCTCCCTCTTGGTCGCCATCTTTGACAAAGACGTCGCCCCCCGCGGACTCAACGCAGTTTTCGCACTGGTTCGAATCGGCGCCGGACTGGCTTTGCTCTATTGTGCCCGCTCCGGGTTGAATCTCATCATGCTGATTTTCGCTGTCTATTTGATCGTCGAAGGCATTTTCGACATCTTCGGCGCGCTCAAGATGCGCGAGCACCGCGGCCGGGTTTTCATGCTGATCAATGGCATTATCACGATCGTGCTGGGCCTGATGGTTTACGCTCACTGGCCCTCCGGTTCGGCCTGGATCCTGGGGCTATTTTTCGGCATCAACTTAATTTTTAATGGCTTTTCGCAGTTAATGCTCGGTCTCTCCGCTCCGACCACCGTCGCATGAATCAGGAGTCAAGATGCGAGCGGTCGGTGGAACGAGCTTGAGGCGCCGCCGACAAGTATTGGGGCGCCGAGATCCCCATCGAAACGTAGATACTGGTCAGCCCCTCGACCCCAAACGGCGCCGCCTTGATCCATTCGACCGGGACAAAAAACAGCCCGCCTCCGAACGGGACCGGCGCTGTGGGCACTAAGACCACATGATGCGGGCGACCGGCGAGCAAAATGCGTTCTGGGGTCGCCAGCAGGGCGAGCACCGCAGCGCCGCCCTCCCCGCCAAAAAAGCACCAGACCGGACTCATGGTCTTTAAGTCCGTCTGTTCCTTTCGGTCGAGCATCCCAACAAATCGGTGCGCCAAATCATAGACGCTTCCGACTAACGGAATGCGCCGTAAAAGGTCATCAACGAAAACCTGGAACCGTCTCTGCAGGCCTGCTTGCACCAAAAGCCCGAGCACATAGATACCGGAAAGAACGAAGACAATCCCGATCAGGTAAGCAGCTATTTTGGTTTCGACAACGGTTAGACCGATCGAAACCAGCAGCCTGCCCACCGCGCTGTGAGGCCCAATAAATTGATCGACGACGCTCGCGACCCAAACGATCACCGCCACTGTCAATGCCACCGGCAGCACTGCGAGCAACCCTGCGACGAACGTGCGAACTGGAGCGCGAAAAAGATTATTCATGCTAGAAGAAATATCATCTTGTCAAAACTTCTGGAAATAGCCTGGACCGAAAATTCCTATTTGGTTAGGGTTTTGGGCGGTCTTCTCTACGACATGGGAAGGCGGTTTGTGTCAGGAATGCTGACTGGACTGACGCAATGAACGAAACTATCTCTCTAATCCACATCACCAGAAAGAATACAAAAAAAGATGAGCACGTTAGTCGTCGTCGGTTACGATGAACTCTTTAAGGCGGAAGAGGTTCGTATCCAGTTGCAGAAGCTGCACCGGGAATATCTGATTGATCTTGAAGACGCGGTCGTCGCCTTCAAGGACGATAGGGGCAAGATTAAATTGGACCAGGCCGTCAATCTAACTGCGAAGGGTGCGGTCAGCGGAGGCTTCTGGGGAGCCCTCATCGGTCTGATTTTCCTGAATCCCTTGCTGGGCTTGGCCATGGGTGCAACTGCGGGTGCGGTTTCGGGCGCTCTCACCGATGTGGGAATCAACGACAATTTCATGAAGGAATTGGCGTCCACGATGGCTCCCGGCAGTTCGGCTCTATTCGTCCTAGTGAGAAAATCTACGCCTGACAAAGTCTTGGAGGAGTTGAAGGGAACAGGCGGCCGCGTCTTGAAAACCTCGCTCTCGAACGAGGACGAAGCCAAGCTTCAAGCCGCCTTGAGCGCGGCGACATCGTAGGGATAGAGGCCACGGAGCGAGAGCTTGGGGGTGGGCGAAGGCTCCGCAGTGAACACCTTGGTGCCACCTGCGAGAACCACCTAAAGAGGAAAGCATCGCACGGAGGTCACGGAGGGAGAGATTGGGTGCGGACGAAAGGTCCGCACCGATTCGCGGGTTGCGGGGGATTGCGTTAGCAAGTCAGGGCCTGATGCCATTGGAGGCGGGTATCGCTTTGATCTTCGGAGCAAATGTCGGTACTTGCGACGGCGCTGCTGGCCTCCATTGGTATATCTGCTGAGGGAGCTTAAGTCGGAGCCGTTCATCTCCTGTTCAACGTCCTTGGTGTCCTGTTCTGAGTATTCTTAATCCCTCAGTTAGCTGAACTGGTCAGACATATCTCACCGACTGCTCCGGACTTGCCAGGCGAATTGCGGAGAGTACGGAAAAGTGATAGCGCAAAAAATCGATAACAAAATTATGGGCCGGAAGGAAAAAACTCAACTCGGCAAAACGCAAAACTTCGAAGTACAACCATCGGGTGCCCAACCGAAGCTCAAGCGCAAGGAATACGAAGAGCAAATCGCCAAGCTCCATGTAGAATTAGTCAAACTGCAATTTTGGGTAAAACGTACCGGAGCGAGAATTATTGTTCTCTTCGAAGGCAGAGACGCGGCCGGCAAAGGCGGGGTCATCAAGCGGATCACCGAGCGAGTAAGCCCTCGCGTATTTCGAGTGGTCGCTCTTCCCGCGCCGTCCGAGCGGGAGCGCTCACAAATTTATTTTCAACGATATTTCGAGCATTTCCCGGCAGGCGGCGAAATCGTTCTTTTTGACCGGAGTTGGTATAACCGTGCCGGCGTTGAACGCGTGATGGGGTTTTGCTCGGACGAAGAATACGATCGATTCCTCCAGGTATGTCCAGCCTGGGAAAATGATATCATCAACGCCGGCGTCACCCTGATTAAATATTGGTTCGAAGTAAGCAAGGACGAACAGACCCGCAGGTTCTCGGAGCGCATCGATGATCTGCGAAAAATCTGGAAGCTTAGCCCGATGGATCTGGAGTCGCACCGCCGTTGGTACGATTATTCACGAGCGAGAGACGCAATGTTCGCGGCCACGGACACCAAAGAATCACCTTGGCATGTCGTTAAGGCAGACGACAAGCGGCGAGCTCGCTTGAACTGTATCGCGCATTTCCTTGGCTTGATTCCTTACGAAGAGACGCTTTCGGTAAAGGCGGATCTCCCCCCCAGGCAGAAGGCAAAAGGGTACAAAGAGCCAGATTATCCGTATCACTTCATTCCGGAAAAGTATTAAGGGCGGGTTTGGGTGCTGATGGAGCTTGTTTTTGCCGCGCTTCCAATCGCGTTCCTTATCTTCGTAATGACGAAGAAGAAAGGGATGCCCTCAACGGTCGCTTTTGCCCTGGCAGCGCTGCTGACTTACCTCATCCGAATCGCATTTTTCAAGACCAACCCCAACCTGGCGCACGCTGCGATTTTGAGCGGCCTGCTCCAGGCGCTCACGCCAATCTCGATTGTCTTCGGCGCCATCTTTTTCTTTGTTGCGCTGGAACGCTCCGGCGCCATGCAGACACTGACGCTTTGGCTCGATGGTGTTTCGCGCAATCCAGTCGCACAGTTAATGATTGTTGGCTGGTCATTCATATTTCTGATTGAGGGCGCCAGCGGTTTCGGCACTCCTGCTGCGTTGGCGGCCCCAATTCTTGTCGGGCTGGGATTTCCGCCATTGCGGGTTGCTGTTTTGTGTATCGTCATGAATACGGTCCCGACTTCGTTCGGAGCCGTTGGCACTCCGAACTGGTTCGGCTTCGGTTCACTAGGATTAGCGGAATCGCAATTGCTCGAAATCGGTCTGAAAGCCGCGCTCATGCATGCAGTCGCTGCGGTGGTTATCCCAGTGATCGCTCTGCGCTTAGTCGTCGATTGGAAAGAGATCCGCCGGAACCTGCTTTTCGTTGAGCTTGCGATCTTTTCCAGTGTTTTGCCGATGGCCGCCGTGGCGACATTCAATTATGAATTCCCATCCGTGGTAGGTGGAGCGATCGGCTTGCTCCTGACGATTTTCCTGGCGAAACACGGCGTCGGTCTCGCCGACAAAACGAGTACCGCAGGTTTGGTAACGCCCGGATCCCAATCGACTAGTGGCCCGCGACATCCGGAAGCGAGCACCTTGCATCGCGCGGATGTCCTTCGTGCATTGACTCCCTTGATTGCGACCGTCGGAATTTTGCTCGTTACACGAATCCCATTTCTCGGGCTGCGGCAGCTTCTGACTTCTGAGGCGGATGCGATATCGATTCCACTTGGAAAGCTCGGGGTATTTTCTCTCACTCCTTCTCTCGTTTTCCAGTTGCGGGGAATTCTTGGCGAAGACCTTCACTGGTCGCACGCCCTTCTGTTTGTTCCGTCCATCCTTCCATTTTTTGTCGCTGCCCTGATCGCCCTGATGCTTTATCGTTGCCCATGGAGCGTTTTCCGGGGCGTGGCCGGAGAAACCCTCACGCGTCTTCGGAATCCGGTTATCGCTCTCTTCGGGGCCCTGATTTTTGTTCAGCTCCTGAAGATTGATGGAGAGCGGGCATCAACCAAGATTCTCGGCGACGCACTGGCAACTGGAACCGGCGGATTATGGATTTACGTCGCCGGATTTCTTGGTGCTCTCGGCAGTTTCTTCTCGGGTTCGGCCACCATCTCGAACCTGACCTTCGGGCCGATTCAGCTAAGAATCGCCCAAGATCTCGGGGTATCCCCCACGACAATGCTCGCCGTGCAATCAGTCGGCGCCGCACTGGGCAACATGGTTGCCATCCACAATATCGTTGCCGTATGCGCGGTCCTAGGTTTGAAAGACCAGGAGGGTGCCATTCTTAAAAAGACATTCATCCCGACTCTGGCCTACGGTATTATCCTGGCGACCGTAGCCGGGATTTGGTTCGCTGTGTCATAGTTGGCGAAACGCCGAACGCATGGCTGGTTTTACCTCCACCTCCCCTGTGTCCTCTGTGGCCCGTGTGCGATGCCATCTTTCTTTTGGCGCAGCGCTACACACACGCGAGTTAACCGAGTGACGAAATAGCAAAAGCCACTTCGGATCACTGTCGGAAACACTGTCTCAGGTTTGGATCGGAATGGAGCGCGCTCTCGATTTCCGATAGGCAGTCGCGGGAAGATAAGACGGTGTAAAAGTCCGATTTAATCGATGGCGCGAGCACGGCTGCTTCAAGCCATTCAGCACGATCAAACGGATCATTGGCGATGGAACGCCAGAATCCGGTGGCCTCGAAGAGCGCCGCGATACGGCGTGAGTTCTGACCTTGAAGGAGACTCATCAAATAGGTTGCCACTCCGACCTGAAGCCCGTGAAGGCGCGGCCGTTCGCTTACGCTATCCAAGGCATGCGAAATGAGATGCTCGCTTCCGCTGGCCGGCCTGGAGGAACCGCAGATCGACATGGATATCCCATTCAAAAGTAGTGCGGTCCCGAGCAACTTCATTCCCTCAAGGTCCTGCTTGGGACGCGACATAAATTGAAAAACGCTTGCATCGGAGAGCAAAGCGGAAAAATCGTCGACCGGAGTTCCAGTCGCATGAAAAGCCAATTTCCAGTCGGTTACCGCTGTGAGTTTCGAGACGAGATCACCAACACCGGAATGCCAGAGAAGCTCCGGGGCATTCAAGCACACGGAAGTGTCGATAATCACCCCAAACGGCACAGCCGCCGGCAGCGGATGGCGCTTGTCGCCGAACGTGAGACTAGACTGCGGACTGCAAAAGCCATCGTTTGAGAGTGACGTTGGTACCGAGAGGTAGGGAAGCCGGGAAAGAAATCCGATGTATTTTGCGACATCCAGCGCTTTACCGCCTCCGAATCCAATAATTGCCTCGGCGTTCCTTGGACATTTGCAAAAGAGTTCAGTCGTCTCTTCGAAACTGATAGATCCCACCGGCGTTTGCTGCAGAATTTGGATATTTCGGGATCGGAGCGAGGAGGTTAGGCGTGCCATCAGTCGTTCATCGAGATCTTGACTGAAAAGGAGCACAACTCGTAACAACTCGTGGCGTTCAGCATAGATGCCCATTCGATCCAAAGCTCCTGGTTTCAACCGAACCAGCGAAGGAATGGTGGTTTGTTTCGGGATTAGCATTCGTCGTCCCGAAGTTGATCCGCGATCTGTGACCAGTGCTCAAAGGGATGGAATTTCTCACCGCGCTCCCTGAAGGCCTCGGCCAGCCATCCCCGAGCAAAGCGAAACTCTGGTTTCACCAGCAGCGCAGGCTCCAAGTCTGGCCGGCCGTCCCCAGCAAAGGCTACTCGATCCGAACGATTGAGCGCATCCCGGACGATTTCCACCTTGTTCACTCCCGTCGTAGGGCTGAAAAAACGCGAATGCTCGGGAAGGAACATCTGCAGGCCGCATTTGGGGTCGAATACTCCCGGGTTTGCGTAAAGCAAAACTGAGACGCTCGCCTGGTTGAGCAGAAACCGGATATACCAATCGCACCCAGCGGAAGCGATCACGATTTCCCATCGGCGCTCCTGCAATTCTCGAGCAGATTTCGCAAAACTTGAGTCCAACTCCATCGAATTCGCCAGCTCCAAAAGATCGGCTTCGCTTGTGCGGATGCGCGCAAAAATCTCGGCCAGCGCTTGAAAATGGGTTATCTGACCACTAACAAATTTTTCCCAAGGATCGTCTTCTGGAGGGACCGGCCAGCGCTTGCGAACCAGGTCAAAAAAATCATATCGCGTCAATGTGCCGTCGAAATCTGAAATTAATATGCTCATAGTTCGGACGATCGGTACACTTCCGCTACTCCATAGGTATGATGGAGTTCGAGGAATAGCGCGCGGATCACGTTGTTCAGACCCGGACATAATCCGCCGCAGGTCACAATTCCGGCGCGTGTCTGGGCCGGGTCAAAGAACAATTTCGCGCGCGGTCCTGCGAGCTCAAAAAGAACTTCATCCCGTGGAGGTGCATCCGGATCGCGAACAATATCTGCCGGAATGCGTTCCTTATCGTTGACCGGGTGCTGAATCGGTGAGGCGAATCGAGCTTCGCCTAGCGAAGTTATCTTCATGTAATTGATCTATCTGGATTGGATGGCGTTCAACATCAGCTCCCAGCTAAGGACGACACACGTTCGGCGCCCGCCTTCAAAGCATCAGAAACGAATCACCACCATGCGCTACCGTTTCAGCCAGTTGTGGATGGTTCCGTCAGCGGTTTGCGGCGGCCTCACTGAGTACCGTTCCTTCGAGCAGGGCCTCTTTGCTGGCGAAGCGCCGCACATTCTCAACGGTGACGCGCGCAATTTCGCTCAGCGCCTCGTGTGTCAAAAAGGCCTGATGCGCGGTCACCAGGACGTTAGGAAATGAGAGTAGACGCGCTAGTTCGTCATCCTGCAAGACTTCACCCGAAAGATCTTCAAAGAAAATTCCTTCTTCCTCCTCATAGACATCGAGCGCGACGCCGCCGATGTGCCCATTCTTCAAAGCCTTGATCAGGGCTTTGGTATGAATTAGACGCCCACGGCTGACGTTAATGAGGATGACTCCGGGTTTCATCCGGGCGAGTGTCTCTTTGTTGATGATGCGATCTGTTTCAGGCGTCAAAGGGGCGTGCAGCGTAATGAGGTCGCTCTCTCTGGCAAGAGTGTTCACCTCGACATACTCAATGCTATTTTGGGACGCCCACTCCTGGCTCGGGAAAGGGTCAGATGCAACGACGCGCATGCGGAATCCACGCAGAATTTCCGCGACGATGCGACCAGTTTTGCCGGTGCCTAAGATCCCAGCCGTTTTTCCACATAAATCAAATCCCACCAAACCGCTGAGCGAAAAGTTAAATTCCCGGACCCGGTTATAAGCACGATGTATTTTTCGGTTCAACGCCAGGATAAGAGCGACGGTATGCTCCGCAACGGCGTGCGGCGAATAGCTCGGTACACGACTAACGGCGAGGCCCAAATCCTTGGCTGCATTCAAATCCACGTTGTTAAATCCAGCGCAACGCAACGCTACCAATCGGACGCCCGAGCCTGTCAGCTGTTCGAGGACCTCGCGGTTCACAACATCGTTGACAAACACGCAAACCGCTTGGGTACCGTTCGCCGCAAACGCTGTGTCGGGTCCCAAACGAAATTCGTGAAAACGCAACTCCAGTTCCGCTGAATGAGCGGAGCGGCCGAGATAGTCGCGGTCGTAAGGTTTCGTATCAAAGACCGCGACAACGGGGTTCCCGCTCTTCATCGAATGAAGCCTTCTCAGGATCTATTTGGAAAATCAAGTTCAATTCGACTTGGGCTCTTGCCCGTTACCGGTTTCAGCTTTCGGAGCAGCGACTTCTCGGCCTCGACGGCCAGAAAGATGACGAAGCCGATGCCAATAGGCAACAACCAGTCACTGACCGGGATCGGCGCTGAGTGGAACCAGAAGTTTAAGAAAGGAACATAAACGAACAACAGCTGGAGGGCCGCCAGCACGCCGATAGCCATCCAGACCACGGGGTTGGAAAAGAGCAAATCCAGCCGCAAACTTGATTCTCTCAGGAACCGGCTATTGAACAAGTAAAACACCTGTCCAAGCACCAAGGTGTTCACTGCCATGGTTTGCGCCATTTCGATCGAATAACCCTTGTGCTCTTCGAACAAAAAAACGGCGATGGTCGCGCCGCCGATCAGCAGCGAGACAAAGATGATTCGCCACAGGGCATGCTCCCCCAGAATCGGCGCGCCCGGCCGACGTGGTGGACGGCGCATCAACCCCGGCTCGGAGGGCTCGTAAGCCAACGCCAGGGACAAGGTCACCGCGGTGACCATGTTGGCCCACAGGATCTGCACTGGAGATAGCGGCAGATCCAGCCCTAGGAGCACCGCTACCAGGATGACGAGCGATTGGGCGCCGTTGGTTGGCAGGATGAAAAGGATCGCCTTCTGGAGATTGTCGTAGATGGTTCGCCCTTCCTCTACGGCACGCTCGATCGAGGCAAAATTGTCGTCGGCGAGCACGATTTCGGCGGCCTCTTTGGTCGCCTCAGTACCTTTAATGCCCATCGCGATGCCAACATCAGCACGCTTAAGTGCCGGAGCGTCATTCATGCCATCGCCGGTCATGGCCACCACCTCGTTGTTGGCCTGCAACGCTTGCACCAGCCGCAGTTTATGCTCGGGACTGGTGCGGGCGAAGATGTCACAGTCGGGAACGATCCGCCGCAATTCCTCGTCCGAGGCCGCCTCGAGCTCCGCACCGGTGACAGCTCTGGGGTTTTCGGTAATACCCATTTCGCGGCCGATGGCGGTTGCAGTCCCGGAATGGTCACCGGTGATCATCTTGACGCGAATACCGGCCTGCTTACAGGCCGCGATCGCTTCGATGGCCTCCGGACGCGGAGGATCAATGATACCGACTAGCCCAAGAAACACCAAATTCCCATCGAGATCCCCAATCGCCAGATCACTTTTGCTCTCCATAATCTCGCGAGTGGCGGCCGCAAGGACCCGCAGGCCTTGACCGCCAAGCGCGTCGATTTGCTGCTCCCAAAAGGTCAGATCGAGCGGTTCCGCAGCGCCGTTCGCGGCACGCTGCCCGCCGCAGCGGCTGAGCAACCGGTCAGGCGCTCCCTTGAGCAGAATGCACAGACCATTTCCTGGCACTCGCTCCAGTGTAGCCATGAACTTGTTTTCCGACTCGAAGGGAACAACGGCGAGTCGCTGATAGTTGGCTCTGTCGAATTTCGCTTTTCGGCCGAGGGTCCGCAGCGCGCCCTCGGTGGGTTCCCCGATCACTTTCCAGTGGCCCTCTTCCTGGGCGATCTCCGAATCGTTACAAACGGCCATGACCTCGACCAATTTTTGCAGATCCGGGTTCGCGTCCAGCGAAGCCAACTGCCCGCCGCGCATAATTTGGCCCTCGGGGGCATAGCCTATGCCATCCACATCGTATTGCCCGACTTTGGTGACGACATGGCGGACGGTCATTTCGTTCCGCGTCAGAGTGCCGGTTTTGTCCGAACAAATGACCGTTACGGAGCCCAGTGTCTCCACCGCCGTCAGCTTGCGCGTGATCGCATTGCGCTGGACCATTCGCTGCACGCCGATCGCCAGTGTGATGGTCATGATCGCCGGCAAGCCTTCGGGTATTGCGGCGACGGCGAAGCCGATGGCCGCCGAAAAAAGCTCGTCAATGCCAAAGCCGTGCAGCAGCCAGCCGATCAAAAACATCACCACCGCCATTCCGAGGATTGCGAAGGATAAAACCTTGCCGAAGGCAGCCATCTGCTTAGTGAGCGGGGTCGCCAGGCTTTCCACCTCCGCCATCATCCGGCTGATCCGACCTAATTCGGTAGCGGCTCCGGTTGCGACCACCACTCCAACGCCGCGTCCGGCCGCCACCAGCGTACCAGAATATGCCATGCAGCGTCGGTCACCAATGCCGGCATTGGTTTCTACCGGCTCTATCCTCTTATCCGTGGGCACGGATTCCCCGGTCAGCGCAGACTCTTCGATGCGCAGGTTGACCGCCTCGATGAGGCGAACGTCGGCCGGGACCCGGTCACCGGAGCGAAGTCGCACAATATCGCCCGGCACCAGCTCGGCGGCATCAAGCTCGACCCATTCGGCCTCGCGTCGCGTGTGGGCTCGCAACGAGAGCATCTTGCGGATGCCTTCGAGAGCCTCTTCAGCCTTGCCTTCCTGCAGGAAACCCACGATGGCGTTGATCACCGCTACGGCCAGAATCACGCAAGCGTCTACCCAGTGCCCAAGAAAGGCCTTCGCGACGCCGGCGAAAAGAAGAATATAAATCAGAATGTCATTGAAGTGCTTGAAAAACCGCTTCAGCAGCCCTTCTTTCGGCGGCGCGGGAAGCCGGTTCGGCCCGACGGTTTTAAGCCGGTCGGTAGCCTCGGCTGCCGTGAGCCCGTCGCGTTGGCTCCGCACTTTGTTCAACACATCCTCGGATGGCAAAGCGTGGGGGTCGTTCACGCTGGCTGAGCTATTCGAAGTCACACTCATAGTTTCCGTATTCTTCCGCTTGAGAATCTCGCCTTGTTGAGCGGAAATTGGATATACCAGTCGCAACCGGCGGAAGCGATCACATTTTCCCAACGGCGATCCTGCGGCAGCGAAAGGTTCAGCGATCACTAATTCCTTGCTTAGCTGGGAGCACTTTGTAGAAGATCGGCGACGGTAATGAAAATCGTATTTTACGCAATCTGCGCGATCGGATTTATGATCGGTAACTTCGGCTGTACGACAGCAGGCAATCGGGCCGCCTCCATCCCCTCCCCCGGCCCTTCTGCTCCGGCCGTAGTGACAATTAATTTTGTTGATCCAGGAAAATTTACCGACTTTCGCGTCAACAATCGAGACTTCCAATACTCGTCAACGATCTTTACTCGAGACGTAACCACCGCGCTCAGACCTGTGATGGCCAGGCGATTTCCCGCTCACACGCTTAACCTCCGATACACCAATATCGACCTAGCTGGTCGTCGCACCTCCGCACCCCAAGGGTTGGGAGTGGCTCCGGGTAGTACGCAGCCCTGGCTGGTATTTGATTTTGTGCTGCAAAATCCATCCGGTCGGATCATAGCCAGGGGTTCTCAAAGGCTCGTTGGTAGCGCACTTACGTCGGCCCAGAGTCGCTCTCATCCGGTGCAGATTGAGGCCGATATGATGCAAAGATGGTTGCGAAACCTTCGAGTTCCCCAGTAAATGAGGTTCCCCCCCTTTTGGACTGACCTCAGCATGACTACTGAACTGGATCGACGTGGGGTTTTAAAGGGTGCAGTGGACCT
>Ga0210383_10003358_pt1 | contig 14357 bp, 21 predicted proteins | sample IncBWC14OmetaG_FD_160072 | JGI IMG/M metagenome (GOLD analysis project Ga0210383, IMG submission 160072) | Forest soil microbial communities from Barre Woods Harvard Forest LTER site, Petersham, Massachusetts, United States - Inc-BW-C-14-O ...
TTACGGATCAGGTCGACACTTTACTTCTCATATTGTAAGGAGCGACAAACAGACATGGTTCCATGATGGGGTGGATACAGGAGTGAATACTGAGTATGAAGCTTCATTGGGTGATCTCATGAATTGTTGGGGGAAATTGGCCAAAGCTGTACTATATACGTGAGAACCTCCATAGTAATTGAATAAGGAAGGAGGACTCGTTCCTGCCATGCGCAGCAGTGGCCCACCCCTCAAGTAATTTAAGAGGCAGCTGGGAATTCATGTTATTCCAGTTGTGGACCAATTACTCACGTGAACAAAATCGTGGCGCTACCGTCACCGTATAACATGTCCAAATAAAATGTAGATATTTCTCGGCGAGTATATAGCTAACCTTTAACCGCAATGTTTACAATTGCTAAAAGTGCTCTTCGCCCTACTTTGACCCGGTCTCTCATTGTCCCATTCTCGTACACCACCTCATTCCACACACTCCCGGTACTTCCCTACGAGTACAATGTAGGTATACATTCCCCCCCCCAATATTCACGACTTAACGATCAACCAGGCCCTCGAACCCCACATCTCCGAAGAAATCATGAAGTTGCATCACCAAAAACACCATCAGACCTATATCAACGGACTCAACACAGCAGAGGAGGCGTACGCCAAATCTAATTCGACTACGGAGCAAATCGCTCTTCAGTCGGCCTTGAAGTTCAACGGAGGTGGTGAGTAACTTCATGGTGTCTTTTAATCACATTATTTCAATAGGTATTTTGAGAACCTGATTACATCCACGATTCGAGTTCCCAATTCCCAAATCATAGCTACCTCAAAGCTCATGGACTGACTTACACAGGCCACATTAACCATTCATTATTCTGGAAGAACCTTGCTCCCGCTAACGCGGAAGGTGGTAAAATTCAGAGTGGACCCCTAAAGTCCGCCATCGAGCGGGATTTTGGGTCAGTCGAAGCTTTCAAACAGATCTTTAATACCAAAACTGCCGCCATTCAGGGAAGTGGCTGGGGATGGCTCGTGAGTATCTCAAATTCTCATTCGATTGCAGCGAGATTCCGACTGTTATACTCAGGGATACAACTCGAGCACGCGGGGGCTTGAGGTGGTTACCACCGCGAATCAGGACCCCTTGATTTGTACGCCCCTTCGCGTTTCTTCAGTCAAATAACTGACTGGTTCTCGTATGTAGCGCACATACCCATTATTGGTGTTGATATCTGGGAGCATGTTCGTTAAAATTCAGTCGCCCTTACCATGATTCCACAACTAATTTTCCTCCTCTCTTCCAAACTCGCAGGCGTTTTACCTTCAGGTAACTTGTCCTCTCATTACTGGTGTCGTTGACCCTGATTGATATTCACCCACATAGTACAAAAACCTCAAACCCGACGTGAGTATTCTGCCTGATTTTTCCGTCGACTGCATGACTCACGTTCAAATCTATTCTAGTACCTCAAGGCCATCTGGAACGTCATCAACTTCAAGGAGGCCGAACAGAGATTCACTGAAGCGCAGTAGACAACCAGTCAGACCCCTAAACAAACCTTGCCTTCACACCTGTGCATCTAGCTCATTTTTCCTGACAATGAACAATGGTGATGTATCCGATTGAGTGATCTCAATTCGTCTGAAGACATATGGCCTGGAGGTGTGGTTTAACTCAGAGCCTTAGATTCAGCAGACTCGCAAAGGCCCTGAGCTGAAATGGAGGTGCATGCCTGGTGCAAGTTGGGAGACTGCAGGGACGGGATTTCTCATTTCAGATACGCTGATCAAAGCTTATTGACGGTGTTGCTTGTCATGGAGGCTTTTGTGGTCGTGTCCCTGAGCACTGGATTGCAAGTGGACGAACCTCGTTGTGGTGTCGTTCTGATGCGGCGCTTCTACCAGGAAACCCCTGTCGACAATCGGATGGGCAAGATAGGAACCGATATATCCCAATAATCGAGAGCCGCCAGGAAAGAATTTTAAATGTGTCAAAAGTTAAAACAGATCGGAACTTTTATATGAACATAGATAGCCGTACTAGGTATATTGTCAGTATTTTGTACCTCGCCAGTTAAAAAGGTTTCCTGGACACAAGTAAGAAGTAATTTCTCGTTGCCACCAAATACCTGTTCCCGTACCACTGAGCTCAAATCTGGAGCCATGTTCCAGGTCTTGATCTTTTAGGGATTCAGAGCTCCGCGATTGTACGGACCTTCAGGGTTTAGATCCAGATTATAGTGAATTTCAATGTCAGTGAATTTGTGATACAACATAGAACGGGAGGAATTAACCGATACAATTATGTAGAATTGTCTATTTGCTGACTTTCCCATATTACATGTTACTTCGAGGATGCATCATCGCGAGTTAATGGTCCGTATGTCCAAGCCGCCTCAATTAGAAATGACCTTACTGTCCCCAGCATCCATCCTGACGCCACGCGACTCGCAGGCGAAAGTAATATGTAGTCGTAGCCTCCAACGGCGTCTACGCCCGCGACCAACCTACGGGTGTGGCGAATGTCAGTCCTCGTCACTTGCAAAAGTGATGTCGCCATTCTCTTCAGTCATTGGCTGGTTCCTTTTGCCTTTGTCCGCAGAACGAGGACTGGCACTGCGAGCCTCGCCTTTCTTCCTACGTTTGCGTTCGGTTTCCCGAATATTGAGGCGAACGCCCCATCGTGCAAGTTGCTAAAAAATAAGGCAGGCAATGGGTTCCCGATGACAATGATGAATAGTCAAGTAAGTTCACCTTCGTAAGCTCTGTCGAAGCTTGCAGTCCGGGAAACTCTTTGGTCGAGTAGACACGAAACATTCCACCGTAACACTCAGCTTGGATGGCCAGATCGGAGTGCCCATACGGTTTGGAAAAAATGTCGAAGATACGGTACCGAAGAATGAATGTACCTTCAATTTTGACTGCAAGGTCCTATGCGTTTACACAATAACAGGGTATCAGAATCAAGGGACCAGCGCGTGCTAATTGTGTGACTGACCGCGAAAACGAACATGAGAGATTTTCTACCTTGGTAATCGACGCAAGCGGGTTTCAAGAAAGTTGCGCCAACCAAAGCTTGAGTTAACTTTGAACTCTCAGTGATCGGGAAGTCACCCATGTGTGATACGATGTCCGGGGCGGCATGAGAAGGAGGAAGGAATCCAGGGATGGGATGTGGGGGTACATGAAGCGGAGGAAGAGGGCCAAGAGACATATTAGTGTGCTGTGACGCGGAATACATATGGGTTGGGATGAACGCAAAGGAATGCTGTTTAGGGTCTGGAGGGAAATTCGAGGGAAGAGAAGAAGAATATGATGTCTGAGTGGCAGGCGCAGAATGGGACTTCCGATGCCCGTCTTTCGAGTCTTGAGGCCCCGACTCTGGCCCTGGAACGGGAAATAAATCTACTGTACATACAAGCCCCAGGATCTGGATTTCGCTGATGGAAACGCATGAACGTAAATATTACTATCCAGTACATAGGAAATTGAGAACGTACTCATAGTTTCGTACCTCTTTTTCGGACTCTCGCTCTGTCCCTGCGTTGTAAACGTGGAAAAGGCGAAGTAGGACAGCGGGAGGAGGATCAAGAGGTCGCCGATCAACTCTTGCATATCTTTCACAATTGTATATAATATTCAATGGATAAATGCACGGGTAAAAAAAATCAACCAGCACCCACTTTCTGCCAAGGTCTGCCTTCTGGACTTCATGAAGTTCAGCACGGATGGTTTGACCAGCAAATTGTCCATCACCAAAATGGATGGGACGTCCAATAAGACTGGTACTGTGAGTGTGGTTGGGGCCGACCATTTGTTGTGGGCTCAATGATGATGTTTCAGCCTGTGGATGGTTGTATTCCAGATGAAAACCCCCAGGATGATGAGTATACATCTCAAGACCGTTGTGGTACTGGACGAGAACTGATTGTCCTCAATCCCGTGCTTGTCAGTATATAAGGACCACGATAACGAAATCTATGAAGAAATGGTAGGAAGTAGAAAGGAATGGACAGCTAAAGTCCGGGGCGTGGGCGCCACAACTGTAAACGCAGAGATCATTTCCCGATAAAGGACATTTGTGCCATATTCTTGGATATTCAGGACCAAATCTGTCAAAAAATCTTGACCGGGACGATCTCCTGTAGAACATAGAGTGTGCCCCCACTGTTTGAGCCAGCGAGAATTTATCAGACCAAGGAGAAATAACAGTAACACTACCGCAATAATTCCAAACAGCTTATAATGGTTGCAAACGTTCAGGATTTCGACGCGATTTGAACTGAGTTCGAGGCTCATCTCGCATGTAATTGGCACCTTTTATTTGGCACCTTTTATTTGGTCACCCAGAAAGTCACAAGGGAAGAGCGACCTCAGGCTGCGCATTCTATTACATTGACTCAAGGCACGGGGACATAAGTTTATTCATCTATATGGGTGTAGTTCTATGATGAGTGAAATAACTGCTGGCAGCCGTGATACAAATACGGTGTCCACGGGTCTTAGGTACATGCTAGTGACAGGTTCTTCCTTCTTTGTGTTTGACGTTGGCAGTTTAGCACAGATTCAGCCTGGCCCAATCCGAGTGAGATGATAAGACCCAGAGCCAGCGTGGTGTCGCTCCAACTCAATTGTCAATTGTTGGCGCCTGGAATATTAAATCTGTCACAACAATAGGGATAGGATGCGTCATCGGGGAATGGGATTGATGGGCAATGAATTGAGAAGCACGGTCCTTAATTTATTGGACCCCAATCGATGGATCTTTCCGAAGACGGACACGGCTGCAAGCGTGTTGGACACACCTTTATACTTCTTGTTGCGGACGGGGATGCCGAGTCCTAGGTCCAACAGCTGATGCAAGTTTTTGTGCCAGGACCAGGGCCTCGGTTGTAAAGCTGTTAGGCCTCGTACATGTGGTATGGCACAACTAGACATTTATGATCACATTCGTGTGCAAAGGAGGCTGGGTTAACATCGGGTTTGCCAATACCAAGGCGGGGAACAGTCGGTGAACGGAAAGACGCAGATAAAACGTGTCTGTTTCGACAACTTTTGACAATGACCAAGCTCCCAGACGCCAGAGGTGCTGAGGCCACGGTCCCCGCTCAGGTCCCTTTGGTCAGCTGATATTATTAGTGATTGTGCGATTTTTCATTGTAAGGAATATTAATCAGAATAAGGATTGCAATTGCCACTGGTTGTTCGACAGGAGCGAGTTTAAATGGTTCGAGTCCCTATCACAGAGACAACACGCCTGAATTTATTCTGGCTGGCAGTACGCAAGAAATCAGCTCAAATTCGTGTGCCAATACAAATAAAGGAAAAACAGACTCGACTGCTTGCTGTTGATATGTGTAGTCGTGATTGCTAGACGCTAACCAGGCCTACTACTAGTACGCGCAAGCAAAAGTTAGTGTTCGAAATCGAGAGTTATAGACAATTGTGGCACATGCGTCAGAACACTTGTGTGAGACCGTGAGAAATTTGCTTACATAATGATACGGTGTCGGAAATAGCCGAATGGCAGTGGTCGCTTCCCACAGCCCAAGTTCACGTGTCATTCTCAGATACTAGTAGCTACCGTCGACAACCTGTTTGAATCCCTGACATCTCTTCCTCTGACCGTCGTTCATGCCTGCCCGACCTGGCCCAACAAGCCAGGAAGGCTATCCCTCCTCGTCGCCTTCCACAGATGCCCACCCAAACGACCCATTTGGCACTGCACACGCCGCTCCACAACGATACTACGATAACGATTCTGACAATGTAGACTTTGGTCGTAGAGATACGTATACCTCTGATGGGAGCAATCCTGCCTTCCATGATCCCAACTTTTATGACCAGAATGGCACCTATGATCCTTACCGTGAGTTCTAGTCGTCTTTTTCTTGGCGTTTCTTGCTCAAAACGTGGTGTTATAGCGCCTCAAGACACTGACTCGGATGGCGATGTCTATGGCCAGCGCTATGCCCCGTCGGCAGAATCGTTAGGTCCGTCACGCTTGGGCCGTTCAGAGTCGTCCACTCCAACCTTCGCCGACTATGGAGGACCGGCCGGCGCACGGGAAGCTTACCCCGCGTGGTCCGCAGAGCGTCAAATTCCGCTGTCCAAGGAAGAGATCGAAGACATTTTTCTTGATCTCACGCAGAAGTTTGGCTTCCAAAGAGACTCGATGCGAAATATGGTGTGTCTTCCTCTACGTGAGCTACTTCCTTGGTCAATGTGTGAGGGGGAAAGTATGAGCCGCAATATTTTCGCTATATTTTCAACGTATATCCCTCACTCAAGCCTAAAAGTATCTGGGATATGTGTTGTGGAAAAGATACCCGGGGATATTACCTCCACCATTTTAGATTTGTTCATCGTTAGATCCATCACTATTTGCTTTTATAGCAAAGGATTCAACGATGTAGAAATCCAGAAGTTAGGGTTTGCCCATGCTATATATGCATGGATTTGTGGGCAATCTTACACATCTGACCAAGTCTGCCTTGCCGCGTAATTTGATATCAAAGTTAACTTTTTCTCCAGTTCGACTTTTTGATGCAGCTCCTCGACAGCAGAGCCTCACGGATGGTACCTGATCAAGCCCTGTTGACCCTCCACGCTGACTACATCGGTGGCCACAATGCCAACTACCGCAAATGGTACTTTGCCGCCCAACTTGACCTCGACGATGCTGTCGGACACACACAGAATCCTGGCCTCACTCGCCTGAAATCAAATCGAGGGCCCAATAAACGTCCCCCACACGAAAAGTCGCTCAACACCGCGATGGAGCGTTGGCGCCAAGCGATGAACAATATGAGTCAGTATGACCGCCTGAGGCAGATCGCGTTGTATCTGCTCTGCTGGGGCGAGGCTGCCCAAGTGCGGTTCGTGCCCGAGTGTTTGTGCTTCATCTTCAAGTGTGCAGACGACTATTATCGATCGCCGGAGTGTCAGAATCGGGTCGAGCCTGTTCCGGAGGGTTTGTACCTGCGTGCTGTGATCAAGCCGCTCTATCGATTCATCCGCGACCAGGGATACGAGGTTGTTGATGGAAAATTTGTGAGAAGAGAGAGGGACCATGAAGATATCATTGGATATGACGACGTTAACCAGCTCTTCTGGTATCCCGAGGGTATCGCGAGGATCTGCCTCACTGACAAGGTGGGTTGCATTTTACGTTTACAACCTCATGAAGCAACCTAATACTGTCCTAGACCCGACTTGTTGATCTTGCGCCCGCCCAGCGTTTCATGAAATTTGACCGCATTGATTGGAATCGCGCCTTTTTCAAAACATACTACGAAAAACGGTCGTTTGGTCACCTCCTCGTCAACTTTAACCGCATCTGGGTCATTCATGTCGCATTGTACTACTTCTACACCGCATACAACTCTCCAACAATCTATGCCGTCAATGGCGAGTCTTCCCCAGCCATGACCTGGAGTGCAACCGCACTTGGAGGCGCCGTGTCCACCGTCATCATGATCCTCGCCACCCTTGCAGAATTCTCGTACATCCCAACCACATGGAACAACACCTCGCACCTTACACGCCGGCTTATCTTCCTTTTCATCACACTCGGGCTGACATGCGGTCCGACGTTCTACGTTGCAATTGTGGAGCACAATGGTGGCGGGGGCTCGCTGTCCCTTATCCTCGGTATCGTGCAGTTCTTCATCTCCATCGTTGCAACACTCCTCTTCGCTATCATGCCCTCGGGCCGGATGTTTGGTGACCGCGTAGCCGGCAAATCGCGCAAGTATCTTGCGAGCCAAACCTTCACTGCCAGTTACCCATCGCTAGATACGAAGAACCGGTTAGCGTCGATCCTCCTTTGGTTCTTGGTCTTCGCTTGCAAGTTCACCGAATCATACTTCTACCTGACGCTGTCGTTCCGTGACCCCATTCGCGTGATGGTCGGGATGAAGGTACAGGGTTGCAATGACAGGTTCTTTGGCCCGGCCTTGTGCACAAATCACGCGGCTTTTACCCTGACAATCATGTACATTATGGATCTGGTGCTCTTCTTCCTCGACACATTCCTCTGGTATATTATTTGGAACACAGTTTTCAGCATAGGACGGTCGTTTTCGCTCGGTTTGTCAATTTGGACACCGTGGAAGGATATCTATACACGCCTACCGAAAAGAATTTATGCCAAGTTGTTGGCCACCGGCCACATGGAAGTCAAGTATAAACCCAAGGTGTGTTTGACCTAATTTCGTGTCGGGTATCAATGAGCTGAGTGAGTAAACGAACGAATAGGTCCTGGTGTCGCAAATCTGGAACGCGATCATCATCTCGATGTATCGGGAGCATCTCCTCTCCATTGACCATGTCCAGAAGCTTCTGTACCACCAGGTTGATGCAGGAGCTGACGGTCGACGTAGCCTTCGCGCTCCGCCTTTCTTCATCTCGCAAAGTGATAAAGGATTCAAGGGCGAATTCTTCCCTTCTGGTAGCGAGGCTGAGCGCAGGATTTCGTTCTTTGCGCAGTCATTGACGACGGCCATTCCCGAACCATTGCCTGTGGATGCTATGCCGACATTTACAGTGCTGACGCCTCATTACAGCGAGAAGGTCTGTTTTTCTTATTGATTTAGTTCCGTGGCTAAATTTATGGTATTGTAGATTTTGTTGTCGCTAAGGGAGATCATCCGTGAGGAGGACCAGAGCACACGTGTTACGCTGTTGGAGTACCTCAAGCAGCTCCATCCGATCGAATGGGAAAACTTCGTCAAGGATACCATGATTCTCGCCGAGGAATCTGCGATGTTCAACGGGCCGAATCCCTTTGGTGGGGACGAAAAGGGTCAGTCGAAGATGGATGACCTACCGTTCTACTGCATCGGTTTCAAGAGCGCTGCCCCCGAGTTCACACTGCGGACGAGAATCTGGGCTTCGTTACGTGCGCAGACACTCTACCGTACGGTCTCGGGTATGATGAACTACTCCAAGGCGATCAAACTACTCTACCGGGTCGAAAATCCTGAGGTCGTGCAACTTTTCGGGGGTAACACTGATAAGCTTGAACGCGAGCTCGAACGCATGGCCAGGAGGAAGTTCAAGTTTCTGGTGTCGATGCAGCGTTATTCTAAGTTCAACAAGGAGGAGCACGAGAATGCCGAGTTTTTACTGCGAGCGTATCCTGATTTGCAGATTGCGTATTTGGAAGAGGAGCCAGCCAGGAAGGAGGGTGGCGATCCACGAATCTTCTCGTCGTTGATTGACGGACATAGTGACTTCATCCCTGAGACTGGTCGCCGCAGGCCGAAGTTCCGTATTGAGCTTCCCGGTAATCCTATCTTGGGAGACGGCAAGTCGGATAACCAGAATCACTCCATCATCTTCTATCGTGGGGAGTACTTGCAGCTCATCGATGCCAACCAGGACAATTATCTCGAGGAGTGCTTGAAGATACGGAATGTCCTTGGAGAGTTTGAGGAGTATTCCATGTCGGGCCAAAGTCCCTATGCACAGTGGGGCCACAACGAATTCAAGAAATCGCCTGTTGCCATCGTCGGGGCCCGCGAGTACATCTTCTCTGAAAACATTGGTATTTTGGGTGATCTTGCTGCTGGGAAGGAACAGACTTTCGGCACGCTTTCTGCGCGGTCTATGGCGTGGATTGGCGGAAAGCTACATTACGGACACCCGGATTTCCTGAATGCATTGTACATGACCACTCGTGGTGGTGTATCCAAAGCGCAGAAGGGCCTACATTTGAATGAGGATATCTATGCGGGCATGAATGCGTTTGGTCGGGGCGCACGAATTAAGCATACGGAATACTACCAGTGTGGAAAAGGTCGCGATCTCGGATTTGGGACTATTCTGAATTTCCAGACGAAGATTGGGACGGGCATGGGTGAGCAGATGCTGAGTCGCGAATATTATTACCTGGGAACGCAGCTGCCAATCGATCGGTTCTTGACTTTCTACTATGGTCATCCTGGTTTCCAGATCAACAACATGCTGGTTATCCTCTCCGTACAGGTCTTCATCGTGACATGTGAGTCTATTTTACGAACTAAAAAAGAGCATATACCGATTACCGTGCATCCAGTGGTGTTCTTGGGCACCCTCAATTCACAGTTGACAATATGTAAATACACCAAGTCGGGCCAGTTCATTGGCGGTCAAGCTGGCTGTTATAATTTAGTCCCCGTTTTCGACTGGATAAAGCGCTGCATCATCAGTATCTTCCTCGTCTTCATGATCTCATTCTTGCCACTGTTCCTTCAAGGTGTGTGCGCTATGTCCCATCGTCCAATCATATCCTTAATGATTCGTTGGTTTCGTAGAACTTGTTGAACGTGGAACCTGGAAAGCGATATTCCGCCTCGGGAAACAGTTCTGCTCCCTGTCACCCATTTTCGAGATCTTTTCGACGCAGATCTATACCCACTCCATTTTGAGCAATTTGACTTTTGGTGGTGCGAGGTACATCGCGACTGGTCGTGGTTTCGCGACGACACGGATCAACTTCAGCATCTTGTTCTCTCGGTTTGCTGGTCCGAGTATCTATCTCGGTATGAGGACACTGATCATGTTGCTCTATGTCACGTTGTCCCTGTGGACACCTTTCCTGATCTATTTCTGGATTTCCATCCTTTCCCTCTGCATCGCACCATTCTTGTTCAACCCGCATCAGTTTGTTTTCTCCGATTTTGTCATCGACTACAGGCGAGTGACCGTTTTGGTACGTGATATTGAATACTAATTTAATACTATTACGCCAGAGAATTTTTGCGATGGATGTCTCGCGGAAACTCACGCTCTCACAACAATTCGTGGATTGGATACTGTCGTCTATCTCGGACTATGATCACAGGTTACAAGAAGAAGAAACTTGGTCACCCATCGGAGAAACTCTCTGGTGATGTCCCGCGTGCAGGCTGGCGTGCCGTTATCTTTTCGGAGGTCATATTCCCCATTGTAATGGCTGTCTTGTTCATCGTTGCCTACATGTTCGTCAAGTCATTCCCCGGTTCAGATGGCAAGCAACCGCCGAGCCCCTTGATCCGCATCGCTGTTATTTCCCTTGGACCAATTGTCTGGAATGCGGCAATCTTATTAGCGCTTTTCCTGGTTTCACTATCCCTTGGTCCGATGCTCGATGCCGTCTTTCCTTTGTTCGGCTCAGTCATGGCCTTCATCGCGCACGCCCTTGGTGTTGTAGGAATGCTTGGCTTCTTTGAGTTCTTTGTACGTCGTGGTTTTCAATATAAGCCTGTTATTCAAGCACTGATGTTTTGTGTAGTGGTTCCTTGAATTGTGGGATGCTTCTCATGCTGTTCTCGGTCTCATCGCCGTGATCGCCATCCAACGTGCGATCCACAAATTTCTCATCGCAGTTTTCTTGTCGCGCGAGTTTAAACATGACGAGACAAATCGCGCATGGTGGACCGGTAGATGGTATGGTCGTGGGCTGGGCGCGCACGCCATGTCCCAACCTGCTCGCGAGTTCATTGTGAAGATAATCGAACTGTCGCTATGGAGCTCCGATCTTCTCATCGGACACATGTTACTGTTTATGTTAACCCCGCCGATCTTGATACCGTACTTTGACCGTTTCCATGCAATGACATTGTGTCAGTCATTTTCTCTTTCTCATCATTCAAGCCGGCGAGACTTATCACAATACGTTGTTCCAGTCTGGTTGCGACCTTCGAAACAAATTCGTGCGCCTCTGTTCTCTATCAAGCAGAAAAGACAGCGTCGTTGGATTGTAAGTAAACATCTTCTCGTCATTCCTTCTCGTTGTGAATTCTTTTATAGGTCATAAAATACGGCGTAATTTATATCGCCGTTATCACCGTTTTCTTCGCCTTGGTCGCTCTCCGTGCGTGTTTTTCGTTTGTCTCCGACTTTTAAATACTTACACGGTGTCCAGCTGCCATCCTCCGAACTACCGTAAAACTCCATTGCACAATATGTGACACGTTGTAACGGACTATAATTTCATGACAGCCCATAACAGACTCTCCTCTGCACCTGTACCCTGGAGTCTTGATTACTTCTGCCGCTGGGATTTTCTCGTGGACATTTTCTCAAGATTCCATTTCTATCAAGGACACTTAGTGTAAGCCTACGAATATGATCACAACGTCTTCAATATATAGCTTTGACACGGAAGCATTTCCAATGGAGGTTCTTTTCAAATTTTCGTGAACCCACGCATTTGATCGTTTTTGAAAAATAATTCCGGTTCCAGACATATGCATGACATGGTAGCCCAAGCAGAGCACCCTGACACGTCAAAAAAGATTTTGCATTCGATTTGTAGCTTCAGGACAGTTAGGACTTTCTTTCTAATCCAATCAAGTCCCGATTAAATATTGAAACCTCCTTCAAGTTGTCGTTTATGGTGCATGTGAACGATACAGGACGTAGCATCCTGGCAAGTCGGACATCTCGAGTTTGCCACACCGCCAATCATGAAGATTTTCAACATATTTTCTTCACTCCCTTTCTCCTCAGGAGCGTTGGCTCGAACATTCACAGTATACAATGCATGCCCCTTTACCATATGGTGAGTTTGCTCAGGTCGATGACTATCATAGGTGACTGTCATCGCTTATATCTTGCGGGGCCTGCTGTGAATCACAGTATTTTCTTTCGATTGTTTGTGTTAATGATGCCTCAGATATTCACGAATTTAAACACCTCCCCGAACGTTCCTAACTTTCAAACTGGGTGATCAGCTGTACTCAATTATGGTGCTGAGCCGGCACGCTGAAAAGATCGAATTTATTAGATGGGAAGCCAGTGCTTTTTCGGAGGTCAGATTCACCGTCCCGGACAACTGGAAAGCAGGACAAACCCTCGTTCATCTTTGAATGTAAATTATAGGGCCGACGTGAATGTGATTTCAGCACCAACCCTGGTCCAAACTCCTGGTCCAAACTCCTGGATGGAGGATGCCACGGAGGCCTTGTTTGTGATCTTCATACCGGCACTGTAGGTCATACTCACACTTTTAAATACCATTGTCTTCCCTACCCGAAGACTTATTAGGGCGTGCCACCAGCTACAACCGCTGAGTGGACCTTGCAAGGCGGGAACCGCGATTCCTATGATGGCATGTCGAGTGCGTCAATTTGGACCTTCTCAGGCACTGAGTATGACCACCCAGTTTTAGTCGATAGCTATAATTTGCCAATGAGGATCACAAATAATAAGGGTTGCTTACATTCCGACTGGCATGACCAGTAACCACTAGCACCTCCTTCGCATCCAAACGCGAGATGGCGGATCACCACCACCACCCCTCGCTCCCAAATGCAGGCTGGAGGATCATGCTTCGTCACACCGAAACACGAGGTGCCATTTTGACAGCTCACCTCCACTCTTCTCTCACTTCCAAAACACCAGATGCAGGGGCATTCAGAAGACTGTGGGTATGGGTTGCAGGCCAGATGAGCGGTGTGGGCTGGCTGGGGCACTCGGGTATGTCGATTTCACTTTTTCATTTTACCCACTCACCAACACCAACATGTGCCCTCCCCTCTTCAAATCAGCAGGAGGTCTTTGTCACCCACTCACACCTACCATCATCCACCTACCCTTTCCAATCAAGCGCGAGGGTTCTCCGACAGCCCACCCTCCCACACTAGCCATCACCCCACCCTTTCCAAACGAGTAGGAGCACTTCGTCACCCACCACCACCTCCTTGGCTCTCCAAACAAGCACGAGAGCTCTGTGCAGCCTATCCCTCCCCTATTACCGAGCCGGAAGGGTCTTCGTCGCTTGTATCCCATCTGCTCTCTGAATGAGTGTGAGGGGTCCTCATAACACACTCCCTCTCCAATCGAGTGCGAAGGATCCTTCGTCGCCAACCCACAACCGTCTCCTTCCAAATGAGCAGAAGGTTTCTTTGTCCCTTTGCATTTCTCCTTTTGCACCGGATTCTTTTTTTGTAGATTACACAATGGCACAACCCTTACTGCTCGCACATGTTCAGGCCATCAAACAGCAGGGTCCAACAGAGGACCAGCCGCATGCCACATGTGTGCACTGACTGGCTACCTTGAACAACAATGTTTGATGTGCAAGACGGGGCCCGGAATGTTAATGTCTCATTCTCGAGATCTCCCTTCCTTGGCTATTTGTATTATTAACCTTAATGTAAATTAGTTTTCATACAATGCTATTTTCATACCTGAGTGGGTGACTTCCCGTGGGTTTAGAAAACCTAGATTCATACCTAAACGTAAAATATTTGAAACTCCGCAAATTACAAGTTTCCGACTCTAAACCAGAGCGGCTGCTACAGATAAAAGTAAATCTGGAAATGGTCTTTGTTTATCGACCACGTGCCTGCATTGCCAACTTCAACATGCACGTGCAACAAGCGAAATTTTACTTCTTG
>Ga0210383_10003359_pt1 | contig 14357 bp, 9 predicted proteins | sample IncBWC14OmetaG_FD_160072 | JGI IMG/M metagenome (GOLD analysis project Ga0210383, IMG submission 160072) | Forest soil microbial communities from Barre Woods Harvard Forest LTER site, Petersham, Massachusetts, United States - Inc-BW-C-14-O ...
CTTCACCGAGACGCTCGGGCTTTCGCGCTACACCCTTTACATGCAGGATTACGGCGGACCCGTCGGCTTCCGCATGGCCTTGGTCCATCCCGATCGGGTCGAGGCTCTCATCGTTCAGGACGCTGTTGCGCACAACGAAGGCCTCGGGGTGAACTGGAAAGCACGGCGGGCCTTTTGGGCCGATCGCGCTGCTAACGAAAGCACGCTTCGCGTAAACCTTCTCTCGCTGGCCGCGACGCGTACCCGCCATGTCGGAAACGATCCCAACGTCGATCGCTACGATCCGGATCTGTGGACCGACGAATTTGCCTTTCTGAGCCAGCCCACCCAGGCCGAAATTCAAAGCGATCTGTTCTATGACTATCGAACCAACGTGGATGCCTACCCGAAATGGCAAGCCTGGATGCGCGAAAAGCAGCCGCGCCTACTGGTGCTCTGGGGAAAGTATGACCTCTCGTTTGACCCCGGCGAACCGGAGCGCTATCGCAAGGATGTGCCGAAGGCTGAAGTTCACGTTCTCGACGCGGGTCATTTCGCCCTCGATACCGCGGCGGATCAGATTGCACAACTCATCCGCGACTTTATGAAATAGGAGTGCTATTGAACAACCTATTGGATTCGGCGGTTAAAGCACACGGCGGTCTCGAGCGATGGAACCAGGTGAAGTCTGTGCGGGTCGCTGCATCGATTACCGGGGCGATCTGGTTCGTCAAGAGTAAAGGGGATACTCTCAAAGACGTCGTCGTGACGGTTGACACAAAGCATGAGCGCGTCAGCATGGACTTCCCCGGTCAGGACAAGTGCTCTATCTTCGAGCCATCGCGTGTAGTCATGCAAAAGAAGGATGGGTCATTGATTGACGCACGCGATAATCCAGAGCAATCTTTTCAAGGGCATCAACTGTCCACGCCGTGGGATGACATCCACGTGGCCTATTTCAGTGGCGAAGCGTTGTGGACGTATCTCAACACTCCGTTCCTTTATACCCATGAAGGTTTCGTTGTAGAGGAAATTTCTTCGATCCAGGTAGACGCCGAAACTTGGCGGCGATTGAAAGTGACCTTTCCGGACAACGTGAAAAGCCACACCCGCGAACAGATCTCATGCTTTGGGCCAGACGGATTGCTGCGGCAGCACGACTACACAGTCGACATCCTCGGCGGAGCGACCGGCCTCAATTATGCCTTCGACTACCGCGACGTAGAGGGGATCGTCGTGCCGACGAAGCGACGGGTTTACGCGTACCAAGGAGATTATCAGCGGGTGAAGGAACCGCTGCTGGTTGCCATCGACATGGGCGAAATTACTCTCTCCCAGTAGTTCGCTGGGCGGCTAGATAATCTTCCGGAAAACTATGTCATCGAGCCTCGGCATCGGTATAATGATTCTATCGTCACGGTATGCGGGCGCTCCGCGATCGCAGCTCGTAACGCTGGCGTTCCTGAGAAAATTATTACGCGGATTTCGCGCCACGAAACGCTGCCGATCTATTCGTCACCCAGGTTTCAACCGCCCGATGTGATTCCGCGATACAATTCTGGGAGCAGCCGCATTGCCGCCACACCAGCCAGTCCAGCGGATCGCGAAAAGTTATCGCAACTGGCCTCGCAGTCGCCATAAAGTTGTCGCAGGGCGCGTAGCTCAATTGGCAGAGCAACTGACTCTTAATCAGTAGGTTGAAGGTTCGATTCCTTCCGCGCTCACCATCTTTTCTAAACCTTCGAAGGTTGTGACCCTGCCCCGCAGGAAATTAGGGTTTCGTTTTTCAGATACAAGCTGGCAGGACGAGCTCTCCGTTTCTTGGCCTTGATCGCGCCTAGGGTTTTTGTTATAAGAAAGTTAGAATTCCTGAGTGGGGTCTCGAGGCGAGTTGCCGATTCGCGAGAATGGCAGCCCGCGAAGTCTAGTGAAGAGATCCAAGAAGTGATACGCGCCGCGTCGTGCTATTGGGGAACCCGTAGTATCGCTCTCTTAAGGCGCTTACGAGAATTGCCCGAACAATTCTCGCAGGTGTAAAACATCGAACCTCCTTGTCCCGAGCTGTGAGGAGTTTCCGGTGCATTTTGTTTGCAGGACCGATGTGCTCCGCGCTCTCCTCGAGTGCAAGCCTCCGGTGACGCCTGCGTTCTGCCCTGCTTTGGCTCCTGCGGATGGCTGTCCTGCCATTCGTCCTATCCCATCACGCTGTCACGAAACTGCACACGCCGGAGGGAGATAATGGCGACGAATCTTATCCAGATTGAGAACGACCAGGAAATCAAACAGCGGCTGGCGGCGGAACGCGCCCGGTTGCGCAAAATCGCCGGGTTGGATCAGCCCGATCACTTCCACCGGCCGGTCGAAAGAGCTTTTACGGCCGAAGAGCGCAACAAGGTCACGATTCTGTTCGGCGGCTTTACCTGGAAGCACGAAGATTTGATCCGTGCGGTATTCCAGGGCTGCGGCTATCGCTGTGAAAAGTTGCCGGTGCCGGACGTTCCCGCATTCCAGACTGGAAAGGAATACGGCAACAACGGCCAGTGCAATCCGACGTATTTCACGGTCGGCAACCTGGTTCAGTATCTCCAATTCCTGGAGAAAGAGGGTATCCCTCGCCAGGACATTCTGGACAAGTACGTCTTCTTTACTGCCGGATCTTGCGGCCCCTGCCGGTTCGGCATGTATGAAGCGGAGTATCGTTTCGCCTTGAAGAATGCCGGGTTTGACGGCTTCCGCGTGCTGCTGTTCAAGGACAGCGATGGAATTAAAGCCGCGTCGGGCGAGCCTGGGCTGAAGTTCACCATCGACTTCGGCTTTGGCATGTTGAACGCCATGCATCTCGGCGACGTCATCAACGATCTGATTTATCAGATCCGTCCGTTCGAGGTGAATAAAGGTGAGACGGATCGCGTTTTTCATGAAGCAGTCGACGGATTGTGCGAAGATCTACGGAATCGCGACTCGTTCGAGATCGAGGAGCGCGCTCCCGAATGGGCGAAGCCCAAATTCAAGAACAATAAGATTCTGAGAAACACGTTTAACGTCTTTGGCAAGTGGCATGAGCACATGTGGGGCAAAGATTATCTCAACGCCCTGGCTTCCGCGCGCGACAAGATGAATCGCATCGAGGTCGATCGCACCAAGGTGAAGCCGGTGGTGAAGATCACGGGCGAATTCTGGGCGCAGATCACCGAGGGTGACGGGAACTTTCACATGTTCGAGTTCCTGGAGCGCGAGGGTGCACAGGTCATCGTGGAACCAATTGCGACTTGGGTCGCTTATCTCATGTATCAGGCAAAGGCACACTCCAAGGCAAACTGGCCGGTGAACCGTCCGCATCGCAATCCGGAATGGTATGAGGTGCAGAAGCAGGCGGCAAACTACTTCGGCCTGCGCAAGAAGCTATGGGGCATTGGCGCCGGTGAGCGCATGTGGAATTTCTTCTACCACCGGACGATCAAGAATATGGGTGGCATCACCCATCATCTGGTTCCGCAAACTGAGTTGGCAGAGATGGCCCATCCTTTCTACAACCAGTTTGCACGCGGCGGAGAAGGTCACCTCGAAGTCGGCAAGAACGTTTATTACACTGTGCATCGGCTTTGCCATATGGTGTTGGCGCTCAAACCTTTCGGCTGCATGCCTTCATCCCAATCCGACGGAGTGCAGTCGGCCGTGGTCAACAAATTCAAGGAGATGATTTTCCTGCCTATCGAAACTTCGGGTGAGGGCGAGGTCAACGCTCATAGCCGCGTGCAAATGGCTCTGGGCGAGGCCAAGGTAAAGGCCAAGACCGAGTTCGAACAATGTCTGAAATCCACCGGCAAGAGCATGGAGGAGATCAGGGAATTCATTGCCGAGCATCCGGAGTTGCGCCGACCCTTCTATCACGTCCCGCATCGTGAAGGAGTTACCGGAACGGCAGCTCAGTTCATCCTGCATGTAAGCGATCGCATGGATAGGAGCACCCGGCTATTGAAGCGTGTGCGAGTTCCCGGGATGGCCGTAGCTAACGCCGCCTGATCGTGCATCGACCGCCATCTTGCCGCGATTTGCTTTGGCGACAAGATGGCGGTCACCGTAATTCAACGCAGTTCTTGTCACTGAATCGGAGAGACGATGCACGACCATCTGGGCCAGTCGCCGAAGGCACCCCTACTTCAAATATCTCCTGCGCCTGTACAGCGGCCGCACGATCACCACACCGAATTCATGGTCGGACTTGACGTTGGCTCGACCACGGTCAAAGCAGTCGTAGTGGACGCCGCCACTGACAAGGCTTTGTGGCAGGACTATCAGCGGCACGAAACCAAGCAACCGGAGAAGACGCTCGAATTCCTTCGCCGCATCGAGAAGGAAGTCGGGATCAATCGCCACAACACGCGCATGTTTATGACGGGCTCAGGCGGCGGCGGGATTGCCGAGCAGATCGGCGCCAAGTTCGTGCAGGAAGTCACGGCGGTTTCGCTGGCGGTCGAGAAGATGCATCCCGAAGTTTATTCGGTGATCGAACTCGGCGGTCAGGATGCGAAGATCATTGTCTTCAAAGATGACGATGAGACGGGACGCAAAAAGAAAATTCCGTCGATGAACGATAAGTGCGCGGGCGGCACTGGCGCCGTCATCGACAAGATCAATGCGAAGCTGAAGATTCCCGTCGCGGAGCTTGCCTTACAAGGCTACCACGGGGTCAAGCTGCACAAAGTTGCCGGCAAATGTGGCGTATTCGCAGAAACAGACATCAACAGCCTGCAAAAAGTCGGGACGCCGCCAGATGAGTTGATGGCTTCGCTCTTCGAGGCGATCGTGTTGCAGAACCTCAGCGTTCTGACTCGTGGACATACGCTGCGGCCGCACGTTTTATTGCTCGGCGGCCCCAACAGCTTTATCAAGGGCATGCGCGAGGCTTGGCAGGCGAACATTCCTCGCATGTGGCAGGAGCGCAAGGTCGCGATTCCTGATGGCGCTAAGCCTGAGGATCTAATCAAGGTTCCGGAGAATGCGCAGTACTTCGCCGCGTTGGGTGCGATTGAATTCGGCAAGAGTGAAGAAGACTGCGTAGGCTGCTACCAGGGATACGAAAAGTTGGTCCACTACATCGACTTTGGACGCCAGGAAGAGAAGACCAAGTCTGGTGCCAAAGGTCTGACCACCGGCGAAAAAGAGCTGGGCGACTTTAAGGAATCGTTTCGGCGCAAGAAGTTTACGCCGGCTACATTCCCCGCCCATAAAACGATCGGCGGATTCATCGGAATTGATGGGGGTTCGACTTCAACTAAAGCCGTGCTGCTCGACGAGAAGGGCGACATTCTGTGTAAGTCTTACCAGCTCTCGAACGGAAACCCGATCCAGGACACGATTGAGATGTTCGAGAACTTGCGTGGCCAGGTCGAGGCGCAAAATGCCAAGCTCGAAGTCTTGGGAGTTGCCACGACCGGCTATGCAAAGGACATTCTCAAAGACGTGCTGCACGCCGACGTCGCCTTAGTCGAAACCGTGGCTCACACTGAGTCGGCGCTGAAGTTCTACGAAGATCCGCACGTCATCGTCGACGTTGGCGGGCAAGATATCAAAATCATCATTCTGCACAATGGCAGAGTCAAAGATTTCAAGCTCAACACGCAGTGCTCGGCTGGTAATGGATATTTTTTACAGTCTACAGCTGAAGGTTTTGGATTGAGCGTGGAACAATACGCCGATCTAGCTTTCTCCGCGCAATCCATGCCGGTTTTCGGCTACGGCTGCGCCGTATTCATGCAGTCGGACATCGTGAATTTCCAGCGCCAGGGCTGGCGGGCGGAGGAAATTCTGGCCGGGCTCGCCGCAGTGCTTCCCAAGAATGTGTTCCTTTACGTGGCCAGCATTCCGAATCTAGCGGCCCTGGGAACGCGCTTCGTCCTCCAAGGTGGAACGCAAAACAACATGGCTGTGGTGAAAGCGGAGGTTGACTTCATCGAAAACAGCTTCCGCGCCGCCGGCAAGAAGCCCGAAATCATTGTCCACGAATTCTGCGGCGAGTCGGGTGCGATTGGGGCCGCGGTGGAATCCGTCCGCCTGTGGAAGAACGGCCTTCAGACTTCATTTGTGGGCTTGGAAGCGGTGCGGAAAATCCAGTATCGCACGACACGCAACGAAAGCACTCGCTGCAATTTCTGCAAGAACAATTGCCTGCGCACCTTCATCGACATCCGAACAGCTCCCAAGGACGACCTGAGCTTCGTGCCGATTCAGAAAGTCACGAAGGTTCCGTTAATGCACGGCGAACAGCGCCTGATTATCGCGACCTGCGAAAAGGGCCTGGTCGAAGATGTCAACGACATGAAGGACATCAAAGCTGGGATCGATGAGATCAAAGACAAGTATCCCAACTTCGTGGACTTCGCCGCTCATGAGGTTTTCCGGCCCGTGAACCCGAAGACGATTGCGGATCCTGTCCCAGTGACGAAATTCTGGAACAAGGCGGCGAAAGAGCGAATTCCGCTGATGGAAAGCCGCAAGAAGCTTCGCGTCGGCATTCCGCGTGTGCTGAACATCTATACCTACGCACCGCTCTTCAACGGATATCTTGAGAGTTTGGGCGTACAACCCGAAAACATTATTTACTCGGACTATACGAGCTCCGACCTTTACCGCGCCGGTGCAAGCCGGGGAGCGATCGATCCTTGTTTCCCTGCCAAGATTGGCATTTCGCACGTCTACAACTTGATCCAGGAAAAGCATCGGAAGAAGCCGCTGGACGTTATTTTCTTCCCGATGTATGACGTGCTGACGTCCCCGCTGGTCAAGATCGTTGGCGCGAACGCCTGCCCAACCGTGACGGCAACACCGGAAACCGTGAAAGCGGCGTTTACCAAGGAGAACGACGTTTTCGCAGAGCACAACGTGAAGTATGTTGATCCCATCCTGAATTTTGCCGACCGCAAATTGCTTGCGCATCAAATGCTGCAGGCGTGGCAGCCGATTTTGGGCCTGTCGCTCGAAGAAAATGACCGCGCAGTTGAAGTTGGTTTCCAGGCGCTGAGCGACTACGAAGCCAGCATCCGCAAACGTGCGCGCCAGGTAATGGACCAGCTCGAAAGTGAAGATCGCATCGGAATTGTGATGCTCGGTCGGCCGTATCATCACGATCCCGGCCTCAATCACGAGATTATGGAGGAGTTTCAGAAGCTCGGTTATCCCATCTTCTCGCAAAACACGCTGCCTCTCGATGAAGACTTACTTGAACGCCTGTTTGGAGACGAAGTTCGCGCCGGAGTCATCACCCATCCGCTCGACATTACCGACGCGTGGAAGAATTCCTATTCGTGCAGTACGAACCACAAGGTTTGGGCGGCCAAGTTCACCGCGCGGCATCCCAACCTGGTGGCCCTTGAGGTTTCCAGTTTCAAGTGCGGACACGACGCTCCTATCTACGGAGTGGTCGAAGGCATCATCGAGCAGTCGGGTACGCCTTACTTCTGCTTCAAAGATCTGGACGAGAATAAGCCGACCGGCTCCATCCGAATCCGCGTGGAGACGATCGATTATTTCCTGCGGCGCTATCGCGAAGAGGTCATCAAGAAGCGCAAAGCGAACGAGGAAATCGAGGCCCAACTGGCCGCACTGGAAGAACAACTGCGCGGGCAATTCGACCAGGAAGCGCAAGGCATGGCGGCGGACTAACGCGATTCAGCGATCAACGAGCTGCTGCCGTGCTTCGGCAAGGCGGGCCGTCAAGAAACTCAGGTACTCGTGCATCCCGGCACCGGTTTTAGCTGAGAGTTTCAGTACCTGCATGCCGGGACGAACTGCCTGGATGTTTCCATACGCGGTGTCCCAGTCAAACTCAACCACGGTCGCTAAGTCCGTCTTAGTAACGACGGCAACATCGGCGCTATTGAAGATAGTCGGATACTTCAGCGGCTTATCTTCGCCCTCGGTTACGGAGATAAGCACGAGTCGCAGGTTCTCCCCCAGATCATAGGACGAGGGACAAACCAGGTTGCCCACGTTCTCGATGAACAGAAAATCGAGACTTTTGATGTCCCATTCCTCAAGTGCGTTCTGGACCATGGCAGCTTCGAGATGACAGAGTGTGCCCGTGGTGATTTGTTTGACCGGCGCTTGGCTACGCGCCAGGCGCATCGCATCGTTCTCCGTGGCCAGGTCTCCGACTAGCGCAGCGACGCTGTAATTTTGTCGAAGGAGCGTTAGCGTTCGTTCAAGGAATGCGGTCTTGCCCGAGCCGGGACTTGATACAAGGCTGACGACAAAGACGCCCGCCGCACGGAATTGCTCGCGTAGTGAGCGAGCCACGAGATCATTTTGTTTCAGAACGCTTTTTCTGACTTCGATTAAACGAGGGTGCGAGCCCATTCTTCTATCTCCAAAGCTACGACTTCAATTTCCTTACCCTGCACGATTTCGGAAGTGGGAGTGCCACATTCAGCGCAGCAAAACAGTTGAACGGAGCTCAGGGAGCGCCGCATCTGGCAGCGTGGACAAAAAACAATAACAGGAACTTCTTCGACGACGAGCCTCGAACCCAGCAACACAGTGCCTTCGCACGCCATTTCGTAGGACGATAGCAAAGCCTCTTTCACAACGCCGGAAAGAACGCCGAGTTTGAGATAGACAGCGCTGATTTGGACGCCGCCACGCTGCTCGGCCTCTTCCTCAGCCATTTCCACAATGCTCATCGCGATGGAAAGTTCGTGCATAGTTCACATCTTTTAAGGATGGAACGCCGCGATCGCAGCCTGTCCCAGGCTGATCCCGCCATCGTTGGGCGGTACGGTATGATTCGCCCAAATTTCTATCGGGTTGCTCTCAAGCAGCGATTTCAGCTCCTCCAACAGCAATTCGTTCTGAAAAACGCCTCCGGAGAGCACCACGATATTTAGATTGTGGACGTCGCAAACGGTGGTCAAAGCATCGCACAAACCTCGACTCAATCCACGATGGAATGCGCGCGCGATTTCAGCGAGGTTCCGTCCGCGAAGACGGTCATGAATCACAGAGTGAAGCAGCGGCCTAAAGTCCAGCTCTCCGCCGGTGAGCGGGAACGGATATGATTCGGCCAGCCGCGCACTTTTCGCGAGTTGCTCGAGCCACATCGCCGCCTGCCCTTCAAATGTAACCTCGCGAGTAAAACCGAGGAGGGCAGCCGTCGCGTCAAAGAGGCGCCCAATCGAAGTAGTTGCAAACGTACGCACATCCTTGCGGATCAGCCCCAATGCATGCTTGTAGCGCTCTGGAAAACTGAATGGAACGGCAGCTAGATCCGGCAGATCATCCAACTGGTCCAGGAAACCGGCTGCGGCCTGAACTGGATATTGCGCAGCAGCGTCACCGCCCGGCAATGGGGCGCTGCGCAAATGGGCAACTCTTTCAAACCCCGCTTTCACACTTCCGACAAAGATCTCACCACCCCAGATGTTGCCATCGTCGCCGTAGCCGGTGCCGTCAAAGCTGACTCCCGCAACTCGCGTTTCCCATTCACCACGCTCTGCGAGGACCGAAGCAAGATGAGCACGATGATGCTGGACCGCGACGGTCCGTGAAATGCCAAGCGCCAATGCATGAGCAGTGGAAACATACTGCGGATGAGAATCGTGGGCGACCAACAAGTCCTCTGGGCGGACTTCATACATCGAGATTAAGTCTTGAATAGTCTCTTGAAATGCGTGGCGCGACTGATAATGTTCCAAGTCGCCAATGTGCTGGCTGACGAATGCTTGTCCGTCGACAACCAGCGTAATCGTATTTTTCAAGTCGGCGCCTACGGCCAAAATTGGCCGTTCGCTGGGGATAGCAGCTATAGCTCCCGGCGCGTACCCGCGTGAACGGCGGAGAACAACGGGTCCAAACGCCCCCGCGCGCGTGATCGAGTCGTCGACGCGCCGAGCGATGGGACGTTGCCCAATCAGGAATGCATCTGCGATCCCAGAGAGGCGCTCAAGCGCTTCGTCATCCTCATAGGCGATGGGTTCATTCGAGTGATTGGCGCTTGTCATTACCATCGCTCCCGGTGCACCAGCCGCGAAGAGCAAATGGTGCAATGGCGTGTACGGTAGCATCACTCCGAGTTCGTCGTTGTCTGGCGCAATTCCGGCGAGTTTCGATTTTGCCGGCGCAAGTACGATTGGCCGTGAACCAGACGTGAGCAGCGTTTCTGCTTCATGCGAAAGCTCCATCAGATTCCGCGCAACTTCAAGATCCTTCGCCATGACCGCGAAGGGCTTCTCCTTGCGGAACTTGCGCTCGCGCAATTTGGCTACAGCTGTGGGATTCAAAGCATCACACGCTAGATGGTATCCGCCCAAGCCTTTCACTGCGACGATGCTGCCGCTGTTCAACAAATGGGCCGCTTTGCGAATGCTGGCTTCGCTTCCCTGCAGCCCTTCATCGCTCGGATGCAGGAAGTAACTCGGTCCGCATTTCGGGCAAGCAACCGGCTGCGCGTGAAACCGCCGATTGCTCGGATCGCGATATTCCGCATCGCAGTGCGGATCCAGAGGCCAGCGCTGCATGGTTGTGTTAGGCCGGTCGTAAGGCAAACTGAGCACTACCGTGTAACGAGGGCCGCAGTTCGTACAGTTGATGTAGGGATACCAATAGCGATGGTTCGCGGGATCAAACAGTTCTTTCAAACAATCGTCGCAGACTGGCAGATCGGGTGAAATGCGAACCGTCGGCCGCTCAAGTCGTTGGCTCTTGCGAATGGTGAACTCGGTCAGGCCGGCCGGAGCTGCAGGATGGACCTCGATCGCCGCAATAGTGGCGGCGGGGGGAGGGTTCTTGAGGTCCTGAACAAACGCTTGCAGCCCCGGCTCGGCCCCTTCGAGATAAATCTCGACTCCTTCTTCTCCGTTCAGTACCCATCCAGCAAGCGTGTTGGCGCGGGCGAGACGATATACAAACGGACGGAAGCCCACGCCCTGCACTACACCCCGAACTCGAATCGAACAAGCACTGGCCATCGTTTATTCCGCATCCACCATGCAGCTGTGGCCCTGCCAGCCAATTTGAATGACTTTGCCGTCCTCCACCAGTACGGGGACGCTGCGATGTCCTGGCGCTAATCCGTTCATCCGCTGCCGAGCCTGAGGGTCAGCCTCGACGTCGAACTCCACGAAATCAGATCGCTTCCATTCCAGCCATTCCCGCATCTCCTGAGTGTGCGGGCATCGGGCTGCACCGAAGAGTTCAAGCTTGGCCACGTCGAAGTACCTCCAGCGTCTCGCGAATGATGTGGTAGATCGAGGCTTGCACTTCCTGGATGCGCGGGATGTAGTCGCATTGGACGACGACGGGAAAATCCGCCAACTGGCGGCGTTTGATCTCGCCGCCGTCATATCCCAGCAGGGCGACGGTCAGCAGGTTCCGTTTGCGAGCTTCTTCGAGGGCGATGATGATGTTGCGTGATCCGCCGCTGGTTGAGATTCCGATGGCAACATCTTCCGGCCGCGCGTGGGCAATCAGCTGGCGAAGAAACACTACGTCAGTGCCAACATCGTTCGCAATCGCGCTGATATTCGCGGGTTCGAGAGCGAGGGAGACCGCCGGAATGGGCCGATAGCCTGATGGCGGGAGCACGCAATCGATGGCCCAATCATTCGCGTCTGTGGCCGAGCCGCCGTTTCCGAAAAGAATTACCTTGCCGCCTCTGCGGAGACGCTCGCGGATGGCAAGTGCAGCACTGCTGATTTGCTCAGCTTGCTTCCGCGCCACTTGCGCTCGCAGCGCTGAATCGTCCTGCACCTTCATTCGAATCGAGGCCCCAACTTCGGATACTAAGTCGCCGGTGTCCTGCTTTGTTTGACCAAGGAAAGGGTAAAGAAATCCCGCTTCTCCGACCTCGTGGCCGAGTTCGCGATGTTCCAGAAAGACGTGCACGCTCTCCCAGAGCGTGTGGTAAAGGATTTCGATCATCTCCTGGTGGATAAACGGATCCTGCGTGAAAGCTTCAACAGCATAGGAACCCTGCGTGCCGGGAAGAGCGAAGGTCAGAGCATTTCGCGTGTGAGCGAATTCGAGAGCAGATCGAACCTCACTATCGCCTTCTGGAGGCCCGAATCCCATCACGATATCTTCCGGATGAAGAATTGCTTCCAGCCAGGGCCGGAACTGGATAGAAATATCCAGAGCGGGGAGCGCACGTTTTCCGACAATCACGGGATGAACAAATTCAACGGATACGTGTTGGGCATCAGTGGCGTAGGGGCCTTGTCCGAATGCCAGCAGGTGACCTCCCTGCAGGAAACGCTCGGACATAGATCGGCAAGCCTCAGCGAGACGGAATGCCTCCCGTGAGAAAAACTCTTCAACGATCTGGTTTCGCGTGAGCAAACGCTCTTCTATTTGAGCCGCGAGCCCACATACTGTTGCCATGGCACCGATTCCCGAATAACTCTCTAACAGATCCGCGGCAAGGGATCGCCGACCAGCATATCGACAATCCTGCTGCCACCGTAGCGCGTTGTGACCAGAACCGCACCGGCTGGCTGTTGACGAACTTCTCCGATTATCTGGGCGTCCTGCCCACCGGGAGCCTGCATCAAGGCATTGAGCGCGGCGTCCGCGTATTCCGGGGCGACGACTGCGAGAAACTGGCCTTCGTTCGCAATATGCAAAGGATCAAGTCCCAGTAGTTCGCAAGCCCCGCGAACCGCGTCGTGCATCGGAATCATTTCTTCAAGCAGTACAACTCCACATCCTGAGTCGCGGGTAAGTTCGTTGAGCGATGTGGCCACGCCGCCGCGCGTCGGGTCACGCATCCAGCGCACGCCGGGAGCTGCAGCCTTCACCAAAGCTTCAACCAGTGGAAGAACGGGACGCGTGTCCGAGCGAAGGTCGGCCTCAAGATCAAGTTCTCCACGGGCCAGAAGGATAGTAATACCGTGATCGCCAATAGGGCCGGACAGGAGAATCCTGTCGCTTGGTCGAACTGATCTGGGATCGATCTTCAACCCGCGCAGCGGACGGCCGATTCCAGTTGTCGTGATATACATCGAATCTGCCTTACCGTGCTCGACAACTTTCGTGTCGCCGCCCGCGATTTTGACGCCGGCTCTTCGCGCAGCATTCCCCATGGCGCGGACTTCGGCCTCGAGCACCGGCGTAGGCAGCCCGGCTTCGAGCACATAAGTCACGACCATGGCCTCGGCCTTTGCTCCCGAAACCGCCAGATCGTTGACGGTTCCGTTTACCGCGAGCTCTCCGATGGATCCCCCGGGAAAGCTCAGCGGCTTGACGACGAAGCTATCCGTGGTAATCGCAATCTGGGTACCGTTGAAATCAAGATGAGCGGCATCGCCGAGCGGTTCTGAGGAAGACGTGAAAAGAAGCGGAGCAAACAGACCTTCGACCAGCCTGCGGCTCGCCTTGCCCCCGGCTCCGTGCGCCATCTCGATTTGTGGTTCGCGGAAGCGTACCTTGGGCGCATGATCGACAGCAGAGCCATCGGCGGGACCGGTGTTCACGCCGACGCTATGCTCATCACCATTGCCGTTTTGCGGTGTTCGTAATTGAAGTACGCTGCGCATGACCCCTCTGATGAAACCATGAGTGCGCCAATCGGATGTTCGGGTGTGCACTCCTTGCCAAAAAGCTTGCATTGATGAGGCTTGAGGACACCCTTTAGCACCTCGCCGCATTGCGCAGCTTTGGGATCGGTGACCCGTACGCCGGGAACATCAAAGCGCTGCTCTGCATCCCATTCTGCGTAGCTATCTCGTATGCGCAGGGCTGACTGCGAGATGAAGCCAAGTCCTCTCCACTCGAAGTAAGGACGCAACTCGAAAACCTCCGCCATGGCCCGGAGCGCAGCGCGATTTCCTTCCCACGGAACGACGCGTTTGTATTGGTTCTCGATCTTTGCTTCATCCGCCTGCAGTTGGCGAAGAACCATCACGATGGACTGAAGAATATCCAGCGGCTCGAAGCCGGAGACGGCGACCGGTTTGTTTTCGTTCACCGCGATCCATTCGTACGGCCGGCAACCAATCACCGTCGATACGTGCCCAGGACCAATGAAGGCATCAATACGCATGTCCGGAGAATCCAAGATCGCCCGGATCGCAGGAATAATGGTTACGTGATTGCAAAACACTGAGAAATTGCGGATGCCTTCATTTTTCGCCCGTACCAAGGTCAGCGCCGTCGACGGAGCCGTGGTCTCGAATCCGATGGCAAAGAACATGACATGCTTGTCAGGATTCATGCGAGCAAGCTTAAGAGCGTCAGAAGGAGAATAGACGATGCGGACATCGATCCCCCGAGCCTTGTGTTCGAGCGGACTGCCCTGCGTGCCAGGAACGCGCATCATGTCGCCAAAGGCCGCAAAGATCACGTCAGGCTGCTGCGCAATGGATAGACCATCATCAATCCTTCCCATC
>Ga0210383_10003362_pt1 | contig 14344 bp, 10 predicted proteins | sample IncBWC14OmetaG_FD_160072 | JGI IMG/M metagenome (GOLD analysis project Ga0210383, IMG submission 160072) | Forest soil microbial communities from Barre Woods Harvard Forest LTER site, Petersham, Massachusetts, United States - Inc-BW-C-14-O ...
TGAGACTAGCTGCTGGAATTGGAGGGTAACTTGCGTTTGTTGGCCGCGGGAAACGGGCACATCAGAAACTACGGAAACGAAAGCCGGAGACTCTCCGATCAGTTGATATTCGCCCGGATCAATGCCCTGCAGAACGAAATCTCCATGCGGATCGCTCACCGTCTCTTGAATGACGGTCCCGGCGGCATTCGTCAGTTTAAGTTGCACCCCAGCTACGGGACCGCCGTGGGGATCGAGAACTCGTCCCGCCACGCGCCCTCCATCCGTGGCTCCAACCAGATTCGAGCAGAAAAGAATCAACCCGAGCCCCAACCACGAGAGGTACTGCCCGAAGCTTGATCGGATTGTGGAACTGTGTCGCATGATCGGGAACCATCAATTAATCGCGCGCAGGACGCCGCCGAGTGGCTCGGCTCATCTCAAGTGCTTTTGCGCAGCCTATGTATGAAATACGCGAGCGGAGGTCGAACGGATTTAGACGGCTACCGTTTTCTTGCGGGATTTTTTCAAGCAGCGCCGCAAAACGATCCCCGGCCCTTCTTGTAATACGTTCCTTATTTTCGTGCTACCGAACTATATGACAAGCAGGCTGGCCCTTATTGTGGATTAGGAGAAAACCCCCGCGTCTCCATCAGGAATCCCCTGATGCTTCCGAGCAATTACGAGGCAAAACGTAGCCGAGCTACGTTTCTACAAATTGGGAATCACTACTATTTTTGCCAGTACGCTTGGGCGGACAAACTACTTAAGGTCTACCTGTGCCCAACTACGAAAATAGTCGCGTTGCAACAACCATGCAGCCACCCCCCGATCCGCCGCATACGAGACACCCGTCAAACTGGAGAGAATCTGCAAGCATGGCCACGGGAACTGCCCCAGCACTCGAGTTGCGATCGCCATTTCTGGAAGGGCTGGCGCCGTCCGAACGCGATATCGTCCTGTCCGCCGCAACCAAGCGGAGATTCATGGTTAAGTCCGTAGTCACAAACCAGGGAGACCCCGCCGAGCGTCTATTTCTCCTTACCAAAGGTCGGGCACGGTTTTTCTTTATCACGCAAACCGGTAAGAAGATTCTGTTGCATTGGCTGCCGCCAGGGGAAGTATTTGGTGGCGCCACGCTCTTGTTGAGGCCATCTCCGTATCTGGTGAGCACGGAAACGCTGAAGGACAGCAGTGTTTTAGCTTGGGACCGCGCGACCATTCGCGGTCTGGCGATGAGGTATCCGAGGCTGCTGGACAATGCAATGCTGATTGCGTCCGACTATTTTTCCTGGCATCTCTCTTCGCATGTGGCTCTGACTTGCCACACCGCCCGGCAGAGGCTTGCTCAAGTGTTGGTGAGCCTGGCGCGCGCTATCGGCCACGAAGTTCCCGGCGGCATCGAACTCGACGTCACCAATGAGGAGTTGGCGAATGCGGCGAACGTCACGCCCTTCACCGCCAGCCGTCTCTTCAGCGGGTGGCAAAGAAACGGGATCTTGACCAAGAGCCGCGGCAAAGTCACGCTCCACTCTGCAAAGCGGCTTTCCTAACGCGAACGAGGAACAGGCATCCGTTATTGCAGCGCCTGCTGCGTGCTTGGTCCCATCTCATGGCGTCCGCCAATGTTATAGCGCTTCAACTTGCGATAGAGCGTTGCGCGGCTGATGCCGAGCATTTTGCCGGCAAGCGCTTTGTCACCTTTGACCTGCTCGAAGACGCGTTCGATGGTGGCGCGTTCAATATCCTCGAGATCGGTGGACGAAACCGGTCCCGTGAGACTTCCGGTCAAAGGTTCCGAGGCGGGCGACGACGACGCAATGCTGGGCGGCAAATCCCCGAGGTCCACGAGTTTGCCATCGCCGAGGGCAACGGCGCGCTCGATGCAATTTTCCAGTTCGCGGACATTTCCCGGCCAGTCGTATTGCAGCAGGCATTTCATCGCGGCGTTGGTAACCTGCATCGGGCTGTCGGGCGCGTGACGATCGAGGAACCAGTGCGCCAGCATGGGAATGTCAGAGCGGCGCTCCCGCAACGACGGCAAGTGGACTGTGACCACATTCAAACGAAAGTAAAGATCCTTTCGAAATGTTCCGTTGCGGTATTCGGCCTCGAGATCGCGGTTGGTAGCGGCGACAACGCGGACATCCACCTTCACTTTCTGGTTGCTGCCCACGGGACGAATTTCTTTCTCTTGCAAAACCCGCAGGAGCTTGGCTTGCATCTCCAGCGGCAACTCGCCGATTTCATCGAGGAAGATGGTGCCGCCGTTAGCGGACTGGAACAGCCCCGTCTTCGATCGCAGCGCGCCAGTAAACGCGCCTTTCTCATAGCCGAACAACTCGCTCTCAATGAGCGTCGGAACCAGCGATCCACAGTCGACGGCGACGAATGGACGATTGGCGAAAGAGCCGCGAAAGTGAATGGCGCGCGCCACCAGTTCTTTGCCCGTGCCGCTTTCGCCGGAAATCAGGACCGGCGTGCGCGTGTCTTTCAGCCGAGACACCATGCGCAGCACATCCTGAATCTTGGCCGATGATCCGACGATGCCGTGCAGATCGGACTCAGTATCCACTCGCTCCCGCAAAAATTGATTCTCTTCAACGAGGTGAACTTTCTCGGCCATCCTACGCAAGAATAGACGCAGTTCTTCCAGCGGAGAAAAGGGCTTACCGATGTAATCGTAAGCGCCCAGTTTCATCGCCTGCACCGCGGTTTCAACCGATCCGTGGCCGGTCATGACCGCGACCTCGCTGCGCGGAAGCAGTTTCTTCACTTTCTCCAGAAACTCGAGGCCGGACATATTGGGCATGACCATGTCGGTAAGAATCATGTGCGCAGGCTGCTCTTCCAGCAGCGCGAGGGCGGTTTCGCCGCTGTTGGCTTCCATGCAGGTATAGCCCAACGCTTCGCCCACGGTCATACACAAGCGGCGGATGCTTTGCTCGTCGTCCACAATTAACAGGCGGATACGTAAATCGTCGCTCACGGTGCCTTCCCCATCGTCTTCTCGATGACTGAAATAAATTGTTGAACCCTGAAGGGTTTTTCGACGCAGGGAGCGCCGGTCTTACGCAACGTTGCCACCGTATCTTCATTGGCGATATCGCCAGTGATGAAAACGATGCGAGCGGCCAGATCAGGACGGTGTCGACTCAACCACGCATGCACGTCCGCTCCATCAACACCGCCGGGCGTGCGCATATCGGAAACCACGCCAAGGAACTTCTCCGACTCGAGCAATCGCAAACCTTCGGCGCCCGATTCAGTGCATACGACGGTGTAGCCGCTGCGCTCCAAAGTTGCCCGCACATACGCCATCACGGCCGGCTCATCTTCGATGAGCAGCACGGGCAAGGCGGGGTTCACGATAGGAGGAGTGGTTGTCATGCGGGAATGACTCCTGCAGCGGCACCGGCTGAAGCTGCTTCCGCTACGGCGGGCAGACGCACGATAAAGGTCGCGCCCTCGCCCTCCGCATTGTTGTGGCAGAGGATTTCACCGCCATGTTCGCGCACGATGCCATAGCAAATGCTTAGGCCCAACCCCGTTCCTTTGCCGATCTCCTTGGTGGTGAAAAACGGGTCAAAGATGCGCTCCGGAAAAGAGATGCCGTAACCGTTATCGCGAAACAACACTTCGACTACCCCTCCGCGGTTCGTCGTCTGTATTTCGATGCGCGCCGGCCGCCCGGTGTCGCGTACTGCGTCGTAAGCATTGTTAAGAATATTCAGAAATACCTGTTGCAACTGGTGCGCATCGCCAACGGCCTGCGGTAAATCCGGATCGAGTTGCTCGACCACTTCAACTCCCCGGCTGTGCAGGTCATAAGCGCGCAACTGGACGGTACGGCTGAGGATGGTATTGAGCTGTACGGGCCTGCGCTGCGGAGGCATTTGGCGAGCGAAGCTCAGCAGGTTCTGCACAATCTGCTTGGTCCGCTGCGCCTGCTCCAGAATCACGCGCAAGTCTTTGCGGGCGCTGTCCGGGACTTCTGGATTCTCCATCAACAGGTCGGAAAAGCCGAGAATCGCAGTGAGCGGATTATTGACTTCGTGCGCCACACCGGAGACGAGCTGCCCTACTGCCGCCATTTTTTCCGCATGCAATAGTTTCGCCTGCAACGTTGCCGCATCCGTAATGTCACTCATCACAACAACAATACTGGCAACGTTGCCCTGCTCGTCGCGCATGGGACTCAAGTTCATTGAAAAATATCCGACCCGGCCTTCGCTGTGCACGATCTGCACTTCAAGGTTGTCGATCTGCTGCCCCGCTACAGTCGCCGCAAATGCTTCGTTGAGCGCCTGACGCCGCGCGGGAACGATCAGCTCTTCAAGGGGCCGGCTCAACAGTTGATTCTGTTGATAGCCCATGTCATACCAGCGGCGGTTCGCGTAGCTGACGAGTCCCGCAGTGTCCGCCACCAGGATAAGGCTCTGAGTGTTGTTCAGGATCTTGCCGGAGAAGTCGCGCTCGCGCTGTAATTCCGATTGAAAGGTTTTCAATCCGCTGATATCGAGCATAACTCCCCGGTACTGAACGATGCGTTGTTGCGCGTCGCGGACAGCAAAGGCGTTGATCAAAACGTGGACCGGCGTTCCATCCTGGCGACAGAGCGTTTGCTCGTGATTCCGGACTGCGCCATATTGCTGCATCTGTCCGGCAAGCTCCTCATACTGGTGAGTGGAAAAGCAAACCTGAGTTCGGACATCGGCCTGAAGAAGATGCTCGCGGTTGCGATACCCGAGCATGCGTACCAGAGCATCGTTCACTTCAACGAAGCGCCCATCGGGCGTCGAAAAAAATACTCCTTCCTGAATATTGTCGAACAGTTCGCGATAGCGGCGTTCCGCTTCCCGGCGGTCGGTGATGTCCTTAAGTACGTGGATGGTCTGAAGGCCTTCGCTGTTCGCCCCGTGAACCCGCGACGTTGACACCAGATAGGTTCGGTCGAGAACTGGCAAAACGTATTCATCGGTGGCTGCATCCGTCGTCGAGCGGCAGAAGGGACAAGCGTGCAATGGCGCATCGTTCCCCATCGCCAACAACGCACCCATATTCACACCGATAAGCTCATGGGGTTGGACTCCGATGAAATCGGCGAGCGGCCGGTTTACCCGAAGAACATGGTCCGACTGATCGTGAGCGACGATGAAATCGGTAATGGCGTCAAAGATCTCGATCCAATGCCGGTTCGCCTGATCCATGCGAGTGAAGAGGCGGGCATTTTCAAGGGCAACCGCAGCATGGGCTGCGATAGCCTGAAGCAGTTGCTCATCCTCTTCCTGCAAAGATTTCCCGCGATTGGCCAGACATAAAACACCCACGAGATCGCCCGAGGAACCGAGCAATCGGATCAGGGTGCAGTCGTCCCAACCCAGAACTGAACTCAAACCAGCATCGAACAGGTCGACGGCACTCCCAGAAACGATTTCCGAAGGATGCTGCGCCAAAAGATCTACGAGCGCGCGATCAAACCGGCGCAGCAACGAGTTCAATCGTTGACCAGGCGCTGTCTTCCCGTGCAGGACCAGCGTTTCCAGATCTGAGCCTTGTTGCACCGCGAATGCGGCAGCTTCGGCCCCCATCAGGTCAGCGGCACGAATCACGAAATTCCTGGCGCACTCGGGAAGGCGAAGGTGAGAGTTCAACTCGAGGGCAAGCGCCTTCAAGGATTCGGCGCGGCGGCGGTGTCGCTCCGACAGATGAAGATTTCGAGTCGCTTCGAGAGTTACTGCAACCTGGGCCGCCAATGCCTGCGCGGAACGGATGTTCTCCTGGGAGATTCCAGTCCTTTCCAGACGGTCAAGCACGCCGAGCACGCCGAGGAGCCGTCCGCCCGTTCCAAGAAGCGGCACTGCCAGAAGTTCCCGCACCTTGAATTTCGCGATCATCTCCAGGTTGGCGCCTGGAATCTTCGCGGGATCGTTGGCCCAGAAAGGTTCTTTGTTCAACAGGGCCCGGCTGGCGATACCTTCAGGAAAAACCTGATCGATCGGTCCGGGCTTTCCGTTTTCGGCTCCCCAGCGAACCCGAAATTCCCCACCCTCAAGCAAGCCTACAAAGGCTCGGCCAAATCCCAGGAAGTCCGCGGCGCGAATCACAAACTGCTGCAGGAACTCATCGAGATTCCCGACCGAACTGAGCTCCGACAGGATGTTCAGTAGTTGGTGCAGTTCCTGAGCTTGGGCGCGCGCGGTGCCGTAGAGCTCAGCGTTGGCAATCGCGACGGCTCCAAACCCGGCCACCGCCGAGAGCAGCGATTTCTCCTCCTGGTTGAAAGGTCCTTCCTGCCGAGGGTAGATGAGGACGGCGCCCTCCGCACGCGAGGTGCGAATGGGAGCGGCCAGCAGCATACCAGCGGGAACCAAGTCGCCGAGAGCATGCGTAACGGGATCGATTGCAACCGTAATCGGCGCGTCAGCGGCAATTGCGCGGGCAGCAAGGTCGGCCGCAAATTGCAACCCTTTACGATCAAAACGGGCGCGCGCCGACGTTGCTAGCTGCGGGGTCTCCGCGGCTACGGCATGCAGTCCCACGGTCGTTCCCTGGCGCAGAAGAACGCAGACCAACTTGGTTCTGAGCAGAACCCGCAGGCGATCGGCTACAGCCTGAGCCACGGTGGAGGAGTCCGGGACGGCATGTACAGCTTGCGCGACCTCCGCCAGGATTTCAGCCCGGCGATGTTCCTCGCGCGATACCTCAGTCAGACGGCTTGCTTCCAGAAGAGTCCCGAGTTGTCCAGCGAGGATGGTCGCCTTGGCGGCGAGATCGTCGTTGAAATAATTCGCCTCTGAGGCCTGCAGAAAGACCGCCGCGCCAATGATTTCGTTCGAAACGACCAGGGGCGCTGCCATGAGGGACTTGGCGCGAAACTGCGCGGCAACCGGGTATCGGCTGGGGAACGGATCGGTCATATACACCGTTCTGCGCTGACGAATGGCTTCAACGGCGACTGCGCTTTCGCGCGCTTTGAGACGGCGACCGAGAAAGTCAGCCGCCATCAAGCCGTCCGCTTCCGCTCCCACCAGTTCGTCCGCAGAAACACGTCGCCAGAAATAGGTGCCATCGACATGAAAGAACGAGCGCGTAGCCTGGCAGAATAGGCGGATCAAAGCTGGGGCCGGAGTTCCCAGGGCTGCCGCCTCTGAGAATTGCAGGAGCAGTTTCTGGAAAGCATCATCCGAGCGAGGGCCAGATTTTTCCAGCACCGTCGAGTCTCCGGCATGCATGGTCAGAAAGGCACCGCCTTTTTGCGTCACCAACACTACAAGTAATTGAATATACAGGAAAAATAGACTGTTATCTCAATTTGAGTCAAGGGAATAACGCTGTGGAGTGCCGAAGTGGGAAATCCTACTCGATAATTGCTATTTGTCTCACTGTGAGAGCCGAGCCTCCCAATGAGACGAATCGGAGCCGTTCAGGCGAAACCGCACAGCTGAGCGACTCACATCTAAAATGCTTAGTATGAAAGGTTTATCTACAGCCTCGCGGTAAACCTCCTAGCCCTCCCGTCATGGCAAGGACATTGCTGTGTAGCGACCGGATATCTCTCTTGGAGGAGCAGTGTCTTCCCAAAACATGAAGCGGTGGGCAATGACTGGGCTCTTAGCAGTGGCGGCCGCAACATCTCTCCCCTCACCCGCCGTGGCACAGGGGGAATTGACCAGGAAGGCGAAGACCAAGGTGGCTCCGGCCTATCCGGACTTGGCGAAGCGGATGAATATCACGGGCACGGTCAGGGTACTGGTCGTAGTTTCACCGAACGGAAGCCTGAAAGATACCAAGGTGGTCGGCGGAAACCCGCTGCTCGTGAACGCCGCCATGGACGCATTGAAGAAATGGAAATTTGAGCCCGCCGACAGCGAGAGCAGTGGGACGGTCGAGTTCAAGTTTCAGCCCCAAGATTAGCCGACAGCCCTTCTTTGAGGCGAGATTCACCCGGGGCGCTGGACGCGCCGGGCGGGAAAGAGACGAGCGGAGGAATCGCGAATGACCATTGGTAAAAAACTCTACCTTAACTTCGGAGCCGTCCTGGCGATGGTCGTGGTGCTGTTCCTGATCAACCTCATCGCCGTGCAACGGGAGCACAGCGCCAAGGCCGCCGCCTCCCAGGCGTTGCAAATGGCCGCGACCACCGACAAGATCCGAATCCAAATGATGCAGAACCGCCTGTCTTTGAGCAACTACCTGCTCAGCGGCGACACTCGCGAGGTTGACCGCCTGAGCGATGGCATGCGGTCGCTCGAGGAAAAGCTGCAGACCGGACAAAGCCTGACCACATCCGAGCAACAGCGGAACGCTCTGGAGAAAGTGCAGAGCAGCGAGCAAAACTGGGCCCGAGAATTTGCTGCACCGCTGATGGATAAGCGCAAAGAAGTGGACAGTGGCAATGCCACGGTGGCCGAACTTCAGATCTTCTATTTGCAGAAAGACGCGTCTTCATGGGTAAAAAACGCCACTGAATATCTGGACGCAGCGGACAGTGAAAATACCAAGGTACTCGATGCGCGAAGAAAGTCCGACGAAACCGCGGGAACGGCCACCTTCGTGATCGCGTTGCTCAGCACATTGCTGGCGCTGGGCCTCGGAGTCGTCATCGCGTATACCACCGCCAGATCCATTACCACATCGCTGAACGATCTGATGAGGATTGCCCGGCAGATCGCGGACGCCGGCGACCTCGACCATGAAATCGATATTCATCGCAGCGATGAAATCGGCGAACTGGCTCGAACGTTCTCCAACATGGTCACTTATCTTCGCGAAATGGCTGCCGTTTCAGAGGCGATTGCAGGCGGCAACCTGGGCGTCGATGTCCAGCCCCGGTCGAAGAACGACACTTTGGGTAAAGCCTTCGCGCGCATGATCGAGGGTTTGAGAAAGCTGGTACGCAATGGGCGCGATGCGGCGCAGCAAGTGGCCAGCGCTTCCAATCAAGTCGCGGGCGCTTCCGACGAATCGGCCAAGATCAGCCTGCAAACCTCTTCCGCCATCGACGAAGTCACCAGCACCATGCACGAGATGAGTGTGAACGTGCAAAACATGGTGAAGAGCACAAAAGTGCAGGCTTCGAGCGTAAGCGAAACTTCAGCCTCGATCGATGAAATGGTGGCCTCGATCCAGCGCGTCGCCGACACCGCCAAAGTGCTGCTCGATATTTCCAACCGCTCACGCGAAGAAGTCCACAACGGCATCGCCACCATGGAGAAGGCAACCGATGGATTGAATCGCATCAACACCACTATCCAATCTTCGGGCGAGATCATCGACGTCCTCGGTCAAAGGGCGGACGACATCGGCAAAATCATCGAAGTCATCGATGACCTGGCGGAACAAACCAACCTGTTGGCGTTGAACGCTGCCATCGAAGCGGCGCGCGCTGGCGAGCATGGATTGGGCTTCGCCGTCGTCGCTGACGAAGTCAGGAAGCTGGCCGAAAAGTCAGCTCAGTCCACCAAGGAAATTTCTGAACTCATCCAGAGCATTCAAAAAGAATCTCGTAAAGCAGTTGAAAACATGAACCGCAGCACTTCCATCGTGAACGAAGGTTTGGGTCACGGAGAGGAACTGAACACCGCCCTGCGCAAGATTTCAAACGTAGTCACGGAAGTCTACAAGTTCGCACAGGAGATTGGGGCAGCCACCAACGAGCAATCGCACGGCTCTTCGCAAATTGCCCGCGCTACGACGCGCCTGAACGAAATCACCCACGAAATCAATTCAGCCGTCGAAGAGCAAGCCTCCGGAGCACATGCCGTCGTCAAAGCGATGGAACGCATGCGCGAGTTAGTCCAGCACACCACCTCGGGCTCAACCGAACTTGCGGCCTCAGCGGAACAGATGTCAAAAATGTCCCGGGATCTGCTGGATTCGATGGGCCGATTCATGCTGGAGCAGATGGAGACGGTGGCCTCGCGCATTGAAGAAAAGGCGGGCGTACGAGGCGGCGTACGGCAAGCTGCGGCTGGGGCACGCAACTAGTCTCCACTATTGACATGAATCGCGAAATGCACATTGTCGGCTTCAAGGTAGGACGCGAGACCTACGGCGTTCCTATCACAGCGCTGCGCGAGATTGTGCGGGTTCCGGAAATCACCGCGGTGCCGGACGCGCCAGACTACGTGGAAGGCGTGATCAATCTCCGGGGGAAGATTGTTTCCGTGCTTGATTTGCGCAAGCGTCTCGGAGAAATTACGGTTGCGCCCACCAAACGCAATCGAATTCTCGTGGTCGAGCATCGCGGACGCCTTTGCGGTCTGATCGTAGACTCCGCTTCCGACGTGATCAAGATTCCAAGTGCGGACATCGATCCTTCTCCGACCGATTTCGTGGAAGGCGGCCTGAACTGCGTAACCGGATTAGGCAAATACCAGGGCCGGCTAATCGTCTTGCTGGATATTGACAAAGTGCTGGAATTCGGCGGTACGAGGTTGAAGAGCGAGGCCAATAATGCAGGTCCGGTGGCGGAAACGGTCCGCACGGCGGCGGCTTCGAAATAGCGAGAAGGTGACTTAAAACGCATGGGCACAGCAGGCGTACACGCGCAACTCACCGAACCCGAACTGAAACTGCTGCAGACGCTGGTCTATCAGGAATGCGGCATGCATTTTGACTCGCGCCGCGCCGACTTCCTGCAGGATCGCCTGCAACGCCGCCTCAAAGAATGCAAGCTCGACTCCTTCTACAGCTACTACCGTCTGCTGATCAGCAAGGAAGGCAAAGAAGAATTAAGCAAGCTGCTGGAAAATCTCACGGTAAACGAGACCAGCTTCTTCCGCAATAAAGCGCAATTGGATCTGTTTCACAAGCACGTTCTCGACGACATTCTGCGCCGCAAGCAAGAGCGCAGGGATTTTTCTTTGCGCTTGTGGAGCGCTGGCTGTTCGACCGGACAGGAAGCCTACACCATGGCGATGCAGGTTGCCGACGCGCTCTCCTACCATACGCTGCGCAATCCGGCGAGCTATGACACGCCTTTTCCCAAGCCGTTGATCCCGCCGCCGTGGAAGGCAGAAATCCTGGCCAGCGATATCAGCTATTCGGTTCTGCGCGCGGGCCAGGACGGAACGTACTCGGAAAGTCAAATGGCCTCGGTCGACTACAGCTACCGGCTTCGCCATTTCGATAAGGTCGGCGACCGTTATGCCGTCAAGAAAGCGCTCAAGGAACTGGTTCACTTCGACTTCCATAACTTGAAGACAGAATATCTGCCGCAACGCAACGACGTCATCTTCTGCCGCAACGTCATGATGTATTTCGATGAGGCCGAGCAGAAACGTCTGATCGAGAAGTTTTACCGGTGCTTGAATCCGGGCGGCTACTTATTCGTGGGGCACGCCGAGAGTCTTTTGGGGCTGACTGACAAATTCAACATGGTCTACCGCGAGACCGGTACCGCCTATCAGCAGATCGAGGTGGCTTCGTGACCCAGTTCCCCGACGAGCGCGCGGCCGAATTAAAGCAGCTTTTCTTCGAGACAGCAACGGAGTTGCTGCAGTCGCTCAATGAAGAAACCCTGAAGCTCGAAAAACACCCGGGCGACCTCGAAACCGTGCGCACCATCCGGAGAATTGTTCATACCCTGAAGGGCGACTCGGCCGCCGTCGGCTACCAGGAGCTCAGCGAACTGGCGCACGAATTCGAAGATGCATTGGCCCTGGAAACGAGCGGGGAGGCGACAGCGCTGGCGGAAGTAGCTTTCGCTGCCGCCGATACGTTCAGCGCTATGCTCAATTGTTATCGCAACGGCGCCAAGCTGCCATCGTCAGAGCCAGTGCGGAAGTTGATCCGCAAAATGGCTCGGGACCCGAAGACGCGGAAACCTCGCGCCGCGAAGACTCGGGCATCCTCGACTCCCGAAGTTGAATGGACCGAGTACGAAAAGCTCGCCATGCAATCGGCGCTAGAGCGGGGCATTAACGTTTATCACGTCACCGCGCAAGTTGATCCCAACTGCGCCATGCCCATCGCGGCTCAGCAGTTGATCCTCAAGGCCCTCACAGAAAATTGCGAAGTTTTGGGAACACGGCCAGAAGTCGGCTCCGCCAAGAATGCCATGCAATTTCAGTTGCTGGTAGCCAGTGAGCAGACTGCCGAATTTCTGAGCGCGAAGTGCCGTATCCCGACCATCATCTCGAAAGTCAAAATCGAGAGCCTCGGAACCCCAGCCCCGAGGGCAGTTCAGAAGAACGTTAGCGAAGCGGCACCCGCAACCGAGTCTAAGGCAACGCATGAGCCCAGGCCTGCAACACAATCGGTTCAGGAAACCGAAGCTGCACTCGCTCCCCCAGTCGCCGAACCCGAAATTACAACCCGTCCGAGTCCCGCGCCCCCGGAAAATGTCTTGCGCGTGGATGCCGAACGCATCGATACCGTACTCAACCTCGTGGGTGAACTGATCATCGGGAAATCCATGATGCAGCAGGCGCTCAATGAATTCGCCCTGCGTTATCCCAAGGAGCCGATTCGCAACCGCTTCGCCGATGCCATGGCGTTTCAGTCCCGCGTGTTAAATGATCTGCAGCGATCGGTGATGAAGGTCCGCATGGTTCCGGTTGAGCAACTGTTCCGCCGATTCCCCCGCATGGTGCGCGATGTCGCCAAGCAATGCGATAAACAGGTCAACCTGGTTCTGAATGGACAAGACACGGCCCTCGACAAGAGCCTGCTTGACGCCATCGCCGAGCCCATGACTCACCTCGTGCGCAACGCGATCGGGCATGGCATCGAAAGCGCCGAAGAGCGTACCCGTAGTGGCAAGCCCGCGCAAGGAACTATCCGACTCGAGGCTTACCACCAGGGCAATCAAGTCGTCGTCGAAATCAGCGACGACGGGCGCGGCATCGACGCGCAAAAAGTCAAGACCCGCGCCATTGAACGAGGCTTATTGAAACGGGATGAAGCAAATCATCTCAGCGAGGCGGATATTCTGGATTTTATCTTCCGCCCCGGATTCAGCACCGCAGATGAAATCACGGAAATCTCCGGCCGCGGCGTCGGTCTCGACGTGGTGCAAAGTGTTCTGCATCGCCTCAAGGGAACGGTCCACGTAGTAAGCCGTCCCGGTCAGGGTTCGAAGTTTCGGCTGCAATTGCCTTTGACCCTCGCGATCATTAAGGCTCTGCTCTTTCGTGTAGAACAGCGCCTTTACGCAATTCCATTAAATGCCGTGGCGGAGATCGCTCGCGCCCACGAATCCGATATCCACCAGGTGGATAACTGCGAAGTCCTGCAATTGCGTGACAGCGTATTGCCAGTTGCCCGATTGGGTCGTCGTCCGGTCCAGCGGACTGAGGTTCGCGCGGAAAAAGTCTTTGTGCTCGTAATCGCCATGGGCGAACGTCGACTGGGCCTGCTGGTGAATGCGATCGAGGGCGAAGAAGAACTGGTCATCAAAGCGCTGGATGAACAGACTGCGGAAACCGATCTCGTCAGCGGTGCGTCGATCCTGGGCAACGGCCACGTCGTTCTTATTTTGAATCTCGCCGCAATTGTCGAACGCTTTGCCCAGTCACGGACCGATTCCGCGAGCGGACCCGGAGCAGGTCTGCTGCTTTCCCATTCCGAGCGTGCGGGAATCGCGCAAACCGCGGCAGGAGGGCAAGCATGACACCTCCAGTGCGCGTGTTAGTCGTCGATGATTCAGCGCTGATGCGCAAATTGATTCCACAAATTCTTGCCAGCGACAGCTCGATTCAGGTCGTAGGCACGGCCATGGACGGCAACTTCGGCCTGAAAAAGATCGAAGAAATGAAGCCTCAGGTCGTAACTCTCGATCTCGATATGCCGGGCATGGGCGGCCTGGACATGTTGAAAGAGATCATGCTGCGCCATCCGCTGCCGGTAATCGTCGTGAGTTCTCACAGCACGCAAGGCGCATCGGTGACGCTGCAGGCGCTGTCCATGGGCGCATTCGACTTCGTCGCCAAACCCAGCGATGTCTCCGCCAACATGCCGGAAATCGCTCGCGAACTGATTACCAAAATTAAAGCCGCCGCCCAGAGTCGCCGGGTCAACGTGGGCCCGCTCCCTGCATCTTCCAGGCCAACTCAGAAGACCGCTCTCGAAACTCAGACCCAAGCCACTCGCGTGATTGCGATTGGAGTTTCTACCGGTGGACCGCAAGCCTTGCAGTACATATTGCCGCAGCTACCCAAGAATTTTCCCGGAACCATTCTGATCGTGCAGCACATGCCGGAAGGTTTCACCGAAATGTTTTCCCGGCGCTTGGAAGAAATCTGCGCCATCACGGTCAAAGAAGTTCAGTCAGGCGATCTGCTACTGGCAGGGCGAGCCCTGATCTGCCCTGGCAATCGGCACCTCAAAGTGAAGCGGCTCGCTCTCGGGGACGTCGCCG
>Ga0210383_10003364_pt1 | contig 14338 bp, 14 predicted proteins | sample IncBWC14OmetaG_FD_160072 | JGI IMG/M metagenome (GOLD analysis project Ga0210383, IMG submission 160072) | Forest soil microbial communities from Barre Woods Harvard Forest LTER site, Petersham, Massachusetts, United States - Inc-BW-C-14-O ...
ACTTTGTAAATAGTCCAGCGGCCGCGGCGGCATCGGCGTCCCAGCCCGAAGCGCCGCCTGCGTAAGGCGGAAGGAAAATTTGGTTGTGCGGCGCCCCGAGGGATCGGGGCGTTTTTTTTTGAGGTGGTCGGGAGCCGCGGGTTTGAAGTCGTGCCCTCCCAAGGCGGACGGCTTGGGTTATGCTTGCTGGAGTTGGCGAGTGAGGGTACATCACCATGGATTATCTTTGGTCGCCTTGGCGCTACAAGTACATGGCGATGGTCAGTGAAGGTAAGCAGCCGGAGTGTATTTTCTGCGATGCTGTTCGATTGAATCGCGATGAAGAAACGCTGATTGTGCATCGCGGCAAAAAAGCGTTCGTGATCCTGAACCGCTTTCCCTACACCAGCGGGCACGTCATGATCGTGCCGTATGCGCACGTGGCAGAGCTGAAGCTTTGCGAAGAAGGAGCGCTGGATGAAATGATGGAACTGTCGCAACGAGTGGAGAGCGCGTTCCAGAAAACTTACAATCCCGACGGCATGAATCTGGGAATGAACCTGGGACGGGCGGCGGGGGCCGGCGTGATTGGCCATCTCCATCTGCATATGCTGCCGCGGTGGTTCGGCGATTCGAATTTTATGACGGTCACCGGAGAGACGCGGGTACATCCCGAGGAATTGGCGACGACATATGAAAGGTTGAAGAAGGCGCTGCAGGTATAAGCGGCGAACTGGAATCTGAAATTTTACAATTACGTCTTAGCGACGCGGCAGGAGAAGCACTGTGAACCTGGAATTGAACGAAGAGCAGAAGCTACTGCAAAAGAGCGTGCGGGAGTTTGCAGAAACCGAAGTGCGGCCGCTGGCGAAGGAGTTGGACGAGACCGGTCATTTTCCACGGGAGCTGTTCAAAAAGGCCGCGGAATTGGGATTGACGGGAGTGGCGTTTCCAGACGCCGAGGGCGGCGCCGGATTCGATCACATCGCCTATACGATTGTGATCGAAGAGATTTCGCGCTGCTGCGCCTCGACGGGAGTGATTTTGAGCGTGCAGAACTCGCTCTTCTGCGATCCGATTCACCGGTTTGGAACTGAGGAGCAGAAAAAGAAGTTCCTGTTGCCTTTTACACGCGGAGAAAAGATCGGTTGTTATGCGCTGACGGAGCCACAGGCGGGTTCGAATGCGGCGGCGCTGCAGACGAAAGCTGTGAAGAACGGCGACAAGTATGTGATCAACGGCACAAAAGCCTGGATCACCAACGGCGCTGTGGCGGACGCTGCTATCGTTTATGTGAACACGGAACCGGCTAAGGGAGAAAAAGGGATTACCGCCATCGTGGTGGAAAAAGGAACGCCCGGTCTTAAGGTGGGCAAGGAAGAGAAAAAGCTAGGGATCAACGCGACGGCTTGCAGTGAATTGATTTTCACGGATTGCGAGGTTCCAGAGAGCAATCGCATCGGGAAGGAAGGCGAAGGCTATAAGGTGGCGCTCTCGACGCTGGATGGAGGAAGAATCGGGATTGCGTCGCAGGCCACGGGCATTGCGCAGGGCGCATTTGAAGAAGCGCTGAAGTGGGCGCAGGAGCGCATGGCATTTGGGCATCCCATCGCGCAGTTTCAAGCAATCCAGTTCATGCTGGCGGATATGGTGACGGAGATCGACGCGGCGCGCTTGCTGGTCCGCAAGGCGGCCTGGAAGCAGGACAGCGGCGGCCGGTTCACCCAGGAAGCGGCGACCGCAAAGCTGTTTGCGAGCGAGATGGCCACGCGCGTGACGCATAAAGCCATTCAGATCCATGGCGGCTATGGCTACAGCCGGGAATATCCAGTGGAGCGGGCTTACCGGGACGCGCGGATCACGGAGATTTATGAAGGTACGAGCGAGATCCAGCGGCTGGTGATCGCGGGCTGGGTGTTGAAGGGTTAGACTGCCGTGCGGTAAGCGTCACGGCCGCATAGTTGTTATCAAATTACTATTCACTTATTAGACATCTTCTGGTTATAATGGCTGCTCCTTTCCCCCGCTACCCCCAATAATCAGGGGGTAGAAGCAGCTTCACACGGAGGAGCACCGCCATCCCGGCGTGCTCAGATCAATGTTCGAAACAATCTTGCTCGAACTCACTGCGTTTGTTGGCGCTCTGCATTTGCTCGCGCCCCTATTGGTCCGATCCACCATGCGATTTTCTGGGGTCTGCCAACTTTCAAAAGTGCCGGTGGACGGACTTCCGGACGAGGCCGCAACTACGTTTCGCCAGCGGATTCCGGAATTAGTGGAACTCGGGTTCGAGTTTCTGGGCTGCTATGACTGCGGCAGCTTGAGCAGTGAGACACACAGTTATATGGCGTACTTTTGCAATCGGCGAACGAACGATTTTGCGAGTGTATCCATGCTGGTGACGCCGCGCAGAACTACCAGCTACCTTGAATTTTCCACCAGCTTCACGAATGGCCTGATTCTTGAAACGAATACAAACGACAGTCTACCGCTGACGCCAGCGCAGCCGGAGAACCGTATCTTCCGATTCCCGAATGTCCGCCCGGGAGGAGAGTTGTATCGAATTCACCGCCTGCTCATCGAGAAGCACGCCGCGGGCCTCTGGGCAAAAGCGGAAGCTGGCGGCGACGAATTGCTGCGCTACAAGAGCGTGATTGAAAATTATGGACCGCGGCACACGCGGATCGGGTACATGGAGCTTGCCGAGGATGGCACGTCGTACCAATTGACGTGGCGCGGAGCATGCCTGGTTGCATGGCGGGGATTGTGGCCGACATCCATTGTGCGGCGGCTCCAACAGCGCCATCTGATGCAGTCGGAACTGGATTCGCTGGAATTGCGTGGAGTGGCGGCGCTGCAAAAAGCGTGAGCGGCAGCAGCGGACAAGAAACGTCCGTAGTATCCTGACGAGGTGTTGGAACTCGACTCTGGCCTGGACTTCGCTCCGGAAAATGACGCGGAATTTTTTTCGCTTTTGCCTGCGAAGCCGGCCGTGTGCCTGATTTCTTCTCAAAACGAGGGAGCGGAACCTTTTTTGGTGCGCACGGCGGACTTGCGGCGCAGGCTGCAGCGATTGCTGGGGCCGGCGGATGCGACCAGCAGGCGGCTGAACCTCCGGGAGTTTGCAAAGCAGGTGCGCTACCGTGAAACTGGATCGGCGTTCGAACAGACCCTCACCTATTATCACAATGCCAGGCAAATTTTTCCGAAGCGCTACCGCGAATTGATGCGCTTGCGTCCCGCGCCGGTGTTGAAGGTAAACCTGCGGAATGCCTACCCACGCTGCTTCGTGGCGCGGCGCATCGTCGTGAATGAACAGGGCGAACCGGCTTCCGGAGTGTATTACGGGCCTTTCGCGTCGCGGCGGTCTGCGGAAGCCTTCGCGGACAAGATGCTGGACTTTTTCAAGGTGCGGCGCTGCCAGATCAAGATCAGGCGCGATCCGGCTTTTCCCGGGTGCCTGTATTCGGAAATGAAAATGTGCCTGGCGCCCTGCTTCGCGGGATGCAGCAAGGAAGAGTACGACCTCGAAGTGAACCGGTTGGTGCAATTTCTGGACACGAATAGCCTTTCCCTACATGATGCACTGACAAGCGAACGTGAAAATGCCAGCGAACAACTGGATTTTGAGAAAGCCGCGGCAATTCATAAGAAGCTGGAAAAGCTGGACGATGTTTTGCGTGGCAAGCCGGAATTGTCGCGGCGGATTCAAGACCTGGATGCCGTGATTCTGCAGCGCACCACGGAAGAACACTCGATTGCGTTTTTTGCAGTGCATCGTGGAAGATTGGCGGAGCCCTTTTACCTGCGCTTCGGCGATACCGGCAAGCCCGCGTCGGCGGAAGAGGCTGTGCGGGATTATATTGAGGGTTCGGGCAGCGCAGCACCGGTGGCAACTACGAACGTAAGACAGAGCGCGGCCGAACTCGGCGAGCATCTGGGCCTGCTAGCGCGTTGGTTTTTCAGTAGCCCGCGCGAAGGCGAGATATTCTTTCGAGAGAAGGATTGGCCGTACCGAAGAATCCTGCGGGCATGTTCGCGGTTGCTTGCTCCGAAAAAAGAGCAGCCGCCGGAGCAAGCGGGCGGTGCCGAAGGAAAAAAGCAAAGCGAGGAAAGCAAATGAGCCGAGGAGCAACGCACGAAGGCACGACACGCTATACGGAAAAATTCCGGGGAGTCGCCGCGGTAGGGCACTTTCGTCAGGCGGAAGATCTGGTAGTGTCTTCGCTCGGAATCGGTACCTATTTGGGCCAGCCGAACGAGTCAACAGATTCCAGTTATACCGCGGCGATCGTGGCGGCGGTGGAATCGGGCATCAACCTGATCGATACGGCGATTAATTACCGGCTGCAGAGAAGCGAACGGACCATCGGTACTGCGCTCAAAGTGCTCGCGCGCAAGGGCATTCCGCGAGACGAGGTTGTGGTGTGCACGAAAGGCGGCTACTTGACGCCCGATGGTTCGATGCCGGAAGACCCGAATCGCTATTTTTTTGAGGAATATCTGCAGAAAGGGGTCTTCTCAGCAAAGGATATTGCCGGCGGAAGCCATTGCATGACCGCGCGATTTATGGAAAATCAACTGGCGCGTAGCCGGAAAAACATGCAGGTGGACTGCATCGACGTTTATTACCTGCATAATCCAGAGACGCAGCTTTCAGAAATTGCGCCCGACGAATTTCTGAAGCGCGTGCGGGAAGCGTTCATATTCCTGGAATCCGCCGTGGCGCGGGGACAGTTGCAATATTATGGAATGGCGACGTGGAACGGATTTCGCCAGGAGAAATCGGCGCGCGATTCCCTGCAACTGGCGGAGATCGCGGCAATCGCCAGGGAGATTGCCGGAGAGACACATCATTTTCGATTCGTGCAATTGCCGTTCAACCTGGCGATGACGGAAGCGTTGACGCTGGGGAATCAAACCATGGGACCCGAGCAGAAAACGGTGATGGAAGCCGCCAGCGAACTGGGAATCACTTTGATCGCGAGTGCTTCCCTTCTTCAAGGACAAGTGGCGCAAAATCTGCCGGGGTTCGTGGCGGAAGCGCTGGGACTACAAAACGATGCGGAACGCGCATTGCAATTCGCGCGGTCGGCGCCCGGAATAACGGCGGCGTTGGTGGGAATGTCGCGCACGCCGCACGTGGAAGCGAATACGCGATTGATCGTGGAAGTGCCGGCGGGATTGGAACAGTTCAGCAAGCTCTTTTCGCGAGGCGAACGAGCGTAGGTCGGTTGCGGAATTTGCTTGCGCCTAGCTTTTGCGGAGTTCGGGATGGCGTTCCAGGAGCCATGAAGTAATGGCCTGGTCCAAGTGCTCGAGGTACCCGGAGAAAAAATGATCGGCGCCTTGGATGAAGGATAGGCGCGTGTCTCCTTCCGCAACAGCGACAACAGCTTCGACTTTTTCCCATGCGCCGTGTTCGTCGTTGGTGCCTTGCACAATCAACTTGGGTTTTGCGCAGCTTGCAAGGTACGTGAAGTCGGAATTGTTGACGGGAATTCCGAGACCGATCAGTTCCTGCACGCGAGCATCCGCGCAGCCAACCCGCAGACCAACCCAGCTTCCAAAACTAAAGCCGGAGACGAGCAGCGGAGTTTCCGGATATTGCGCGGCCAAATAATCGATAGCGGCTTGCACGTCTGCACGTTCGCCCAATCCGCGATCGTGTTCACCGGCGCTTAGACCCGCGCCACGAAAATTAAAACGGAGAACGGGAATGCCGAGCGCGTCCAAAGATTTGGCAGCATGGTAAACCACCTTATTGTGCAGCGTGCCGCCGAAAAGCGGATGAGGATGGCACACCACGGCCGCGAGTGTAGGCGTACCAGAACGAGCGGGAGTCCACAGTATGGCTTCGAGAGCGCCGGCGGGGCCTTGTAGAAAGAAATTGCGAGAATCATGATGAATCAGCATCGGGATTCAAGGAATCCAAAAAAAACTTTAACCGAATGTAAGATAGTGCACATCTATTGTCTCTTAAGTAGACAGAATGTGCAGAGAGGTGTGAGTTCTAGTCCGCCCACGACGAGGTATATAGGTACTAGAGCTAAAATTATGGAATTTGACATTGAACTTTGTGCGCACGGATGTTACTTTCAGCGCGGTTCAGCCAAAACAGGGGGCCCGCATGGGCGATTTGTCGGATAGGCGTGAGGCCAGGCGCTTTGTTATGACCCTGCCTGTGCGCGTGTTGGCGCACGACGCGAGCAGCCCAGAACTGCGCGCGAACACACGCGACGTTAGTTATCGAGGACTTTATTTCCTCACGGATGCGCGGTTTGAAGACGGCACGGAAATCGATTTTATTTTGACGCTTCCGCAACAGATGATTTCCGCGGGAGACGTGAACATCCGGTGTCACGGCAAGGTGGTTCGCATTGAACCTTCCGAAAACGGAAAGACCGGCATCGCCGCGAAAATCGACAAGTACGAATTCGTGCCGGCCCGCGCTCCCGCCGCCTGAAGTAAAAACCGTTCCCGCACAATTGTCGGCGTGCCTGTGGCTGCTTTTGCGTAGAATGGAGCCACAGGGTTGCACGAAATTTGACGGCCTGCAACTCGCTGGAGATTGCCATGTATCACTACGATCCAACCCAAGCACTGGAAGAACTTCAGGAAGACGCGCTGTTGCCGCATCCGGTGAAGTTGCGCGACATGATCCTGCGAAATCAGCTGGGGCCGCAAGACGCGCAGTTGCTTAATCAGGAATTCCAGGACTATCTGACGCGCTTCGGCGAATTGCAAAAACTGGCAAAGACCATTCTGGAGAAGCTTTCCACCGGCCCGCGGAAGGCCGCTTCGCTGTGAACGACGCATGAGGGAAGCTGCCGCGCTGCGGCGTCCGCCACGCGTGCTGATCCTTTCCGCTTCCTCTGGCGCCGGACACGTGCGAGCGGCGCAAGCACTGGAACAAGCGTTTCGAATGCGCGGCGACTGTATCGTGGAGCACGTAGACGCCCTCAATCACGTCAGCAAGCTATTCCAACGAATCTACGAAGACGCATACATCGCGATGGTGAAAAGCGTGCCCGAATTGATGGGCCTGCTGTACGACCGCACGGATCAACCCTGGAGCAACGCCCGCCGCCGGCTTGCGCTGGACCGCTTGAACACCCAGCCGATGATCCGGATGCTCAAGCGCGTGCAACCGGACCTTTGCATTGCGACGCATTTTCTTCCCGCGGGAATTCTGGCCTGGCTTATTGCAAAGAAAAAATTGTGGGCGCGTCACGTGATCGTGGTGACGGATTACGATGTACACGCGATGTGGCTATGCCGGACCGTGGATCGCTACGACGTCGCGTTGCCGGAATCGGCGGAATATCTGGCGGGTATTGGCGTTCCGCGAGAGAAATTGCGCGTGACCGGGATTCCCATAGACCCGAAGTTTGAAGCGCCCGTTGATCGCGAAGACGCGCGGCAGAGACTTGGACTTTCAGCGAATTCCCGCATGCTGCTGATTTCCGCCGGAGGTTACGCAGTGGGCCCGGTGGAGCAGTTAGTCCGGAGTTTGCTGGCGCTGGGGCGGCCGTGGCAAATCGTGGCCATTGCGGGTAAAGCGGAAAAATTGAAGGCGCGATTGGAGCAACTTTCGAAAATCGGCGGAAAATTGGCGGATGGCGGAAACCGGCTGGTAGCCGTGGGATTCACGAAAGAGATGGATCAATACATGGCCGCGGCCGATGCGCTGATTGGCAAGTCCGGAGGACTGACGACATCGGAAGCGCTGGCGCGAGGATTGCCCATGATCCTGATCGAACCGATTCCGGGCCAGGAAGAGCGCAACGCGGATCATCTGTTGGAGGCCGGAGCGGTGATACGCTGCAATAATCTGCCGGCGGCGGCGTGGAAAATTGCTACGCTGCTCGATAATCCAGAAAAACTGCAAGCCATGCGCGAAGCTGCAAAAGCAATGGCGCGGCCGGACGCGGCGCGGATAATCGCGGAAGACGCCCTGGGGCTGCTACACTGATTCGGTTCATTTGGGCATGAACCGGATTGAATAAATAAATCATGAGACGAAATACGTTATTGATCGATGCCGACGATACGCTCTGGGAAAATAATGTTTTCTTCGAGAAATTGATTGAGGATTTCATCAGCTTGGTGGAACCTTCCGGCTACAGCCGGGCGTACATCCGGCACATCCTGAATGAAACGGAGCGCAAAAATATCCGGCAGTACGGATACGGAGTCCGGAGCTTCGGGCGATCGCTGGAGGAAACATACATCAAGCTGGCGGACCAGATGGCGCGGCGAGAAGTGCTGGCGGAGATTCATAACCGAGTGACCGACCTGGAACGGACGCCGCCGAAAATTCTGGATGGAGTGCCGGACACGTTGGCGTACCTCACGAGCCGCCACCGGCTAATTCTTTTCACAAAAGGCGAACCGGCGGAACAAGCGGCGAAGGTCGAGCGCTCCGGGCTGCAAGGTTTTTTTGAAGCGATTGAAATTGTGGCGGAGAAAGACGCGAAGACTTACACAGTCCTGGTGAACAAACACAAGATCGTGAAGACCCAGGGATGGATGATTGGGAATAGCCCGCGCAGCGACATCAACCCGGCGATGGAAGCAGGATTGAACGCGGTGTACATCCCGCATGTGAATACATGGCAACTGGAACATGAACCGGTGTTGGCGGGATCGGGGAAATTGGTGATTTTGCCAGCGTTTCGGGAATTACGGAATCATTTTTAGCTGTTTATTGCGGAGGAACTTTGCGCGAGTCGAGCCATGCTTCCAAGGTTGCAGTCGTCGGCGCTGGAGCCGTCGGCGGATATTTCGGCGGAATGTTTGCGCGGGCGGGCGTTCCGGTAGTGCTGATCGGACGGCCCGCGTTAGTGAAGGCGGTGCAGCATTCCGGACTGCGAATCGATTCGTTCCAGTTTCAGAACACGGTGCACCCGGAGGCGTCGACGGAGTTGGCGGCGGCTGCGGGCGCGAATGTAGTGCTGTTTTGCGTGAAAACCACGGACACCGCGAGCGTAGCGAAAGAATTGGCTGGGATATTGCCGCGGGATGCGTTGGTGGTCAGCATGCAAAATGGTGTGAGTAACGCGGAGGACATACGGACAGTTTCGGGAATCGATGCGTTGCCCGCGGTTGTGTATGTTGCCGCGTCCGTGCCCACGCCGGGAACCGTGAAACACCTGGGACGCGGAGATATTGTGGTTGGGCCGAAGAACGAACGCACGGAAAAGATCGCAGAGATTTTTGAGGCCGCCGGGATTCCCTGCCGGATTTCCGAAAATATTCAGGGCGAGTTGTGGACGAAGTTGATCTGGAATTGCGCGCTGAATGCAGTCTCGGCGCTCGGCCGCGTAACGTACGGAGAGATCATCGAGAGCGAGGACGCACGAAAAGTGGTTGAGGCTGCGGTCTACGAGACTTTGCGGGTCGCGCACGCCAAGGGCATTCAACCCGCCGGGCTTGAAGATCCGCAAGCCGCGATTGCGGGCTCATTCAAGATCGCAGAGCAGATGAAAGGAACGCGCTCCTCGACGGCCCAGGATCTGGCGCGAGATAAACGCACGGAGATCGATTCGTTGAATGGCTATGTGGCAAGTCTAGGAGAGAAATTGGGCGTGCCGACGCCGGTGAATCATACCCTGTACACACTGGTGAAGCTGTACGAGCGAGGATTCGGAACGTAGGAGTTCACGAGGCTTTTATTCGCGCTCGGGGCCTTTGAACGGGATGTGGACAATGGCTTCCAGAGCGACAGGTTGCCCGTCTTTTGTAGCCGGGTGAAACTTCCACTGTTTGAAGGCTTCGATAGCGTTTGCGTCGAGCTGCTTGTCCAGGCCGCGCACCAACTGAATGCTATCGACGCTGCCATCGGGACGAATCACGCCGTAGAGAATCACTTCCCCTTCCACATGTTCCTGGATCAGGTCTTGCGGATATTTGGGATCCACTTTGTGCAGAGGTCCCGGTGCATTGAGCTGCGCACTGTTGCGAGGAACACCGGGCACATGCATTTCTGCGAAGTGAATGATCCAGCTCCCAGTGACGCTATTCAAGTTGGGCATATCGACGTTCATGGAATACACGCGATGCGCCGCAAAAATATCCTCGGGCTGCGCGCCGGGCGGAAGCGAGCCGAAATTGGGAGGGCCCGTGCGCTCCGGCGGATCATCGCCGCCATTCGGATCGGGACGCTTATAAACGTTAGAAGCCTTCGGCAGGGTTAATTTTCCCGGAGTGCCGAGGCCTGAAACGCCGGCATTTGGTTTTGGATTTCCGCCACTGATGCTGATTCCGATCGAACTTTTCCCTGCCAGGTCGCCTGCATTCGAAGAACCTCCCCCAGCCGAAGCATTCGAAGGATTCCCCGCGCCGCCGCCGGTGCCATTTGCTTTGCCTTCAGGAGAGATCGCGACACGAGCGGCCAGATTGCCTTTCGGGATTTCCACGACCGGCGCAGGCGGCCCGGGAGTCGACGATAACGCGATAATTGTGACAGCGGAACCGCTGGAGGAATTCGCCGCCGCGGTTGCGACTTCCGGCGCGGGCGCCACTTCACCTGTTTGTGTGCGGTCGGACACGCGCGGCACGGAACCTGCATTGATTTCCAGTCGCGGTTTCACAGGAGCATCGGGCAGCTGGGCGAGACTCAGATCCGCGGGACGCGTTTCCGTGTTCGGCACGTCGAGTGCCGGCGCATCGGTGGTGGCGATTTTCTTCTTCACTTGCTTTGGACGGAGCTTGGCAAGCGTTTGTTCGCTGATTTGCAAATGCGGGCGAGCGGGGGCGGCCGGGCTGGCGAGCTGCACCATATTCGGAAGCTGCGGAACGAACTTCGGTGGCTCCATAGGCGCGGAGGTATTCACCAGAGTTTGCCGCGGATGCGTGGGATGAGCGGGATCGGTGAAGATGCGTTGGCGAGGATGGTAGGCGTCTGTGTTTTCCGCAGGAGGAGTGTCCGCAGGAGTTTTTGGCGAGACATTTTTATGTCCCTGCTTCGGAACATTGAGTAGCGGCAGATCTTCGATCTTGCCCGACCAGGTGAGCTCTGTATTGTCCAAGGCGGCAACGTGTTTTGGCGCCATGGAAATATGCGGCCAAGGCACAACAAAAAATACCACGTGCCAAAGCGCGGCAGCCAGGATGGCTGCGTAAGGAACGCGCCGCTGAATGCGGCAATCGACGAAAATATTTCCGTGTGGTTCGCCTTTGGGGACGCGCGTCCAGCGGGAAAATGCGGCGAGCTCGCTGAAAAAATTCTGATGAAAACTGTTCCAGGCGATGGTCAGTTTTGGCTCGCCGGCGCCGGGCAGATACACGGCGATCGGGTAGATCTCGTTCTGGCCGAGCAAATCAAACGGATTGACCTGAAATCTACGAAACATTGCCTTCCATTATAACGTGCCAGCCGCTGGCTCCCGCGGGGCCGGGGAGAGTCGCGAGGACGCAAAGAAAATAAGATGACCGGTAGGCGGCGGAGGGTTTACTCCGAAGCTGGATCGTTCACCCGAATAGTTTTGATCAAGCGATAAAAGCTGAGAGCTGCATCACCCTGACGCAACACACGCACAGACTGCAACTTTCCAACGACCTCGGGGAGAGCGAAATTGCGGCGATGTTCCGCGATGACCAAATTCCCCTCAGTCAAAAGCGTAGCAGAACCGAGGAAAGAGAGCACGCGATCATAATCCGCGGCATGATCGTAAGGAGGATCGAGGAAAAGGATTTGCGGCCGTGCCGTGGAACCGGAGTTTTCTTGCGCGAGAGTTTGCAGGGCGCGGAGGGCGTCAATGGCGAGGATACGAGCGCCTTCTTTTATTTGCAGCGAGGCGATATTTTTCTTGATGAGCGCGACGGCGGAAGCACGTTTTTCGATGAACACAACTTCGCGGGCACCACGGCTGAGAGCTTCGATGCCGACGGCCCCAGTGCCGGCAAAAGCGTCGATAAAGCGAGAGCCGGCCACAAGTTCGCCGAGAATGTTAAAGAGTGTTTCCCGAAGGCGATCGCTTGTGGGGCGAAGATCGAGCCCTTTAAGGCTTTGCAGGTGGCGGCTGCGAAATTTTCCGGCGATAACGCGCATGAGGGTTCCTGTGCCTCAACCAATCCGGGCGAGATGATAGCGCCGCTGCCATTCGCTCGGCAGAACGCGAAGGATCTCGCGCAGGGAATTGTTTTTGGCGGGATCTTCGGCAAGCGTGAAGGCTTCCTTGCGCGCGATTTCCAATAATTCGCGATCGCGCAGCGGACTGGCTATCTGAAACCCGAGCTCACCGGATTGGCGCGTACCAAAAAATTCTCCAGGTCCGCGCAATTGCAGATCGGCTTCGGCAATTTCGAAACCATTGTTGGTGCGCACCATGGTTTCCAGCCGGGCGCGGCCTTCTTCCGTCAAACGATAAGGAGCGACCAGAATGCAATGCGATTTTTGCGCGCCGCGACCGATGCGCCCACGCAGTTGATGAAGCTGCGAGAGGCCGAAGCGCTCGGCATGCTCAATCACCATCACCGTGGCGTTGGGAACGTCGACGCCGACCTCAACGACCGTGGTGGTCACGAGGATCTGCACTTCGTTGCGACGAAAACGCTGCATCACGTCGTCTTTCTCTTCGCTGGAAAGGCGGCCGTGGAGGAGGCCGACACTCAGCTTGGGGAAAACAAGTTTGGACAGGCGCTCGTACTCTTCCATGGCTGCCTTGAGTTCCAGCTTGGATTCCTCGATCACGGGATAAACCACGTATCCCTGATGGCCGGCTTGAACCTCGCGGCGCAAGCCTTCCCACACGCCGGGAAGATGCTGCTCGGTGGTCATACGCGTGGAAATGGGCGTGCGTCCGGGAGGAAGTTCGTCGATCACGGAGACGTCCAAATCGCCATACAGAGTGAGGGAAAGGGTTCGCGGAATCGGTGTCGCAGTGAGAACGAGAACATGAGGCGCATGGCCATGCTGCACGGCTTTATCCATTAATTTTTTGCGCTGCATCACGCCGAAGCGGTGCTGTTCGTCTATAGCGACGAAGCCCAGGCGCCGGAACTCCACGTTGTCTTCGATCAAGGCATGGGTGCCAATGACGAGTTGCGCTTCACCGTTTCTGATGCGCTCCTTAACGGCAGCTTTTTCCGCAGTCTTCAGGCCGCTGATCAAGAGATCGACGTGATAGCCACCGGCGGCGAGAAAGCGGCGGGCGGCAAGGTAATGCTGCACGGCAAGGATTTCCGTCGGCGCCATCAAGGCGGCCTGGCAACCGTTTTCCATGGCGATTACGGCAGCCTGCAACGCAACTATGGTTTTGCCACTTCCCACGTCTCCCTGAAGAAGGCGATTCATGGGCACGGGCCGCTCGAGATCACCGGCGATTTCGGCAAGAACGCGCTTTTGCGCCCCGGTGGGCTTGAACGGAAGAATTTTTTTCAGTGCATCGCGAATTTTGTCTTCGCGAACACGGAAGGTAATGGCGTTTTCCTTGCGCGTAGCTTTTCGGCCCAACGCCAGACTCAGCTGGTATAGAAAAAATTCTTCGAAGATGAGACGGCGCTGCGCGGGCGAGCCGAACCGATTCAACGCTTCCAGCGATTCCTCCTGGGAAGGAAAATGCGCCTGGATTAAGGCGTCCCGACGAGAGGGAAATCCCAGGCGATCACACAATTCCAATGGAAGGATATCGACAATAGTGTGCTCAAGATTTTGCAGCGTGGCGTAAATGGCCCGGCGAATCTGGCGCGTCCCGAACGTCCCGATGGCCTCATAAACGGGCACGATGCGGCCCATCTCCGTGGAGTCCACGTCTTCGCCACTCGACACTTCGAATTGCGGATTCACCATTTCGCGACGAGCGGGGCGCTGCTTATCGATTTCCACTTTGCCGTGGAGGATCAGTTCCTGGCCGGGCTTCAGGCGCCCTTCGAGGAAGCCACCGTGGAAAAACTTGCAGGGAAGCGAGCCGGTATCGTCTTGCACAAGCAAATGGTAAATGGCGTCGCGACCATACATGCCGCGGACAGCCTGGCCGCTCATGACGCGCGCGCGCAAGGTGTAGGTGCCGTTCGGCTGCACATCTTTTATTTTTGAGAAATGAATGCGGTCTTCGTAACGGAAGGGCAGATAGTTGAGCAAATCTTCCAGAGTATAAATGCCACGCTGCGCAAGAAGCTCGGCGCGCTGCGGTCCCACACCCTTCATCATTTGGACATTGGTCTGGAGGCTGACGGTCATCGCTCTCTTCTTTATACCATCCCGAAGTAAGCCGTGCTTTTCGTGAAGCTTGCGCCACCGGCATGGGTACCGATAGAGTGGGTTGCCACGCCGAATTTCGCCCAGGAGGGTACTTTGGCAGACGATCGGTTGAGCGGTTCAGACAAGCGCGTCCTGCTGCTATGGGTGCTGTGC